>Ga0308390_1000028_pt1 | contig 121242 bp, 105 predicted proteins | sample Hotspr2Sample149_FD_202358 | JGI IMG/M metagenome (GOLD analysis project Ga0308390, IMG submission 202358) | Hot spring phototrophic mat microbial communities from Mushroom Spring, Yellowstone National Park, Wyoming, United States - 20040719_149 ...
GCCGGTAAATAAACAGGCAATTTTATATTTGTCCTCACAGGATGTTATTCACTCGTTTTGGGTGCCTGAATTTCGCGTTAAGCAAGACTTGTTGCCTGGTGGAGAAGAATTTGTGCGCACCCTCCGCGTGACCCCAACTGAAATTGGCTCTTATAAAGTACGTTGCGCCGAATTGTGCGGCATCCGCCATGCTTATATGGAATCGCCGGTGATTGTGGTTTCCCAAGCCGATTTCGATGTCTGGGTAGCTCAGCAGACAGGTGAGCCGACTGACCCGGTAGAACGCGGGCGAAAGTGGTCGAATCAATACGGGTGTTTGTCCTGTCACTCGTTGGATGGATCGAAGCTGGTTGGGCCCACCTGGCTGGGTTTATTTGGCTCTCAAGTGAAGCTGGCGGATGGTAGCACGGTGATTGCCGATGAAGCCTACATCATCGAATCGATTCGCAATCCAGGCGCAAAGATCGTCGAAGGTTATCCGAATATCATGCCGGCTAATGTCGGCCAGGACTTAAGCGACGAACGCATTCAGGACATCATTGCTTTTATTAAGACTTTACGCTAAGGGAGTTCGACTATGAAAGACAGAGTAAGTGTGTTACAAATCGGTTTGGTTCGTGGCTTGTTTGGAATGGTCTTGGGGGTATTGATTGGCTTGGGTCTGGTTAGTGGCATTCGCGCCTTGCTGGGATTGCCGATCTGGAATCCCGAAGCGGCCTGGGTCGTTGCCGGTGTATTTGGAACCATCGGCTTTATGCTGATGGTGGGCGTGTTGCGCGATTGGATCAAATGGGCTTTGGGCGAGGAGACGCCAGATTTTCCCGAAAGCGATGCGCGCCTGAAAGGTTGGGCAAAATACCTCAGCGTGTCATATGACCATAAAATCATCGGCATTCAATATGGGGTAACTGCCTTGATTGTCATCTCGCTGGCCGGGTTGTTTGCGATCATCTTTCGCACTGAATTGATTGCGCCCGGCATCCAGTTCCTGCAGCCGCAGGATTACAACACCATCATGACCTTGCACGGGATTGTCATGATCGGAGGCATGTTATTGGGTGTCGGGGCGATGTCTAACTATCTAGTGCCGTTGTTAATCGGCGCCAATGATATGGCATTTCCGCGTTTGAATGCCTTTGCCTATTGGATCAATGTTCCGGCAGTCATTTTGCTGGTTGGAACGCTGTTCATGGGCGGGTTAGAGACAGGTTGGACCGGCTATCCACCGCTCAGCAGTCGCGCCCCTTTAGGCACCCAATGGTTTTTGCTGGGTGTTTACTTTATCGGCTTCTCTTCGATTTTCGGTGCGCTCAACATCATCGCGACCGTGATGAAATTGCGCGCAAAAGGGATGACGTACTTCCGCATGCCCGTCTTTGTCTGGACGGCTGCTGCAACCGCTTTGATTGCCCTCACAGCAACCCAGTTGATCGGTTTGTCTTTCCAACTGGTGATGTTTGAGCGCCTGTTCGGCATGGCTTTCTTCGAGCCGGCCAAGGGTGGCAATCCGATCCTATTCCAGCATCTGTTCTGGTTTTACTCGCACCCGGCCGTCTACGTCTTTGTCCTGACTGGCCTGGGCGTGATCAGTGAACTGTTGCCGGTCTTTGCTCGTAAACCGCTGTTTGGCTATCGTTGGGTGGCTTTGTCGTCCTTTGGGATTGCTCTGGTTGGCTTTTTGGTTTGGGCACATCACATGTTTACCTCAGGGATGGAGCCCTACCTGCGTGTGCCATTTATGTATAGCACCTTGCTTGTGGCTGTGCCGACCGGGGTCAAATTCTTCAGTTGGGTGGCGACCATTTGGGAAGGAAAACTTTCCTTTGAAACTCCAATGTTGTTTGTCCTTGGCGCCATATCGATTTTCCTGCTAGGTGGTCTAAGCGGGCCTCCCAATGGTGTGGTGGCAACTGACCTGCATTTGCAGGACACGTATTGGATTGTGGGGCATTTCCATGCGACCATGTTCGGTGGATTCCTGTTCCCCTTCCTGGCAGCCATCTATTACTGGTTTCCCAAGATTACCGGGCGCATGTACAACGAGACCTTGGGAAAGATTCACTTCTACTTAATGCTTCCAGCCTTTTACGTGCAGTCTTTGGGTCAGATGCAGGTGGGTCTGTTGGGAATGCGCCGTCGCATTGCAGACTATGATCCAGCGCTTCAGATCGAATTTTCCCAACTGCTGATTACGGTGGCGGCTTACGTTATTGGCATCTCCCTAATTATTGCCTTCATTAACTTTGCCTACAGCGCGGCAAAAGGAAAAGTCGTGACCACCAATGTCTGGCGCTCGCGCTCGCCGGAGTGGACTCTCTTGCCCTCACCAATCCCTGCTCACAACTATGCTGAGCCCATTGAGGTCGTCGGAGAACCCTACGACTACGGGTTAGAAGGCGCTGTTTATGTGCGTCCGATTTCCGTAGTTCCCCTGCGTAACGTGACGGAGGCCGGCTTACCGCCCGACGCTGCGGTTGCTTCTGCAGATTAAGGCTAAAGGAGAAAGAAATGGAAAAAGACATTGAACAACGAAAAAAACAAGCCTATGGGATCGGTTTGAGTGTGTTTGTCTTGCTGGGTTTCCTCACCATTGGCGAGTTCTTCTTGGGTAGTATTGCAGCCACATGGTGGGTGCCTTTGCTAGGCGTTGCTGTGCTCAAAGCCTTCTTTGTGGTGCGTGAGTATATGCACATCGGGCGTTTATTTGTTAGCGTGGAGGAGGAAGAATGAGCACACAAGCTGAAATTACCCACTCGTATCGCGAAAAACTAGCGATTAATCGTCTGGGTTTATGGCTCTTTATCCTGTCGGACTCGTTTGTCTTTGGCGGGTTGCTGGTCAGTCGCTTTTACCTGCTTGGAACACAGGCTCGCCCGCATCTCGATCAGGTGGTCGGTTTTGTGGTTACGGCTGTGCTCCTGACCAGCTCCTTTTTCATGAACCGGGCTGAAATTGCGATGGCGCATGGTGACCGCAAAGCCTTTTTGCGCAATACAGCAATCACCCTGGTTTTGGGAATCGCCTTCCTGGTGGGCGTGGTAGGCGTCGAATGGCAGATCGCGCCCTTCGGAACAGCGGATGGGGCAGCGGCTTCGATTTTCTACACCCTGACCGGTTTCCATGCTTTTCACGTCCTGACCGGAGTGATCTTCCTGGCGGTGGTATTGCGCAATGGCGCCCGTGGGCTATACTCACCTGAAAAGCACTGGGCAGTCGAAGCGGCGGCCGTGTACTGGCACTTTGTGGATGTCGTCTGGATCTTCTTTTATCCCGCCTTGTATTTGATTGGTACACCTCTGCCATAACAGATCGTGATCCAGCAAAAGTGAACGGAATGACGAAACGGAAAATCTTGCTCAGTGGTGGTTTGATCGGGTTGCTCCTGATTTTGTTAGGGGTAGGATTTGTGCTCCGGCCTTATACCTATCGGGGTACTTTAATTGAACCACCCTTGCCAATGACAGATTTTCAGCTTATCGACCAGCATGGCGCAAACTTTCGATTATCTGACCTGAAGGGAAAATTGGTGCTGGTGTTCTTCGGTTACACCTATTGCCCGGATGTCTGTCCGATCACCTTAGCCGAATTTAAGCAAGTTAAAACAAACCTTGCCCAGCAAGCGGACAAAGTGCGTTTTGTCTTTATCACCGTCGATCCGCAACGCGACCGCCCCGAAGTGCTGGCAAAACATCTTCAGAACTTCGATGCGCAGTTTATCGGCCTCACCGGGACCGAAGAAGATTTGGCTAAGGTCTGGAAGCAATTCGGCGCCTATCGTGAGATTCGCCAAGTTGAGGGTTCTCAGAATTACCTGGTTGATCACACGGCGCGCATTTATGTTCTGGATGCTGAACAAAACCTAATCCTTACCTATTCCTATGACATTGGGGCAAGGATTTTACTGGAGGACATCCGTCAGTTGCTGAAAGGAGTCCAGTGAGCTATGTCCTCCGCTTTTCTCCCGTACTTAAAAAGGTTTGGCGTGGTCTTTTTGCTGGCAGTGATATTCGTGGGGCTGTTTAACGAAGCCATGTATTTTCTTCAGCGAGATGAACGTGACCGTCCACCCAGGACTATTGAACTGGTGATCCCTAATGGAACTGCCGAGCAAATTAAGCAAGGCGCTGAAGAAGTTGGCATACCAGAGGGAATGACCTTTGTGGTTGGGGATGTGCTGCTGGTGCGCAATGAGGATGTGGTTGACCACCAACTTGGCCCACTCTGGATACCAGCCGGTCGTTCGGCGAGTTTACGCTTTGATACGGCTGACAAAATGGCTTATCAGTGCAGTTTTGTGGTGGGCAACTACTTTGGCGTGGATGTTTTAAAGCCAACTACCTGGAGCAGTCGTCTCCTGGCGTTAGCGATGGCTGCCCCAACTTTAGCTATGCTGCTCTTTGTCTACAGCCTGGTGGCTGTGCCGCTAAAGACTAATGAGATGACCGTGTCTGCCAAACCGAACCGTAAGGGGGCCGGATGAATCAGACGATTTTCTCATTGAAAACCCAGCCTTCAAATAAGCGGCTGCGAGTCATGCTTGGTAGCTTTCGCTTCTGGCTCACTACGCTTCTGGTAATCTTTGCGGTGGCAATCATGGTGCGGCTTGGGATCTGGCAGCTTGATCGTCTGGAGCAGCGGCGCGCTTTCAATGCCCGTGTGCAAGCCCAGCTCGCTCAGCCGCCGTTGATTTTAAACAATGAGACATTGCGGCACAAACTATTTGATATGGAATATCGAACCGTTATTGTGCAGGGTGAATATGATTTTGCCAATCAGGTAGCTTTGCGCAATCAAGCCTATCAAAATCGCTGGGGAGTGCATTTGCTGACGCCCTTGAATATTAAAGGCACTGATCAGGCTATTCTGGTCAACCGAGGTTGGATTCCTGGCGAAGAATTTTTGAGTGGAAATTGGTCTCGCTTTGATCAAAATGGAGAAGTGACGGTCAAGGGTGTGATCCGCCGGGCTCAAACCAAACCGGATTTTGGAAAACGCAGTGATCCTGTTCCTGCAGCTGGCGACCCGCCCCTGAAGGCCTGGAATCTTGCCAATGTCGGCGCTATTGTCAGGCAAATTGATTACCCAATAATTCCCGATGTCTACATTCAACAAACCGAAGGGGAAGGCGATGCAGCAAGTTTGCCTATCCCTGCCCCGGTTGAGCTCGACCTCAGTGAAGGACCTCATTTGGGGTATGCATTGCAGTGGTTCACCTTTGCGGCGATTTTAGGCATTGGGTATCCAGTTTTTATCAAAAAAAGGGTGGGAAAATGAACCAAATAACCCCAACGTTTTTTCTACTCCTCTTGATCGGATTTCCGACCGCTTTGTTTGCAATGCAGCAAGGGCGACAGTTAGCCCGGCGTCTTCGCCTTACTTATCAAACTCCTTTCGCCCGCTGGACGATCTGGATGGTGTTGGCGCTTATTCTTCTCCTGGCTAGCGAAGGCCTACTTGCCCACTTTGACCTTGGTTCTGTTTGCCCAGACTGGCCGTTTTGCCTGCCAAACCAGGTGATGCCCTCCAGCCCACTGCAATGGCTGAACATGCTGCACCGCTTTCTGGTTGGGTTGATTGGCATTGGATGGTTATGGTATTGGGGGCGTGCATTTACGTTGTATAGAGAGAAGATGCAAATTGTCATCCCGGCTACCATTGTGCTGGTTCTATTTCTAGCGCAGGCGATCCTGGGGCAGAAGCTAGTTCAGGGTTTCCCATTGCACCTGGTGATCCTTCATCAGGTGACCTTTCTCGCCATTTGGGTGGTGGCGGTCGTTTTGGTTATCGGTGTTGGCCGCTCAGGCCTGGCTTTTACAGATGAAGTTTTCCGAAAGCAATCTTATTCCTGGCAATGGAGCACCTTAAAAGATTTCCTTCTGCTGACCAAGCCTGTCGTGGTCGCCTTGTTGTTGGTGACAACCTATGCTGGAATGGTGATAGGGGGCGGACGTTGGCCATCTTTCACTTTAACTTTTTGGACGCTTTTGGGTGGTTTTCTGGCTGCTGGAGGAGCCAGCGCCATCAATCAATATTTAGACCGTGAAGATGACCGCAAGATGCAGCGCACCCAAAAACGACCGATTCCAGCCGGTCGCTTAACGCCAGCGCAGGGTTTGGCATTTGGGATTGGCATCTCTCTGCTTTCGTTTTATGTGCTGGTTGTTAGAGTCAACCTGTTGGCTGCTATCCTTAGTCTGGTAGGATTTCTCTATTACGTGGTCATTTACAGCCTGTGGTTGAAGAAGACTACCCCGCAGAATATTGTTATTGGAGGCGGTGCAGGGGCGATCCCTCCGTTGGTCGGATGGGCAGCCGCTACCGGAAATCTGCACCTGTCTGCGCTCTTTCTCTTTGTGATTATTTTTCTGTGGACACCACCCCATTTTTGGGCTTTGGCGCTGGTGCGCCGCAATGATTATGCTCGGGCGGGTGTCCCGATGCTGCCGGTTGTTCGGGGCGAACAAGAGACACGCCGCCAAATTTTCATCTACACCTTAGAGTTGGTCGGGCTAACCATGCTTTTGCCATTGTTTGGTCTTGGGGGACCCTTCACTTTGATTGGAGCGATCTTATTGGGATTGTGGTTGATGTCTGCGGCCTGGAAAGTATGGAAACAGGCTGGAAATAAAGTGGCGTGGAAAATGTATCGCTATTCGAGTATGTATCTGGCTTTCTTGTTTATGGTGATGGTCATCGATGCTGTGATCTGAGCAGCCTATTTTCGGTTGTTAGGTTCCATCAGCCACTCTTGAATATTCAGACAGCCCTTTTCTTCGGCTGGCTTTAAGCGTATGTAGCTTCCGTCCTTTTGCATTTGGCGAGCGCAGGAGTTGTCTTCGAGATACATCTCGAGGACTTTGTGTAGGTAGTTATGATGAAGAGGGTCTTCGATGGGAAAGAGCACTTCAACCCGATGATCAAGGTTGCGGGTCATCAGATCGGCGCTGCCGATGTAAATTTCTTCTTTCCCGTGATTGCGGAAATAATAGATGCGGCTGTGTTCGAGAAAGCGTCCCAAAACGCTGAGCACGCGAATGTTTGTACTATACCCTTCAATGCCAGGCACGAGAGCGCAAATTCCGCGCACAATTAAATCAATTTGTACCCCTGCTTCAGAAGCCTGATAAAGCATTTGCACAATGTGCGGATCGGCGAGGGAATTCATTTTGAAAATCAAATGAGCTTTTTTCCCATTTCTGGCATGTTGAATTTCGCGTTGAATCAATTCTTCCATTTTTTGGCGTAGATTGACTGGCGAGACGAGAAACTTGCGGTATTCCTGTTTGGTAGAGTAGCCGGTTAAATAATTGAACAAATCGGTTGCATCCATCCCCATCGATTCATCACACGTGAGGATGCCGATATCTTCATAGACTTGAGCAGTGATGGCATTGTAATTTCCGGTGGCAAGATGAAGATATCGCCGAATCCCATCCCGTTCCTGACGAATGACCATAGCCACCTTACAGTGGGTCTTTAAGCCAAGCAACCCATAGACAACGTGAGCGCCAACCTGTTCCAGGCGTTGCGCCCATTCTATGTTACTCTCTTCGTCAAAGCGGGCTTTCAATTCTACGAGGACGGCCACTTGTTTCCCATTTTGGGCTGCTTCGATCAACGCCTCAACCACCGGTGAGTTTTTGCCCACCCGGTAGAGGGTTTGTTTGATTGCCAGAACATGTGGGTCGCGGGCGGCGGTCTGGAGAAATTCAACCACCGGCAGAAAAGAATCGTAGGGATGATGCAAAAGGATATTTCCCTCACGAATCCGCTCAAAGATCAGCGAGTTTTGATGGATGTGCTGTAGCCGTTTGGGCAAATGAGGTTTATAAGGAGGAAATTTTAAATCCGGTGCTTCTATTTCATCGTAGAGTTGCTTTAAGGAAGAGAGGGCTAATGGTTGTCCGATGGCATATACGTCTGTTGGTTTACATTCGAGATTTTCAACCAACAGTTCGCGAATGGTTCTTGGCATTTCTCCGTCAATCGCCATCATCACTACCGAGCCGAATTTGCGCGAGAGCAAGTTCTCTTTCATGGTTTCTAAGAGGTCATCCGCTTCCAGTTCTTGAATTTCAATATCGGCATCGCGAATGATGCGGAATGGGTGGACTTCGATAACGTCTAAGCCGGGAAAGAGTTGGCTGAGTTGGGCAGCGATTAACTGATCGAGCCAGATGTAATAGTAATGTCTGACAGTTTTGGTGGCTGAAGAACCCTTTACGGTGTGACGACCGACCGGAAGGAGGGCTGGCAAGAGGTTGGGGACTTTTACCCGCGCAAATCTTGCGCGTCCTTTTTTGTCGTGAATAACAACTGCCAGGTTGGTGCTCAGGTTTGAGATGTGCGGAAACGGATGCCCTGGATCAAAAGCCAGAGGGGTTAGAATCGGGAAAACAATAGTTTGAAAATACTCATCGGCGCGCCGTTGTTGGGCTTCGGTAAGCTTGTTGTAATCCAGGATGTGAATGCCGTGTTCGTTCAATGCTGGCAAAAGTTCTTTTCGATAGAGCCGTTGGGCGCTGCGGTATAACTCTAAGGATCGTTTGCGAATGGCAAGGAGCAACTCTCGCGGCGCAAATCCATCGGGAAGCACATCGATGACCTGGAGTTCGACCTGTTCGCGAATCCCCGAGACGCGCACCATAAAGAATTCATCCATGTTAGAGCCAAAGATGGATAGGAACTTAACCCGTTCAAGGATCGGATATTCCTGGTTGGCAGCTTCTTCTAAAACCCGGCGCTGAAACTCTAAAAGGCTCAGCTCGCGATTGATATACACAGCGGGGGTTAGAACGATTTCTGCACTCATTTTTGCAAGATATCAGGACATGGCGATCATCTGCGCAGGTGTGAGCAGCCATTCAAGTGTTGCGTAGCCGACAAAATCCAGTTGGGCGAGGGTCAGGCAACAGAGTCCACCTTTTTTCACCGTAATACTGGCAGCAGCGTTTCCGCACAGCAAAGAACCAATCAATTCACTTAAATAAGGTTCATGACCGACACAAACCAGGCTGGTTAAATTGGCGTGTTGAGCGGAGATTTCCTCGAAAAGAGCCTGTGGATCGCCAAAGGGGGTAAGATTTTCGCTGAAAATCAACCTGGATCGGCTAATTTTCAGTTCTTCACAGAAAATCTCTGCCGTCTGACGGGCTCGGCTATAAGGACTGGAGACCACCAGATCGAACGTCAGATTCAAACGTCCAATGCCGGCGCAAATGCGCCGAAATTTTTCTTTCCCCTCTTTGGTCAGTGGACGCAGGCTATCGTCAGGATATTTTACGGGGTCGCGCAAATCGGCAATGGCGTGGCGCAAGAGATAGAGTTTCATTGTTTCCCTCTCTTAGAGCAAAGTTCCCAGGGCAATGATTTCAATTCGGTGAGGTTTCTTGAACCGTTTCAGTTTGACTGGCAGATTCGGGTGAGGTTTCTTGAGCCATTTCAGTTTGACTGGCGGATTCGGGTGAAGGTGTTTTGTGCTTTCGCCTGGATTTCTTCGTCTCCGAAGGCGGCGAAATGGAATCGGCTTCCCAGGGGAAGGGCTTGGCAGGAGATTGCCGCCAGAAGCGAAGAAGCTCATCTTTTTGAGCCATATAAACCTGAATCGTTTCAGCATGTTCTCTCTGGTAGAACTCAATCGCTTCATTCAGCTTGGCGCCATTTTTTTTGCCGGCAAATGTGTTCAGAGTAGAAAGAAGGACTTCTTTATCCTGGATATTACCCATCAGGGTTTGATAATCGTGCATGGCACGCAGGTTCCCTTCTGGAAATTTTGACAGGAATGGATATACACATTCAACCATGTAGCGAAACTTTTTGAAGCGCACGCGCACCCGATGGATGGTAGGAGGAATGTTCGGGTCAATCCGCTTGAAGCGTTTCAGCACGCTGGCATAGACGTCATCAAGGCTCTGAAAGACCTGTTCAACAAATGACTCCCTTTCTTGGGCTTTTCGCATTGCCTTTTCCAGGGTTGCAACTCGTTTTTCTAGGACAGTGAGTTTGTATCGCTGAACGTTTTTTTCAGCAGTCCTGAGCAGGTCTTTTTCGCGCTTGGCGAGGTATTTATGAAAATTCGTCAGTTCGGGAATTTCTTGAACTCTCTGCCCAATCTCCAGAAGCATGACCTGAGTATCGCGCAAATCGTCGTAGCTATCCAGTTGATCTTTGAAAATGAGGAGCAATTTTTGCACCTGGATGTTGGGATAGAGCACGCCGATGAGATCAATCAGGGCTAATAGACGACGGGTTGCCACGCGCAGATCGTGAACGGCTTCCTCTGAGAAGGCTTGGCGACAACGATTGAGCTCCTGGTTGTACTTCTCCCATCGACCCTGTAATGAAATGGCAAGTTGTTCAGTTATGGATGTGATCGCTTCCATTCCAGACCTCCACTGTCAATTGAACACCAAAGACATCTTGAAATAGAGTTTTCTTTTTTTCAACCCACCATTTCTCGAGGAGCGGTGGGTCTGGGCTAACAAGGATCAGTTTCCACTTATGATCCTGTTGTTCCAAAATCAAGTCTTGAAGGCGAGCCGTGTGGCTGATATCTAGAGCATCCGCCAGCTCCATCAAGGCACATAATTTCGTCACCGTGGCGCGCTCAGTCTGAGAAAGGGCTCTAAATACCTCGTCTGGACTGGCAAATGAGTCTTTACGATGGTAACGGACGACGGTAGCGAGGATTTCCTGTTCTTTGGCTGAAAGACCCATGATGGGGGTGTTCATGAGGATGTAGTAGCCGTGCTTATCGTGATCGATCGTGTTAATGAAATGGCCAATATCGTGTAGTAACGAGGCGACTTCGAGGATTAACAACTCTTTTTCGGTCAGATTGTGCAACGAAAGGGATTGAAGGAAAATACGGTTGGCGAATTTTGCAACAAAGCGCCCGTGCTCTTCGTCAAACTTATATTTTTGCCCTAATTTCAGAGCAGAAGTGAGCACTTGTTCGCGGCGTGGTTTGGGCGGTCCCTGGACTGTTGCCCCTAACTCAAGCAGTACGCCATCTTTTAATCCTACAGCGGGGGTGAAGATCTCCCGTAAGTTTGCTACACTGGCAATCATTCGCAACACAACAGCCGCGGGTAAAAGGACATCGGAGCGATCGGGGCGTAAATTTAGTTTCTGAATCCGCTCCTCGAGAGATAAGCGGTTGAGCATCTCAATTAACTTTTCTATCTCGCTCAACGTAATACAATCTTCGCTGTCGCCTTTGAATATACGCTTATGCAAACGCCCCATCTCTTCAGCGTTGCCCCCTGTTGCGATACAAAGATCGATGCGTTCGTCACCAATTTGGGTTTGAATACGACGGCGCACTTTATCGGCGTATTCGCCAACCAATTGATTAAAGGTTTTCCCCCCATTGCTTCCTTCTAATTTGCTCAATAAACGGACAGTTCCTAGCGCATAGCTTTCAACGGATAATACGTTTTCATTTGAAAGGGTAACTTCGACGCTCCCACCGCCAATGTCAATGAGCAGAGCACGTTTTGACCTAAGATCGATTACCTGCTGGACGGCTAGATGAATCAGGCGGGCTTCTTCGATTTCATTGATGACTTCAATCTGAATCCCGCTTTGCGAAGCGATGCGGTCGATCAGGATATGACTGTTAGAAGCTTCGCGTAAAGCGCTGGTGCCAACGGCGCGGATTTGTTTTACCTCGAAAACTTGAGCAAGGTTCCGAAAACGGAGAAAGGCGCCAATTGCCATCTGGATCGTTTCTTCGGTGAAATACCCCAGGGTAAAGGCGTCTTTGCCAAGGCGAACCGGGACACGGCTGTTTTCAACGGTTTCCAGCTTGCCTTGATTCTCCAGGCGGGCGACCGCCATGCGAATGGCATTTGAGCCAACATCAATTGCTGCGAGATGTTCATGCATGGGGACAATTCATACTTCTATCATTGCTGCAAAAAACCTGAAAAAATTATAACATTTTGCATCTATTTAATATGTTTATGATTTATTAACCTAATTAAGAAAAAAACATAAAAAGTCTGAATTTCATGATGTTTGTTAATCTTTGCCTAATTTGGAAAAACTGATGAAACCATTTATTTCCTCATAGGCGACATCGTTGCGAAAGATACAGCAAATAAACCGAGGGGATAGGCCTCTGGTCTTTGGGAGCACACAGTGAGGTGGTAGTTGGACGCAGAGAAATAGTATAATAAAGGACGTTTTGACGCCCGCATATTCTTTCAGGGAGTGGAAATCGGCTTGGTGCAACTCCCGGTAGCCAATTGCGTATGTGAATCGGTTTGGTAGATAAGAAAGATTGGATGGACGGCATGAGCATGATATTTAAGAACCTGATGCGCCGCAAAATTCGCACCATTTTGACCGTGCTGGGAATTTCCATAGGCGTTGCTGCAATCGTTAGCCTCAGCGCGCTGGCAGATGGTTTTCAAATGGGCTACACGGCCTTGATCAGTGGCAGTCAGGCAGATTTGGTGATCAGTCAACCGAATTCGTTTGATCTGAGCATGAGTTCGATTGATGAAGCGTTGTTGACAGAGCTTGCCCCAATGCCCGAAATTGACCAGATCAGTGGCATGATCCAGGGGTATTCAGAAGCTGAAGGGCAGCCCTTTTTCTTTGTATTTGGCTATCCAGAGGACAGCTTTGTCTTAAGCCGCTACGTGATTAAGAGCGGCGTTGCCCTAAATAGCACAGAGGCAAAGTCGAGACGTGGGCTGCCGCTGATTCTTGGTTCAGCCGCCGCCGAGGTGCTGAAGAAATCGGTGGGTGACTCCTTGCATATCGGTGGAAGCGTGTTTCGAGTGGTTGGAATTTATGAAACCGGCGATGCAATGGAAGATGCTGGCGCGGTCATGTTGTTGAAGGATGCCCAGGAGTTACTGGGTAAACCTCGTCAAGTCAGTTTGTTTTACATCAAGCTCAAAGACCCAGAACTGCGTGAGCGTTTGATTGAGCGCGTGCAACGACGCTTTCCTGATCTATCCATTGGTGGCGCAAAGGATTTAGCTGAACAAACCTCCATGGCTGATTTTTTTAATGGCTATGTCTGGGTGATCAGCAGTCTGGCAATCGTGATTGGGGGAGTGGGAATGATGAACTCCCAGTTGATGTCCGTTTTCGAACGCACGCGCGAGATTGGGGTTTTACGGGCAATTGGATGGCGCAAGAGCAAGATCCTTGGGCTGATTTTTGGCGAGGCCTTGGTGGTATGTCTGGGGGGTGGTGTGTTTGGGTCTCTGATTGGAGTTTTCTTGCTCTATGCTCTCTCAGCCACTACTACGTTTTTTGGGGTTAATCTCTCGACTCTGCGACCACAACAATTTCTTACCGCCTTTGGGGTGGTGATCGTGCTGGGAATCACGGGCGGCCTCTACCCGGCGTGGCGAGCAGCGCAATTGCAACCCATTGAAGCTTTGCGCTATGAAGGGGGTGGGTCGGGAGGCAAAGCACGCCGTTTGCCGTTTGGAGGCATCACCTTGCAAAGCCTGTGGCAACGCTCCACCCGAACAGCTTTGACGTTGTTTGCCATTTCCTTAACTGTTGGGGGGATTATGGCGATGGAAGCGGTCATCCGCGGCGCCTTCAAAGAAATGGACACGATGATTTTAGGCACTAGTGCTGAGGTGATGTTGCGCCAAGCAAATGTTTCAGATACCAGCTTCAGTGCCATCGATGACCGAATTTTAGGCAAAATTGCGGCTTTGCCAGAGGTTCAAGCGGTTAGCGGCTTAATTTTCACCGCCGTCACCATGCCGGAGGCAGGAGGGTTTTTTATCGTTCAGGGCTATGCCCCGAACGAGTTTTCCATCCAACGCATCAAGGTAGTTGACGGGCAACCGTTAACGACCAACCATCAAATTCTAGTCGGACGGATGATGATGGAGATGCTGAGGAAGAAAATCGGCGATACCATTGAATTGAGCGGGGCAAGATTTCGGATTGTCGGCGTTTATGAATCCAAGATCAGTTGGGAGGAGTTAGGCGGTGTGATTACCTTGCGTGATGCACAAGTCTTAACCGGAAGGCCGCGAAAAGTGACCATGGCTGCTGTAAAATTGCACCACCCGGAAAACGCGACCCAGGTTGTGGAGAAGATCAACAAACTCTTCCCAGATGTCCATGCAACCCTCAGCACAGAATTTTCCACTCAAATGCCAGACCGCCAATCCTCAGATTTCATGCTAAACGCCATCTCATTTCTGGCAATTGTCGTCGGTGGGATTGGTGTTTTGAATACAATGCTAATGGCGGTTTTTGAACGGACACGCGAAATTGGCGTCCTCAGAGCTCTGGGGTGGCGCAGAAGAAGAGTGTTGGGTATGATCCTAAAGGAAGCGTTGGTTTTGGGATTGTTGGGTGGAGTTGCGGGTATCCTTATTTCGTTTCTTCTTGTTTATGGATTGAATCTCGCCCCAATTGTTGGGGGGTTGTTGACCGCTGTCTGGGATTGGGATATTTTTGCGCGTGCTTTAGGATTAGCAGTTTGCTTGGGAGTTCTGGGCGGTATCTATCCCTCATACCGGGCAACTCGTTTACAACCTGTTGAAGCGTTAAGATATGAGTGAAAACATCTTATATGGATTAAGGAGAAGCATATGATACTCAAGAAAAAAACCTTCGGGTGGTTGATCCTCTATGGATTGCTGAGCGGCGTTCTGGTTGCATGTGGTCAACGAGGCTCAACCCCGACTGCGGTTGAGGAAATTTCCATCAATACCACTCCGGTTGTGAGCGCCACTGGCGTGGTCTTACCTTTGAAGCGCTCTACGCTGAGCGTTACCTTTCCCGGCGTGGTTGATCAGGTTCTGGTCGAGCGCGGAGAGGTGGTTGAAAAAGGACAGGTGTTGTTGCGGTTGAAGGGAAAAGAGGAAATCGAAGCTCAAGTGGCCCAAGCCCGCACGGAGGTTATCTCAGCCGAACAAGCTTTGAATGACCTCTATGAGAACCATGATCTAGCTCTGGCAACTGCGTTACAGGCCTACTACCTGGCTAATAATGCCGTAAAGGATGCTCAATATCAATTAGATAACTTCACGGTGCCGGTTAATCAAAAAAATTTAACTGCAGTAGAAGCGGTAAAGATCATGAAAGAGCGCTTAGATGCTGCGACAGCCGCATTTCAGCCCTATCGAAATGAGTCCGAAATGAATGATACGCGGAAGAAACTCAAGGAAAAGCTCGATGAGGCACAAGCTGATTACAACGCAGCGGTTAAACGTTTGACCTATGAGTTTGCTTTGCAGGAAGCTCTGGCAAAACTGGCAAAAGCAGAGCGAGATTATCAAACCTTGGCAAAGGGGCCTGACCCAGATCTGGTCGCGTTGGCCGAAGCCAGACTGACAACTGCCAAAGCTGCTTTAGCAGCGGTTGAAAAGAAACTGGCCGATCTGGAAATTAAAGCTCTCTATGCGGGCACAATTAGCGAGGTCTATGTTCGGGAGGGGGAATGGGTAGCGCCTGGTCAACCGATCTTGATCCTCGCCGATCTGGAGCATTTGCGGATAGAGACAACCGATTTGAATGAGATCGACGTGGCGCGGGTTAAAGTAGGAGATAAGGTTGTGATTACCTTTGATGCCTTGCCAGATGTCGTGGTCAATGGGAAGGTAGTCTTAATCGCGCCCAAAGCCTCGGAAGGCTCAGGAGTCAATTATACGGTGGTCATTGAGATGGACGAAATCCCCACGGCTTTGCGCTGGGGAATGACCGCTTTTGTCGATATCCAGGTGGAAAAGTGATTGGAGCTATCGTGCATGGAGCCAAATAACCCTCTCATTGTTGAGACAATTGACTTAACCAAAGTTTATGGAGATGGGGAACAAATCTTTGCCCTGAACAAGGTTAATTTGCGCATTGCCGCAGGAGAATTAATAGCGGTGATGGGACCGAGCGGCAGTGGCAAAAGTACATTGCTCAATATGCTTGGGGCACTGGATGTGCCAACCAGTGGCAAGATATTGATCAATGGCGAGGATTTAGCCTTAATTCGGGATAAAGACCGCTTCCGAGCCAAAACGGTCGGTTTCGTTTTCCAACTGCACAACTTGATCCCGACGTTAACCGCGCGAGAGAATGTTGAAATTCCAATGATGGGATACTATCCTGCTGCAGAACGCAGGGAGCGAGCTGCTCAACTGCTCGAACTGGTTGGCCTTAGCGAGCGAATGAATCACCTTCCAGCTCAGCTCTCTGGCGGGCAACGGCAGCGCGTCGCCATCGCGCGAGCGCTTGCCAACGAGCCCTTGATCGTCTTAGCCGATGAACCCACCGGAAACTTAGACTCGCAAGCCAGTCTGGACCTGATGCGTTTGATCGCTGAGATCAATCGGCTCAAGGGGACGACATTTATTGTTGTCACGCACGATTTGGCTATTGCCCGGCAGACAAGACGAGTATTAGCCATGGCAGATGGTCAAATTGTGCGGGAGGATATTATCGGGTCGCCGTTGGAGGAGGACTTGAAGATGTGGCGGTATTCCGGCTTGGGACGGCGAATCTACGAAGGTAAACTCGAAGAGTTGCAGATGTTTCATATCAAACCTAAACAACAAAAAGCAATTCGGAAACTACTAGAATTAGCCGACGGCTCCTAAGGAAATTCAGGATTGGGAAGAGATAAGCAGGATTCATAAGGGCAGGGCTTTGGAGTGCAAAAGTAAGGCTTGCGTATCCAGAAATCGGGCTTTTGACTGTTCTAATCTTTAAAATCAGTCTAAGAGGGCAAAAGCGAAGGATGGGGGGCGGCAATTGCTGGCAAAACCTTTGAGAGGGACGGATAGGCTGGTGGCCAATTACATCTGCGCTGATTGTGAGTCAGCAACTGAGACTCGGATAAACAAGGAATAGACAGATATATACGGATAGTAAATTCAAATCAACTCTTTGCATCCGTGTCAATCTGTGGCTTATTCCGGGACACCTGAAAGAAATGATAATCTTGACAAAATAGATGGTTAGTGTTATATTGTGTTAGATTAGGTTATTAATCACAAAAAGTAACACAGCAAGCATGAATTATCGTCAAAAACTCATTCTGGAAAAACTCAATCAGACCGAGGTTGTAACTATTGCAACCTTAGCCAAAGAACTGGCTGTCTCGAAAATGACCATCCATCGCGATCTGGAAACCTTGCAACAGGCTGGGTTGATTCTCAAGCAACATGGGAAAGTCTCTGCTACTGCAAAACTCCGCCTGGACGATCCGACGCTTTGCTCGATGTGTGGGCAAAAAATAAAAGAGCGTCATACTTTTACGATCATTGATACCGAAGGAAAGAAAATCCATCTCTGTTGCCCTCATTGTGGGTTAATAGCGTATAGTCGTCAGGTAAATCGCTGGCAAACTCTGGCGACCGATTTTATCCATGGTCATGTAATGACCGCTGCTCAAGCCCATTATCTCATTGATCCTGAGCTGACGATTTGTTGTTCACCCAGTGTCCTGGCGTTCTCGTCTCATGAGGAGGCGTTGAAATTTCAGAAAGGCTTTGGTGGGCGGATCGTCAATTTCCACCTGGCTATCGAATTTTTAAACCCAAAGCACAGTTAACTCTGCATAACAAGGAGACAGACAATGAAGCTTTTGAATATTCTAATCCTTTCCGTCTTGACGGCGAGTTTTTTATATGCCTGTCAATCGCAGGGCGGTGAAATAGAAGCTCACGAGGTATGGTCGCGCCCAGCAGTTAATGGTGGCAATGGCGCAGTGTATATGGTTATCCACAACCATACCAGGCGACCTGACCAACTGATTGGTGCCGAATCGGCTGTTGCTCAAACCGTTGAACTGCATAAGTCGGAAGTCAACGAGCAAGGTGTCATGGTCATGCTCAAACAAGATGCGATAGATTTGCCGGCAGACGGAGAGATCATCATGCAACCGGGGGGTTATCATATTATGTTGTTGGGATTAAAGCAAGATTTGAAGGTCGGCGATACGTTTGAAGTTGTGCTCAAGTTTCGCTCGCATCCCGATCTACGGCTGCAAGTAACCGTCAAAGAAGGTGGTGGAATGGATATGCAACATGGAGGCGGTGAGCACGATCAGGGTGACGAGTCTCATAATCATCCGATGAGCTCACCGACCCCCTGAGAGCTGAGGCTTATTTGACAATTACGCGTGTGCCAAAACCGCGCCGCTCCCAATCGCGGCGCGTTTTTATCGGCAGCTCGAAAACCGGCGTTGTCCAGCGGAAGAGCCATTTGGCATCCTCGTTGCGCATGTTGACACAGCCGTGGCTCATCCACACGCCAAAATTGTTGTGCCAATACGTGCCGTGAAAAGCTACGCCGGTATCCACAAAGAAGCATGTCCAGGGCACACCCGGTAAAGAGAACCCCCCTCGCTCTTCGGCGTCCGGATTACCGGTAACACTCCCCATGTGTTTGTTCGGCATTTTGGAAAAAATACGGAATTCACCTTTGGGCGTTTCAGTCGGAATGCCTTGCCGGGTAGGGTTGAGGTGGGGAATACCGGTCGAGACACGGCAGGAAAAAACTTCTTGCCCATCTTCGTAAGCCCGCAGGGTTTGCGTGCGAATTTCTACCTCAACCAGTTTTTTGTGGGCAGGGACATCGGTCGAAAGAGGCGTGTATTCCTGGTCGGGAACGGGACGCAAGTGTTTTGCAGGAAGGTAATAGACTAGATAGTCGGTCAATTCAGAATTGATTTGATACCAGGGCTGGCGGTCGGGCCCCTCGACAACATCTGTGACCCAATGCAAAGTTTCATAATATAACGGGTAAGAGTCCCATTTTTTCCAACCGTTTTTATATTCATAGGCGGCAGAAAAGGGAACGGTGACTTCGCAGAGTTGTCCGTATTCAGGCACCTGCGCTAATGGCTGATTAAATCGAACCCGCACTTTTTGGACATGGGCGGAATGCAGGTAACCGCCCCAGACCCGATACCAAAGTGGATTATGGGCAGGACCTTTGGGAGAGATGACTTCCTCGTAAATATTAACCAATTGATCGCGATACCGCTTGCCAACAATCGGGCTATCGTCGCGAGGTTGACTGTAGAGGTCTAACTCCCGGGTGGCAATTCGGCCGAGCTTTCCAAAACCTGTCTCTTGAAAAACAGCCGAAAGCGGTGAAAAGGCTAAACTTCCAAGGCTGAGCAAACAGATTCGTAAAAATTCGCCTCGAGATAATGTTTCCGTCAACATGGCTGTATTATATCGATTCTTGCCTGATTGGGAAAGCATTCGATTTCGGTAACATTTTCATTTGGCGTGACAAAGCATTCTAATGCGAGACGAATACAGAATACGCAAAATCATAAGTTTCTACCCCACAACAGGTTACGCTTTTTAATTTTCAGGCAGAATCCTCCACGAATGAGGCACGAATGAACGAAGGGGAAGCACTTTTTGTGTATTCAGGTAGTATTCGTGGACGGTTTACCATCACACCAAAAGGCTATGGTAGGTTATTTCGGAAAGGCTGATATATCAAAAAATGTGCTGATTTGATTGACAGTCTAAACAACCAAAGGTACAATCACTGAAAATCTAAGCTGGAGAGAAATGATGTCCACGAAAAATACCTTTCTTGCCATCATCTTGTTACAATTTATTCCCGTGCTTCTTTACCCACCTCGTACGCTTCTCAATGGTATTGGGGTGATCGCGGTTGCCTTATTGTTTTTTGCCTTGCTGGGCTATGGGCTCTGGCGACGACGCTTATGGGCGTTGACGATGAGTATCTTTGTGCAAGGGTTAAATATCATTGTGCGCTTCATGATGTTCTACCCGGCTGCCAAAACACCACAAGGGAATTGGAATGTTGAACTGATCGTCTTTACTGCAGTAGCGATCATCTTATCGGCCTGGATTTTGTTGCGTTTAGATAAACCAGATATCCGTTCAATGATTACGACTTAACAGGTTTATCCATCTCTGGCAGGTCGTGTTTGGCCGGAACAAACTCGCAAGGAGTCATCAGGCTGTCCCAAAGAATGAGGACAGCCTGGTTTGTTATTAATTTGCTGGTTGATCGGAGGTTGGCAGAGCTAGTGCGCACCCAGATAGGCTTTGGCTACCATGGGGTTGTTCAGCAGGTCATTTGAATTCCCTTCGAGGACAATTTTTCCCGTCTCAAGCACATAACCGCGATGGGCGACCGAAAGCGCCATCTGCGCATTTTGTTCAACCAGTAAAATGCTTGTCCCCTGGGCATTAATCTCCTGGATAATATTGAAGATTTCCTCAACCAAAATCGGCGAAAGCCCCATCGATGGCTCATCCAACAACAACAATTGGGGACGGGACATTAAAGCCCGTCCAATGGCCAGCATTTGTTGTTCGCCGCCCGAGAGCGTTCCCCCTAATTGATTTTGCCGTTCTTTCAGGCGCGGGAAGCTGCGGAAGACGCGCTCAAGGTTCTTTTGAATCTCTTCTTTGTTGTTTTGGGTATATGCGCCCATCTCAAGGTTTTCCATGACGGTGAGGGTGGCGAAGATCTTTCGTCCCTCGGGTGATTGGCAAACTCCCATCCGCACAATTTCTTCAGCCGGGGTAAAGGTAATATCCTTGCCTTTAAAGATAACCTGTCCTTGCCGCGGACGCAGAATGCCGGAGATGGTATTCAGGGTAGTTGATTTACCAGCTCCGTTTGCCCCGATTAAGGTGACAATCTCTCCTTCGTTAAGGTAAAAGCTGATTCCTTGCAGGGCATGAATCGCACCGTAATAAACGTTGAGGTCTTTAACTTCCAGCAACATGACTGCGTTTCTCCTGGAGTTTTTGAGATAAAGCTGCAGCTCCGCGACCTAAATAGGCTTCAATGACCTTTTCGTTGTTTTGAATCTCTTCTGGTGTGCCGCGCGCAATGACCTCACCAAAATCCATGACCGTAATGCGCTCGCAAATTCCCATGACCACGCGCATCTGGTGTTCGATGAGCAAGATGGTCAACTTGAACCGTTCGCGAATGAAATGGATAAGATCCATCAGGGAGGCGACTTCTTTCGGATTCATTCCGGCTGCCGGTTCGTCGAGCAGAAGCAATTCCGGTGAAGCAGCTAAAGCGCGGGCGATTTCAAGTCGACGTTGCTCACCATAGGGCAAATTTTTGGCAATTTCTCCCTGACGGGTGTGGAGGTTGAAAACACTGAGAAATTCTTGCGCTTTCTCGGTGAGTTCCTTTTCGGCCTTCTGATAATGCCGGTTATGGGTGATGGCGTCGAACGTACTGTAGCCTGCGTGCGTATGGTAGGCAATGCGCACGTTATCTAAAACGGTTAGGGTGGGGAACAGGCGGATGTTCTGGAAGGTGCGCGCAATTCCCAGACGGGTGATTTCGTGAGGCTGCAGGCCAATCAGTTGCGTATCTTTGTAGCGAATCGAGCCCGCGGTAGCGCCATAGATACCGGTTATCAGGTTGAATACGGTCGTCTTTCCGGCCCCATTAGGTCCGATGAGCCCCACTAATTCGCCACGATAGATCGATATATCGAAGTTGTTGACAGCCTTAAGACCACCGAATTCTTTGGTTAGCCCCTGAATATCCAATAAGGGATGGCCATCCGTTTTGTTTGGTTGAAGGGTAGCGACAGAAGTCTGCGTTGTCATTACCTAATCTCCTTCCGACGCATCTTCTACAGCGTGTACCAGCGAGATTTGTTCCTGCGTTCGGGGAACATAAGGTTTGGGTAGGACTTGGCGGAGGTAGGGGAATTCAAAACCACCAAAAAGACCCTGTGGACGAAGGAGCATCATGACTAACAAAAAGAGCGGGTAAACAACAAAACGCCAGGTTTCAAAGCCGGCCGGGAGTAAAATGCGCAAGAAACCTTCCAGTACCAATGCCCAGGTAAAGGCAGCCATAATCGTTCCGGAGACGCTCCCTAAGCCACCAAACACGACGATGATCATCGGATCAAAAGATTTGATAAAGTTAAAGGTATTGGGGTGCAAGAAGCCATTGATGTGAGCGTATAAACCACCGGCTAACCCGGCCAGAAAGCTGCCTAAAACAAAGGCGAAGGTCTTCTGTTGAGCTACATCGATTCCCATTGCTTTGGCGGCGATTTCATCTTCGCGCACGGAGATAATTGCCCGGCCATGGCTGGAATGAAGCAAGTTGCGCAGCAAGATGATTACCAGGATGAGAAAAATGGCGACCCAAAGCCAGGAGGTGGTTTTGGGAATGCCAACCATGCCGCGGGCGCCTTTCATTTCCTCAAAGCCAAGTAATGTATCGGAGTTGTCGAGCAGGACTTTAACGATGATGGTGAATCCGAGAGTGGCAATGCCGAAGTAATCGGAACCCAGGGTGAGAACTGGAAGGCCGAACAGGTAACTCACTTCTGCAGCCAGAAAGCCGCCCAGCAGTACAGCCAGCAAGTAAACTATTTGCATGGCGAGGTTGGGCGGGAGTGCGCTAAGAGCTTGGGTGACAGGGATGATCAGTAGGATACCCAATTGTACGCCAATATAGGCTGCAATCAGAACGCCGATGATATAAAGGGCAAACGCTGAGAGTGGGTCTAAGCCACGCATACGGCTGACCAGTTTGGCAATTAAGAACAGCGCTACTCCTACCAGAAGGACTACCAGAGACAAGACCATTAGCCCGGAAGCATTTTTCATTTGTGCCCAGCGATAGGTCACATCTGCAGCAGCATAGGCGCCAATGGCATAAAAACCCCATTGGCCCAGCGAAAACTGGCCGTTGAAGCCATAGATGAGGTTTAACCCAAGACTCACGATAGACATCACGGCGCCAATTTTCAGTAAGGTCTCCCAGAAGGGGCTCAAGATACCTATACTGACGAGAACCTGGACGAGGATGATGAGCCCCAAAAGAACAATCCAGAAACCGAGCGTTTGACGATCGATTTTCATGATTTCTCCTCCTTAGGCTTTCTCGCGCTCGGGTTCGCCAAAAATGCCGGTTGGGCGAATTAAGAGCACCAGAATCAAGATCGTAAACGCTACGGCATCGCGCATGGGGGTTGAGATATATCCCGCCGAAATGACTTCTGCTTGCCCCATGATCAGAGCGCCAACGAATGCCCCAGGAATGCTACCAATACCACCCAAAACAGCGGCAACGAAGGATTTTAGACCCGGAATGATTCCCATCCAGAACACTACCTGGGGATAGGCGGTTGCATACAGAACTCCCGCTGCGCCGGCTAGGGAAGCGCCGATGGCAAAAGTTGTCGTGATGATGCTATCCACATTGATACCCATCAATCGGGAAGTAGGCTTATCATAGGCGGTTGCTCGCATGGCTTTACCGATTTTGGTGCGACGCACGATGTAATTTAATCCGATCACCAGAAGGATTGCAACCAGAATGATGATGATCAGAACATTGGAGAAAATCACGCTACCCGGTGGAGCTTCAGCGCCAGCTTCCAAACGGTGAATGCCGCCTTGAATATACCAGGTAACGATTTCAAAGGGCCGTTTATAGGTGATGAAATTGGGGGTAAAGACAAACGGCAAGGCGCCGAAATACTCGAGGAAAAACGAAACACCGATAGCAGTAATTAAAGCAGAGATTCGGGGGGCATCGCGCAATGGCTTGTAGGCGATCTTCTCAATGGTCATGGCTAGGATGGCGCACGAGACCATAGAGAGAAGAATGACCGAGATCGTTCCGATGACAATCCCGATAATGGGGGGAATTGTTGGAAATGTCCGAACTGGCCATAAGTGGAGTTGAAACAGGGCTATCGAGAAATAGCTGACAAAGGCGCCAAACATAAAAACATCACCATGGGCGAAATTGATCAGGCGGACAATCCCATACACCATAGTGTAGCCAAGCGCGATGAGGGCGTAAACAAATCCTAATTGAATGCCATTGATAATTTGTTGAAAAAATAAAGAGGGACTTTGTACCGCTTTCCCCCCAACCCACCAGATAATCGCTAGTGCTAAAAGTGCTAAAAAACCTTTTCCAATCCACTTACCCTTGATGATGCGCTGCATTAAGGTCATTTGTTCATCGTTCATGTTCCATTCCTGCATGACAGGATTTGGGGGGCGAACCCTCGCCCCCCTTTAAGGCTAAGCAACTCTATGGTGCAACGGTGGTAACGTACTTGACCTGCCCGTCTTTAACCTGAAGGATGACGGCTGACTTGATCGGGTTATGATACTGATCGAACGTAATGGTTCCCGAAACAGCTTCCCATTTGATGGCTGCCATAGCATCCTTTACTTTGGCGGGATCATCCACACCAGCGTTTTGGATAGCAGCCAGGAGGAGATTCATGGCATCGTAAGCAAGGGTTGCCAGCGCGTCAGGCACCGAACCGTATTCGGCCTGATAGTTCTTCACCCACTGTTGCACGATCTCACGGGTATCTTGTTCAGAATAATGGTTGGTGAAATAGCCACCATCTGCAGCAGCGCGATCGAGCTCTGCTGAGTCCCAACCATCGCCACCGAGGAAGGGAGCGGTAATGCCTTTCTCTTTAGCCTGGGCAGTAACGAGATTGACGATATTGTAGTAATCCGGCAGATAGACGACATCGGGTTTGGCTTCGGCAACCTTAGCCAGAATAGCGGAGAAGTCGGTATCCTGCGAGGTGTAGGTCTCCTTGCCGACAATTTGGCCGCCTTTTTCGGTGAATGCTTCCTCAAAGTTTTCTGCCAGGCCGCGGACGTAGTCGTTACCCTGATCGAGGATAATGAAAGCGGTCTTTGCGCCTAGTTCATTAATAGCGAACGAAGCTCCAACCAAGCCCTGGAAAGGATCGATGAAGCAAGCGCGAAAGACGTATTGCTTGGTGCTTCCATCAGCTTTCAGGGTGACGTTGGGGTTTGTTGAAGTGGGACTAATCTGTACAATGCCTTTTTCTTCAGCGATTTCTGAGACCGGGATTGAAGCCTTGGAACAAACTTCTCCAACGATGAATTTCACGCCATCCTGGTTGATGACTTTATTGGCAGCGTTCACCGCTGGATCAGCTTCGCATTGGCTGTCCTCAACGACGGCCTCGATCTGGCGTCCCAAGACACCACCCTTGGCATTCCATTCCTTAATTGCGAGCAAAGCGCCATCGCGGGTCGAAACACCAAAGGTCGGAACGGCACCGCTCAACGGCGCCAGGATAGCAACTTTGAGGGTGGTTGGCTTAGGCTGTGCACAGGCACCCAAAGTTAAGCTCAATACAATTAGAATGCTAATGATGAATAGGAATCTTTTTGACATCTTCAAGCTCCTCCAAGGATAATTTAGATCGTTCGAAAATTGATTTATCGGTAGATGAGGTTGAGAAGGATTTATTTTTTTTTCGCACCTCCTTTCGAAATGGTTCATGTTTGTCTCTAAGTTTCTCCCTGACGTGAATGACGGACGGAATCGGGAGTACTTAAGTTAAGATTTTACCAATAAGTGTCAATTTACACAAGGAAAAAACCAATGAGAATTTTTTTTATAATTTGCTTGATTTTTTTGGTATTTTATGCTATATTTAACCTGCAGATGTCCGGGTGCCCCCCTCACCCGGGCATCTGCATTTCTTTAGGTTTGCCTGAGAATTTCTGTCACCCAAAACAAACGACAACCATCTTCAAAGGGGAGGATTTTCGAGTAAAATGAAGATAACCTTATTCTGCATTGAGAGAGGAGTAAAGATGTCCAATCCAGTTTATAAAATGATTGAAATAACTGGCACTTCTCCAGTGAGTGTTGATGATGCCGTCCAGAATGCCATCAAACGGGCAGCCAAGACGGTGCGGGAGATGAAATGGTTGGAAGTGGTCGAGATTCGCGGCCGCATTGACGAGGATCACGTTGGCCAGTGGCAAGTAACCGTGAAGATCGGCTTCACTGTTTTAGAGGAGGACGAGGAGGATTAATCTACAGGCTTGGATGCAACTACATCTCTACTTACTTGCTGAAGGGGTTTCTTTATCGAAATATCCCCTCAGGCGTCGAGGGGATGTTTACCTTCACGAAGGAGTGAAAATTATCCCTTTCTAGTCGGGGCGCTGGGATTTGAACCCAGGGCCTCTTGCACCCCATGCAAGCGCGCTAGCCGGTCTGCGCCACGCCCCGAACTCAAGCAGCATTATAGCGCAATAAGATTATTCTGACAAGCGCAAAAACAAGATTTTCCTTCGGAAGCGTTTTCTTTGAATAACTCGTATGCATACGGTAGGGTATCTTGCCTCTGAGACATATTGTTAGTGGCTCTATCTGAGGTGTTTTTGAGCATGCTTAATCTCGATAGAATCAATCATGATAAGATAGACATCGTTCAGTAAAGGTTTATGGGTGATTACTTTTTATCCTCGGGGAAATCGAAGCAATCTGACAAGTGGAGGGCAAAATCTTCAGATTGGATTCTGGCTTGCTTTCTTTTGTGTGCATTCATGGCTGTGTTGCCGGGTTGTTCTAATCGACAAAGCATTTCTCAAGCGCATGATCTTCTTGTCCCGAGCCCGACAACTGCCGAACTTTTCAGTACCCCAATCTCCCAAAGACAACCGAATCCTTTAACCTTACGTCCAACTCTGACGGCGACCTCTCTTCCCCCAATTGAGCCTTCTCCGACCCCAATCCCGGAAAGCGAAATTTGTTCCCCGCTTGTTTCTGCAGGGCGTAGTGAGCTCAGTGGGATTGTTTCCGATGGTTTTCATCCACCGCCACCAGGGCAGGATGGTCGTCACCAGGGAGTGGATTTTGCTTACTACCGAAAATTTGGGCGCGAATCGATTGCTGGCGATGGTGTTCAAGCGATCCTAGGCGGTAAAGTTGCTGCTTTGATTCTGGATCGCTTTCCTTATGGCAATGCCTTAATGACCGAAACACCTGCCTTGCTTGTGCCATCCTGGTTAAGGGAGAGTCTAGAACTAGGCCAGGGCGAGTCGCTCTATGTGTTGTATGCGCATCTGGCTGAGCTTTATCCATCCGGGATTGGAGAAGCGATTTCGAGTTGTCGGTTGATTGGAATCGTAGGGAAGTCGGGAAACGCCGGCGTTGCTCATCTTCACCTAGAAATCAGAATTGGAGAAGAAGGTCAAATCTTTCCGAGCATGGCATACTATGTCAGCTCAGCTTCCCAAGAAGAGCGTCAAACCTACCTTAGATGGCGGACATCTGGAGAATTTCGGGCAATCGACCCCCTGATCGTTTTAACTGAGAACAGCGAGTAGATATTTTCTCATGTGCTCTTAACTTGACAACCTTCATTAAGTTTGCTATGCTTAAGCTACCGAACGGTCGGTAGGTATCTCTCATGACTCGCGACGAAATCCTTGAAGCCGCGGCGCAAATCTTCCGCCAAAAAGGCTATCATGCCGCTTCAATGCAGGAGATAGCCGATGCGGTCAAGCTGCAAAAAGCCAGCCTCTATCATCACGTTAATAGTAAACAAGACATTCTGCTGGCTCTTCTGGATCGAGCGCTGGATTTGTTGATCGAAGGGATGGAAAAGGTTCTGGCAATGGATTTGGCACCCGAGGAAAAGCTGCGTCAGGCGATGCTTGTTTATCTTCAGATCATGCTGGAAGAGCGGGATTTATCCTCGGTGTTGCTGTTAGAGTATCGTTCCCTAGAGCCAGAATACCGTCAGCGGCACATCCGGCGTCGCAATCAGTATGAATCTCTTTGGCGCAATCTCTTGGTCGAGGGGGCCGAGCAAGGCGTCTTTGTGGTTTCAGATGTTGCCCTTGTTTCCCGCTTTCTCTTAGGGGTGATGAATTGGACGATCACCTGGTATCGCGAAGACGGCCCGCTAACTCCAGCTCAACTGGCACAGGAATGTGCGAACCTTTTTGTGCTGGGTTTGAAAAGGCGAAAGAGCGAAGATGACTGAGGATTTTATGTTAAAGGAGTTTCGTACCTCTGGGGGGGCAAGAGTCTTCTCCATTCCCTTGCAGCTTTTTCCCATATTGCGTGGCTTTGCTTATCTTGTAGCGGCTGAAGAGGAGAACCATCTGAATTTCACCTTGATTGACAGCGGCTCGGGCATGCCCGACTCCAACCAGAATCTTATTGCGGGCCTAAAAGCTGCAGGCGAGCTGCTTGGTCAAGAAGTGGACCTTTCGCAATTGAATCGGATTTTGATCACCCATGGCCATATCGATCACTTTGGCGGTTGTGTTCAACTGCGTGAGCAAACTTCTGCCCAGGTGGTTATCCATGAACTGGATCTTCGCAACCTGACCAACTATGAAGAACGGATTGTAGTCGTTTCGAAACATTTAGAAGAGTTTTTGGTGGAAGCTGGAACAAGTGACACCTTAAGGGAGCGTTGTCTTGAACTTTATCGAATCACCAAAAGCCTGGGACGCTCCATTACGGTTGATCGCACCTACGAAGCAGAAAATTTCCACATTGGTCGCTTTCAAGTGCTGCATGTGCCGGGTCATTGCGCAGGTCACGTGGTTTTGAAGCTGGATAATGTACTTTTTAGTGGAGATATGGTTCTAAGTCATATCAGTCCACATCAAGCCCCTGAGCGGTTGACCCATTATACAGGACTGGGGCATTACCTTGAATCCTTGACGAAGCTAGAAAGGTGGGCGAGCGATGTGGAAATCACTTTAGGCGGCCATGGAGCTCCGATAACTGATTTGCCCAGACGCATTCAAGAAATTCGGGAGGTGCATCAGGAGAGATTAGCAAAAGTTTTGGAAATTTTGCAACAACCGCATACCATTTCGGAGGTCTCGCACAAATTATTTGGGGATGTGACGGGCTACAATGTTTTACTTGCCCTGGAGGAAACCGGCGCTCATATGGAATACCTGTATCAACGCGGCCTGCTCGAAATCGCCAATCTGGAAGATTTAGAGAATACGCATCGGGTTGTTCCAATCCGCTATCGCCGCATATAAAGTTCCCTTGGGAGGAGGATGTTTTATTCCGTACGGAAGAACGGAAACAGCGAAAGAAAAGGAGTGTCCTATGTATTCGTTTGAACCCTCTGAAGAACAAAAAATGTTGATCGATGCCATCAACCGCTTTGCTGTCAATGACTTAAGGCGCAAAGCACATGACGCCGATGAGGAGGCTGGCTATCCGAAAGAGGTCATCGAGAAGGGATGGGAGCTGGGGGTCTTGCAAGCCTCGATTCCAGAAGCCTATGGAGGCTTTGGCGAACATTCGGTATTAACCGGCGTTCTCGCTGCGGAGGAAATGGCTTACGGCGATTTCGCCGCAACCTTAGCTGTGTTGACCCCAGCCCTGTTTGCTTTACCCATCCTTGCCTGTGGAAGCGAAGAGCAAAAACAAACCTATCTGCCGCCCATAGCCGAAGGGGAATGGCAGCCGTACACTGCAGCCTGCATTGAACCCTTTTTCGACTTTGATTTGCTAGAGATGCGCACCACTGCGGAAAAGAAAAATGGTGGGTACATCCTGCGGGGAGAGAAAATTTATGTGCCATTCGCCAATGAAGCTGAACAACTAATCGTCTATGCCAGTCTGGATGGCAAAACACAAGGGTTTATTGTTGACCGCAACGCTTCGGGGGTAATCATCGGGGAGCGTCAGAAGACAATGGGCATCAATGCCCTGCCGATTTACAAAGTTACCTTGGAGGATGTCGGCGTGCCGGCTGAGCGACGCCTGGGTGGCCCGGAAGGGCATGATCCTGCGCCGATATTCGACTCGATGCACCTGGCCATGGCAGCGATGGCAATCGGGGTCAGTCGAGCAGCCTTTGAATATTCCCGGGATTATGCCAAAGAACGGGAGGTCTTTGGAGTCAAAGTTGCTCAAAAGCAAGCCATTGCGTTTATGCTGGCTGAGATGGCAACCGAGATCGAAGCCATCCGCTTGCTGACCTGGGAAGCAGCCTGGATGTTAGATAATAACAAGGAAGGCGCCAGCAAACAAGCCTATTTAGCGCACATTGGCGCCATGGACATGGCGATGATGGTTACGGATCGGGCAGTCCAGGTCTTAGGAGGGCATGGTTACATTCGTGAACACCCGGTCGAATTATGGATGCGCAATGGGCGCGGCTTTGCAACGCTAACCGGTTTAGGAATGATTTAGGAAAGGATGGTCAGCGATGATTGAATTTGAGATGCCGAAACCGATTGCTCAACAGAGCTACGTCCTGCAGACGGTGGCTGAAAATATGATGCGCCCCGTCTCGCGTTACTTTGACGAGCATGAACACGAAATTCCGTGGGATTACATCAATTTTATGCACATGGCGATGCGTGCTACCGGAGCGGGATCTTTGGCCCCACCAGCGGAGAAGAAAAAAGAAGGAGAGGAAACAGAAGAGAAGAAAGAAACAGAAAAACGGCCACCGATTGGCTATCAAATGCTTGCCTTCATGTTGGAGATGCTTTCGTGGGGGGATGTTGGTATCTATCTTTGTACGCCTGGTGGAGGTTTAGGGGCTGCGGCGGTGGAAGCTGCTGGCACGCCAGAACAAAAGCAGAAATTCTTGGCGCGCTTTCGCGAAGAGAAGCCGGTTTTTGCTGCCATGGCGATGACCGAACCCCATTGCGGCTCGGATACGTCTGCCATTCGCACCACAGCCGTTTTAGACAAAAATACCAATGAATGGGTGCTAAACGGCGAAAAGATCTTCGTTACCGCCGGGCAGAAATCTCTCGAGGAGAGCAATGGCTTTGTGGTAGTTTGGGCGACGATCGACCCCAGCGCTGGACGAGCCGGGATGCGTTCTTTTGTGGTCGAAGCTGGAACGCCGGGCGTAAAAGTTACCAAATTGGAGCACAAGATGGGCATTCGGGCAAGTGATACGGCTTCCATTGTCTTGCAGGATGCCCGAGTGCCATTTGAAAATATTTTGGGTAGCCCGGAAGTTCAGCCTGATACCAGTAAGGGATTTAAAGGCGCTATGGCAACTTTTGATGCGACGCGTCCCCTGGTTGCTGCTACTGGCGTGGGTGTAGCCCGGGCGACGGTGGAGTTAGTTAAGGAATTGCTTGCCAAACAAGGAATTGAGATTCGCTATGGATTGCCCCGTTCCAAACTGACCAACATCGAAAGAGAAATTATTGACATGGAAGTGATGCTGAGATCTGCATGGCTTTTGGTGATCAAAGCAGTCTGGATGGCAGATAATCGTAAACCAAATCCTTTAGAGGCTTCGATGGCAAAACTACGCGCCGGGGATGTGGTTACGAAGATCACCCAACGCGCCCTGGAGTTAATGGGGCCAATTGGTTACTCGCGGGATACTCTTTTAGAAAAATGGTTCCGCGATGCCAAGATCACCGACATTTATGAAGGTACTGGCCAAATTAATCGCTTGGTGGTTGCGCGCAATATTCTCGGTTACACCGGACGAGAATTGCGTTAGAAATGGAAGGAGGCGCGATGAAATACCACATTAAGCAATCGGTTGTAATTGGCGCCGGTACCATGGGGGCAGCCATCGCTGCCCATTTGGCCAATGCCGGTGTGCGTGTGACCCTGTTGGATATTGTGCCGGATCGTTTGACACCTGAGGAGGAAGCCAGGGGCTTAAGTTTAACCAGCCCCGAAGTGCGCAACCGAATCGTGCGCGACGGGTTTGAACGTGCTCGGAAATCTCGGCCGGCTAGCTTTTTTACCGATGATCATGCCAGTTTGGTGCGCCTGGGTAATCTGGAGGATGATTTCGATTGCGTCTCTCAGGCCGATTGGATCATTGAAGTCGTTATTGAGAACCTGACGATCAAGCGTCAGTTGATGGAGCGGATTGATCAGGTCCGTTCTCCCTGCGCCATTGTTAGCACGAACACCTCTGGCATTCCGGTGACCTCGATTGCCGAAGGACGAAGCGAGAGCTTTCGCAAGCATTTTCTCGGCACGCATTTCTTTAACCCGCCCCGCTATCTTAAACTGCTCGAAGTTATTCCAACCCAGGATACCTTGCCAGAAGTGGTTGAGTTTATCAGCCATTTCGGTGAGTATCATCTAGGCAAAGGGATTGTACTCTGCAAAGATACGCCAAACTTTATCGCCAATCGGATTGCATTTGGCTCGGCAGCTTTTGCCTTAGATTACATCCTGGAAAACGAGTATACGGTTGAAGAAGTGGATGCTATCACCGGACCTCCGATTGGCAATCCAAAAACGGCCACATTTCGATTAATGGACCTGGTAGGGATAGACGTTTGGGAGCATGTTGGCCGCAATCTGGCTCCAGCAATTCCCCACGATACCCATGCGCAAAAGTATCTCAACTCTGATCGGGTCAATCGGTTGATCCGCACCCTGGTTTCCGAAGGGCGTTTAGGCAATAAGGCAAAGCAGGGGTTTTATAAGGAAGTTCGTCAGCCGGATGGCACGAAAGAGTTCTGGTCGCTCAATCTAAAAACCTTAGAATATGAGCCACCCCAGAAACCGCGCTTGGAGTCGATCGGAAAAGTGAAGGATGAGGAAGATTTAGGCAAGCGATTGAAAACCCTGATTGGGGCTCAAGATCGAGCAGGACAGTTGGTACGGGCATTGACCTACCAAAGCCTTGCCTATGCCTCGGAGCGCATTCCCGAAATTGCCGATACGCCAAAACCGATTGACGATGCCATGCGTTGGGGCTTTGGACGAGAGGCAGGTCCATTTGAAACCTGGGATTTGCTCGGCGTAGCCGAAACTGTCCAAGCGATGAAGGAAGCTGGCTTTCCACCTGCTCCCTGGGTGGATGAAATGCTTGCCAATGGATTCTCGACCTTTTATCAGATGGAGAATGGCAGAAAAATCGGAGTGTACCATCCGGCGAAGAAAGCCTATGAGCACATCCCTCCCAATCCAGCTACTATCATCCTTGCCGAACAGAAAAGCGCTGGCAAACAGCTCAAAGTCAACCCAGGTGCAAGTTTGATTGATTTAGGTGATGGTGTTTTGTGCGTGGAATTTCATACCAAGGTTAATGCCCTGGATGACGATATTTTCAATATGATTCTTGAAGCCATGGATCTGGCGGAGAAAGATTATGAAGGGATTGTTATCGGTAACGATGCGGAACAATTTTCGGCTGGGGCAAATATCTTTATGATTGTCATGGCAGCTCAGAGTGGTATGTGGGAGACACTGGAGGCTGCGGTACGCAAAATGCAGAGCATGAACATGCGGATGCGCTACTTTTCTAAACCGGTGGTGATTGCGCCAGCCGGTCTGGCTATCGGGGGTGGTTGTGAAGTTATGATGCATGGTAACCGCGTTGTGGCTCATGCCGAACTTTATAGCGGTCTGGTTGAGATCGGCGTTGGCGTAATCCCGGCTGGGGGAGGAACCAAGGAGTTAGTGCGGCGCATTTTGACCCCGCCCATGCGAACCCAAAACGCCGAGGCGTTGCCTTTCTTACAACGTATCTTTGAGACCATCGGATTGGCAAAAGTAGCTACTAGCGCCGAGGAAGCGCGCCAGTTTGGCTTTCTGACCCAATCCGATCGGGTGGTCATGAATCGCAGCCATCTCCTTGCGGAGGCAAAACGCGAAGTGCTTCATCTAGCCGCCGATGGTTATCGCCCACCTTTGCCGGAGAAACTCTATGCTGCCGGTCGGGATGCCCTGGCTGCCATGCGGGTTGGGGTTTATATGATGAACCAGGGCGGTTATATTACCGACCATGAGCGCTTAATCGGTGAAAAACTGGCGTATGTGATGTGTGGAGGGGAATTGAGCCGTCCGACTTGGGTGGATGAACAATACTTCCTTGATTTAGAGAGGGAAGCATTTCTCTCCCTATGCGGCGAAGAAAAGACCCAACAGCGTTTATGGCACATGCTTCAGACGGGTAAGCCGTTGCGGAATTAGGTGAAGGTAGGAAAGGAGAGTCCAGAATGGCTGTAAAAGATAAATTTCGAACACCGGTCATCGTAGCGGCTGCTCGGACGGCGGTTGGGAAAGCCAAACGGGGTAGTTTGGCAACCACCCGGCCGGATGATTTAGCGGCTGCGGTCATTCACGATTTATTCCAACGCGTACCAGCCCTTAAACCTGAGATGATTGAGGACTTAATTTTGGGGTGCGCATTCCCGGAAGGAGAGCAAGGGATGAATGTGGCGCGTTTGGTGGGTTTGAGAGCCGGATTGCCTGCTTCGGTTGCTGCGGAGACGATCAATCGCTTTTGTTCCTCTGGTTTGCAAAGCATCGCCCATGCTGCTTATGCCATCATGGCCGGGCAGTTAGATGTGGCAATTGCCGGTGGCTTGGAATCGATGAGCATGGTGCCAATGACCGGCTTCAAGTTTTCGCCTACCCCCTATTTAGCCCAGTATCACCCCGAAGCTTTTACCAACATGGGGTTGACAGCCGAGAATGTGGCAGCCAAATATGGCATAACGCGCCAGGATCAGGATCAATTTGCCTTACAGAGCCATCAAAAAGCGATTCATGCCATTGAACAAGGCTCTTTCGAATCGCAAATTGTGCCCATCGAGGTGACGAACGTTGAGGTAGGCACAGATGGAAAACCTGTTACCAATACCTTTGTCTTCAAAGTGGATGAAGGTCCGCGCGCAGATACCAGTCTGGAAGCATTAGCCAAGCTTAAGCCAGCTTTCAAGGAAGGGGGGACGGTGACGGCCGGCAACTCCTCCCAAATGTCGGATGGGGCAGCAGCCGTGATCATCATGTCCCAGGCTAAAGCTGAGATGTTGGGAATCAAACCATTAGTAAGGTTTGTTTCCTTTGCTGTCGGTGGCGTGCCTCCGGAAATTATGGGTATCGGACCGGTGGTTGCCGTACCGAAAGCGCTAAAGCTGGCAGGTTTGAGCCTTGAGGAGATTGGATTGATTGAGCTCAATGAAGCTTTTGCTGCTCAGTCCTTAGCAGTCATTCGAGAGCTGAATTTGAACCCCGAAATCGTGAATGTAAATGGCGGAGCGATTGCTTTAGGTCATCCTTTGGGTTGCACCGGAGCCAAGTTAACCACGCAACTGATCTACGAAATGAAACGGCGTGATGTACAATTTGGAATGGTAACCATGTGTATCGGCGGTGGAATGGGCGCAGCCGGTATTTTTGAAAATCTTCCCAATTGAAAGGAGTAGAAAATGGCAGAATTAACCGTTCAACAACTCATTGATAATCATCCAAAGGCGTTTTTACCCGAGAAAGCTCAAGGAGTGAATGCGGTAATCCAGTATCACCTCACCGGGGAAGAAGGCGGTGATTACATTATCACCATCAAGGATGGTACTTGCACCGTGGCTAGCGGAGTGGCTGAGAATCCCACGATGACTTTGACCGCAGATGCCCAGGATTTCAAAGATGTGCTGACCGGCAAAGCAAATGGAATGCAATATTTCATGCAGGGAAAGCTGAAATTAGCCGGCGACCTTAATCTGGCAATGAAATTAACCCAATTCTTCAAGATGGGTTAAATTTCGTCGCACTCCAACATAGAGATGGAGAGCTTTCTGTAAATCTCATATCCAACACCCGGTGAGGAAAACGATTCAGCAGACTTCCGAAGTTAGTACCGACTTCGGAAGTCTGCATTAGGATCACGCTTTAGGGTAACCATCTTCGATGGGCAGAGAAAAGTCTCGCGACCACTCGTTCCAGGAGCTGAAATAATTCTTGACGGTTGGAAACCCTGCCAGCTTTAAGGCAATATACATATTAGAAGTCCGTGCGCCTTTGAAACAATAGAGATATACCGGCTTTGCGGGGGTAATGCCGGCAGACGCGCACACCTCAATGATCTCTTCCGGATCTTTGAACCAGGGAATGCCCTCGCGGATCTTCATCATTCGATACCATTCGATCCACCTGGCGTTGGGGATACGGCCTTTGCGGGGACAGTAATCGTAACCGTACGGAGAAGAGTTTGCCCCGATCCACTCTGCATAGTCCCGGCAGTCTACGATTTGAATATCTGGATTGTGAATGGCTGACACCACTTCTTCAGCCGTGATGAGATGATCGTTGTTGAGGGTGGGCGTGAAGGGTGAGCTTTTCCTTTCCGGTACCTCATGCGTAGTTGGCAGGCCGGCTTTCAACCAGGCACGCAGTCCGCCATGCAACACATGCACATCCGAGACGCCAAGATATTTCAAAATTGTCCAACCCCGACAAGAACGTCCGTAGCCGTTGTCCATGGCGTCTTCATAAACCACTACTGTATCGGATGGCTTCAAGCCAATTTTGCTAAACAAACGGGTGAAATGGTTAACCATGGCGGGAAAGCCACCGTTACCTCGAGTGCATAAGTAAGTGAAGATGTCGTACACATGAATGGCATTGGGGAGATGGATTTCCTCATAGTCGTCTGGATCACGGGTGTCAACCAGCACTACGGGTTTGGTGTCCAGCAGTTCAACCAGTTCTTCGACTTCAATCAGGTATTCGTTCACCTGCACCTCCTATTGGGCTTTGGCTTCCTCAGCAAAGCGATAGTCGATGAATTTTTCGAGATCGATTTTGTCGGACATCGCTTTAATCTGGGTTGTCAGGTAGGTTTGCATGTATTCGAAATCATCGATCACCGGTTTAAGTTCGGCATAAGTCACGCGATCTTTAGGGATGGTCAGAACGGTTTTGATCACATCCAGGCTTTGATCGAGGAATTTTGAGCCGATCTGGGCGGCCTGATCGGGTTGGCTTTCGACAAAGTGACCAGCTTCCACTAAACTATTCGTAAATTCGTACACGGCATCCGAATATTTCTCAACTACCTCTTTTTTGATGACGACCACACAACAAGGATGATTAGGCCAAAGATCCTTGGAAAGGGCAAATTCATCTCCATATCCGGCTTTGACCACTTGAGTTCCAAATGGTTCGGCAACAATAAAGCCACCGACCTGACCTTTCTCATCCCATTCGATGATCTCCGGGATATCGGATGGCGCAACGACATCCAGAATGACATCTTTCCCCGGTCCGATTTCCAGGCCGCTTTCTCGAAGCATACGGTCGAACAACAAATGATGTACCGAAAGGTAGTGAGGGATGAGTACGTTTTTGCCTTTGAAATCTTCCACCCGTTCTATATTAGCGCGACGATTCTTAATGACAATACTGCCGGATTTATGGGCTTGCAGCACCATTTGAATACTCTGATTGGAATAGAAGATCTCCATGGCAAGGGGCGCCAAAATGAACGCCCCGTCCAGATTCCCGGCTTTCAGGTCATCTGCCAGCGGATTCCAACCGCGATAGGCTTTGGTTTCCAGTTGAAAGTATTTATACGGAGCAGTCCCATCGGTATGGTGTTCTTTGGCTATTCCCAGCAACAAATGGTCGGTGATTTTCAAATGTCCAAAGGTTAAAGTTGGCTTTTCGTTTGGCATAGAGTTACCTCTCTTTTAAGAAAAGTAATCGATCGATTGGTCGATAGTTGGATTTTATTCACAAAATGCCATAGGGGAGTTAAAAATTTTGTAAGGTGTGGCTTTCAAAAGTTATAGGCGTGGTTGTCATTTCTGTTCCATATCTCTGGTCGCAAAAGAAAAAGCAGGACAACCATTTGCGGCTGTCCTGCCCGATTTGGCTTTGTCAGAGATTTTCTAGCCGAGACTTATCCTTCGAAGGGTACTTCGACGACTTTGGCTTGAATGGCTTGATAAAGAAGTTCGATCTCTTGCCTAACGCAGGTGTAGACCTCCGTGAGAGGCACCAGCCGTTTTTCACTCTGATCACGCCGTTTGAATTCGACGGCATTTTGCTGGGTTGTTCGTTCGCTCACCGTGAGGCGGATAGGGATGCCAATCAAATCTGCGTCCATAAATTTCACGCCAGGGCTTTCATCGCGGTCATCATATAACACCTCAATGCCCTGGCTCTGTAATTCATGATAGAGATTGTCCGCGACCTGTTGAACTTTTTCGATTTGTTGACCACCGAGTGAGACGATTTCAACTTCGTACGGAGCAACCGTTATAGGCCAGATTAAGCCCTGTTCGTCATGATGCTCTTCGGCAATACAAGCCATTAAGCGACCGCTGCCGATGCCATACGAGCCCATGATGATGGGCTTTTCCACACCATCCTTATCGAGAAAAGTGCAACCCATTGCATCCGAATAACGCGTCCCCAGCTTGAAGATATTGCCCACTTCAACCCCGCGCGCCGTCCGCAATGGAGCGCCACAACGGATACAGGCATCGCCGTCTTGGGCAGCGGTGATGTCAGCTACAATATTCGCTTGATAATCCCGCCCATAATTGACGTTTCTGAGGTGGTAACCTTCCTCGTTTGCCCCGGCGACCAGGTTGGGAGATTGCGGAATGAGATCATCTACCACCACTAGAACATCCTTTAACCCAACGGGTGAAGCGTAGCCAGGCACAGCGCCGGTGGCAAGAATTTCTTCTTCAGTAGCAGGGCGCAGCTCTTTTGCCTTTAAGGTATTGGCAAGTTTGGTTTCATTAAGTTCCATATCGCCGCGCACAATGGCAAAAATGAAGGTGTCTTGATACTCTCCCTCCTCGGCGGGTAAAGTTGCCATCAGGAATACGGCTTTGGCAGTCTTCTGTTTGGGGACTTGCAGATAGTTAGCTAGGGCTTCAATGGTCTTGGCATCCGGGGTATAAACTTTTTCGGCAGGGAGAGGTTCTTCGGGTGGCGGGGGAGTTTTCTTGAAGAAGGCGATCTGGCGATTAGCAGAATAGCCGCAGTTATCGCACAACACAAGCGTATCTTCACCGATAGGGGTCAGATACATATATTCATGCGCCATTTGCCCGCCCATCATGCCTACGTCGGACTTTACAGCAATCACGGGGATGCCACAGCGGTGAAAGATATTGAAATAAGCCTGATAGTGGGCGCGATATTGCTTGTCCAGGCCTTCCCAATCCGCATCCAGACTATAGCTGTCCTTCATGGTAAACTCCCGCACCCGAATTAACCCTGCCCGTGGACGCGGGTCATCGCGCCATTTGGTTTGAATATGGTAAATCAAGCGCGGAAGCTGGCGATAGGAGCGAATATCCTTGCGGACAATATCTGCCACAACCTCCTCGTGGGTCATTGCCAAGACCATATCACGATTGTTCTTGTCCTTAAAGCGGCCCATCTCACTGCCGATTTGATACCAGCGTTGGGTCTCTTTCCAGATGTCGGCTGGATGCACAACCGGCATGGTCATTTCTTGTCCCCCAATGGCATTCATCTCCTCCCGCATGATGTTTTCGATCTTGGTCAACGTTCTTCTACCCAGCGGCAGGTAGCTGAAGATGCCTGCAGCAAGCTGACGAATAAAACCGGCCCGTACTAGAAGTTGATGGCTGGCAACCTCAGCTTCAGCGGGTGCTTCTCGTAAGGTGACATTGAATAATTGCGATACTCTCACAGCATCCTCCTAAAGGTGGTATAAAAATTGCCCTCTGTGGCTTTCGCTCCAGAGGGCAGTTATTATCGACTTTTGCCGGCAAACTCTCAGAAGCCGAAAGCCAAGTCAGGGTTTTCGGGTAGGCGGGAACGGGGAGAGTTTGCTCGGGGAAATGGATAATCTCATTGGTTTTAGTTTACCATTTTGTTCAATCATGTCAAGATACAAGTTGACTCAGTCTAGCCGATTTAAGCCAAGCGACTTCGCCAGCTCAATGACCTGACGATATTCCTTAGAGGTAATGCCGCGATTGATCTCCGGATATTGTTTGGCCTGATAGAGAGGACGATATTGATCCATGATGTTCAGATAGGTGTTAGGAGAGATCTCCTCTGCAATGAACTTCAGAATTTGTTCGCTTCCGGCTATGTCATTGGGTAAAACCAGGTGTCGAATCAACAACCCCCTTTGGGCGATCCCATGCTCATCCAATACCAGGTCACCTACCTGACGGTGCATTTCCTTAACTGCCAGTTGATTGATCTGAGGGTAATTGGGGATTTTTGAATACTTACGGGATAGATTAGCGTTGCTATATTTCATATCCGGCATGTAGATATCGATAATTCCCTCCAAGAGCTTCAAAGCTGCCAGAGAATCATAACCACCGGTGTTATAAACCAGGGGGATTTGGAGACCCTTTGAGCGAGCGATGGTGAGCGCTTGTAAGATTGGGACAATCACATGCGAGGGGGAAACCAGGTTGATGTTATGGCAACCCATCGATTGCAGGTGGAGCATAATCTCTGCCAACTGGGATGGGGTCACCGGGGATCCTTGGTAGAGTTGGCTGATCTCATAATTTTGGCAATACTGACAGCGCAAATTGCACCCGGTGAAGAAGATTGTCCCGGAGCCACGCCAGCCCCGCAAAGGATGCTCTTCTCCGTGATGCGGCCCAAAGCTGCTGATACAGGCACCTTCAGCGGTCTTGCATACGCCAAGCTTTCCTTCCAACCGATTGATGCCACACTTCCAGCCACATAGATCGCAATGGGCGAGATGTTGGCGAGCTTCTTCAGCTCGTTCCTGAAGCACCTTTAAATCTAACTTCACATAACCAGCCGACATCGTTCAACCTATAAATAAGAAAATCAAATCATTGACATTGGTCTGAGTTGGAGTGATATAGATACAGTCCCGGAGATGGTTGAAAAACGTGTAGGAATCATTGCGTCTCAGGAAATCATTGGGTTGCAAGCCCAGTTGGTTGGCGCGCTTGACTGTTGAGCCGCTAACCACCGCCCCGGCTGCCGGACTGAAGCCATCGTCGCCATCCGTGGCAAGTGTGATGAGCAGGGCGTGATCTAATCCATGCATTTCTGAAGCAGCCCCCAATGCCAGTTCAGAATTTCGTCCCCCGATTCCATTTCCGTGAACGGTGACGGTTGTCTCACCGCCGGCAATCCAGCAAATTGGAGCTCTCAAGTGATTTCTGTTTGCACAGAGTTGCCGGGCAAAGGCAGCAAAGACGCGTCCCACCTGGCTCGCCTCGCCTTGCAGATATGAGGTCAAGTGCAAGGTCTCGATTGCGGCTTTTTGTAAACTTTGCTGGGCTGCCTCACAGGCATGACGATTGCTGGCAATAATGTGGTTTGCTACTTTTTCAAAGAGCGGATCCCGCGATTTTAAGGTTTCAGGCTGAATCCCTTGACTGCCCTGCAAGAGGTATTCCAGCACCCTGGAGGGGATGGAATGGCGCAGGTCGTAACGATCAATCACGGAAAGGGCATCCTCAAAGCTAGTTGGATCTGGTGCAGTCAACCCGGAACCGATGACCTCAATGGAGTCTCCAATGACATCCGAAATGATCAGGCTGATGACCTGCCCGGAATCCACCCTTTGGACAACGCCTCCTCCCTTGAAGCGTTCAAGGTGTTTGCGGACAGTATTTAATTCGTGGATGTTAGCTCCACAACGTAAGAGAAGTCGGGTAGTTCTTTGCAGGTCTTGCAAGCGCAAAGGATGGCGTGGAAAGGTCAGCAAAGCCGATGCGCCGCCAGAGATCAGGCAAAGCAAGGTGTCTTTGGGCGTGAGCAGTTTGAGAAAACGCTCGACTGCCTGAGCGGCGCGTAAGCTGCGTCTTTTGGGAAGAGGATGATCTCCTAGCAAAACCGGAAAGTCGACCGGCTCATTTTCGGGCAGGAACTTGGTAACGATTAGGCCGCTCGTAACTCGCTCGCCGAGGCTCGCTTTGGCTCCGCGCGCCATGGCAGGGGCAGCTTTTCCGACTGCGAGGAGGGCAATTTGTCCTTCGGGGTGAATTGGATAGGAATTTTCTCCAACCCATAGCCGATTTTCGTCTAAAGAGAGAGAACGGCGGACGGCATGCTCACCGTTGACAGCGTTTAGGGCGGCTTTGATGGCATCGATGATAATCTCTCGATAGGGATGGGGTTGCAAACTAACCGCAAGAGGGGAACGCAAATCAACAGTCATTTTGAATCCATTACACCGGTTGAATACATTCAGGTCGATCTTGATGAGGATTGTTTACGATAGGAGAAACCGCGATAGCTTCCATTTCTGTAGCCGGATAGGGTTGGAGCAAAGAATTGAGCCGCGCGAATTCTGCTTCGCATGCTTCTAACCAAAATTGAAGGTCACTAGAAGGGAGAATCACCGGCATGCGCTCATGGATTGGTTTGACAAGAACATTCGCCTCGGTTGTGATAATGGTGCAGGAGAGGATTTCCGATCCATCCGGGCTTTGCCAGCGATCCCAGAGTCCAGCCATGGCAAAGGGCATTCTGGTTTTGAAGCGGATCAAGAAAGGTCTTTTTGTTTTTCCTTCCTTTTGCCACTCGAAGAAGCCATCGGCAAGGATTAAACAACGTCGATAACGATACGGAGCCCGAAAGGCAGGCTTTTGAGTTAAAGTTTCTGCCCGTGCGTTGATCAGTCGATTGCCGATCTGGGGATCTTTTGCCCAGTTGGGGATTAGACCCCACAGGAAAAAATCTACTTGCTTTGGGTTGTGGTTGGCAATGACAGCTACCGGTTGAGAAGGTGCGATGTTATAACGCGGGATCATCTCTGCAGGAAACTCTGCCCAGGGAAAGGCTTTTTGGAGTTCACTTAGTTCTGTGGTCAGGGTAAATCGTCCACACATGTTCGCCTCCTAGCTTGAGACACCCGATTTGCGCGCTACCATTGAGGCGACTGCGCGGGGATGATTGCCGTTTCGATCTCGCCAACCCTCCCGATAAAGCAAGATCTCAAAATCGGAAAAGGACTTTTTCAATTCTCCTGGCTGGAGAAGATAACGCTCTTCAATTTCCGGTTTCAATGCTTTCATCTCAACCGTCATCGTTTCGACAATGAGCAAACCATTGGGTTTGAGCCATTTTCGCACCGAATCCCAAATAGAGCGTTGCAGGAAGTAAAAATTAAGGATTACGTCAAAGATATTGGCTGGCAACGAGAAACATTCTAAATCAGCACAGACGGCCGTGATCTGCGGAAAGCGAAGTTTCGCCTGCTTTAAGGCGATCAACGAAATATCTACGCCGATGACCTTAAACCCTTTTTGGAATAAGAAAGCCGCATTTTGCCCGAGTCCCATTGCCAGGTCCAGTGCCAGGCCACCTTGAGGTAACCAGTCGGCAACCTCAAGCAACAATGAGCGCGGTTCACTCAGTGCGAAGGTTGCAACCTCCTGATAGCGATGATTCCAGCGAATTGCATCACTTCGAGCCATTTGTCCTTATTTTACTTTAGGTTGAAAGAAAAAACGAAGGAGGGTATAAAGGTTTTTTGGGCTGGTATTTTTCGCTTGATTGTAGTACAATTGTTCTACCTATGATTAGACTCAAGCTCGGAGTTTCCGAAAGCCAATTTTTGGTTGGATTGCTGGCGATGCGGTTCGCCGTAGGGTATCTTTTGCTGTTCGTTCTCTTCTTTGCATTGCCACGAGTGGCACTTGCAAGCCAGCCGATTCCGCAGGGTTTTGCCCTTATTCGTTCTTCCGTTGGAGTACAGCTTTATCGCAAGGAATATCCGAGCGGTTATCCAGATTATGTGCAGGTGATTCGTTTGGATCGAGGCGCAGAAGTGCGCCTCTTGCACGGAAAGGTTTCTCATCAAGGGGTTAGCTCTGGAGTTTATGGTGGATTGGATGTTCGCCTTAACTCGCGCTCGATTCTGCAATATTGGGAGGAAATCCTTGCAGACACGAGTCGGGCTTTTTGTGTTACCAATGGGCAGTTTTTCTACATGTACGAATACCCTACCCGACTGCCATTTCCCCTAAAAGTGAACGGAAGGGTTATCAGTGGGGGGTATTCGAAGGGGGAATTTAACGACCAAAAGTTCATGCTCGAAATATGGAAAGATCAGGTAAATATCCGTCCGTTGACCAAAGTAGATTTTCAAAAATCGACCGCTCCAAATATCCTCGGTGGCCTGGCTGAAGATGCGCGGAAAAGTCCGCAAAAATTTGTCGGAAGGACCTTTGCCGGGATCGCCGATCAAAACCTGGACGGTGTCTATGAAACCTTGCTGATTTTTAGCACTCAAGCAGCCCGGCAACAGGATGCAGCCGAGACGTTGCGGTTGTTTGGCGCTGCAAAGGTGATGATGCTTGATGGGGGATTGTCGACCCAACTAGTTTGCCAGGGAAAACCATATATCCAAACCGAACGCCTCATTCCTCAGGCTATTGCCGTTTTAGACGGAACGAGACCTTATTTAACCCGTCCGCAACCCAAACCGACTCCCGTTCAACCACGACATGAGATGAATCAAGAGCAATTGCAGGATGTGGAGATTGCCTCTGTTTTTCGTCTCGATAACCCTAAGGCGCAAGAAGTGCCTGTTGATGGATGGAAGGGTGAGGACAGAGATGTTGAAGCAGACGTGGCGAAAATTCACCCGGCGGATCTTCTTTTCATCCCTGTCCCTATCATGGTGATTTCCGTCTTGATCCTAAGTATCCTGCGTCGTATGTGGTTTCGTTCCTGAGAGGTTACTCCACGGTTACGGATTTAGCCAGGTTGCGTGGTTGATCCACGTCCAATCCCCGCAGAGCTGCAATATGGTAGGCAAGCAGTTGCAGGGGAATGACTGCGGTTACCGGGCTCAGGTACCAGGGTGTAGGCGGCACCCAAAGAATGTGGTCGGCAATGCTGGGTATCAAATCATCGCCATCGGTAGCAACCGCGATCACTGTTCCGCCCCGCGCTTTGGCTTGCTCCACCTGACTGAACATTTTTTCGTACCACGGGTCTTTGAGAATCAGCGCAATGACCGGCATTTCCTTATCAATTAAAGCGATGGGACCATGTTTCATCTCCCCGGCTGGATACGCTTCAGCATGGATATAGGAGATTTCTTTAAGTTTTAAGGCGCCTTCGTACGCAGTGGGCATGTTGATACCTCGCCCTAAATACAGGCAATTTGACGTTTCCAGGAGGACCTTTGCCACTGCGATCACGGCGCTTTCGCGATCCAGGCAGATACCAGCCAGGTTCGGGATCATTCGTAAATCATTGACCAATTGTTTTCGTGTTGTCGGCGATAGATTGCCTCTTAGATCGGCGAGAAGGATGGCAAGCATGTACAGGTCGACCAAAGGGGCAGTATACGCCTTGGTCGAAGCAACCCCAATCTCAGGGCCGCATTGCATAGAGATATACCCATCGGCAAGGCGCATCGCTTGAGAACCAATGGCGTTGACAATACTCCACAATTTCGAGCCGCGTTTACGAGCTTCTTCCATTGCGGCTAATGTATCGGCAGTTTCCCCGGATTGACTGATGGCAATGGTGACACAGTTAGGGTCCACGATTGGCTCGCGGTAACGAAACTCTGAAGCAATATCTACTTCAACCGGGATGCGGGCAATCCGTTCGATTAGAATCTTCCCCACTAATCCGGCATGTGAAGCAGTGCCGCAAGCAATGATGAAAATTTTTTGAATGGTTTTAGCGAGTTCTGGTGTGAGATTTAGCTCATCTAAATGGATGCGCCCGTTTTGGAAATCAACCCGCCCGGCAATAGTGTCCGTTAGGGAACGAACTTGTTCATGGATCTCCTTTTGCATGAAGTGGCGATATTCCCCTTTTTCGGCTGCCACGGGATCCCATGGGATGGTGTGAGCAATTGGGACGATTGGTTCACCCTGCAACGTTTGAATGGTGACCCGATCCCTAGTAACCACTGCCATCTGTTGAGAATCTAGGAAGATGACTTTGCGGGTATGTTCAAGAATGGCCGGTAAATCAGAAGCTACATAGTTTTCACCCTCGCCCAGACCAATCACCACTCCACCAGCGTTGCCAATGCGAGCTGCAATGAGCCTGTCGGGTTCTCTGGATGAGAAGATGACGATACCATGCGCGCCTTCAATTTGTTGGAGCGCTTTTTGAACAGCTTCGACCAAAGAGCTTTGTGAAGAGAGGTTGCGCTCCACGAGATGGACAATTACTTCAGTGTCTGTCTCAGAGTTAAAAATTGCGCCTTCTGCTTCAAGCTCTTCTCGCAAAGAGCGATAATTTTCAACAATTCCGTTATGGACAACCACCACCTCCCCAGTCATGCCGATGTGTGGGTGGGCATTTCTGGCGTTAGGAGCACCATGGGTTGCCCAACGTGTATGCCCGATGCCCAGATTGCCGCTGAGGGGATTTTGTCGAACGAGTTCGATCAGATGGCTAATTTTGCCAGCATCGCGGCGAATTTCAATTTTTTGGTCACACAACACGGCAATACCGGCTGAGTCGTAACCGCGATATTCCAGGCGTTGTAGCCCATTGAGAATGATGGGCGTTGCATCGCGCGGCCCAATATACCCAACGATTCCGCACATAGGGATCCCTCCAAAAAAGTATAGAGCTAGCGTAAAGCACGGGAATAGCCGTGCTTCCCATATCTTTCCCACTCTTCCAACTTTTGTGTGGTTAGTTACCTAACCGTTTTGGGTTGGAAGTTCTTTTGGAGGGGAGAGAACGGATGGTGGGGCATCCGGAGGGCTTCCGCTGATCTTTCGATTTTCCCGTAAAGTATACGGTTAGTCTCTCTTCGCAGAGAGAAACCCTCTCCTCGTCAACCGCCCTGAAGGGGCGGTCCTTGCGCTGTCTCTCCCTTATAATTTTTCTCAAGCATCTCCAACACTCTTGAATTTACAATTGGAAATTATATCAGAAGAACTTTTCGAAATAGAAGAGCTCATCTCACACTTTTAAACATACCTTAATGATAGATAAGCCTTTTTCTGCAATAAAAAAAGATTGGGCTTTCGATGGTATAATCCCGCAAAATGAAGATTGGGAGTAGGATAAAATCGTAGCGAAGATAGCCTTATTGGTCAGAGTAAAATCTACTTTTTTCTTTGACAATTGTTTATCTTTCACGAACAGGAGAACTGCTTGAAATTCAATCCCCTCAACTGGTTGTTGGGATTTTTTTCCTTAGACATCGGTATCGATCTGGGGACGGCGAATACTTTGGTGAATGTTCGCGGTAAGGGAATTGTTATTAATGAACCTTCATGGGTTGCGATCAACAAGAAAACGCGCGAACCGTTAGCCATCGGTGCTGAAGCCAAAGAGATGGTTGGACGCACCCCAGCAAACGTGATTGCCATCCGTCCGTTGCGGGATGGAGTCATCTCGGATTTTGAGATCACCCAAGCAATGCTGGAGTATTTTATTGGTAAAGCCCATGAACAATCGATTGTGCCGGTGCCAAGACCGAGGGTAGTCATTGGCATTCCGCAAGGGGTGACCGAAGTCGAGAAACGGGCGGTATACGAAGCCGGTATGTCTGCCGGAGCACGGGAAGTGTATTTGATTGAAGAACCTGTGGCTGCGGCTTTAGGGGCTGGCTTGCCAATCTCAGAGATCCGGGGAAGCATGATTCTCGATATTGGTGGAGGAACCTCAGAAGTCGCAATCATTTCAATGGGCGGCATTGTGGTCTCGCGCTCCTTACGCGTTGCTGGCGATGAAATGGATCAAGACATCATCCAGTACGTACGCAATAAGTACAATCTCTTAATTGGCGAGCGAATGGCTGAACAGGCGAAGATTGCGATTGGCTCTGCCTATCATTTACCTCAGGAGAAAACGATGACCCTGCGCGGCCGTAATCTGGTTACCGGATTGCCGGAGGCGGTCGAGGTATCGTCGGTCGAAATCCGGGAAGCTATCAGCGGCTCTGTTCAGACCATCATTGATACCATAAAGGATGCAATGGATGAGGCGCCGCCGGAGATCGTTGCCGATTTGATGGAAGCCGGGATTTGTATGACTGGCGGAGGCGCTCTCTTGCAGATGCTGGATAAACGGTTAAGCGAAGAATTACGCATTCGCGCTTGGGTTGCTGATGAACCCCTTTCCTGCGTAGCTCGTGGAGCAGGGATCATCCTGGAGGATTTGGATAACCTGAGCCGTTTTTTGGTTGGTTTAGAACGAGGGAGTACAAAGCACGAATAGTAAATGAATACCACCTCTCGCAACCTGCAAACGATCGTTTTTGTGTTGATCGCGGTTGGCATGATTGCGCTTGCTCTGGGTGGATATCTGACTTCCCTCTCGCGTATCTTTTTGAATCCCCTGATTGAGGTCCAGGCTTGGGTGTATTCCCGCTTTCAGGTTGCGCAGGATCTCCTGAGGGCACCTCAAGACATGGCCCGTTTACAACAACGTAACGCTCAACTGGAAGCTCAGGTATCTCAGTTACAAGCGCAAATCATCGAATTGCAACAACAATTAACCGAAGCACGGATTTTGTCTGCATTGGTCGATTTTGCGCGGGCGAATCCCGAAAATCGCTATCAAGCTGCGGCGGTCATTGGACGGGATCCAAGCCCTTTCTTGCGCTATATCATCATTAACCGCGGCTCGGATGATAATATTCGTCGCGGTATGCCGGTGGTGACCCAACAAGGTTTGGTGGGTAGAATTGACGCGGTCACCGCAAATGCGGCTAGAGTGCAATTGATCACCGATGCTGCCTCGGTTGTCAATGCCAAAATTCAACCTTCAGGAGCACAAGCCGTCTTGAAGGGACAGGCAAGTGGAGATTTACTGCTCGATCTGATTCCGCAAGGAGTGTCAATTGAAGTTGGGAATTTGGTGCTTACCTCTGGTTTGGGAGGAGGGTATCCTCCCAATATTGTCATCGGACAGATTGCTGGAATCCGTAGCCAACCGCAGGAGCTTTTTCAATCTGCTACTGTGCAGAGCGTAGCGGATTTCAATCAGTTAGAGATTGTCCTGGTGATTGTCAATTTCCGACCGGTGAACATTGAGCCATTGATGCCGGAAGGTAATCAACCTTGAGGAGTGAAGTTCGATGGCTATTCTAATGGCTTTTTTGGTTTTCATTCCTTTTCTGGTGATTCAGATTGGGATTCTGTCTAACCTTCCTTTACTACAGGGTTATCCCGATTTAATTCTGCTTGCCATCCTTTCTTGGTCTTTGAGACCGGAGGTGCGAACTGCCTGGCAGTGGGGTGTAATTGGAGGCTTGTTAATGACGCTGGTCTCTGCCATGCCCGTGGGAGTTTATTTGTTGGCCTACCTGCTTGTGGTTGCTATTGCGCGATTGACCCGTAGGGTGGTCTGGCGATTACCTTTTCTGACCATGTTGGTGATGACTATCCTCGGCACATTCTTAACCGAAGGCTTAAGTCTGATTGTCTTGCAACTTATGGGCAGAGATTTGTCGATTCGATTTGTTTTCGGGACGATTTTTATCCCCAGCGTGCTGTACAATCTTATCTTGGCTATTCCTACTTATGCTCTGATTAGCGAGCTGGCCAAGTGGGTCTATCCTGTGGAGCCAATCTATGAATCATAACGAACTCCCTCAAAAACGCCTTTCTCCGCTGCGAATCACGATATTTATGATGGTTATCGGGGCGATCTTTTTGATTTATATCTTCCGCCTGTTTTCTTTGCAGATTTTGCAAGTTGCAGAATGGGTAGCGAGGGCGGAGGAAAATCGCGTAGAAGTGCTGAATCTGCCTGCTACTCGGGGAATCATTGTGGACCGTAATGGAATTGTGCTAGCCCGTAATATTCCCTCTTTCAATGTGGTGATAACGGCTGCAAACTTACCGGATGATCCCGGTGAAGTGCAAGAAATCTATCGTGAACTCTCGGAAATCATTGATCTGCCGGTAAATCTGAATAAAATCACCCCTGAAAATCCTTATGTCCCCTGTTTCTCTGAACATGGGATTGCCCAGATAGCCGAATATGGTTTGTCTTCGACACCCTATCAACCGGTGCGCGTGAAGTGTGATGTTCCAGAACAAGTTGCCCGAATTGTTCAGGAAAAAGCAGTTGATTGGCCCGGAGTTTCGATTGAGATCGAGCCAATTCGTGATTACCCAACCGGTTCTATCACTGCTTCCATTATTGGCTTCTTAGGCCCAATTCCGGCTAACCAGGAAGAAGAATTTCGGGCAAAGGGTTTGGTTCCCAATCGGGATAAAGTTGGCTACGCGGGTTTGGAACTACAGTTTCAAGACCTCCTGGCGGGAAAAAATGGCTCTTGGAAGGTGGAAGTTGATGTGGCTGGAAAGGTGATCCGGGGCTTGGAGCCGCCGGTGAATCCGGTACCCGGAGCTAATTTGCGCTTGACTATCGACACTCGCTTACAGCAAGCTATGACCGGTATCTTGATTGGTGAAATTGACTTCTGGAATCGATATTTGAATACCATTCGCTCGACCAGTGGGGTTGTGATTGCCATGAACCCGAAAAGCGGGGAAATTTTGGGCTTGGTATCATATCCAACCTACGAAAATAATCGCATGGCGCGCTTCATTCCAGCCTATTATTACAATCAGTTGATCAACGATCCTGCCAATCCTCTATTGAATCACGCTGTTGGAGATGTCTTACCGGCTGGATCGGTGTTCAAATTGACGACGGCAGTCGGAGCTTTGAACGAGGGGGTAGTGACCCCAGAACAAGTGCTCTCGACGCCTCCTAAAATCACCATCACCGAGCGCTACTATGCCAATGACCCAGGCCGTGAGCGCGAATTTGTGGACTGGAACAAAGCCGGCTTCGGACAGTTGGATTTTTTGGGAGGCATAGCCAATTCGAGCAATGTCTATTTTTATAAGTTGGGTGGCGGTTATCGGGATGAAGTACCGGTTGGTTTGGGGATTTGTCGCCTGGGAACCTATGCCCGCGCCTTAGGTTACGGAGAATATCCAGGCATTGAACTTCCAGATGAGGAGAAAGGACTAATTCCCGATCCAAAATGGAAACGCATTACCCACGGAGAAGGTTGGTCAACCGGAGACACCTATATTGCCAGTGTAGGCCAGGGATATGTCTTAGCCACGCCATTACAAGTATTGATGTCTGCTGCAACAATTGCGAATGATGGAAAACTGATGAAACCAACTTTGATCCGGGAGATCACCGATGCAGAAGGGAATGTGTTGCAACCTTTTTCGCCGCTAATGCGCTGGGATATTACCAAAGATGCGGTTATCCAGGAGTTCTATGATACGACCATTCGTGGCTGTGAGCCCATCGAGGGTCGAACAAAAACCGTTCAGCCATGGGTGATCGACAAAGTTCAAGAAGGGATGCGTCGCGCGGTTACCAATGGTACGCTGGCGCGCGAATTTCGAAATGTAACCATTGCGGTTGCAGGTAAAACCGGCACTGCGGAATATTGTGATCAATACGCGAACGCAAAGAATTTGTGTATTCCAGGCAACTGGCCATCTCACGCATGGACGGTGGCTTATGCACCGTATGAAGACCCGGAGATCGCCGTGGTAGCTTTTGTCTATAATGGCGGGGAAGGGGCTTCGGTTGCTGGTCCAATCGTTCGGCAAGTCATCGAAGCTTATTTCGCGTTGAAACGCATTGATGCCGAACTTAGTTCGCCCTAGGTTCGGGTATAATTTTAAGGATAGATACCGCGTCCTTGCAGGATATTTTGTAAAGTTGAGAGTTTCCATCATTTGTTGACCAAAATGGTGCAAGTCAAAGGCATTCGCGAGGGATTGTTGTTTCTTCTCGAGGAAGGGGATTGGGAAGAAAATCGCCGCGCTTTGTTCAAGATGGTCGGAGAGAGGCAAGAATTTTGGCGTGGGGCAAAGGTTGCTCTAGACAGCCGCACAATCGTGATCGGTGAAGAAGAAATCCTTTGCCTGAAGGACGAATTGAGTCAATATCAGCTAACGCTCTGGGCAGTGCTTAGCGAATCTCCCTCCACACAAATAGCTGCCCAAAAGTTAGGTTTGGCGACTCGCTTCAATCGCCCTGAAAAAGAAGAGATGGAGGCGCTAAGCACGATTGTCCATGATGGAGAAGGCGCACTTCTGATCAACAAAACCTTGCGCTCCGGTTATCGAGTAGAATACGCTGGGCACGTGATTGTGCTTGGGGATGTAAATCCTGGGGCAGAAATTATCGCTGCAGGTAACATCATCGTCTGGGGGCGGCTGCGTGGGGTAGTTCATGCCGGGGCTGAGGGGGATGCTCAGGCTGTCGTTTGCGCTTTAGATTTGCAACCCACCCAATTGCGCATTGCCGATCAAATTGCCCTCACCCCTCAACGAAAGGGGAAACCGCAGCCGGAAATGGCGCGCTTGCTCAATGGGCAGTTGGTCGCTGAAGCTTGGAATGCAAAGGAACGATAGGGATTTTTATGCCAGCAAAAGTGATTACAATAACTTCTGGAAAAGGTGGGGTGGGGAAGACCACCGCTACCGCAAACATTGCCGCAGCTTTGGCTGCCTTGGGCGCCAAGGTTGTCTGCATTGATGCGGATATTGGGTTGCGCAACCTTGACGTGGTCTTGGGATTGGAAAATCGGATTGTTTATGATTTGGTGGATGTGGTGGAGGGGAGATGTCGCCTGCGCCAAGCAATGATCCGCGATAAACGTCTGCCTGAGTTATATTTAATTCCAGCCGCTCAAACTCGTGATAAGAGCGCCGTGTCTCCGAGTGACATGGTGCGCTTATGCGATGAGTTACGCCCTGAATTTGATTGGATTTTTATCGACTCACCGGCCGGTATCGAACGAGGGTTTCGCAATGCGATTGCCCCTGCTGACATCAGTATTGTGATTACCAACCCAGAAGTTTCTGCCGTTCGGGATGCCGATCGCATTATTGGCTTGATCGAGGCGGAGGAGAAGGGCCCAGCACGGTTGATCATTAATCGTATTAAAACCGATATGGTTAAGAAGGGTGATATGTTGTCTGCCGAAGATGTGCTGGAATTGTTAGCCGTTGAACTGTTGGGGCTGATACCAGAGGATGAGGGGGTTATTATTAGTACCAATCGAGGGGTGCCGGTGGCGTTAGACGGTAAAAGCCGGGCTGGCCAGGCATTTCGCAATATCGCCAGCCGTTTGAATGGAGAGCAAGTTCCTTTTATGGAGTTGGAAGAGCAAAGCGGCTTTTTCGGTCAGATAAGCCGCTTTTGGCGCAAAGGAGGCGGATGAGATGACTCGCATTCTCGATCGTATTCTTAACCGCCAGGAAAACTCAGCCTATAAAGCGAAAGAACGGATGAAGCTGATTTTGTTGCACGATCGCACGAATCTCAACGAAAAGGTGTTAGAAGTCCTCAAAGATGAATTGATTGGGGTCATCTCCCGCCATGTGGAAATTGACGAGAAAGCAGTCCGCATCGAAATATCTCAACAAGGCAGAGAACAACGGCTGATTGCCGATATCCCGATTCGAGCGGCTGGGCGAAGAAGGATCGGATAAGGTTATGATGCGCGGAGTAAATTGGCGCCATTTTGACTTCTGGTTGTTAGGAGCGGTGGCGGTTTTGACCATTTTTGGGATCACGATGATTCGCTCGGCTATCGCCGGCAACCTTGAATTACAGGAACTGAACCTGGTGCGACGACAACTCATATTTGCCATTCTGGGCTTTATTGTCATCATTATTACGGCGTCGATCGATTACCATACCTGGTCAACGCTAAATCAAACCATGTATGTAGGGATGTGGATTCTGTTAGGCGTGCTTTTTGTTACCGGAGCGGTCTTTTTCGGGTCGGCGCGTTGGTTTGATACCGGCGTAATCTTAATTCAACCTTCAGAGCTGGCGAAGATTGTGATGATTCTGGTTCTGGCGGATTTCTTCTCGAAAAATCAAAACCGAATCCATGACTTGCGGGTGGTTATCCAGAGCATGATCCTGACGGTAGGAATTGTGATTTGGATATTATTGCAACCCAATTTGAGCACTTCGATTGTGATCTTCGTGATCTGGTTTGCGTTGCTTTTTGCCAGCGGGTTGACTCCCAAACATCTCTTTCTGTTCCTTGGGTTGGGTATTTTAGCGCCGATCGTGAGCTTTCCCTTTTTAGTAGATTATCAACGAGATCGAATTATCAATTTTCTTTTCCCGGATCTCGAAGCACGCCATGGCGATATTTATAATATTCAACAAGCCCTGATCAGCATCGGTTCTGGAGGTGTGCTGGGCAAAGGCTATGGCTATGGCACACAGGTGCAGTTGCGCTTCCTAAAGGTGCGCCATTCCGATTTTATTTTTTCGGCAATCGCCGAGGAATTTGGATTCGTCGGAGCCGTGCTAGTCCTCTTATTGTTGTTTTTTATCATTTATCGTTGTATTCGGGTGGCGCAACGCGCCCAGGACTCTTTTGGAGGCCTGATTTCTTATGGGGTAGCTACCTTAATTGCCTTTCAAGCCATTGTCAATATTGGCGTTAACCTGAATCTCCTCCCGGCAACCGGCTTAACGCTTCCCTTTGTGAGTTATGGTGGAAGCTCCCTATTGTCAATCTTGTTGGGCATTGGGCTTGTTGAGAGTGTTGCCCTGCGTCAAAAAGCGCTGGAATTTTCGGCGATCTAATCTTTAGACTCCTGGAGCAATTATGACAGAAAAACTTCCCCCTGTTCGGGTGCGCTTTGCACCATCTCCTACCGGACGAACCCATCTTGGCAGCGGTCGGACTGCCCTGTATAATTACTTATTAGCCCGCCAGACCGGCGGGCAATTTCTCTTACGCATTGAAGATACCGATCAAAAGCGCTATGTACCCGAAGCAGAACAAGAGTTGATCGAAAGCCTGCGCTGGCTTGGCTTGGAGTGGGATGAAGGACCGGATGTGGGTGGTCCTTACGGCCCCTACCGCCAATCGGAGCGCAAAGAAATCTACCTGGAATACGCTAGGCAATTGGTTGAAAAGGATAAAGCATATTATTGCTTTTGCTCCCCAGAACGACTTGCCCATCTGCGCGAACAACAAATGCAGGCAAAGCAGCCAACGATGTATGACGGCCTCTGTCGCCAACTAACCTCTGAAGACGCCTTACGCAGGGTAAAGCAGGGTGAACCGCATGTCATTCGATTTAAGACGCCCAAAGAAGGTTCGATTACGGTCAGGGACTATCTCAGAGGAGACATTACCGTTGAAAATCGCACGATTGACGATTACATTCTGGTTAAATCGGATGGTTGGGCGCTCTATCATCTTGCTGCGATGGTTGATGACCACCTGATGCGCATTACGCATGTCCTGCGCAGTTCAGAATGGCTTTCGACTTTTCCACTGCATGGTCACATTATTCGTGCCTTTGGTTGGCAGGAGCCAGTATTCGTCCATCTTTCAGTATTCCTCAAACCCAGCGGAAAAGGGAAAATGAGCAAGCGCGAGTCGGCTCAACTGTTGCAGGGTGGGTATTCGATCTTCATCAAAGACCTGGAGCAGTTAGGTTATCTGCCCGAGGCAGTGGTGAATTGGATTGCTCTGATGGGCTGGAGTTACGATGACAAGACTGAGTTTTTTACCATGCAGGATTTGATTGAAAAGTTCAGTTTAGATCACCTGAACCCGGCTCCAGCAGCGATTAACTTCACCAAATTCGACCACTTCAACGGTTTGCATATTCGCCATCTAACGGTCGATGAGTTCGCCAGACGGGTTAAGCCTTTTTTGGTGAAAGCTGGTCTGCAGGTGGATGACACCAAACTGATCCAGATTGCACCGATCATTCAAGAGCGGCTGGTTACCTTGGATGATGCGGTTGAAATGGCGGGCTTCTTCTTCCGCGAACAGTTGGAATATGACTCAACTCTCTTAATCGGAAAAAACCTGAGCGTGGCCGAATCGCTGAAAGCCTTGCAAGAAAGCTACGACCTTTTGTGGAGTCTGCCTTTTGATGAGAAAGAGACTCTGGAAACAGCTTTACGAAACTTGGCGGAGCAGAAGGGGTTGAAAGCCGGACAACTTTTTGGCATCCTGCGGATTGCTGTCACTGGTCAAAGTGTAAGCCCGCCGCTGATCGAAAGTATGCTGATTTTGGGAAAAGATCAAGTGATGCAACGCATTCAAGAGGCTTTGAAACGGTTGAAAGTATTTGTTCAAAGCAAAGTTTCATAGACGAAAAACTGATTGCGTGGTAAAATGATCTATAACGATTGGGGGTTCGTCTAGCGGTAGGACAGCGGACTCTGGATCCGTATGCCGAGGTTCGAATCCTCGACCCCCAGTCTCGAAGAGGAGTGATTTTAATTCACTCCTCTTCATTTTTCATAAGTCATTCTGAGGCGGCGTCAGAAACGATCTTGACGTCCTGAATATATAGAATTTGCTTGTTGAAAAGATTGGGGAAACGGTCATCTTCTGTACCACGATTAGGCTCGCAGTAGAACTTGACCCGAATGCTCTCGCCCCGGTAAGAGGATAAATCGAGGCTCACTTTATACCATTCACGGCTGCCACCAATGACTTTTAGCCGCTCCCACTGAGCAGAGCCTTCTTTCTGGACTTCAACGTAGCAAAAATTTAATTGCCGCCGAGTGAAATGTTTGGTCCAGAAGGTCAAGGCGGGCTGCTTCCATCCTTGCTCAATGGGGATAAAGGCCTGGCTCATCAGCCAGGTATTGACATGGTAATCCGGGTTTGCATAGCAGCCTGCTATCCCAGCATGACAAGAATAAGGAGAAAGGATTAAGTGAAATCGGTGAAAGTACCATTTCGTGATTTCTACCTCTTGATTTGGAGCAGCCAGGGTGGGGTTACTTACTGAGAGAAGTGTGCCTGTAAGAAAGAGGAAAAATAGACCCAAAACGATACAGCGGGGGTCCTGCTTTTTTATGATGTTCTTCATTATTCAGTCTCCTCTTTTCCGGAACGAAATTAGGCTTCTTTGAGAGAAGCCTCGATTTTTGCCCAAGTGTCCTTGAGCGTGACGGTGCGGTTTAGCACAATGTGTCCGGGATGGGAATCTTTACTATCCAAACAAAAGTATCCCTCCCGTTCTAATTGGAATCGATCGCCGGGTTTCGCTTCGCCCAGGCTTGGTTCAACTTTGCAATAGGTGAGCACCTTGAGCGAATCAGGGTTGAGGTATTTGAGGAAATCGCCTTCCTCGTCTTCGCCCAATGGGTTGGGAACCGTAAAGAGACGATCGTAAAGGCGCGCTTCTGCGTCCAAAGCATGACGAGCAGACACCCAATGAATCGTGGCTTTAACTTTGCGCCCATCTGGAGCGAATCCACCACGGGTATTCGGGTCGTAAGTGCAACGTAACTCCACAACTTCACCTTTCTCGTTTTTCACCACCTCTTCACATTTGATGAAGTACCCATATCGTAAGCGGACTTCTCGACCTGGAGCCAGGCGATAGTATTTCGGAGGGGGTTCTTCGCGGAAATCATCGCGGTCAATGTACAATTCGCGGCAGAAAGGTACCAGGCGAGTGCCCATGCTTTCATCTTCTGGATTGTTCAAACATTCCATGGTTTCCACTTGCTCTTCTGGGTAATTGATTAAGATGACTTTGAGTGGATCGAGGACACCCATCACCCGCGGAGCGGTTTTGTTGAGAACCTCTCGGATGCAAAATTCTAAAAGGGCAATATCGACCACGCTGTCATTCTTGGCAACCCCAATTCTTTCGCAAAAGTTGCGGATGGCTTCGGGAGGGACTCCGCGACGCCTTAAGCCGGAAAGGGTTGGCATGCGCGGGTCATCCCAGCCGGATACATGCCCTTCTTTGACAAGTTGTAAGAGTTTGCGCTTGCTCATCACTGTATAAGATAGGTTGAGGCGGGCAAATTCGATTTGTTGAGGATGATAGATGCCTAGCTCATCCAGAAACCAGTCGTAGAGCGGTCGATGGTCTTCAAACTCTAGCGTACAAATGGAGTGGGTAATCCCTTCGATAGAGTCGGAAACACAATGCGTATAGTCGTACATCGGGTAAATACACCATTTGTCGCCTACGTGTGGATGAGTGGCGTATTTAATTCGGTACATCACCGGATCGCGCAGGTTTAGATTAGGGGATTTCATGTCGATTTTTGCCCGCAGGGTACGCGATCCTTCGGGAAATTCACCAGCGCGCATACGTTGAAACAGGTCGAGGTTTTCCTTCACTGAGCGGTTTCGATAGGGGCTTTCCACGCCGGGTTCGGTCAGAGTGCCGCGTTGTTGCCGTAACTCTTCTGGGGAGAGGTCATCTACATAAGCTTTGCCCTTTTTGATGAGCTGGATGGCGTATTCGTAGAGTTGATCAAAGTAATCTGAGGCATGGAATAGTCGATCGCCCCAGTCATAGCCCAGCCAGCGCACGTCCTCCTTAATCGCTTCAATGTATTCGATATCTTCTTTTTCTGGGTTGGTATCATCAAAGCGCAGGTTGCAGAGTCCGTTGAATTCTTCAGCGATGCCAAAGTTGAGCACAATTGACTTTGCATGGCCGATGTGTAAATAGCCATTCGGTTCGGGAGGAAAGCGAGTGTGAACCCGCCCGCCAAAGCGGTTAGTTTCAATGTCTTTGCGGATCATTTCCCGAATAAAATCGCTGCCGGCAGATTTCTCCATCTCAGGCATAATTAACCTCTACACGGTATTGTCTTCCAGGTCATTATAAAATAGTAGGATTGATTTATCAATATTGAATGACATTTATCCATTGGCAGAATTTTCTTTTTTAGGCATAATTTCCAAAGGATTGGGGTAGGATAGGTGTTTGTTTGATCGGTTTGGTGATCCGAACGGTTTGGTAGGATGAAAAAAGAATTTGAAAAACCCATAAGGAGAATGAGATGACAGCACAAATTATCGATGGAAAATTGATTGCTCAGAAAGTCAGGGAAGAAGTCGCAGCCGAGGTTAAGAATATGGTGGAGGCTGGCAAGCCACGGCCTGGTTTGGCAACGGTATTAGTTGGCGACCGGGTGGACTCGGCAACCTATGTACGGTCAAAACAGAAAGCCTGCGCAGAACTGGGAATTGAGTCCTATGGACATCACCTTCCCGCAGATGCTTCCCAACAAGAGGTGGAGGATTTGGTCAAGCGTCTCAGCGATGATCCCAAGGTCAACGGTATCCTGGTGCAATTGCCGTTGCCTTCTCATCTCAATGAGGAGCGCGTCTTGCAAACGATTGCGCTAGAGAAGGATGTGGATGGGTTTCACCCGATCAACATCGGGCGTTTAGCCCAAAAAGGGCGTGAACCATTGTTTGTCCCCTGTACCCCGTACGGTTGTATTTATTTATTAGAGCAGGCAGGGGTCCAAATTGAAGGGGCGAATGCCGTGGTGCTAGGTCGGTCGAATATTGTGGGAATGCCGGCAGCTTTGTTGCTAATTGGCAAGAATGCTACTACAACTGTGTGTCACTCACGGACAAGGGATCTTCCAGATGTCGTTCGACAGGCAGACATTTTGATTGCAGCCATCGGAAAAGCTGAAATGGTGCGTGGCAGTTGGATTAAGCCAGGTGCAGCGGTCATCGATGTTGGGATCAACAGCAAAGATGATCCAAACTCACCAAAGGGTTATCGTTTGGTCGGCGATGTGAACTTTGAAGAAGCGAAAGAAGTTGCCGGTTGGATCACCCCGGTTCCAGGTGGCGTTGGCCCGATGACCATTGCTATGCTGATGAAGAATACTTTGCGAGCTGCCCAAATCCAGAATCCGTAACTCTTCCGGCTGAACTGCCAGAATGCATTTTGACACCGTCAGAAGTCAACTGACAGTGATTTTTACTTCTAGACAGAATGAGAAAAAATTAATATGTCAGACAATTGACGCGTTTGAGATGTTATGCTATAATCCAATTGTCAGACAAATAGGGAATGAGGATTATGACTACCCTACTCGTTCGCAATTGTACGCTATTAGTTACAATGGATGAAGAACGGCGCGAAATTAAAAACGGCGCCATCTATATCCGCGATGGATTTATCGAACAGGTTGGGGAAAGCCGGCAATTGCCCAATACCGCCGATGAAATTTTAGACCTGAGTGATCATCTCGTTCTCCCAGGGCTGGTTAACACCCATCACCATTTTTATCAAACCCTGACTCGTGTGGTGCCAGAAGCCCAGAATGCCAACTTGTTTCACTGGTTAAAGACATTATATCCAATCTGGGCGAGAATGACACCAGCAGATGTGCGCATCTCAACCCAAACTGCCCTGGGAGAGTTGGCGCTTTCGGGTTGTACTACTGCCTCCGATCATCTCTACCTTTTTCCCAACGGTGCACGGTTAGACGATGAGATCGAAGCCGCACTTGAGGTGGGATTGCGGCTGCACGCTTCGCGTGGGTCAATGAGCCTGGGCGAAAGTAAGGGGGGGCTGCCGCCGGACAGTGTAGTGGAAGAAGAAGCTGCAATTTTGCGCGACTCTCAGCGGTTGATTGAGCAATATCACGACCCCAAACCCGGGTCAATGGTACAAATTGTCCTGGCGCCTTGTTCACCCTTTAGTGTGACCGGTGAACTGATGCGAGAATCGGCAGCCTTGGCGCGCCAATACGGGGTGCATCTCCATACCCATCTGGCAGAGACTCAAGATGAAGAGCAGTTTTGTTTGCAGAAATTCGGCTATCGACCGGTTGAATATATGGAGAAAGTTGATTGGCTGGGGGAGGATGTCTGGTTTGCCCATTCGGTGTATGTCAATGATGCCGAGATCGAGACCTATCGCATTAGCGGCAGTGGGATTGCTCACTGCCCGACTTCGAATATGCGCCTTGCCTCTGGAATAGCTCCTGTTCTAAAGATGCTTTCCAGAGGGGTTAAAGTCGGGTTGGGAGTTGATGGTTCGGCGAGCAATGACGGCTCGAACTTGCTGGAAGAGGCCCGGCAGGCAATGCTCGTGGCTCGCTTGAAGGCTGGTTTGGAAGGCGCTTCCTTATCGGCCGCCAGTGCTCCGCCGCTGATGACTGCCCGCCAGGCGTTAGAAATCGCTACCCGAGGTGGAGCAGCCGTGTTGGGGCGCAAGGATATTGGCTCTATAGAAGTCGGAAAATGCGCCGACTTTTTTGCCATCAATCTGAATCGGTTGGATTATGCAGGCGCCTTGCACGACCCTGTTGCAGCAGTGCTGTTCTGTGCTCCAGTGCGGGTTGACTATACGGTGGTTGGCGGGCGTTTCGTGGTTAAGCATGGACGATTGGTCAATCTGGATGAAGTTGATTTAGTGAGGCGTCAAAATGAAGCTGCGAAACGTCTGCTCAATGGTTGAGTTTTGATGAGGATGCCATGACCGACGCGAGTCAGGGTTTGCAGGAACGATTGGCTTTGTTGATTGCCAGCACGCCACCCGGTGAGCGTTTGCCAGCCGAACCCGATCTGGCGCGAGAGCTGGGGGTTTCGCGGGCAAGTCTGCGGGAGGCAATGCGCACCTTTGAGACGCAAGGGATTATTCATCGCCGTCCTCGAGCAGGAACTTACGTGATGCAACCACCCGCGGTTATTGAGAGCGGCCTGGAAGTTCTGGAGAGCATTGATACGCTGGCATCTCGAATCGGGTTATCCGTTGCAATGGGAGATGTGTTCATCCAGAAACGTCAGGCGACAGCCGAAGAAGCTATCGCTTTGGGAATCAATGAGAAAGACCAGGTCATCGACATTCGCCGCTCGATCCTGACCAAGAATAAAGCGGTTGCCTACCTGATCGACATTTTGCCCGAAGGGCTGGTGGGGGATGAAGAGATGCGTGAGTTTCAAGGATCTGTATTGGATTTGCTCCTGAAGCGCGGCTCCCCAGCCTTGCAATCTTCGCGTTGTGAGATCAATGTTGTTCAGGCAAGTCGCGATCTGGCAAAGATTTTTGGCATTCAACGCGGCGATGGATTATTGATGTTCCGAGCCTGGTTGTATACCGTTAGCGGTCAAGTAATTGACTATTCATTTAGTTATTTCTTGCCTGGTTACTTTCGCTTTCATGTCGTGCGGAGGGTCGGGCAAGTTCTAAGCCCCAATCTTAATCCATTATTCAAGTAAGGAGAGTGTACCATGCGGAGTTTTATGGGTCGCGACATCCTGTCGCTCAAAGACTTTGAACGAAACGAATTTTTCCACATCTTTGAAGTAGCTGCGAAAATGGAACCGATTGCCCGCAGTCGGCGCAACTCGGACATGCTCAAGGAGAAAACCCTAGTCGCAGCTTTCTACCAACCTTCCACCCGCACGCGTCTGGCGCATGAAGCCGCCATGCATCGCCTAGGAGGCCATGTGGTCGGCTTTGCGGATCCCAAGATGACCCGCGCCGGCGATTTCTATCAGGAATCGATCAAAGACACCGTCAAGATGCTGGAATTCTACGGTGACGTGATCGTGATGCGCCATTTCCAGCAAGGCGCTCCGCACGAAGCTGCCAAGTGGGCTTCGATCCCGGTGATCAACGGTGGTGATGGATGGGGCGAACATCCAACCCAGATCCTCACTGACTTATACACCGTTTTGCGCGAAAAAGGGCGCATTGACGGGTTGCGCTGGTTGGCTGTAGGCGATATGCGCATGCGCACAATGCACTCTTTGGCTTACGCGCTCACCCAATTTGACTGCCCAATCACTTTCGTTGCTCCTCCCGAAATGACCCTTACCGAAGAGTTTAAAGCTGAACTGCGCCAATACAGCCTGGACTTCAAAGAAGCTGAGCATGTGGAACAGGCGATTGGCACAGCAGATGTGATCCTGGTTGAGCCGGTGGTGCAACCGGACTATACCAAGTCTCGCGATGAGCGCACGGGTGAGGTTAGCCTGACGCCAGCCAATTACAAGATCACCCGCCAACTGCTTGAGACCAAAGCCAAACCAGATGCCATTCTGCTGCACTCACTGCCGCGCATGGACGAAATCCCAACCGATGTGGACATCACTCGCTGGTCTCGCTACTGGCAAGAAGCCTTTAATGGCGTGGTCATGCGCATGGCATTGTTGGCGCTGGTTTTGGGTGCGATGGAGTAAGAAAATCGGTAAACACCTGTTTGGTGAAGCGCCGTTTGGTTCTGGACTTAACCAATGAGTTGAAGACTTCAAACTGTTCTGTCAGATGCAAGATTGATCTGGATACTGCCACAAAAACAATGAGAAATCGCGAACAATTGCTTGCGCACAAAACAGGTAAGCTGGCGCTTACATTCCAGTTGCAATATTCCCTTGCATCTGACAGAATTGCTCAATTTTAAACGCAAAGCTATAGGAATGATCCAATAAAAACGGAGGTAAGACATGCAAACGCATTTTTACGGCAGAGATTTAATCGGTGACCTGGATTTTAGCAAAGAAGAAGTTGAAACAGTTTTGGATGTTGCTTTTGACTTAAAGCGCAAACGGGCTTTGGGAGAGCCACATCCCTATTTGCGCGATAAAGTTCTGGCGATGCTTTTCTTCTTTTCCAGCACGCGCACACGGGGTTCGTTCGAAGCAGGTATGGCACAGCTTGGCGGTCATGCTGCATTCATTGAAAGCAAGACGACCCAAATCGCCCATGGGGATACTCCCAAAGAAATCGGCGAAATCTTCGGTAGGTATTTCGATGGAATTGCCATGCGTCATGTGGATTGGGGAGTTGGCAATAAATACTTGAATGAAGTTGCCAAGTATTCGCGCGTCCCGGTGTTGAATATGCAGTGTGATATTTACCATCCCTTCCAAATCTTGGCTGACCTGATGACCATTATTGAAAAGAAGGGTCGCGATTTGCGTCGCAAGAAAATGGTGGTATCCTGGGCTTATGCCGCCTCTTACCAGAAACCTATGTCGGTTCCGCAGTCGTTAGTGGTTCAAATGCCTCGCTTTGGCCTGGATGTTGTCCTTGCCCATCCACCCGAATTTCGGTTGATGCCCGAGATCATGGATATGGCACAAGAACAGGCCCGCAAGTATGGAACGGGGTTTGAGGTGATCAGCGATCCCGATGGGATGGATAAAGCCTTCAAAGACGCAGATATTATCTACGCCAAATCCTGGGGTGCAATGGTGCATACGCCAGATGCTGAAGAAGGGGCTAAGATCATCAAGAAGTACGAGCACTGGATTACCGATGAGCGCAAGATGGCGCTGGCAAAGCCGGATGCGATTTACATGCACCCCTTGCCGGCGGATCGCAATATCGAGGTGACCGATGGCGTGATCGACAGCCAGCAGTCGGTAGTGTATGATGAGGCAGAAAACCGTATGCACGTTCAAAAAGCCGTGATGGCTTTGACCATGGGAGGTATCTAGGATGGCCGAGAAGAAAGTAGCTGTAGTTGCAATTGGTGGTAATTCGCTGATCAAAGACGAACAACATAAAACCGTAGAAGATCAATACGAGGCTGCCAAGGAGACAACCTATCATATTGCCGATATGATCGAAGCGGGTTGGGATGTGGCAATTGGCCATGGAAACGGTCCGCAGGTGGGTTTTATCTTACGGCGTTCGGAAATCGCGGCCAAAGTCGAAGGCATGCACGAGGTGCCGCTGGATGTCTGTGGCGCCGATACCCAAGGTGCCATTGGTTATGCTCTGCAGCAGACCCTGCAAAACTGGCTTTACAAACGCAGCATTAAGAAACCGGTTGCGACCGTGATCACTCAGGTATTGGTGGATAAAGATGATCCAGCTTTCAAAAATCCCACCAAGCCGATTGGCAGCTTTATGGATGCAGAAGAAGCTCAACGGAGAGCCCGTGAGATGGGTTGGAACGTGGTTGAAGATGCTGGACGAGGCTGGCGACGGGTGGTTGCCTCTCCATTACCCAAAGAAGTGGTTGAATTTGAGACAGTGAAGACTTTGATTGATGCCGGCGTCATTGTGATCACTGTTGGCGGTGGCGGTATCCCGGTCATCGATGTTGGTGATGGTGAATATCGTGGGGTAGCAGCCGTGATCGACAAAGATTACGCCAGCAGCCTGCTGGCTCGCAAACTCAACGCCGATTTGTTCCTGATTTCCACGGCTGTAGAAAAGGTTGCTTTGAACTTTGGCAAACCCGATCAGAAGTGGATCGATCGCATGACCTTATCGGAAGCCAAGAAATATCTAGCCGAAGGCACCCATTTTGCCAAAGGCTCAATGGCGCCTAAGATCCAGGCCATCATCTGGTATCTGGAGGCTGGTGGGAAACATGCGATCATTACCAACCCGGAGAACATCGGACGCGCCTTACGCGGTGAAACTGGAACGCATATTTTGCCGGATTAAAAGTGAAGGACATATCACCGAAGTCGGAGATGGAAACTTGAAAGATGTGTTGATCCATAATGCGAAAAAAGAAAGTTTTGCCAGCTTCGACTTCGGAAATTTTAAATGCCCTACAGGATTAAAGAAAGGAGGAATCGGGAAACATTTCACTCGCCAACATCAAAAGAATGGGTATAATCGGGTGCAGGTGAAAGAAAGGAGGTGAAACGGAAAAAGTACGAGGACAAAGCCAGTAATTTCTATCCAAGCATACCGGTTTAACCTAAATTTGAACCATTTTCTGAATAGAGGAGAAGTGAAATGAAGTTCCAATCTGTTTCCAAAATATTAGCCCTGCTCTTGGTAGCAAGTATAATCCTGGTTGCTTGCGCGCAACCTGCCCAGGCTCCGAGCGCACCGGAACAACCTGCAGCAAACCAGCCCCCCGCAGCAGAACAACAAGCCCCTGCCTCAGAACCTGCAGCCACTTCTGAGAATAAAATAAAAGCTTGTTTTGTCTATGTCGGCCCAATTGGTGACCTTGGGTGGACAAACGCGCACGATGTTGGGCGAAGGTATGTGGATGATAAATACGACTGGCTCGAAACTAGCTACGTTGAAAGTGTAGCAGAAGCAGACTCGTCCCGATTCATTGATCGGTTTGTTGTCGAGGAAAAATGCAATGTCGTGTTTACCACATCTTTCGGTTATATGGATGATACCCTAAAGGCTGCTCAAAAGTATCCGGATACCTTCTTTGTCCACGTTTCCGGCTTTAAGCGCGCTCCCAACATGGCAACCATGATGGCTGACTTCTATCAGATTTACTATTTGAATGGCCTGATGGCGGGTGCAGTTACAAAAACCGGCAAAGTCGGTTATGTGGGCGCTCATCCCATTCCCGAAGTTGTGCGTCATATTAACGCCTTTACCCTCGGTGTTCGCGAGGCGAATCCAGAAGCAACGGTTGAGGTACGCTGGCTCTATTCCTGGTATGACCCCGCCAAAGCCCGTGAAGCTGCTGAATCGCTGATTGCAACGGGCGTTGACACACTTGCGTTTACCGAAGACAGTCCGGCAGTGATCCAGGTAGGGGAAGAATATACCACACAGAAAAATCAACCCGTCTACACGTTTAGCCACTATAGCCCGATGCATGATTATGGCCCGAATTCGGTGGTCAGTGGCCAGCTAGTGAACTGGGGATTGATTTACGAGGATATTCTGACCAAAATCTACCTGGGTATCTATACGACCAAGAATCTGGAGAACGTCGATTACTGGGGTTTACTTAGCGGTGGCTGGCAATTGGGCGCTCCGTCGTCAGTTGAGTTGGGTGCTCGCTTTGGTGAACCGATCAATCCAATTTTTGAGCCGAAACTCAAAGAATATAAGATTACCGACAAGTTTTTGGGTGAGATCAGCATCTATGACCTGATCTTCAAACGCATTGAACAAATGCGTGATCCTGCTTTGCTGTTTGATCCCTTCACCGGGCCGATCAATGACCAGACTGGAACCTTACGGGTCAAAGAAGGACAACGCCTCTCCTATTTTGAGCTGACGACCATCGACTGGTTTGTCGAAGGAGTCATTGGAGAGCCCAAATAAGGTTGATGGTTATTGTTTGTATAGGGGGGCGGCGCAAACTGCCCCCCTTTCTGTTGATTTGGAGGCATTCTATGAGCAATGATCCGAGTGCTGTACTCATGAAGGGGATTACAAAACGATTCTCCGGAGTGGTTGCCAATGATGGAGTGGATTTTGAAGTAAAAGCGGGAGAAATTCATGCTTTACTTGGTGAAAATGGTGCTGGCAAAACCACCTTAATGAACATTCTTTATGGGATTTATCGGCCTGATGCTGGTGAGATTTACATCAATGGAAATAAGGTTACCATTCATTCTCCTCGAGATGCGATCCGTCTAGGAATAGGGATGGTTCATCAACAATTTCGCCTTGTTCAAACTCACACAGTGGTCGAAAACGTCATTTTAGGCAGCGCCAATGGGTTTCGCTTTCGAGAAGAAGAGGTACGGAAGAAAATCGAGGAATTAGCTAATCGCTATAGCTTAGCGATCAAACCCGATGCCCGCATCTGGCAGCTTTCGGCCGGGGAACAGCAACGGGTGGAAATCTTGAAGGCGTTGTATCGGGGGGCAAAAATTTTGATCCTGGATGAACCAACTTCCATGTTGACGCCGATGGAAATTGAGCAATTGCTGAAAACGTTGCAGCGCATGACAGAAGATGGAAATACGATCATTTTTATCACTCATAAACTAGATGAGGTTACTGCGGTTAGCCATCGAGTGACCATTTTACGTCAGGGTAAGGTGATGGCGGTTGTGGAAACCAACAAAACTGACGAAAGACAGCTTGCCAATTTGATGGTTGGGAGGGAGGTGTTATTCCGCTTGGAAAAAGAACCTCTGGAACGTCAAGAAGTAAGGTTAAGGGTAGAAAATTTGACAGCTTTAAACGATAAGGGATTGGTTGCCTTAAGAGATGTCTCGTTTTCAGTGCATGGGCGGGAGATTTTGGGAATTGCAGGTGTCGCTGGCAATGGTCAGAGGGAGTTACTTGAAGCTATTACGGGATTGCGTCCGCTCACAGGTGGTAAGGTCTGGTTAGGCGGAAAAGATATTTCAAAGGCTTCTGTACGTGAGCGGGTCGATCTAGGTCTTTCCTATGTGCCTGGCGAAAGAATGACTGCTCTGGTTCCGAATATGAGCATTGCAGAAAATTTAATCCTGAAGGGGTATCGAAAAGAGCCTATTGCCAAGGGTTTTTTTATCGATAAGAGACAGTTATTACAATTTGCCAATCAACTGATTCGCGAGTATGAAATTGCTACGCCGGGCCCTGAAAAGCCGGTAAAACTTCTATCGGGTGGCAATATCCAGCGGGCTTTGCTTGCGCGAGAGCTTTCTTCGGGAGAGGGTGTACTGGTGATTGCTTATCCTACCAGCGGTTTGGATGTGGGGGCAATTGAAACAGTTTGGAGGATTTTACTGGCGCAACGCAAGGAAGGAAGAGCTATCCTTTTGGTATCAGATGATCTGGAAGAAATCCTTACCCTAAGCGACCGAGTTGCGGTGATGTACAATGGAGAAATTATGGGGATTGTTGAGGCGTCACAGGAGAATCTTGAAAAAATTGGCTTGATGATGGCTGGTGCAACCCGAATACCAGAGGAGCAATGGGTATGAAATATAGAGTTCGAATTGAACGTCGCTTGGATATTTCTCCTTCTGTGCAAATTGGCGCAGTAATTTTCTCGCTTGTCTGTGCCTTTGTGGTCATTGCGCTAATCTTTTATTTTTTAGGAGTGGATCCTCTGAATGCGTATAGACGCATCCTAATCGGTGGATTTGGTTCGATTTATGGGTTGTCTGAGTCGCTCACCAAAGCCATTCCCCTTTTGCTGGGAGGTGTTGGATTAGCGCTGGCATTTCGGGCAAGGGTATATAATATCGGCGCAGAAGGACAGATCTTGATGGGAGCAATTATTGGAGGCGGTATTGGTTTGGCTTTGCCGAATCTTCCGCGGGGTTTGCTGCTGACCATGATGTTTGTGGGAGGATTCTTGGGAGGCGCTATTTGGGGGTTTATTCCGGCTTTTTTGAAGACTCGCTTTCGGGTGGATGAAGTGCTGACCAGTTTGATGCTGGTTTATGTGGCAAGCGATCTGGTCAAATATCTGGTCTATGGTCCCTGGCGTGGACCTGAACAACGGGGTTTCCCATATTCCTCTCCTTTTTCATCGTCGGCGCAGTTGCCCCATATTGGCATCACTCGAATTCACTATCCCACTCTAATTATCGCTTTGATTGCCGTTGTGTTCGTTTACATCTTGCTTCAATATACAAAATTTGGGTATGAAATTCGGGTTGTGGGAGAGAATCCATCTGCCGGTCGATACGCCGGAATGAATGTTGATCGAGTGGTATTATTTGTCTTGATCCTTAGTGGAGGATTAGCAGGGCTTGCAGGCGTGGGGGAAGTGGCTGGCATACACGCCCGCTTGGGCCCGCCAGAAGGTATCTCCCCTGGTTATGGTTTTACTGCGATTATCGTTGCCTGGCTTGCCCGTTTGAATCCCATCCTTACGATTCTCACAGCCTTCTTTATGGGAGGCTTGCTGGTTGGGGGAGACGCAATTCAAACGGCGTTGAATTTGCCATCCGCAACCATCTTTGTGTTCAATGGGGTTATTTTGTTCTTCGTAATTGCTGCCGAATGGATTACGAACTATCGACTCTCGCTGGAGGAAATCCATGATTGACTTTCTTGTTTCAGTCTTATCCTTGACAATTCCAGCCGGGACTGCTTTGCTCTTAGGTACGCTGGGTGAGGTATATGCAGAGCGGTCAGGGGTTTTGAATTTGGGGGTTGAGGGAATGATGATCATGGGTGCGATAACAGCTTTTGGAGTTACATTCTTAACCAAAAACTTGTTGTTAGGAATCCTGGCGGCTTGTGTAGCTGGGGGTCTAATGGCCTTGATTCATGCGTATGTCTCTGTCACCCTGCGGGTAAACCAGGTGGTATCAGGATTAGCCTTGACTATGGTGGGATTAGGGATAAGTGGCTTAGTAGGCAAACAGTTTATCGGTATGCCTCTACCGGTACGGATGACTCCTATCTCTATCCCCGTCCTGAGTGATTTGCCGGTTTTCGGCCCCGTTCTGTTTCGATACAATTTGTTGGTTTATATCTCGATCGGATTGGTTCCTGTTTTAGCCTATATCCTGTATAAGACAAATTGGGGGATTGTCTTGCGCTCAGTGGGTGAAAATCCAGCAGCAGCCGACGCGATGGGCGTTAATGTATTTCTCGTCCGCTATCTGGCGGTAATGTTTGGCGGCGTTATGGCTGGCTTGGGAGGGGCATTTTTATCTGTGGCTTATGCCCCGGCATGGATTGAGGGGATGACAGCCGGCGCAGGTTGGATTGTTATCGCCTTAACCATCTTTTCCCTTTACGACCCGGTTCGGGCAATGCTTGGCGCTTACTTGTTTGGCGGGGTGCGAGTCCTTCAATTCCGTTTACAGCCCCTGGGGATACCGGCTAATTTACTTAATATGTTACCTTTTTTGATTACGATATTAGTGCTCGTTTTAATTTCTGAACAAGCCTTCCGGCGCCGGATTGGCGTCCCGGCTGCTCTGATGCAACCTTATTCGCGAGAGGATAAATAGCAGTGGAGAAATTTCTTGGTTATCGTTGCTCGCTCTGTCAGCGCGAATATTCTCCAACTCAAGTGCAATATACCTGTCCAGAGGATGGGGGGAATTTAGATGTCGTTTTGGATATTGAACACATGCGGCGCTTTGTTTCACCAGAGGCCATTTTTGCTCAACCAGAACCCTCAATCTGGCGGTATTTGCCCCTCCTGCCGGTTGATGATGCGGGTTTTGCGGGCACGCCGTTTCGCCGGGTGGGTTGGACGCCTATCTTTGAATCGCCACGCCTTGCCAGACAATTGGGCTTGAAAAGCTTATGGATCAAAGACGAAAGCCGCAATCCAACGGCTTCCTTCAAAGATCGCGCTAGCGCCGTGGTGGTGGCGCGGGCAAGGGAGTTAAACGCTGAGGTGGTCGTTACGGCTTCAACCGGTAATGCCGGGGCGGCTCTGGCCGGTATGGCAGCCGCGGTTGGACATCAAGCAGTGATCTTTGCTCCGAAAACTGCTCCGCCGGCAAAAGTTGCCCAGTTGCTGGTGTTTGGCGCGCAAGTGATTTTGGTGGATGGCAATTACGATAGCGCATTTGATTTGACTATTCAGGCTGCGCAAGAATTCGGATGGTATTGCCGCAATACCGGCTATAACCCATTTACAGCCGAAGGAAAGAAGACCGCTGCTTTTGAAATCTGGGAATGGTGGGAGAATACCCGCAAAGCATACCCCGAATTAAAACGGTTGAACGTCTTTGTCTCCGTTGGAGATGGTAACATTATCTCCGGAATTCATAAGGGATTCAAGGATTTGCTGGCTTTGGGCTGGCTGGAGCAAATGCCGCGCATTTTTGGAGTTCAATCTACTGGTTCGGCGGCAATCTACAATGCCTTCCAGTCCGGCAGTGAAGTGATCATTCCGGTGACTGCCAATACGCTCGCCGATTCAATCTCCGTAGATTTACCCCGTGATGGTGTGCGAGCAGTGCGCGCTGCCAGAGAAAGCGGCGGGCGCTATCTGGCCGTTGAAGATAGCCAAATCTTACAGGCTATTGCTGCTTTAGGACAAGTAGGCATCTTTGCCGAGCCGGCCGGGGCAACCTCCTATGCTGGCCTGGTGCAAGCTGTTCAACTGGGAATTATCAACGAAGAGGATGCTGTTCTGGTTTTGAACACCGGCAGCGGTCTAAAGGATGTTAAAGCGGCCATGCAAGCGGTGAGAGAAGCGCCGATCATCGAACCAACCCTGCAAGCCCTGAAGCAACACCTATCGAAGTAAGTGTTCAAATGAACGCCATCCCAGAAATTTCGGTGATTGCTCCGGTATTTAATGAAGTTCAATCCCTGCCGGAATTTTATCGCCGGGTGAGGCAGGTTTTGGACGGGCTTGGTGTGCGGTGGGAGCTGCTCCTGGTAGACGACGGTTCTACGGACGGCTCAACAGATTTGATTCGTCAACTTGCCCGAGAGGATGCGCGGGTGCGGGCATTAATCTTTGCCCGTAATTTTGGGCATCAATTGGCAGTAACAGCCGGATTGGATCATTGTCGCGGCCGGGCGGCGATCATCATCGATTCCGATTTGCAAGACCCCCCCGAAGTTATGGCGGACTTAATTGCCAGATGGCGAGAAGGTTACGAGGTGGTCTATGCCGTGCGCGCTGAGAGGGAAGGAGAGTCCTGGTTCAAGCTCTTTACCGCTTCCTTGTTTTACCGCTTGATCTATCGCATCACGGATGTCAAAATCCCGCTCGACAGCGGCGATTTTCGCCTTCTCGACCGCCAGGTAGTGGATGTTCTGAAAACGATGCGGGAAAGGCACCGTTTTCTGCGCGGCATGTCGGTTTGGGTGGGTTTCCGCCAAACGGGTGTTCCCTATCAACGCGCAGCGCGTTTTGCCGGACAAACCAAATACCCCCTGCGCAAGATGCTCAAGTTTGCCTTTGATGCGATCACCAGTTTCTCGTATTTACCCTTACAATTGGCTACCTATCTGGGGTTTGCAGCCGCTCTTTTGAGCATTTTGGCTATTCCAGTTGTGATCATTCTGCGCCAGTCGGGAATGCAGGCTTTCCTTGGACAGGCAACAACCTTGATTGCAGTTTTATTTTTAGGAGGTGTACAACTGATCTCTTTAGGCATTCTGGGTGAATATATCGGCCGTTTATATGATGAAGCCAAAGGGCGGCCTTTGTACATTCTGCGAGAAGAATCAAGCCATTCTGAGGAAATAAAGAAATCGGAGAGCTAAAGGAAGAGGTTTTTCAAGATAAGCTCTCATGAAAAGAAATCCTAGTCGTAAAAGGAGAAAATTATGGCAAAGATAGATTTAACGGTTATTCCAGAACGACGTAAACGAGCGGTGCAACGCGTCCGTGAGCGCAATATTATCATTCCGACCTTCGCCCAAATGAAGGATCCAAACCTGATACCCGATAAAATCAAAAGTGAACTAAAATCTATCGGATTGTGGGATTTAAACCCTCGCAATCTCTTTCGCATCACCTGGAAAAATGAACCGGTGGACAGCGGCGGGGGGTATGGTAAAGTCAACTATATGGAACTGCCCTCTTCGTTAACGGGGGTTCCGGCGCGAATTATCGTACTGGTAGGCAAGTGGTTCCCAACCGGCGCGCATAAGGTCGGCGCAGCCTTTGGTTGTCTGGTGCCACGTCTGGTTACCGGGCAGTTTGACCCGACCACCCAAAAGGCGGTTTGGCCTTCGACCGGAAATTACTGCCGCGGTGGGGCGTATGACTCTGCTCTTTTGGCCTGTGAGTCCATTGCCATCCTTCCGGAAGGGATGAGCCGAGAACGGTTTGAGTGGCTTTCCAAAATTGCTGGAGAAGTGATCGCCACGCCGGGAAGTGAATCGAATGTTAAAGAGATTTTTGACAAATGTTGGGAATTGCGTCGCTCTGGCGAGGACCTGATGATCTTTAACCAGTTTGATGAGTTTGGTAATTACCTCTGGCACTATGAGGTAACCGGACATGCTATGGAAGAAGTCCTGAAGGAAACGATGCGCCCCAATGATACCTATCGGGGCATGGTCTCAGCAACTGGTTCGGCGGGGACGATCGCCAGCGGCGATTACATGAAGCAGCTCTTCCCGGCCAGTAAAATTTGCGCCAGCGAAGCCTTGCAATGCCCGACCTTGCTGGAGAATGGATTTGGCGCCCATCGCATTGAAGGCATTGGCGACAAACACGTACCCTGGATTCATAACGTCAAGAACACGGACCTGATTGTGGCAATTGACGACAACGCCGTGGTCAATCTTGCCCGTCTCTTCAATGAGCCAGCCGGGCGTTCTTATCTGGTGAAAAAGGGCGTTCCTGAGGCGATTGTCCAAAAACTGGATTTACTTGGTTTCTCGGGTATTTCCAACGTCCTATCGGCGATTAAGATGGCGAAATATTACGAGCTTGGGGAAAACGATATTCTGCTCACGGTCTTAACCGACTCGATGCAGTTATATGGCAGCCGTCTAAAAGAAATGCATGAGGAATTTGGCGAGTATAAAGAAACCGACGCCGCCGCGCACTTTGCCCAATATTTGCACGGGCAAACGACCGATCACATGCTGGAACTGCGCTATGTCGATCGGAGGCGGGTGCACAATCTCAAGTACTTCACTTGGGTTGAGCAGCAAGGCAAAACCTACGAAGAAATCGTTGACCAGTGGTATCAACCCAACTACTGGACGGATGTCCAGAAGCAAGTTGAAGAGATCGACGCTTTAATCGAAGAATTCAACCACGATGTTGGGCTGCTTTAACCCGACTTAACCTCTCAATCCCCTGGAGTCCGAGAACAATGCTCTCGGACTCCAAACTATTCTCCGAGTATAATAAATTCATGCTTGATCCCCATGCCCTGATTCTAGTGGCAATTTTGAAATCCCAACGCGATCTTGAAATCGCCCGCTTGTTGGGATGGTATCGGATTCCCCTGCGCACGGCGCCGAAAATTGTGGCTGTGGATTATCTGGCATTTTATCAGGCTGCTGCTTTTGAGGAAAAGAAGTGGCGCATTGATTATCTAGCAGAAATTCGTGGCGTTGAATTGACTACCCGCGCCGAATTATTGCGCGATGAACTTGATCATCCCTTTGCGCATCAGGCTTATTACAAGATTCAACTTGGGCCACTTATCGCTCTGGAAAAGCCGTTACAAGCAGGACGTTGGAAACGAATCACGTTTTTCTATACGACCGGCGACTATCTTGCGCAGGCGCAAACCATTGACGATTTGATCCTAGCGGAGCAGGATCGAGCCGGCTTGTGGCGAGCCTTACGCGAGCGCCAAGGTCGAATCGAGGGGGTAACAAAGGAAGATGAACCGGAGTCCGACCTATCTCCCGAACTCCTAGCAGCAGTCCTAGGATTTGCGGGCGCCTGGAAAATTTATCAAAAGAATTCGTTGATTGATAAGAGAGGTTGAAAAATGGACGGTAGACAACGTATCTTGATTAAAAATCTGGATATTCTTACCGCAAGTGAAAAGTTTCATGCCGACATCTTAATTGAAGGTGAGAAAATTTATGCCATTGGTTCAGGGTTAGCGGATGAGGGATGTACAGTAATCGATGGAAGTGGGCTGACGGCAATGCCGGGCGGGGTTGACGTTCACACGCATTTCGATTTGCCGATGTTTGGAACAGTATCCAGCGATGATCACTATACCGGTCATAAAGCCGCTGCGTTTGGGGGTACGACAACAGTGATTGATTTTGTCCCCTTTGACAAGGAAACGATAGAGGAGAGCATCCAGGTTTGGCGAGAGAAAGCCGATCCAAAGGCTGCCATTGATTTCAGTTTTCACATGAACGTTTCGCGCTGGAATGAACAAATCGCGCAAGAGTTACCGAAACTGATCGAATGGGGAATGCCTTCAATCAAGGTGTTTACGGCGTATAACAATCGCTTGCGGATCAAGGATGATGAAATCTTTGCTGCAATGCGCATAGCCAGAGAATACGGTATTCTAACGATGCTTCATGCCGAAAATGGTGATGTCATCGAAACCCTGGTTGCTGAAGCGTTAGCTCAGGGCAACACCGCGCCAGAATGGCATGCCTACACCCGACCGAGTTGGGGCGCGGTGGAGGCTACCCTGCGAGGGATAGCCCTGGCAGCTCAAGCTGAGGCGCCGCTTTACGTGGTTCACATGAATGCAGCCGGTGAGGTTGACCAGTTAGCTTATGGCCGCGAAAAAGGGGTAGCTGTGATGGGTGAAACCTGCCCGCAGTATCTCTTCTTTACCATTGACCATTTACGCCGTCCTGATGGGGCTAAGTGGGTTTGCTCTCCTCCAATGCGTACGGCGGAGGATAACCAAAGGCTCTGGGAAGGTTTGGCACAGGGAATCCTGCAGACGATTGGCACCGATCATTGTCCGTTCTTCTATGATGGATCAAAAGCGATTAACTATGAAGGAAAAGAAATTGCCATTCCCGGCAAGGAGTTAGGCAAGGATGATTTTACAAAAATTCCCAACGGTTTACCTGGGGTTGGGGATCGCTTACCGATCCTCTGGACGTATGGCGTGCGCGCCGGCCGCATCTCCGAAAACCAGTTCGTCGCTTTGAACAGCACCAATCCGGCCAAAATTTTCGGCCTTTATCCGCAAAAGGGTGCGCTTCTGCCTGGCTCGGATGCTGATATCGTCTTGTGGGATTTGAACAAACGCTTGACCTATGGGGCTTCGGTGGCACAGCATCGTACCGATTACAATCTTTACGAGGGATGGGAACTGGTTGGATATCCGGTCAAGGTCTTCTTGCGCGGCAAGTTGATTGTCGATGGAGGTCAATGGTTCGGAAAACCCGGCCAGGGGCGCTTTATTAAACGCGCCAGCGGCATGGTGTTTTAGGGTCTTCCATGATAGCCTCGCTCTTGTTGCTTGGCGCAACCCTTGCGCCGCTAATGGCGTCTGCCTCGCTATCGATCCTGCGGTGGCGAAAGGCGCGATTAGGGTTTTGGTGGCTGGCAAGCTTCCTTGGGGCAGCCATCGCTTGGCTTTTTTTGCTCATTTTGCGCTTCCTGCTACCCCATCAGGTTGCGCTGGTAAGCTGGCAGCCAGAAAGACTTTTTCCAATATCACCTGGGCTGTTAGCCGATGGCTTTTCCTGGGCAGTGGGATTTTCATTGGCGACAGTGGGGGTGGCAGTGATTCTCACCGAAACAACCACGCCAGGTGGCGAGCGCGCTCTGGGATGGGCAGGCAGCACGTTCCTGCTGGGGTTGGGATTGATTGCGATCTTTGCCGGCAATCAGTTGACTCTTCTGCTTGCCTGGGCAGCGATCGATCTGGTTGAACTGGCAATCTGGTTGAGCCGTCCTGCTCAGCCTCAGTTACGTGAGCGGGTGATCCTAGCATTTTCCTCGCGCGCCTTTGCGGTCATGCTCTCCCTATGGGGGTTGGAAAATCCGTGGGCGTATGTGTTTTCGATCCTTTTGCGTTGGGGAGTGTTCCCTTTTCACTTGCCTTACTTAGAGTCGCTTGCCCTTCGGCGTGGTTTGGGAACGATCATCCGTATCGTACCTCCGCTAACAACGATGCCATTGCTTGCCCGTTTAGCCGACCTGGGATACTTTGCCAACGAAGGCTGGATTACCGTTTTTCTTGGGGTGATTGCGCTATTCGCGGTGATTCAATGGATCAATAGCGCCGAGGTATTGACAGGGCGTCCTTTTTGGATCATCGGTACGGCCTCCTTTGCTTTTAGCGCGGCGAGTCTGCAACATCCAGAAGCCGTGATCGCCTGGGCGGTCGTTCTGGCTATTCACGGAAGCTTTTTGTTCTTAATGCGAGTACGGGAGCGGTTTTGGATAGTGGCATTAGCCTATCTGGTGATCCTGCTCTTTGGGCTGCCGTTCACTCCCTTTTGGGACATCCTGCGGGTTTATCGTCCTGCCTGGTCGCCTGTCAATCTGCTCTGGCTGCTCTCTCATTTGCTTTTGATAGCCGGTTATGTGCGTTTTGTTTTGCAAAAACCAAAAGAAACGATTGAGGGCGAACCCTGGCGGAAGGCTCTCTATCGAATGGCGTTTGCGGGTTTGATTGGGACTTCTCTAATGATTGGTTATGGAGGGTGGAGAAATCCCCTGGAAACAGCCTTGAGCCAGCCTTATTTCTCCTCCCGCAATTGGATGGAATATTTCGGTGGGTTGATTCTGGCATTGTTGAGTTTGGGGCTGGCATTTATCTGGCGACAACGGTTATTGCCTCGCTTCCGCTTACCAGACAGGCGGGTGAGATTATTATCAATGGAATGGGCATATCGAGTGTTGCAATGGGGTTTTCATCAGTTTGGAGGGCTTTTTTATGGCGTAGAAGCGGTTTTGGAGGGCAAAGCTGGCGTCTTGTGGACAATTGTGCTGCTTCTGGTTCTGGCGCGGGTTTTGCTTTTCTTTGGCGGGGGTGAATAACCCTTGAACGAACAATGGTTTGGACAGCTTGGAGCATTTCTTGGGCTGACCTGTAGCCTGTTCAACCTGCTCGCTGAGGACTGGCGCAAGCGTGTGGTTGCCTTAGCGCTTCAAGCAATTGGAGTCTTTCTCCTGTGCGTTGAAAGTATTTCCTTAAACTTATCGTTGGTCAAGTTCATCGAGGGCTGGATGGCGGCTGCGATTTTAGGAACGGCGATGGCAAATGTCAGTTACAACCTTCGGGCAAACCCATCTCCGTCTATTCCTCTGGCTTCTTCAACGCCTGTGCCGATCTCTGCTGTAGTTTTCCGCCTGGCAACGGCTATGCTGATTGGAATCTTCTTAATCTCAGGCGCTCCGCTTTTGATGTCTGTTTTCAACGGCGTCCGCTTGCCGCAAAGCCTGGCGATATTGGGTTTGTGTGGATTTGGTTTGTTGATCCTGGGCTTTCGCTCTTCAACCTTCTCTATTTCCATCGGTTTGATCACCTTTCTCAATGCTTTTGAAATCCTTCTGGCGGTGATCGAGCCTTCGGTAATGTTGAATGGCGTAATCGCTGGGGTGGTTTTGAGTATTGCCTTTGTTGGCGCTTACGGGTTGACTCTCGAGGGAGAGAGGAACAGGCTGTGAACGCACCGATTCTCTGGATTGTGCTGCCGCTGGGGCTTTCGGCTGGGTTATTCCTCATGAACCGCTGGCGAAGGGTAGCCGGGGGAATTGGGAGTGCATTCGCCCTGCTCCTGGCTGCTGCTGCCTGGCTTTTACCGGTCGGAAAGCCGATCCAGTTGGGGATCGTCTCCTTTGAAGTCCAACCCGCTTGGATTGTGTTCGGGCGGAGGTTTCTCTTAGAAAACTCTGATCGCCCTTTCGTCATCGTTCTCAATCTGGCGATAGCCTTCTGGTTTATGGGCAGTCTCAGCCTGCAGAGTCGATCGCTGCTGATCCCGTTGGGCATGGCAATCAGCGCCATGCTGATCGCTGCCGTTATGGTGCAGCCTTTTTATTACGGAATCTTCTTGCTCTTTTTTGCCGCAATGCTCAGTGTCATTTTGTTTGTCTCGGAGCGGGGCGAGGTTCATCTGGGAATCAAGCGTTATTGGATCTATCAAAGCCTAGCGATGCCTTTGTTGCTCTTAGCGGGCTGGTACCTGAGCGGCACAGAGGCGAATCCGGGCGAAATCCCCGGCGCTTCTTTGATCTACACCCTGCTGCTTGTTGGATTGGCTCTTTTGTTGAGCAGTTTTCCTTTTCATAACTGGTTGCCCGCCGTTGCTCAGGTCGTCAGTCCTTATGCTTTTTCGTTTGCAGTTTTTGCGACTTTTTTATCCTTTTCCCTCTTTACGGTTGCATTTCTCCGGCAATATACCTGGCTTTCTTCATCAGCCTGGATTCTGCTCTTCTTTAGCTTTCAGGGTTTTTTACTGACGAGCATCGGAGGCATCGGGGCGATTTACCATCGGCATCTTGGACGTTGGATGGGGTATGCCCTGATCAAAGAGATCGGGTTAGGTTTCCTCACCATCGGTTTGGGATTAGCCTTGCCCGATCCGACGTCATTTTTAGCAATTCTATTTATGCATATTTTTCCACGGGGCATTGCCCTGGCTCTCTGGGGGTTGGCATGCAATCTCTATCTTGAACACGGGGAAAGTTTGAAGATTCAAAATCTGGTTGGGGTAGGAAGGCGCTATCCCATCGCAACTGCGGCAGTTTTTCTTTCGTTTTTGACTCTGGTTGGCTTTCCGTTGACCGCAGCTTTCCCGATCCATCTGCTGATTTGGCAAGCATGGTTTCAAAATTTTCCACCGCTGGCATTTGCAGCAATCTTTGGCAGTGTGGGTGTGCTGATTGGGGGCTTAAGGGCGATGGCGGTTTTGGTGCGTAGCGATCACACCAAGGACCAGGGGTCTTTGGAGTCCCCCTCTCAAATCATCTTGTTGGCGATTGGCTCGGTACTCTTGCTTTTGATGGGAATTTTCCCTTCGTGGTTTTTGCCTGTCCTTTACAATTTGGGAATGACATTTTTCAAGGGTAGTTAAAGTCTGAAATAGCGGATTTCCTTACGGTAGGCTCTTCTTGGCAGGGCAGACTGTCCCACCAGGTTTCCCGAATCGTAGCAGGTATTACAAATTAACCATGTCGTTGGGTGATTTTTGCGCTGAGTCGCTCAAGCGGAGACTCGGAAGATCTGTCGCTCATGCTATAATCGGTTTAGCGTAGTTTAAAAGCTCAGGATAAGGAGCCTAAATGCAACCTGAACAGATTTTAAAAAAACTAGACTGGTTGGATGAAGAACGTCGCCGCGATAAGGCAACGATTGCTTCCCTAGAGGAAAAGATGAGTATCTTAGAGCAAAGCCTGCAAAGCGCGAACCAGCAAATCAAGGAAATCTCGGTTGAATTAAGCCGCTATAAATCGCTTGCAGGGCGAATTGATCAAACGGATGAAGCCCTGCTGAAATTTAAAATCGAGGTCAAACAACAGTTTGAGGCGTTAGATAAAGAAATTCAACGCCGTGAACAGGAAGCTGAAAAGTTGCATCGGGTGGAAATGAAAACCCTTGATGCTTCGATTACGGAGATCAAGAAAGAAATCAGCGTTATTGCTGACCTTCGGCGCAGTTTGCAAACGCGCATTGACGAGGAATTGCGCATTTCCCGAATGGTCGATGAGATGGAGGAAAAGATCACTGAGCTTCAACGCACGGAAGAGGAATTCAATCGTCTCATCCGGCAGACGGAAGACAATCGGCGGCAGGATGCACGCAAGATCACTGACTTGCAAGGGGAAACCACGGCAATCCGCAAGCTGTATAATGAGTTACAAGCCCAGTTGGAGTTGGAGAGCGTGACGACAAAACGGGTCGAAAACCGCATGGCTGAGATGGAAGGCGCTTTTGGTGAGCTGAAGCAGGCACAGATGAAGTTTATCGACGAGCAATCCCTGGCTCAGGTTGAGCGAGAACGCCTCTGGAAAGAATGGCTGGCAAAGATTGAGCGATTTGAGGAAATAGCCAAGGAAGTGGAAAAAACCAACCAGAGCGTTGATGCCACGAACCGTGCGGTACAACGGGCGCAGAAAGCCGTGGAGGAATTAGCCCAAAAGGTCGAGCGGCGGGTGAGTGAATTGACCGAGTTACAACGCCTGGGTGAAGAACGCTTACGTCAGGAATGGGTTGCCTTCAAAAGCGATGATCAGAAGCGCTGGACGAATTACACGCTGGTACAAGAGGAAATTCGCACCGAGCTGGTGCGGCAGATTGATAAAATTGTTAATCAGATCAGCCTGCTGGAAGAAAATTTCCAAACCCTAAAAGACGCAGTTGTGCTGTTAAATGGACAGATGGAACGAAACCTGCGCAACTTGCTCAATGCCATCTATAACTGGGCTGCAGAATTCGACCACACGAACCAGGAGCATCCATAAGGAGATTGGGTGTGAGAGTTATCGGTACAGCCGGACATGTTGATCACGGAAAATCCAGCCTGGTAGAGGCTTTGAGCGGGATGAACCCAGATCGCCTGGCAGAAGAACAGGCGCGCCAGATGACGATCGACCTGGGATTTGCCTGGCTCACCCTACCCAACGGCGAAGAGATCGGCATTGTGGATGTGCCGGGACATCGCGATTTTATTGAGAACATGCTGGCTGGGGTAGGGGGAATCGATGCCGTGTTGTTCGTGGTTGCTGCTGATGAAGGTGTGATGCCACAAACCAGAGAGCATCTGGCAATTGTCGATCTGTTGCAGATTGATCATGGCGTTGTAGCGTTGAACAAAATAGACCTGGTGGATGAAGATTGGCTGGAGCTGGTTGAAAGCGAGGTGCGCGAAGCATTGCTCACAACCCGCCTTGCCGCTGCGCCGCTGGTGCGGGTTTCGGCGAAAACCGGAGAGGGACTAGATGCTTTAAGGCTTGCCCTTCAAAACCAGCTCGTCAACCTCCCTCAGCGGATCAACAGCGGCAGACCGCGCTTGCCAATTGACCGCGTTTTTACCCTGAGCGGCTTTGGCACCATTGTGACCGGCACGCTTCTGGACGGTAACCTAGAGGTGGGCAATGAGTGCGAGATTTTGCCCAAAGGAATCAAGACGCGCATTCGCAGCCTGCAAACGCACAAGAAAAAAGAAGTGCTTGCATCTCCGGGCAGCCGCACGGCGGCAAACCTGGCTGGAGTCTCGGTCGATCAGATTCGGCGCGGCGATGTTTTGGTGAAAACCGGGACGTTCCAGCCAGCTCAGCGATTGGATGTGCGTTTTCGCCTCCTTCCCGATGTTTCCAGCCCCTTAAAACATAACCTGGAGATTAAATTTTTTCATTACACCAGTGAGGTGATAGGTCGGGTGCGGGTGCTAGGTGTAGAAGAGCTCAAACCTGGCGAGGAGGGATGGCTGCAAATTGAATTGCAACACCCCATCGTGGCAGTGCGGGGCGATCGATTTATCCTACGCCGTCCCTCGCCCGCAGAAACGCTTGGCGGTGGGGAAATTCTAGATCCATTTCCGCTGCGCCGTTATAAACGCTTTGGTGAAGAATGGCGCGAAAGGTTAGTGGCGCTATCCCTTGGCGATCCCGGCGAGGTCATCCTGCGCCTTTTCCAGCGCCATGAGTGGTTGAACTGGCAACAGATTGTTCAGCAAACGAATTTTGCCGCTGAAGATGTCTGGCAGACGCTGCACGAACTGTTGCAGGAAAACCAACTTGTCGATCCGTTACAGCGCTTTTTCAAGGGGGGCAAAGAGAGCCAGGAAACTCCCCTAGTGGCGCGCTCGCAATGGGAAACCTGGCAGAAGAAAGCCTTGACTCTACTTGAAGAATACCATCAAACCTATCCCCTGCGACGAGGGATGCCCCGCGAGGAGTTGAAAAAGCGCTTGAATCTGTCCGCGCCGCTGTTTCAAGCCTTGCTTCATGACCTGGCTCGCCAAAATCGCCTTCAAGAGGAGCAGGTTTTGCTGGCTCAAAAGGGCTTTCAGATCCAGTTGAAACCCTCTCAACGGGAACAAGCCGATGCCTTGCTGCGTCTATTTGCTGAAGCGCCGTTTTCGCCCCCTGGGGTCAAAGAATGTAAACAAAAACTCGGCGACGAATTATATCAGGCGCTCCTGGAATTGGGTGAGTTGATTCAGGTGTCTGACGAGGTGGTGTTTCGAATGACAGATTACCTTCAGGCGAAGGAGAGGGTTGGCGCACTTATTGCCCAAACGGGGGAGGTCAGCGCAGCCCAGGTGCGGGATCACCTGCAGACCAGCCGCAAATATGCCCTGGCGTTGTTGGAATACCTTGATCAGATCGGGTTTACGGAACGGCGTGGGGATGTGCGCGTTTTAAAAACCAGCGTGGTGAATTTTCGGCAACCATGAGGATGAGAGAAATGGAAAAATTCTTTCGTACCCCTAAAATGTTCGGGCGGCTTTATCGCCTGATCTTAGCCTGCCTGTGCGCCAGCAGCGCGCTGATCGTGCTGGTATTGAGCGTGCGCACCACCGCTTTTGCGCAAGGAAATGCACAAAGCGCCAGAGTGGATTTAGCTCCCCTGCAACCCCAGAACGGTAGCGTGGACTTATCGATCACGAAAACGCACGACAGCCGCTTTTTTGTGGGAGAGGTTGGAACATACACGATTACTGTCAAGAATGTGGGAAGCCCGGTTTCTCCTCCTTTGACCGTGACCATTACCGATACGTTGCCTTCCGTCTTGAAATTTGAAGGTAAGCAAGGCAGTGGTTGGAATTGTAGCACTCTCCCTAATTCTAATGATGTCAGTTGTAAATTTGCCCTTACCCAGACGTTGAATACCAATGACTTCTTACCCTTGCTCAAAATTACGGTTAAGCTTAATCAAAAACCTGCCACCGTTCAAAAAGTTGACAATATCGTAACGATTAGCGATACGGTAGGGGTAAATAATACCTTTACAGACCCCACCGGGATTACCACCAACCTGTCGATTTCAAAAGCCGTCATTCCAAACATCATCAGTCCAACCAGGGTTGTAACCTTTACATTGCAGGTGAAAAATAACGGACCGAATGACACGACTGGCGTCAAGGTGACGGATACGCTGCCCGGTGTTTTAACTTTCAATGGGGCAAAACCAACCGGGCAGTACAACTCAACCACCGGGTTATGGTCTGTGGGCACTCTCGCAAAAGACGAGACCAAATCCTTAATCATTACGGCTACGGTCAAAGATGGCGCCTGCGGTCAGGTGTACACCAATACTGTTGAGGGGCTGAGTTCTGATCTGGTTGATCCGCTCTCCAGCGATAATGTTGCTTCTGCGGTTTTTACGGTCAAAAATACCTGTGTGGTGGGCAAAGTGCTCCGATCCGACAACAACGTCCCCATTCAAATGGCAAAGGTGCAGATCAAGGATAGCGGCAATCATATATACACCTACACCACAGCAGCCGATGGCATTTTTACCTTTACAAGTTACTCTGCCTACCCATTGACTGCGGGAAATGCAGTTTTTCAAGCCTCAGCAATCGGTTACCGGCCAAGGACGAATATCCCATACACTCTCCAACCAGACATAAAAAATGGCCCAATTGAAATCAAGCTTGATCCAATTGCCCAACTTGAGCTGCAAAAATCCGATAGAACGCAACATATCATTCCGGGTGAGACGATTACCTACACAATCCCAATTACCAATTTGGGCGTACTAAATGCAAGCAATCTGGTCATCAGCGATGTGCTTGACAGTCAATTGACCTTTATCACTTATACCTTGAGGGATAAAAACGGTAAAATTCCTCATACTGCTCCAAGTCCGGTCAATCGTGTTTATACCTGGACTCTCTCGTCAAGCTACATATTGACGGCTACCGAAAAATTGACCCTCGCCATCAGAGTCAAAGTAGCTGACCCCTTGGCTAGTGGCACGAACCAGATTGATAATAAAATCTTTCTACGTTATAACGAAGATGGTTCGACTAGAGTGAATAAAAACGCGACCGATTTTTCATACACCCCAAATTTTGAGATCGTCCAAAATAGTGTTAGCCCAACGGAAGCCAAGATAAACGAGCGATTTACGTTTAGCTTTCGAGTATATAATCGTCATCCTCAAGTAGCCGCAACCAATATTGTTTTCACCAATACCTTTCCAAGTTATTTGAGTTTTTACTCTAGCAGCCCATCTGGGAGTTACAACAGTAGTACCCGCGTGTTTTCGGTTGATTTAGGGACGATTTCACCGAATACCTTCAAAGATGTTTCCATCATTATGACGGTAAACAATATTGCCTCCTCTACCCAAACGCTCAACAATACGGGAACAGCCCGCTTCGAACACGGCGGCAAAAAGCAGTGGCGCAGCTCAAATACCGTTCAATATCGGATTCTCGGTTCCTCCACATTACCCGGCACCGGCTTTGGTCCGCCAGCGCCTTCCTTAAACCTCCCCTCTCCCAACGGGAGAGGGGGTAGGGGTGAGGGAACTATTCCATCGTTCCCCTCTCCCTTGGCGAGAGGGGTGTGGGGTGAGGGACTTTACCATGTAAATTTCCTCCTCACCGCCAGCTCCCAGAAAACTGCTCTCACCCAAACGCTTTTCGATTTCCCCATTGCGTTCTGGGTTGCTTTAGGCATCGGCATTCTGTTGCTCGGCGGCGGACTTTTGGGAATTGCCTTCAGCCTCACCAATCCGCGCTCTGAGTGGGCGAGCTGGTCGCGCCAGATGGGGGTGGTAGTAACCATCGCTGGCCTGTTCTTTTTTGGCGCAGCCTGGTGGTTACAACAGTCCCTCATCCCTCCCCGAACGGCAGATGTTGTGCTTACCCCAACCCAGCCGCCAACGCCGCAAGCTACCCAGGTTGCCTTTCCTCCGCCAGAGTGGTGGGATGCCCAACCCGACCAGTTGCCAGATTATCCCATTCCGACCCCAACATTGACTGCTAGTCAAACGGGGCGCGCAGTGGATGACACCCCACCGACTCGCTTGCAGATCCCGAAACTGGGCGTGGATGCGGTGGTCAAATATGTCCCCTTCGATGGTTTTACCTGGTTGATCTCCGGTTTACAAAACGAAATTGCCTGGATGGGGAGCACCTCCTGGCCGGGTTTAGGTGGGAATACCGCGTTAGCCGGACATGTCACCTTGCGCAACGGCGCGGATGGTCCATTTCGCTATCTGGAATCTTTGCGCAAAGGGGATGAAATCCGATTAACCACCGAAAAGGGTCACTATCTGTACCGCGTTCAGGACAGCCTGGTGGTGAAAGATGATGATTTCTCGGTCGTGCAACCCACGCAGGAAGCAATATTGACCTTGATTACCTGTACGGGTTGGAACAGCGAGTTAGGGCATTATCTTGAACGGCTGGTCGTGCGGGCTACGTTGGAGAAATCCCAACCGCTGAGCGGTTTGCATTCAGACTGGCTGCCCGTCTGGGCGTTTGGCTCTGGTGGGAAGTGAGGTTAGATGATTTGGAGTGGGGCTGTACTAAAAGTAAATAGCCAATTTATAAACATCCACTTCGAGCCTGTTTTTAGCGTATTTTTATAATTACCTACCATAGGTTCTACTTGGCAGGGCAGACCATCCACGAAGACCGTCCACGAATATTTCACGAATACACGAATAGTGCTGTCATTCGTTTATTCGTGATCCATTCGTGGACGGTTTTCTCAGCGAATCATAAACACTACTTGTAATGGTAGGTTGTTATGTATTTTTTATGTATTCGTCCCACAAAGTGGCTAATCATAGGTGTTTCCTCCCACTGGAAGCTATCCAAGCATAAAATTTCACCCTTTTGGCACAGCCCCGCTTCAAAAGGGGGAATAAGTACTTCTTTGGTCTAAATCACCACTCAAAAACTGTAACATTTTTTCCCTTAATACGTTTTTAACAACAGAAACCAACGAAATATGCTGGGAAAGCAAGTCGCAGTATTCTTGGAGTGATTCTTTTGCCTGGCTTTTCAGGAGAAAACCTTGTCGATGGCGCAGCAAACCTCAAACCAATCCAATAAAATCCTGTACGGAGATGACGATCCCGATATGCAGGTTTTAATCAAGATTATCCTGCAACGGGCCGGTATGCAGGTTGTGCTGGCCGGCAATGGCCAGGATGTCCTGGATCTCTGGCGGCGGGATCACTTTGATGGGGTTGTTCTGGATGTGATGATGCCGGTGATTGACGGATTGGAAATCTGTCGACGCATCCGGCGCCTTTCCCAAGTGCCCATTCTGTTACTCACGGCTCGCGGCCAGGAGGATGAAGTCGTACAAGGCCTGGAAGCCGGCGCCGATGACTATATCGTAAAGCCTATCCGACAAAAGGAGTTTCTAGCACGTCTGAATGTTGCCCTGAAACGCGCCGAAAAGATGCGCGAGCAAGAAGCAGAAGCGATTCGGTGTCAAAACCTGGTGATCCTGCCGCAGCGGCGGACCGTTACCGTTGGCGGTCAAGCGATTCACTTAACTCCCTTAGAATACCAGATTCTTCTCTATTTAGCGAATAAAAGAGGAGCGATCATCTCCAAACGGGAGCTTTTTGACAATGTCTGGGGGGTTAGCTCGGGCATGTCCCCGGAATATGTTGACCTAAATATTGTAGAAGCAGCGATCCGTCGTCTACGGCGCAAGTTAGATGATGACCCAACGAACCCCAGAATCATCCAAACGATCCGTGGTATTGGCTATCAGTTAATGCCGTCCTAAATTGGAGTGAATAGGTCGAAAACTGTCAGCAAACTGTCAGCAAATTCTCATAAAAGTCGTTCTATAATCGAATTAGCGGGACGTCTGCAAGACGAACGCTTAAGACAGAAAAAGGCAAACCCATCGCGAGGTGGGGACGCAAAGCTGTGAATCTGCTGCGGCAGATGGTCTGGCTGCCTGTGGAAAATCCATTGGCAGCTTTTTTCATTGAACGACCGAAGTTGCCTGCAAATTTCATAAGGAATTAAAAGGAGGTTGTGTATGAATCAAAAGAAGAGAGTTCTGGCTGTCGGTGCAAGCCTTGCCTTAGCCCTGGCTTTGCTATGGATATTGCCCACCCTGGCCGCATCGGTTACACCCACCGTTGTCGAGGGCAATCCGAAATGTTCTGATTATGGACTGATAGGATTTAAGCCATCGGATACAATGACCGGCACTTACACTTATAATATATTCAGTATGGGTATCATCACCATGACGATTGGCGAAGGCCCTTCGGTAGATTGGGATTCTACCTTTGGTATCGCTAAGGTCATTGTCAAGGGTGGCCCGAATGCAAATGTTTATAGCTATACGCTTGCTACAGGGGATACGGGATTGACTACCCCCATTAATCCCAAGAATAACAAACCTTATGGATTGAGCCATGTTGAGTTCTGTTATGACGATAAACAGGCTGTATCGGCTGATTATGGAGATTTACCCACTGCTTATGGAATAACCCAGTTGGGCGAAAATGGGGCAAGGCATATTCCAATCCAAAATGATGTGATCCTTGGGTCTATTCGAGATTTGGAGTTAAATGGAAATCCTGACGACAGCGCTGTTGGTGATGATAATGATGATGCTACAAATGATGAAGATGGCGTTAATCGCGGGCCTTCCTGGGGCGGTGGACAGGGTATCATCTCGGTCACCGTTACTGGTGCTTCCTGCCTGATGGGCTGGGTGGATTGGGCCGAAGTCGATGATGATAATAACTTCGTTGATGTAGGCCATGATTTTAAATTCTCGGAGGGTTTCACGATTGGTGTTAATCCATATACCGAAAAGGTGATTGATAATATTTACCTTCCTGCTGGCGGTACCTATGAGTTTGCCTTTGCGCTGCCAGAAGATTTCAAAAATGTAACTGTTTTTGCCCGCTTTCGCCTCTCTCCAGCGACGTTCTTGAACGAAGCTGGCGCGCTTTTTGAGGGGAATGAGGGGAATGAATATAAGCAATGTGAGAAAGCAGCCGGATTGAGTGGTCTGGTCATGGGTGGTGAAGTGGAAGATTATTTATGGAGATTTGGCCCAACCGCGGTTGAGCTGAAGAAGGTGAGCGCTGTTTCCCAACCATCGGCTGCGGGTCTGGGCTTGCTGGGGGTGGGCTTCTTTACCACTCTAACCGCCCTGTGGTTTGGCCGCCGCTCACAATACATGAATGACTAGAGAGGAGAAAACCCATGAACGAACAAAATCAGAAAGAATATCTTGCTCCCGCAATCGTTTTGGAGATGGATTTAGAAACCCGCGCCGGATCTTCGTTGGGTGAAGTACTCAACGAGCTATTGGAAGAATAGACACTGTTTAGAAGAATAGTCTCTCGTTCCCCCCACAGACAGCTTGCTGTGGGGGTTTTTTTTTCAGGACGGGTTTACCTGTATCTGATAACCATTGTGGTAATGGCAAACCGTTCCCGAATATTGCACGAATGCACGAACAGGGCTGTCGTTCGCAGATACGCCCGAAATATTGAATGGTTTTCTCAGCACATTAACCGCAAATCTTCGCGTGGTAGGTAATTATGGACAGGCTTTGTAAGCTGTGGTTCTGGGTAGGGGAATACAGTATGAACGGTTGCCGTTTTCTCAGGCGATCAAATTTCCCCCCAAACCCATTTGCCACCCACCATGGTTGCGCAGGGCTGCAGGTCTCTCAGCTCATGTGCAGAGACTGTAAAGGGATCCTGATTGAGAACGATCAGGTCGGCAAAAAAAGATGGGGCAAGCTTGCCGAGACGATTTTCCTGACCGACCGCATAAGCTGCGCCAGTCGTGTAGGCGTGCAAGGCTTCAGCGAGAGAGATTTTCTCTTCGGGAATCCAGCCTTCATCGGAGGGGCTGCCATCTGCCCGTTGGCGGGTGACTGCGGCGTGAAGACCCCAAAAGGGGTTGGGGATCTCCACTGGTGCATCGGAGCCAAACGCCAGAACGACACCTTGATCCAGTTGGGTGCGCCAGGCATATGCATAGCGGTTGCGTTGTCGTCCCCAATATCGTTCGGCCATCTCCATGTCCGAAGGAGCATGAAAGGGCTGCATGGAAGCGATCAGGTGCAGATGTGCCAAACGATGCAAGTCTTGAGGATGCAAAATCTGAAGGTGTTCAATACGGTGACGTAAATTCACCGAGGTTGTTAAGGTGCTTTCCTGTTCGATGCGACGCAAGTTTTGGAAGGCATTGAGCACTTCGTGGTTGGCACGGTCGCCGATGGCGTGAACGGCGAGCGACCAGCCGTTCTGGATGGCCAGACTGCCCAGTTCGGTCAGCGTTTCGGAATCCAGCAATAAGGCGCCTCGATTTTCTGGTTCACCAAGGTAGGGTTCGAACATTGCCGCGGTGCGAGGCCCCAACGCCCCATCGGCGAAAAACTTCAGACTGCCCAGGCGCAGGCGATCATCTCCAAAGCCGCTCCGCAGCCCCAGGGCGATAGCTTCCTCCATCAGTTCCGCAGGCAGATTCTTAATCACCCGCAGGATCAAAAGGCCTTCCTGATGCAATTCCTGAAGGGCTGAGAAGCATTGGCGGCCGTCAAAATCGTGAACGCAGGTGACTCCAAGCCGTAAGAGGGTCGCCTGAGCCTCTAAAATTGCCTGTTTCAACTGGCGGTTGCCTGGAGGAGGAATACACTCCGCTACCAGTTGCATGGCGTTTTCGAAGAGAATGCCGCTGGGTGTTCCATCGGGACAGCGTTGAATGCTACCGCCTGGCGGATCAGGTGTATGGGCATGGATACCCGCTTTTTCTAAGGCAAGGCTGTTTGCCCAGGCTGCGTGGAGGGACTTTGCTGTCAGATAGACCGGATGGTGCGGGGCAACGCGGTCTAAATCGGTGGCATTGCCAAACCCTGTCTGCCAGCGATTCTGATTCCAGCCATGCCCTAAAATCCACTCACCGGCTGGCAGGCTTTTTGCCCGCTCTGCCACGCGCGCCAGGCACGCTTGCAGGGTTTCTGTCTCGCAATCAACCTTCTGCAGGCTCAGACTATAGTTTTGTAGGTGTAAATGAGAATCCGTCAAGCCGGGCAGAACCGTTTTTCCCATGAGATCGATCCATTCGGTCTTGAAAGGAGCAGAGCGGTATTTTTCGAGCACCTGCGTTGTCTCTCCTACCGCAACGATCCTTTCATCCAGAATCGCCAGGGTGGTTGCCCGAGGTTGGTTCTGGTCCTGAGTAATCAAATTGCCGTTATACAGGACGGTAAGGTGAGACATGGGGAAAGTTCTTTATTCGCTAGGGATCATGCGTTTGAGCAATGTATCAAGCTCTTCATTAGAGTAGTAATGGATGATGATCAGGCCGCCGCCCTTTTTGCGTGGAGAGATATTGACCTTTGTGCCAAGTGCCTGACGTAACTGACTCTCTAACGAGCTGATTTCTGGGGGAAGTTCTTTGCGGCGGTTGGTTTGCGGTTTTTTCCCTAAATATTTGCGCACCAACTCCTCAGTTTGTCGGACATTGAGATCGTTTTGGAGAATGGTCTGCAGCAAGGCAATTTGAGCTTGAGGGGTTGGCAGAGCTAACAAGGCGCGCGCATGACCTTCGCTGATTTGATTTCGCCGCAAAGCGTCCTTTACAGCCTCCGGCAGCTTCAGTAAACGCAAGGTATTGGTAATTGCCACCCGGCTTTTCCCAACCCGTTCTGCAATCTGTTCGTGAGAGAGGTGAAATTGTTCTGCCAGGCGCTGGTAAGCCTCGGCTGCTTCCAGTGGGTCGAGGTCTTCGCGCTGCAAATTTTCAACCAGAGCCAGTTCCAGGCGGGTGCGCTCGTCTACCTGACGTTGGATGACCGGCACGCTGCTCAACCCGGCTTGTCGGGCGGCTAACCAGCGTCTTTCTCCAGCGATCAAGATATATCGATCTTGAGCTGCATCGTAGCTAACCACGATGGGCTGCAAAAGGCCATGCTCTTTTATGGAAGCCGATAACTCAACCAGTTCATCCGCATTGATCTGCGCACGGGGTTGTAGAGGGTTCGGGACAATCCTTTCGATGGGGACGAGGTGTACTCCTCCGCCCTCCTCACCTGCCGGGATCAAGGCGTCCAAACCGCGACCGAGAACGGTTCGTTTTGGCATCTCGCACCTCAATTCTGATGAACTGGCGTTGGGAAAACAATCCCGTCGCCCTGCAGGATTTCTCGAGTAAAAGATTCGTACGCCAGTGCACCGCTTGACTGAGGGGCGTACAGCACAATGGGTTTCCCAAAAGATGGCGCTTCGGCAAGGCGAATGCTGCGCGGAATAATGGTTTGAAAGACATTGTTGGGGAAAAAGCGTTTGACCTCTTCAACGACCTCGAAGGATAGATTGGTGCGACTGTCGAACATGGTTAACAAGACACCGCGAATGAGCAGCTCGGGGAATAAAGCCGTGCGTACCCGCCGAATGGTGTCCATCAGGCGCCCCAATCCTTCCAGTGCCAGATATTCACACTGAACCGGGATGATCAAGCCATCCTTTGCAGCTACCAGTCCATTGAGCGTTAACAGACCTAAAGAGGGTGGACAATCAATCAGAATATAGTCATATTTTTCGCTCAAATGATGAATGGCGCGGCGGAGTTTGCTCTCGCGGGCCATCTCACTGACCAGTTCGATCTCTGCACCGGCCAGTTCCGCCGAGGCAGGGAGAATGGAGAGTTTAAGGCGTGGATTATGAAGGATAAAAGATTCAGGAGGTGATGCCCCAATCAGGACTTGATAGGTGCCGCCCTTGACCACCTGACGATCGATGTTCAGGCAAGAAGTTGCATTTGCTTGTGGGTCCAGATCAATAATGAGGACTTTTTGACCAAAAACCCCAAGATATGCCCCTAAATTGATTGCCGAAGTCGTTTTGCCAACCCCTCCTTTTTGATTGACGAAGGTATAAATACGCCCCATCAATAAACCTCAATGCGACACTCTTCAATCTCCTGGCGAGTTGGATGGCTATCCAGACCAGCTCTAGTAACGGAGTATGAAGCCAGTTGGGTGGCAAAGCGGCCAGCCTCCCAGGGATCACGGGTTTCAAAAAGTCGAATAAAGAAGGCTGCTGCATAAATATCGCCTGCGCCAACGGGGTCAACTTCGCTCAGGTTCGGCGGTGGGCGAAAGCGGCGCACGTCTCCGTTCCAGTAAACCCGCGAACCTTCTGCGCCTTCGGTAACCGCCAGGATGTGACAGGAAGCTGAGATTTCTTCAATGACATCCTCGTTTCCTCCTACATCTTCGATGCTGAGGACGGTTGCATTGGCATACGGCAAGACAAAGGTGGCTTCCGGCCATTCAGTGGGGTAGACAGTTCCATTTTCATCCCAGGCCCGTAACCAGCCTTGAGGCGTGATCCCAACAAAGGACTGAGGAAAGTGGCGAACGAAATCGGCGCTCACTTCCTGAGCAACCGGCGCAAGATGAAGGATGGCTGGATTGCGCCATGCCTGGGGAACCAGATAATATTCTAAATATTCGGCGCGGTGATAGATCTTCTGGATTCTCCCCAGCCGAGTTTCTTGATTGGAAAAGGTTGTCGTGGTTAGGGAAGTTAAATTAACTATGGGGATTGAAACGAGCTGGTCTGTGGGGATATCTTCGGCGTAAGAGGTGATTATTCCTACCCGCATCCCCAGCGCTTTGGCTGTCAGTGCGGCATAAGCGACGCTACCGCCCAGACGACTGCCTCCATTGAGCAGGTCGCAGGTAAGATGACCAACTACCAGGTAATCGATGGGGTGTGAATTTTCTAATGAGTACACCATACCTGCATTATAACGAAAACCAGTCCCCTGGGGGAGGTTAAAAGGAAGTTTCGAGCTAACCGGATTATTTTGGGATGATGGTTACCTTGCGACGCGGTTCCTCTCCAATCGATTCGGTGGTTACGCCTTCAAAATCGCGCAATTCAAGGTGAACGATGCGCCGCTCATTGGCTGGCATTGGTTCTAACACCTGACGCCGACCAGTTTTGAGGGCTTGTTCGGCCATTTTGCGGGCAAGGCGACGCAGTTGATTTTCCCGCCGCGTGCGGTAGCCTTCTACATCAATAGTAATTGGGATGGCGCGTCCGATTTGTTTGCCCATAATGAGGGTGACAAGATATTGCAGCGCGTTCAATGTCTCAGCCTGAGGCCCGATCAAGATGGTCAAGTCTTTGCCCCGAATGTCAACGTGGATCGGAGTTTCCCCACTTGCATTTGGCTGATCGGCGTAAGATGCGGTCACCTGAGCGCGAATGCGCATCTCTTGCAACAGGCGTGAAACGATCTGCTCAGCCTGTTTCAGGTGGGTCTGATTTCCAGCCAGGGGTGGTTGTCCTGTTTGAAAAGCGGCCTGAGCGTCCTCGATTTCAGGAGCGGGAGTTGCCGGCAGGGGTGAGGTTGGTGTCTGGAGGGTTAATCTCACTCGCGCTTGACGCGCCCCAATGCCAAACAGACCACGGCTTCCTTCATCGAGAATATCGATGCTTACCTGACTGGAAGGAACCCCTAATTGTTCCAATCCCTGTTGGATTGCTTCAGCTACCGTTGGAGCAATAATTTCCAGACTGGTTCTTTTTTCGCTCATTTTTTCTTTCCTACGTTTTTTTGCGCACTAGGTTGGGAACGAAAACTAAGCAGGTTTTTCCAATTGAGCTTGCCCATCGCCGCATATTGAAGGATGCCAACCACGTTGCTGGTTACGAAGTATAAGGCTAATCCAGAAGCAAGGGTGTAGGAAATGTAACCGATAAATAAGGGCATATAGAGATTCATCATTTGAGTCATTTGGGCAGTTTGATCGCCGGGCTGGGCTGGGGGAGGCGTCATTAATTTTTGTTGTAAGTAAGTCGTGATGACTACCACAATGGCGAGAACTGGAATCCCTACCCCGAAGACCGGCAAGCGCTCTGGCTGGCTCAAATCCATCCACAGGAATTTGTTGTTGAGCGGAATGATCTCGGCTGCGTTAATGAAGGAATAGAGATGTTTGGAGAGGTCTAAGAGCTGATAGGGGGTTGTGGCGAGGGCGCGGATAATTGCCTGATACAGGCCAATGATGATCGGAAATTGGATCAGCAAAGGCAGACAGGAACCAAACGGATTGATACCCATCTCCTGATACAAGCGCATTTGCTCCTGGGAGAGCTTTTGTTTGTCGTCTTTATATTTCTTTTGAAGTTCTTGCCATTCTTTGGATTTTTGCATCTCTTGCATCGCCTGAGCGCTTTTCATCTGGCTCACCGTCAGCGGATGGGTGATCAGACGGATCAGGATGGTAAAGATGATAATGGCAATCCCAAAGTTGCCGATGACACTATAGATGTACAATAGTGTGTTTACCATTGGGTTAATAATGAGCAAATCCCACATGTTCTTCTTCCACTTCTCTCTATTTTACCGGTTGGTACGCCCAGACTTGACCGCCATCTTGTTTTATGGCGACCATCAAATTGTCCTTGGCGACTAAAGGGATTAAAATGACCTCATCGGCTGTTAATGCCGGTGTAAGGATTTTGCCGTCAAATTTTTTGGGTTGCTGCCAGATCAGATTGCCCTGCAGATCAATAGCATACAGGTCGCCGGCCTCGTTGCCGATGTAGATAATGTTTTGAACAGCGATGGGCTGAGCGGTAATGGCTGCATTGGTAGTTACTTTCCAGCGCTCAGCCCCGTTTTTGGCATCCAAAGCAATCACATTGCCGGATAAATCGCTAAAGATTACCAGATCTTCAATGAGCAATGGAGAACCCCAGATCCAGTTGGAGGCTGTGTATGTCCAGATATCGCCTTTTGAACGCAGGTCAAAAGCATGGAAGAGCTTACCAAACGTGCCAAAGTACAGAATTCCATCCTCACTGAGCACCGGTGAACTGGCAATTGCGCCTTCCAGTCGGTCGGTTTTCCACAACAAAGCCCCATCTCTGGTTCGCAACGCATAGAGAATGTGATCAAGACAGGCAATGTAGATGCACTCACAGTCTGGATCGTAGAGCGGGGTTGCCCAAATCGGGGCACCGGTCTTGAATTCCCAGCGTTTATTGCCCTGGCGATCGAGGGCATATAGCAAATGATCGCTGGTTGGAGCAAAGATGCTATCTTTGGTGATCAATGGGCCAGCAATGTAGGGGTATTTCGATTCCTCAAAGCGCCACTGTTCGTTTCCATTTTCAGGATTTAGGCTATAAAGAATATGATTAAACCCCCCCGCAATCAATTGGCTGCCATCCGGACTCAGGGCAGGCGGGGCATAAAAGGATAGTTTATTGTCGGCTTCTTTTGGGAAGCGCCAGAGCTCTGTTCCGTTTTCAGCCTGTATGGCGTACACATGAGCCTGGTAGGCAAGGTAAACAATCCTGTCTTTCACCGCGCTTCCAGGCCAGTTAGACATCAGCGAAGCTGGGGAGCAGGCTGTTAGAGAAGTTGCCAAGACAAGTAGAAAGAAAATGGCAAAAACCAGTTCGGTAGGGATTTTCTTATTCCATTTCTGGGGTTGGATTAAGATACGAGTCAGATTGATTAAAAGATTAAATCGCAATGGATCCATGTTTAATAGCTCAACATTCTGTTTTGGAATTTATGGAACTGGATCATAACCGCCAGGATTAAATGGATTGCAACGCAACACCCGCCATATCGCTAACAAGGTGCCCTTGATCAGCCCGTGTTTGTAGATTGCTTGATAGCCATAATGCGAGCAACTCGGGTAAAACCGACAGGTATTCGGCGGCAGCGCTTTTGAGATCGTTATTTGATAGAGACGGATGAGCGCCAGAACCGGAAAGCGCAACAGGGTGCTGGGTTTTATCTCCAAATTGCGCAAAGCCGGTTCAGGCGGAATTTGTGTGGGAAGCGGATTGGGTCTCATAAGTCAATTCAACGATCAAATGCTGATCTGCTAAAATCTTTGCCATTGCTTTGTTGATTTGCGAAAATGACGCCTGTAATAGCGGTTTACGAGCCAGAATGACCAGGTCAATCCCGTTCTGGATTTGTTCCAGGAAGGGTTGAATGCTGGCGCGTAGGCGCCGTTTTGCCCGATTTCTCTGCACGGCGTTTCCAATTGACCGCCCTGCGGCTACCCCGACCCGCACGCGACCGGTGGAATTTGGGGTGTAGATCAACACAAAAAGCGGGTGAGCAATCGCTGTGCCTTGCAGGCGAACCCGTTTGAAATTCGTTGACCCTCTCAAGCGATATTTACGGTTCACGAAAGTGCTTGATCAGTTGCAGATCAGGATACCTCAGGCAAAAAGCGTTCTAGCTCTTCCAGTTCACGTTTTTGACGTGGTTATTTTTCTTTACCGTCAGGCGATAGCGGCCTTGTAAACGGCGATTTTTCAAGACTTTTCGCCCGCTCGCCGTTGCCATGCGCGCCCGAAAGCCGTGCACACGAACCCGGCGGCGTATTTTGGGTTGATAGGTCCTTTTTGGCATTGTACCTTCCTCAAATCCAGTTTTAGATTTCTAAGACAAATAAACATTATAACCGAAAGTTTCAAAATCCGTCAAATTGGCAACACATCCGACTCTGTTTTGCTTAAGGCGCGGAAAGCCAGGAAACCCAGGAATAAGGGATACCAAAACGTGAAACCACGATAGGCGATGGCAAGCACAGCGGCAACGCTCAATGGAATGTAAAAAGAAGAAAGTACGAGAGTCAATGCTCCTTCGACAAAGCCAATGCCGGCCGGCGTGGGTGAAACAATCATAAAGAGATAACCGACACTGAAACCGGCGACAACTGTGCCAATCGAAATCGGGACTTTAAAAGCAATGAACACCAGCGCCAGGGTTAGGATCAATAGTAACTTGCTGAGCAGGCCGAGGATCAGTGGGGAGAGCAGACTGCGGTGATCGGAGCGCAGGGCTTCGAGACCGTCAGAGACCTCTTGCGCAAACTCATGGGCCCGCCGTTCCGATAAATAGTCTCGCCGGATGAAAGGGAAAAGCAGTCGGTTAACAAATCTGGCAAGATGGGCAAGGATGTTGCCGAGGGTGATTGGCGAACGAGCGCCGATATAAATCAAGGTTCCCATCGTAATTGCCAGCAGAAAAAGCAGAATGGAGGCAATGATCTCCGGAGGGTCTAAATCATCGCGGCGAAAGAGGACAACCAATCCCAGCGCCAGGACGCATAAAAAAGCGGCGTAATCTACCAGGACAAACAGGATACCAGCCAGCGTTACCTTGCCAACTGGTAGTCCGCTCTTGCGAGCCTGGGAAATAAATACCGCCATGCCGCTCATGCCAACCGAAGGGGCAACAATGTTGGCAAAATTCGCGGCTAAAGCCATGGCGATCAGGCGTTTGAGATGATCGTGGGTGCCTAGAGAACGGTAGATTGCCTGATAGGTTGCGCCTAGATTCATCACCCAAATCGTTTGGACGATCAAGGCTAAAAGCAAAAATCGCCAATCCCCTTTTTTTAAGGTGTCCCAAATCAGTTGCACTTCGCTAAAGCGGGTGATCAGAAACACAATGCCGAGAAAGACCAGGAGAGCGAATAAAAAGCGACGCATCGAGGTGGATTGAGTTGAGAAGGTAAAGAGGCGGAGAGGGTTAATCTCTCCGCCGTCCACCCATCCCAATGACCAGGCTGGCATAATACAGTAATTGCAACACCGCAGTCACCAGCGCTGCGACATAGGTCAGGGCGGCTGCATTGAGAACCTGATTGACGCCGCGCAATTCTTCTTCGGTTGCAATCAGACCGGATTCAATTAATAAGCGCTTGGCGCGGGCAGAGGCGTTGAACTCGACCGGCAGGGTTGCCAGGGCAAAAATGGCGCCGCCAGAGAAAACCAAGACCCCTAACCAGGCTAATTCTGGCGACCTCAGGAGAAAACCGACCATTAAGAGAATCCAACCCAGGTAAGAACCGATATTCACGGCGGGCACTAACGCAGAACGCAGTTTTAGCGGAGCATACCCCTCATGATCCTGAAGAGCATGGCCCAATTCGTGGGCAGCCACGGCTAACGCAGCAACCGATGCGCCGCCATAAACACCTTCTGACAGGCGCAGGGTTTTATCCCGCGGGTCATAATGATCGGTCAATTGCCCGCCAATGCCCTCGATGCGCACCTGATGCAGACCGCTGTAGCGGATTAATTGAGAAGCTGCCTGAGCGCCGCTGATACGCAAGCGGGATGGCACCCGACTCCACTTTGAATAAGAGGAGTTGACGTAGAATTGGACAGCCAGCATCAGGATGAAAGCCGGGGTCATAAAGATCAAGTAATACGGATCGAAGAAAAACATCGTAGTCCTCCTTTCTATCTACCTACTTTGCGAGCAGTTCGATGGCTTTGTCGAGTTGCGGGTCTTTGCCGGCTGCATAATCTTCTTCACTCATCTGTACTTCGACATCCGGGGTCAAACCGATACCTTGAATGGTTCGCCCGTTGGGAGTTAGCCAGCGCGCCACGGTAATGCGCACTGCGCCCTGGTTGTTGAGCAGATCATTCCAAACTTGCACGGAACCTTTCCCGTAGGTGGTTGCACCAACCAGTTTTCCTCTGCCAAGGTCCTGAATAGCACCGGCAACGATCTCTGAAGCGGAAGCGCTGCCTTCATTAACCAACACAATCAAGGGTATCTCGGTGGCAAGGCCTTTGCCGCTGGCTTTAAAGGTCTCGCGGCGACCGTCACCATAGACCTCATAAGCAACGATGCCGTCTTTGATAAACTCAGAGGTGATCTCTATGGCGGAATTGAGCAATCCGCCGCCGTTATTGCGCAGGTCGAGAATTAAACCATCCGGTTTTTCGGCGAGGAGTTTTTTGAGCATTTCCCGAAAATCTCGGATCGTGTTTTCATCGCCAAAAGCCAGCAGTCGGATGTAGGCGATGTTGTTCCTTTCCATCCTTCCGATGACATTGGTGGATTTGATGCTGGCGCGCACAATCTCCACATCAAAGGGCTCTGCTACACCGGGGCGTTTGATGGTCAGGCGCACTTTCGTACCGGCTGGCCCGAGCACCTTTTGGCGGACTAACTCGCCATCAATGCCGGTCATGTCTTCTCCGTCAATAGCAATGATCTGGTCTCCTGGTTTCAGGCCGGCTTTCTCGGCCGGTGAGCCCATCATCGGGGCGATAATTGTCAGATATTCGCGAGTCGTATCAACATAAGCGCCGATTCCTTCGTATTGAGTGCCGGTAAGTTGAGCCTGAAATTCCTCCAGCGAGTCTGGGTCAATGTAAGACGAATGTTCATCACCGAGCGCATCTACCATCCCTTGAATTGCGCCGCGCATCAGTTTGACATCGTCAACCGGCTGTTCGACATATTGTTGATGGATGAGTCGCCAGGTTTGCCAAAATGGGGCAAACAGCTCACTAACGCTTTGATCGACCGGGGCTTGAGGCAGCGCTTCCACTTGAGGGGTGCTGCCAGGCATGACCATGAAAGTTGATTCCTGGTTGGCTGCTGATACTCGCCCGGCATAAAAACCGGCCAGAGTTGCTCCAACAACCATGACAAACATCACAACAATAATGAGAATGGGGGGTCTTTTACTTTCCATGGATTTCCTCAGCTTCGGTAAAGTTGACTAAGCACAATTTTTGAGCTTTTCTGAAATTCTCTACTATCAATTGGATTAAAACAGAAAATTGTAAACAAAATCTATAGAAAAGATTAATGTTCGTTATGAACCTGAGATAGCCATTTTTCAAGGTAACGCTCGAAAGAGGTCATATCGCTCACCGAAGTGACATAGTCCAAAAGGGCAAATCCATCCACGGGGTAGAGAGGGTGGCAGGAGGTGGGTTTCGCGCCCTGGGGGGCATGGACAAGATAATCTACAAACGGCGCAACGATATCTGCGTGTTGAAGGGCAGGGACAATCTCTTCGGCTGTGATAATGACCGTTTTTGAAGTCAGGGCAAGTTCCTCATCAATCCCTTTGTTTTTTCCGATGAGCGCATTTCCGTCTAGATCAGCTTGTAAAGCGTGGATTACCGCGATATCCGCTTCAATGGCCGGGAAAGCGATTAATTCTTCTCCGCTATATGGGTCAATGACCGTTTTGACATCCTGGCGGAGTTTGGGCAGGTCAGTTCCGATCCAGGCCAGGCTTGGCATAAAACCGACCCCAGCCATGCGGGCACGTAGGCCAAAGGCAATGCTGGCTTCAGTTTCTTCAATGATTTTGAGTGCTCCCTGATTGGCATAATAGGTGAACATCGGCGCAAAACCGAAGATTTCGAGACCAAAATAACAGGTGCGAATGGTTTTGGCGATTCCAGCGCCTACCAAAAGATCGGATTCATAGCCAGCCGTGAAAGCTAACAAGGTCAAATTTTGGATAGGTTGGTGATTGCGAGCATGAATAATCAGTTGGCGAACAAAAGCCACCGGACGACGGTAGAGGGTCATGCCGCCGAGAGCAAGGGTAGCACCAGAGGGAATCGAAGCAACTGCTTCTGGAAGGGAGATCAGTCTGGCAGTCATGAAGCTCCTCGATGGTTATCCCACAGGCCTGGCATTTTGTTGCGTAGTTCTTTGATCTCGCGAATGCTCAGATCCACCTGCGGTTCAGGCCCATCTTGCCCAACCAAAACGGTATAAAATCCTAACTTACGAGCAGCGGTTAAATTGAGTAAAGAATCGTCCAGGTAGAGGCATTGCTGCGGCGCATCCACTTGAGCGATCTGCAGGGCAAGCTGGTAGGCTTGCGGTTCAGGTTTGCAATAAAAATGGATGGCGCGCACATCGATAATCCCTTCAAAGCAATCCGCAAGGTTTAAGGTCTGTATAACCCGTTTGGCATGATCCCGATCCGCATTGGTGAAGATGAAACGACGTAAAGGGAGCGTCAAGAGCATTTGCCGCAACTCGGCATCGGGTTGAAGATATTCATGGATTGGAAGATCATGGACATAGGCGAGGTAATCATCGGCATCTACTTGATGATGTAGTTGCAAGCCTCTCAGGGTTGTCCCATAGGTCTCGAAGTAATGCCGCCGCAGCGTTGGGATGACTTCCCAGGACATGCCCAAACGCTCGTGCATGTACAAGGACATGCGATTGCGGATAGCTTCCCATAATCCGCTCCGTTTATCGTAGAGGGTGTCATCTAAGTCAAAAAAGGCTACCTCGAACTTCATGCCCAAAGTATAACTGAAAACTTGAGGATAAGGCAGGTATAATGGGGTGAAGAAAGAATATGGCGATCCAAGTCTTAGCTCCGGATGTGGCTTCACAAATCGCGGCCGGCGAGGTGGTGGAAAGACCCGCTTCAGTGGTTAAAGAGTTAATTGAAAACGCCCTCGACGCTGGAGCAACCCAAATTACCATCCAGTGTCTTTCAGCCGGTAAGAAACTGATTGAAGTTTCAGATAACGGCGAAGGGATTGTGGGGGAAGAGCTGCCCCTGGCGATCCACCGCCATGCGACCAGCAAGATCCGCTCTGCACAAGACCTGTGGCGCATCAAGACTCTGGGTTTTCGCGGCGAAGCTCTGGCTTCCATTAGTTCGATTGCCCGCCTGACGATTACATCACGGACGCGCTATGGAGAAATGGGTTACCGTTTAATGGTCGAGGGCGGCTCTGAAGCACAAATTCAAGCTATCGGCGCACCAATGGGAACCACGGTGCGCGTTGAAAACCTGTTTTTCAATGTCCCAGCCCGACTGAAATTTCTGAAGAGCGACCCAACCGAGCGCCATCGGATTGACGCAGTGGTCGTTGATTATGCTCTAGCCTTTCCACAGGTTCAGTTTCAACTCATTCAGGAAGGTCGCTTAAGTTTTTCGAGCAGCGGCAACGGTGAACGGCGTGAAATTCTAGCCAGTTTGATTGGTGTAGAAGAAGCTCGTCAACTGATCGAAGTCAATTACGAGGAGGCCGATTCCCGAATTAGCGGTTTGATCAGTCCACCGGGCTTGACGCGATCCAACCGAAGGGAGATTCATCTCTTTGTCAATCGGCGGCCGATTCAGGATAGTCTATTGACCTCTGCAGTTTTGCAGGCTTATCACACCTTGTTGATGGTCGGGCGTTATCCGTTAGTCTGGCTTTTCATTGAAATTGACCCAGAGAAAGTGGATGTTAACGTGCATCCAACCAAAGCCGAAGTGCGCTTTGCAAATCCTGGTCACCTGTTTGGTTCACTTCAACATGTGGTACGCCGAACGCTGGTCACCAACTCTTCGCTTACCGCAGCGACGATAGGTTCTGTTCCGCCTATCTGGCAACCGCCTTTCGATGAACACCAAAGCGCTCTCTCCGAGTTTGAGCAAGCCGCAGCCAGCATGTCCTCTTCGGTAACCCACCCGGAGGCTGAGCTGCCAGCTTTAAACCAACAAATCCCCCTTTTACGCTGGATTGGACAGGTAGCCAATACCTACATCATTGCCGAAGGCCCGGATGGGTTGTATCTGGTTGATCAGCACGCGGCACACGAACGCGTCCTTTTTGAAAGATTTTTGCGCCAATCCCAGACAACGATCGCTTCACAAAAGCTTCTCCAACCAGCTCTGTTAACCTTGAAACAAGCTCAGGCTGATTTGTTGGAAGAACACATCCCTATCCTGAACCGCCTGGGGTTTGAGATTGTGCCTTTTGGATTAAATACGTTTCAAATCAGAGCGCTGCCATCTGTCTTTGCCGGAGCGAACGGGGCATTGGCTGTCCGGGCAACCATTGAGGATTTCGAGGAGAACGAAGAGCCATTAAAACGGGAGACGGAAAAGCGCTTGATCGCCCGGATTTGTAAGCGGATTGCGGTCAAGGCCGGGCAAAGCCTTTCGCCTGAAGAGCAAAAAGCTCTCTTAAGAGAATTGGAAAACTGTCAATCGCCGCGTACCTGTCCCCACGGGCGTCCAACGATGATTCATCTTTCGGTGGATTTATTGGAGCGGCAGTTTGGGCGGCGCGGCGCGATCTAGGACACTATCTTATTTTGTTTGGGTTTGATCGAGAATTTCGGTTACGATCTGGGGTAAGATCATAGCCACATCTTCGGCAAAAACCACATCGGCGCGCACATCGAGATAGGTGGGTGTATGGTTAATGATAATCAGGTGCGCGCCGCGTTCTATGGCTTGCATCGGCAGTTGAGCGACCGGCAGAACTTCGAGGGACGAGCCGGCTACTATCATGAGATCGCAATGGCGACTGGCTTTTTGGGCTTGCTGCCAGGATTGAAAAGGCATTTGCTCGCCAAAAAGGATGACATCTGGCTTCAAAATACCATTGCATTTTGGGCAGCGCGGGATAATCCCTTGTTCTAAATACGGCGGGATAAAGGGTCGCGAATCGACTTTGGTGTAACATGCCACACAGGTCATCGTTTCAAATGTGCCATGCACTTCTAGCACATTCTTGCTACCGGCTTTCTGGTGCAGACCATCGATGTTTTGGGTGATGATGGTCTGTACGTATCCCATACGTTGAAGCTGGTTAACGGCAAGATGGGCAGGGTTGGGCTCTGCGTTGAGAATTTGGGCTGCAAGCGGACGCAGCCACTCAAAAAAACGGATGGGATCATAGCGAAAGGCAAGCGCAGATGCTACCTCTAAGGGTTCAATTTTTGCCCAAATGCCCGTTTGCGGAGAGCGAAAATCTGGAATGCCGGAAGGAGTAGAAATGCCTGCTCCGCTCAAGACCACCCCTCGTTTACTTTTGCGGATGATTTCCGCTGCGCTCTGGATGGCACTTAGGCTGGGTGGAGAAGGAACAGGCATGGTAAAGTGCTTATGCAAGGGTAAGAATCTTTCGGGCGATTTCGTTTAGTTGACTGGCAGTTGCGCTCTCTGGTTGGTGCAGGTAAATCGGGCGATTATTCAGGGAGGCATGATAAACCAGCTCAGGGGCTGGAGCAATCATGCCAAAGATTTCTGCCCCTAACTTTTCTTGAATTTGAGAGCGGGTCAGCATAATATCGGAGCGAACTCGATTATAAACAATGGCGTGGATACGATTTTGATGCACGTCTTGTTCGAGAAGCGCATCGCGAAGGGCGTGGAATCTGGTAATTGATAACAACGTGGGCTCGATGAGTAAGAAGATTGTGTTACACTGATGGTAGATCGGTTGCAGGAAGGAAGATAATGATGCCCCGCAATCCAAAAGGATATATTTTCCCATCCCCAGGAGGATTTGGGTGATTTGCTGGAAATGTGCCGCTGAGGGAGTTTTCAACCTAGCGAGAGGATCGTTGGAGTTAAGCAGCAAGCGCACCCCGCTCGAAAATTGAATCAGGCTGTTTTCGACATCCAAAGCGGTGATTTCGAACTCATTGCGTTGGAGCAAGCGATCCAAACCATCGCAAACTTTATATCCTAATTCAATCCCAATTGTACCCATACCGGGGGAATATTCGGCTGCAATCACTGTTTTCTGGCTGTTTTGGTGGAGGGCAAGGGCGAGATTGAAGACCAACGTCGTTGTTCCGATTCCGCCTTTTGTGCCGAGAATTCCGATTAAAAACCCTCTTTCCTGCGAGGGAGGAGTTTCGACAACTGTGCCAGGAGATGCTTTCTTTGCGCGGGCTAAGACTGCCCGCATTTTGGCGAAGAGTTCGCGGGGCTGAGTTGGTTTGGTAATGTAATCATCCGCGCCGGCCTCGTATCCCATGACTTTGTCTTCAACCTGGCTTTTTGCCGTAAACATGATGATCGGGATTGCGGCGGTGATCGGATTGGCGCGAATACGTCTGGCAACTTCATACCCATCCATCTCCGGCATCATGATGTCTAAGAGGATTAAATGGGGTAGCTCTTTCTCAGCCAGAACCAGCGCCTGTGGTCCGTTGCTGGCGGCAATGATTTGATACCCCTGGCGTTGCAACATCAAGCCAACTAAACGCAGGGTATCTAGGTCGTCATCCACAATTAATATTTTTTCGGCCATGCAGTTTTTCTCCTGAGGAATGGCTCAAGACGAGAGGTGTATTGGTCTTGATGGAGTGTCTCCTTTCATTGAGTTCGTCCATAAACAACGCGGAAATCAGGGGTTAAACAAATTATAATCTTTTCTTAGAATGTTATCGGCAATTCGAAGAGTTTTACAAGAATTATGCCATCTTGAACCCAAAGATCTCCTTGTTGTCGGGGTATCTGGAGGTCCAGATAGTCTGGCGTTGATGATGCTTCTTCAGGAGTTGGATTGGAATCTGCTCATTGCTCATTTGAATCATCAACTACGTCCCACTGCAAATGAAGAGGAAGAAGGAGTTCGCAACTGGTCGAGAGAGATGGGTTATTCATTCATCTCTCAAAGAGTCGACGTTGCGGCTTATGCAAAGGAAAACGCTCTCACCATCGAGGAAGCAGCACGCCATTGCCGCTATCGATTTCTTTTTAGGGAGGCAGCCAAAAATCAAGCCAGAGCAGTTCTGGTTGCCCACACGGCTGACGATCAGGCCGAAACTGTTCTGATGCGTTTATTACGCGGCGCAGGAAGCCGGGGTTTGAGTGGGATGAGAATAATTACGCTTCCAAATCAATGGAGCGATACCATTCCGTTGGTGCGACCCTTATTAGCCGTCTGGCGCTCTCAAATCCTGGAATATCTTTCGCAGAAGGGAATCGAACCCTTTATCGATCAATCGAATTTTGATCCTACGTATACGCGCAATCGGATTCGCAACAACCTTCTTCCCGTTCTGGAAAAATACAACCCTTCGATCCGTAAATTACTTTGGCAAACTGCTCACCTCCTGGCTGATGAAGAAGACGTGCTACAGGAACAGGAAGAGCTGGCATGGAAGCAGACAATCCGGGTTGTTGGTTCGGAGGGGATAGGGTTAAATTTAACGCAATTCCGAAATCTTTCGCAGGCGCTGCGCCGACGGTTAATCCGCCGTGCCTATCAGTGCTTATTTCCAGCCGCAATGAGCCTTGAATTTTTACAAGTCGAAGAAATTATCAACACTTTATTAGCTCACAGAGTCACCCAGCGAAAGATTAATAAGCTGTTGAATTGCTTCACAGATACGGAATACGGGTATTTGATAAAAAGCTCAGCCCAGCCACCTGCTTGCGGGTATCCTCAACTTCGTGATCAAGAAACGCTCATCCTACCCGAACGCGGTTCGCTGTCGGTTAGTGAGCGCTGGATTCTTCACGTTGAACCGGTGATCGGTCAACCTTACTTAGAGATGCAAAAGTTTGCCACGCACGCTTTTGAAGCTTGGTTGGATTTTGAGGTTTGTAAGGATGGGTTACTCATCCGGACACCCAAACCCGGCGATCGCTTCGCGCCGCTTTCGATGGGTGGTCAGAGTGCAAAGCTTTCGGATATTTTTATCAATCGGAAAGTCCCGGCATGGTTGCGAAAGACTTATCCGCTGGTTTGCAATAGAAGCGAAATCTTGTGGTTGCCTGGTTATACCATAAGCCATTCAGCTCGACTAACACCCAATAGCCAGGCGGCTGTTTATCTGCGGCTGCTTCAGGAAACACCCGCCAGCGAAGCGCTAGGGGGTGAGGATTGAGTTTGCCAGTTGATCGAGCTTCATCCCAATCTCTCGCCATTGGACTTTTGAGAGGCCTAATTTTTGTCGAATAGCGTTTTTCTCCATTCCGCTTTGAAGGTCGAGCAAGGCGCACGTCCAGCGGCACATATCGAAAGAAATATGTTTTTCCAATGCGGCCTCTTGGGAGAGATCTTCTAGCAGGTATTCCAGACGGCGCTGTGACCACGGGAAGACGCGGTCTTTAATCTCGTACTGATTGCGATATTCTTCGAAGCCTTCGACCCAGTCCTGAGGCAGCGGAATCTTTCGTTCCTTGTAACGATATTGAGGATTGGTATAGCGGACGAACAGGTAAGGAGTAGAAGTCTGATCTACCTCGAGGTGGTTTAAGTTAAGAGCCAGGCATTCGGTTTTCTTGATACCGGTGGAAATCAGCAGATAAAACAAAGTAAAGTAACGCGCGTCAGGTTTCTTTGCCTGACGATGTTTCTGGCACACTTCCATAACGCGATCGACTTCTTCAGGGGTCAGAACGATGGGCAAGGGGCTGAGAACTGAATGCTGAACGAGCTTCTCGGCTGGGTTAGAGGGTAAAACAGCATATTGATGAAGCCAGCGGAAGAAGGACTTTAGAGAAGTGATGCGGCGGGAGAGAGTTTTGGGGCTGCATGGAACGCCCCGCCCTTTTTGAAGCCAGTTGAGGAAGTGATTAAGATCCGCCGTCGTGATACTGCCCAGGGTGCGCGTGGGCGATAAAAATGTGGCAAGCAGTTCTAAATCATGGACGAAGGCTTTTACGGTGTGAATGGAATTGCCTTGATCAGCCAGATAGATTTTCCACGCCTGAATAGCAGGGGGTAAAGTGGATTGAGCGGTCAGGTGAGCAGAAGGGAAATGAGCTGACATCCTATTCTCCTGAATTTCGCATAGCCATTTTTAATTGAGTGTAGCATAGAAACCTGAGGTTGTCAACAAATCCACGGTTTGCTTGCATGAAGTAACACAATTTTTTAATTATCCTCTACGACGGAATACCCTTTGAAATTTCATCGTTTTCGAGTAGGATTGGGAAATCTTTCTAATTTTATCTATTTTGTGAGGTAAACATGAACTTTGTTTTTCTATCTCCCCATTTTCCCCCAAACTATTACCTTTTTTGTGTCCATTTGCGGCGCTATGGCGTGAACGTTCTGGGATTGGCAGACGAGCCATATGAGAACTTGCGACCAGAATTGCGTGAAGCCTTGAGTGAATATTATCGAGTGTACGATCTCCATGATTACGATTCCTTGCTGCGTGCTTTGGGATACTTCACCCATCGCTATGGAAAGATTCAGGGCATTGATTCCCATAATGAATACTGGTTGGAGACAGAAGCTCGCTTACGAACCGATTTCAATATTCCCGGCTTGAATCTAAAACAAATTGGAAAGGTAAAGAAAAAATCAAAAATGAAGGAAATGTTTATCAAAGCCGGCGTGGCCGTTGCGCGCGGCAGAGTGGTCTCAAATCTCCAGCAGGCAAGGCAATTTGTGGCCGAGGTGGGTTATCCTGTGGTTGCCAAACCGGATGTCGGTGTAGGAGCTGCAAAGACCTACAAGATCAATGGGGAAGAAGACCTGGAAACCTTTTGGCGAGATAAATTACCCACACCCTATTTGCTTGAAGAGTTTATCAGCGGGCAGATTTTTACCTTTGACGGGTTGGTTGATCAAAATGGGCAAATCGTTTTCTATACTTCTCATGCTTACAGTCAGGGAATCATGGAGACTGTCAATGAGGACCGAGACATTTATTACTACTCCCTTCGTCAAATCCCGTCAGATTTAGAGCTGGCTGGCCGAGCGATTGTTAGCGTTTATCAACTCAAAGCGCGTTTCTTTCATTTTGAGTTCTTTCGTACCCCGCAAGGCAAGTTGGTTGCCTTAGAAGTCAACATGCGTCCGCCGGGTGGTCTTACCACCGATATGTTCAATTATGCCAATGACACCGATGTTTACCAGGAGTGGGCAAATGTCATCGCCAACAATCGTTTTGAAGGGCGAAACGATCGACCTTACCATTGCGCCTATGTTGGTCGAAAATATAACAAAGCCTATCGCCACTCTCACCAGGAAATTTTGCGCGAGTTGGGTGAGGCTTTGATGCATCATGAGGCGATCAGCGGCATCTTCAGCGCTGCTCTTGGCAACTATGGGTATCTGATCCGCTCACCTGATTTTACCGAGATCGAACGTATGGCTGCTTTCATTCAAGAGAAGGAGGGCTAAGCGTTCATGCAAGTTGCTTATCATAAATGGTATAGCCCAAACCTGCGCCAGGAGATGGAACTCAAGGTCTATGGTTGGTATGGAAAACCTGTGCTGGTCTTTCCAGCCCAGGAAGGGCGTTTTTATGATTTCGAGAACTTTGGCATGATTGAAGCCATTGCAGATTTTATTGAAGCTGGCAAAGTAAAAGTTTTCACGGTGGATAGTATCGATAGCCAGAGTTGGGCAAACTGGCATGTCCATCCAGCCGATCGGGCTAGCCGACATGAGGATTATGACCGGTATATTATCGAGGAAGTCGCTCCGTTTATTCGCCAGATGTGTGGCGATACTACGAAAGGCATCTTGACGACCGGATGCAGTATGGGAGGGTATCATGCAGCAAACTTTTTCTTTCGTCACCCTGACGTATTTGACGCCCTGATCTGTCTAAGCGGATTGTTTCAATTGGGGATGTTCGTTGGGGATTATATGGATGAGACGATTTACTACAACAGTCCGCTCGTTTATTTACCCAATTTAGAAGACCCCTGGTATCTTGAGCGTTATCGCCAAAGCCAGATCATTATTTGCTGTGGACAAGGGGCGTGGGAGGATGCAATGCAAGCCGACGCCAGGGCGATGAAAGCCATCCTGGACGCCAAGGGTATCCCCGCCTGGGTGGATTTTTGGGGATATGACGTCAATCACGATTGGCCATGGTGGCGCAGGCAATTGCCCTATTTTCTTGGGCGGATGAATTTATAAACAACCAAAGCATTAATCAACAATCAGTTTGCTTGCAAGCGCATTGATCAAAATCCCAGATCCTTTGCAACCCGACGCATTGCCTGAATGACATTTCCGACATGCTCCCAAAGGTCAATGCCCAATTCCTGAGCGCCTTTTTCAATTTCCTGCCGATTTGCGCCTGCCGCAAAAGCCTTGTCTTTCCATTTTTTCTTTACCGATGAGACTTCGAGATCATCCAGTGAGCGAGAAGGGCGGACAAGAGCAACGGCGATGATCAAGCCGGTAACCTCATCACAAGCGTAGAGCGCTTTTTCCATTAACGTCTCTCGGGGAACGCCTGTGTGATCAGCATGGCTCAGCACAGCCCGGATGATTTCTTCCGGCACACCCTTTTTACGCAGAATCGGTACTCCATCTTGCGGATGAGATTCCAGAGTTGGGTGGATTTCGTAATCAAAGTCGTGCAACAAGCCCGCAATGCCCCATTGCTCCGGGTCTTGATTGAATTTTTCCGCGTAATATCTCATGGCAGCTTCGACCGCCAGCATGTGGCGGATGAGATTCTCGTTTTTGACATACTCGTGGAGGATATTCAAGGCTTGTTGACGATTCATGGCGTCTTCTCCTGGAAAATTGGTTCAGGTTCTCCCAAAACCGGCAGGGGACGGTGAAAGTGCACTTCCCAAAATGCGTTTAGGGTGGCAAACATTTCTCTCAATTGCCAAAATAAGATTGCGCGACGACGGTAAGGATGCCAGTCAGCCGCAACTCCTACCGCTCTTAATCCGAGCATGGAACAGGTGTAGATAGCTCTGGGTAAATGAAAGCGTTGCGTGATTAAAATAGCTTCCTGCACGCCAAAAATAGCTTTTGCCCGATAGCAGGTCTCATAGGTGCTTCGGCCGGCAAAGTCCAGGACGATATCTTCAGCAGGTATTCCCAAAGCCCTGGCGTATTCGCCCATTGCTTGCGGTTCATTGTAGTCGACAAAACGATTATCGCCGCTCATCAAGAGCTTTTTGACTTTGCCAGACTGATAGAGCTGAGCAGCCATGGCAACCCGATCGCGCAACACAAGCGTGGGTTGTCCGTCGCGGCGTAGTCCAGCTCCAAACACAATGGCTACTGGGAGGGGCGGAACTTCATCAGGTGGATAGATTCGGGATCGAGAAAACAGCTCGGTAGTTGCCCGCAAAATAATGAGCAGACTTGTCAATATGATCGGAAAACCAATGAAGAGATACACAATCATGGGCTTCTTCGAAGTCACTGCCAAATTTTACCATGCAAAAGGGTTGCAATCTTAATCACGAAGGGTTACAATCCATCCACTATGGAAGATGAATTTGCTTATCAACTCACCTTAGATTACTTGTATTCCTTTGTGGATTACAGCCTTACCAAAGCTGATCGTTTAGCCCAAGCAAATTTTGACCTTTCCCGCATGGTCGAACTGATGCATCGCTTGGGAGATCCCCACCTCGCTTATCCATCTATCCATGTTGCCGGAACCAAGGGCAAGGGATCAGTAACAGCTATGTGTAGCTCGATCTTGCAAGCTGGGGGGTATCGAACCGGGATGTACACCTCCCCTCACCTCGAGGATTACACGGAACGCATCCAGGTAGATGGGCATCCGATCCCTCATTCAACGTTGGTTGAACTGGTCGAAAGGATCAAACCGCAAATCGAGTCAATTCCGCAACTGACCACCTTTGAAATTACCACTGCACTTGCCTTTCTTTACTTCAAAGAGATGGGAGTAGATGCAGCCGTAATCGAGGTCGGGTTGGGAGGACGTTTAGATGCCACCAACATTATTTTGCCAGTCGTATCGGTGATCACATCGATTTCCTACGATCATACTCAGGTCTTAGGCAAGACGCTAACGGCGATTGCAACCGAAAAATGTGGCATTATCAAACCCTCCCTGCCGGTAGTGAGTGCTCCTCAAGATCCGGAAGCGATGGCAGTCATTGAATACATTGCCAGAGAAAGAAAAGCTCCCTTGACCGTGGTCGGCCGTGATATTTTAGCCCGCCCAATTCAACGAAGTATAAACCATCAAGTAGCTGAATTTCGCCTTCCTTCTGGGAAAGATCTGACAATCAACGAAGGCGCTTTCCGCAAACTTGAGGTCGTCTTACCGCTCTTAGGGGATCATCAGGTGGAAAACGCCGCCGTAGCCTATCTGGCAATCGATCGTTTTCGCCAGAACGCCTTACCGATTTCTGACGATCAGATTCGAGATGGTTTCTCGAAAACCTATTGGCCAGGGCGCTTTGAAATTCTGAGTCAAAATCCCCCCCTCATTCTCGATTGCGCCCATAATCTGGAATCGTGCCACCAATTGATGTTGACCTTACAAACGATGTTTCCGGGGTACAAAATTCTTTTGATTTTTGGCGCTTCGGAAGATAAAGATATTGAGGGCATGTTCAAGGAATTGCTGCCGTCTGTTGAACAGGCGATCTTTACAAAATCATTTCATCCACGAGCGATATCTCCGGTTCAATTAGAGCAGAAAGTCAAAAGCGCGAACATTCTGACCCAAGTTATAGAAAATGTCGCCGATGCTGTACAACAAGCGCTTGCCATGGCCTCTGAGCAGCAAGTTATCCTGGTGACGGGTTCGATTTTTGTCGTCGCAGAGGCTCGTCACGCATGGCTGGCTGATCCCCGTTTCAAAAGTTTTCTTCACGAGCCGTTGAAGTAAGGTAGAATCAGGTGAAATAGATTGAATGTTCCCAACGTGTAGTCAAGCGCGGGATTGGGAAACGGTTCAAGTTTGTTCACAAGGAAGATAGAACTCCTTTTGAGCACCCGATTTGTTTTTATCTTCACTTAAGGATAAGAGTTAATGAGAGAGTTTGACTGGTATTCAAGAGATCAGGAGGAAGAGTTCGGCGAAGCCCTTCATCGCCGCACCGAGGAGTTGTATCAAATCCCGGACAGCATTCCAGACGAACATGGAATAATAGAATGCCCGGTGCTTCCGTTAAGGGATCTGGTTGTCTTCCCACATATGATCTCGCCGATATTTATCGAGAGAGAAAGTTCGCTGGAAGCGATCGAAGAAGCGCAAATTCTCGATCAAACCGTGATTGCCCTCACCCAGCGTGACCCGGAAGTTGATGAGCCTACTCCTGAGGATCTGTTACCAATCGGGGTAGAAATGGCCGTGGGACGACTACTGGATATGCCGGATGGATCGAGTTCGGCCCTGGTGCAGGGGCGGCGGCGTGTTCAGGTAGTGGAATTTACCCAAATTCGGCCCTTTTTGAAAGCCCGTGCCCGGGTGATAGATGAAAGCCGCGAAGTGGATCGTCAAACCGAAGCTACCATGCGCACCGTTTTGGAGTTGTTCAAGAAGTGTGTGGAGCTCAATCGCAGTTTGCCTGAAGAAGCCTATCTCTATGCCCTCAACATTGTTGAGCCCGGCTGGCTTGCTGATATGGTTGTTACCGCGATTGCTCCTTCTATTAAGGAACGCCTTGAATTTCTCATGACGGTTGATCCTCTGGCGCGATTAAGTAAAGTGGTCAGTTTGCTGGCACGTGAAGCGGATGTGCTGGAGCTGGAAGATAAAATTCACTCCCGTGCCCAGAGCGAGGTTGATCGCAGCCAGCGGGAATACTATTTGCGGGAACAGATGAAAGCAATCCAGACCGAACTCGGTGAAGGAGATGTCTGGACGCAGGAAATAGAAGAACTCAAAGAACGGGTAGAGAAAGCGAACTTACCTCAAGAAGCGCATGATCGGGTATTGAAAGAAATCGATCGTCTGAGCCAGATGCCACCCATGTCTCCCGAGATTGGCATTCTGCGCACCTACATTGATTGGATTCTGGATTTGCCCTGGGCCCAGGAAACAGAGGATAATCTGGATGTCAGACACGCTGCCCAAGTCCTTGAGCATGATCATTATGGCTTGCCAAAAGCTAAGGAACGTATCCTGGAATATATTGCTGTGCGCAATCTAAAGCCGAAGCGCGTGCGACAGCCGATATTGTGTTTTGTTGGCCCTCCCGGCACCGGCAAGACTTCTCTCGGTCAGTCCATTGCCAACGCCTTGGGACGGAAATTTGTCCGTCTTTCGTTGGGAGGCGTTCGAGATGAGGCCGAAATTCGCGGCCATAGACGTACTTATATTGGCGCATTACCTGGCCGGATCTTACAAACGATGAAACGAGCTGGTACCGTCAATCCTTTATTTATGTTGGATGAAATCGATAAACTTGGCGCTGATTTTCGAGGCGACCCGGCCGCGGCGCTGTTGGAGGTTTTAGATCCTGAACAGAACTATGCCTTTTCTGATCACTATTTAGAGATTCCTTACGATTTATCTAAGGTGCTTTTTATCACAACGGCAAACTATACTGGTACGATTCCTCCTGCTTTACTGGATCGGATGGAGGTGATCGAGTTCCCTGGCTACATCGAGGAAGAAAAGCTCGAAATTGCCCAGCGGTATTTGATTCCGCGCCAGTTGGAAGAGACGGGTTTGGATAATAGCCAGATCCGTTTTACTCCCAATGCGGTTATCAAAATCATCCGAGAATACACCTACGAAGCCGGGGTGCGCAACCTCGAGCGTGAAATCGGACGTGTCTGCCGTAAGATCGCTCGGGCAAAAGCAGAGGGAAAACGGCATCCAACGGTGGTGACGCCAACTTTAGTTGAGAAGTATCTTGGTCCACCCCAATTCTTTAACCTTGAAGCAGAACGCAAGAATGAAGTGGGGGTTGCTACGGCTGTAGCCTGGACGGAATACGGGGGTGAAATTATGCCTGTAGAAGTGCTCCTGATGGAAGGAAAAGGAGGCTTGCAAATCACCGGTCAAATTGGAAGCGTGATGCAAGAGTCTGCTCAAGCTGCGCTTTCTTACCTGAAATCCCGCGCCGAAGATTTCAATCTCAAAATGAGTGTCTTCGAAAAAATCGATATTCATATTCATATCCCCGAAGGAGCAATACCAAAGGATGGGCCTAGCGCTGGCATCACAATTTGCACTGCGCTAGTCTCAGCCTTTACCGGTCGAGAAGTGCTGAAAGATGTTGGAATGACCGGCGAAATCACGTTGCGAGGGCGCATCCTGCCAGTAGGAGGGATTCGGGAAAAGGTTCTAGCCGCTCATCGAGCCGGTTTAAAAACGGTCATTATCCCGAAAAAAAATATGAAGGATCTCATTGATGTACCGAACAAAGCGCGGGATGAGTTAAGAATTGTCCCCGTTGAGGAGATGGATCAGGTATTGCAAATAGCGCTGTCGTCCGCACCGCCAAAACGGAAACATTTGCGTTTGCTGAAACGTCTGAGCGAAGAAGACCAGGAAGAAAAAGAGGATGAGAAAGCTCCTCCATCCCGAGCGTATACGCGTCGTAGAAATCAAACCTCAATCACCCAGCCTGGAGCTTAATTTGTGGTTCGTCGCCGTTTAATCTGGATACTCTTCCTGGTGTGTTGGTTTGTGGCATGTCAAGGGAGCAATACCCCGATGGCTCCTTTGCCGTTAAATCCTGCCGAGTCAACTCCTTTACCCTCGCCGACTATTTTCCAGGTTGAAACACCTACCCTTGCCCATACGCCTACGCCTTTAGCGACGTTTGCTTCTACCGTTTCGGTGGCTTTTGTATCCGATCAACAATCGGTAGCTATTTATAATCGTCCTGATGCAGATGCAGAGGTTATCGGTTCTCTGGAAGCTAATCAGACCAATATTTCAATCAGTGGAAATTATAAGTTAGTAGATGAAAAATTGTGGGTTGAGATTCAGGTGCCTCAAGGCGGTATCGGGTGGGTTGACGCTCAGTATATCACCTCCACCTACCCCGCCGATCAATTTTGCTCAAACCCTCAAGTACTAGGCTTTACAGCCAGTATCCTAGACATCTTTTCTCGAAGGGATGGTGAGCAGTTGGCTGAGATTGTTAGCCCCCTCCATGGTTTACGTGTTCGTACCCATTGGTCAAATGCAGAGGTCTTCTTGGGTAGTCGCCAGGAAATTTCTAATCTGTTTACAGACCCGCTTGTCTATACCTTTGGAATAGACAAGCTCTCTCAAGCTCCTATCCAGGGTACATTTTCGGAAGTTGTCTATCCGCTGTTGTTGGACGTGGGGGAGGGAGGAATTGAAACCTGTAATACCCTGGAGCAAGGCTTAGCCGCCGATTGGGTGAGTGGGTTTATCCAATGGCCGTTTGAATATGCCAACCTGAATTATCTGACGCGGTTTCGTCCAGCTCCAGCAGAGGATGAGTTGAATTGGAGAATGTGGGCGTTTGGGATTGAATGGATTAATCAACAGCCATACCTGACCGTTATGGTTCATTACCAGTGGGATTTCTAGTCGGTAAATGGCAGTGCTGAGGTTTTCTGAAATGTTAAGTGATGTTATAATCATTTTATCGGGATAACAATTGGAGGTTTTTTGCAGAGTAAAGGAGAATGACTATGCCAATCATGAACCTGCCTGGACCAAAAGCCAAGGTGATTATCAAGCGAGATCGGGAGGTTATTTCACCCTCCTATCCGCGTAGTTATCCGTTTGTGATGGACCATGGCAAAGGAACTGAGGTATGGGATGTCGATGGGAATCGGTTTCTGGATTTTGCAGCCGGGATTGCAGTTGTGGCAACCGGCCATAGTCACCCAAAGGTAGTGCAGGCGATCCAAGAACAAGCAGAAAAATTCCTGCACATTTCGTCTGATTTCTATCATCTCAAGTGGGTTGAATTGGGGGAAAAACTAAATGAGATTGCTCCATTTTTAGATAACGCAGTTTCGTTTATGACCAATTCGGGCACTGAGAGTGTCGAAACGGCGATCAAATTAGCTCGCCATTATACCGGACGGACAGAGTTTGTTGGTTTCTTGGGGGCGTTTCATGGAAGAACAATGGGAGCAGTGACCTTCACGGCAAGCAAGCCAATATATCATCGAGATTTCTATCCCCTGATGAATGGCGTGACACATGTTCCTTTCCCCAATCCTTATCGACCAGTTTTGATTTCGCAACCCGAAGAGGATTATGGGGAAACCGTGGTGCGCTATATCGAAGATCAGCTTTTCAACACTGTTTTACCCCCCGAGAACGTGGCTGGAATTCTGGTGGAACCAATTCAAGGTGAAGGCGGTTATATTGTCCCACCACCAGGATTTTTCCCGGCTTTGCGAGAATTATGTGACAGATATGGGATTTTACTCATTGTTGACGAAGTTCAGAGTGGAGTAGGACGAACAGGAAAATGGTGGGCAATTGAGCATTGGGGAGTAGAACCCGATATCCTTTGTACCGCAAAAGGAATCGCCTCTGGAATGCCGCTTGGGGCGACAATTGCCAAAGAGTATATTATGAATTGGCCGAAAGGAGCCCATGGGAATACCTATGGTGGGAATCCTATATCCTGTGCGGCAGCTCTGGCGACCATTGACTTGATCGAAAACGGTTATTTACAAAATGCTGCGGAAATGGGAGAGTATTTGTCCAAGGTGCTATCGCAGATGCAGACCCGTCATCCATGCATTGGCGATGTCCGTGGAAAAGGATTAATGATCGGTGTCGAATTTGTAGAAGATCGAGAGACCAAAGCTTATGCAGAGAAGTTACGCGATCGAATTGTCGAAAACGCTTTTCGACGGGGTCTCTTGTTACTAGGTTGTGGAAAAAGCACCGTTCGCATCTCACCTCCCCTGTGTGTCACTCGAGATGAAATCGATGAAGCAATGGAAATCTTTGACGAAGCTATAACTGTTAGTGAGAGTGAGACCTTAACCCTTGTTGCCTGATTTTCGCGTTCGACAACGCGATTACCTCTTAGAGATTAGCCGGGCGATTACCCAGGAGCTCAACCTAGATAGTCTCCTGGCTCGCATTTTAACCATTTCAATCGAGATGCTCGCCGGGCAGGCGGGATTAATTGCTCTATGGGAAGAGCGCGGCGGATGGAACGTTGCAGCCTCGATTGGAGTTGCTTCGCCATTCTTGCGTTACCTTGAATCCTTACTAACTCAAATCTCAAACCAGGGTGACCCAAGCCTGCTGGAATTATCGGAGATCAATCACATTGTCCAAAAACTTACCCGCACAGCCAGTTTTGGTTTATTGACCGGTGTGGGATTGCCACTGGTTGTGCGCAGGCGGGTCATTGGCTTGATTTTTATCTTCCGCAACTATGCCGGAGTTTTCTCTTCTAACGATCGGGCTTTACTGGAAAGCTTTGCCGATCAGGCGGCCATTGCAGTGTATAATGCTCAGCTCTATACGCAAGTCAGTCGCGAAAAACAACGCCTTGACGCTGTTTTGGATTCAGCAGCAGATGGAATCTTGATTATTGCCGCCGATCATCGGATTGAGCGGTGCAACCCTGCTTTTTCCCGCATGGCAGGTATTCCCCAGGAAGCTATCCTCGGGCGGAGGCATGAGGACGTAGTTGTTTTCTCAAAGCAAAAGGATGAAATGACTTTAGAGAAGGCTGAGGCGGGGGGGTGGCCGCTGACGCCCAATGCAACCTTATACGTAGAGGGTGACTTACAACGTCCAAATGGTATCCCGTTGCCAGTTGGCATTACCTATGCGCCTCTCATGAATCAAGAAGGGGCTTTGGTGGGAATTATTGCCACTGTCCGGGATATTACACGCTTTCGTGAAGCGGATGAGCTTAAGACTACCTTTATCTCGGTCATCAGCCATGAGTTAAAAACGCCCGTGGCATTGATCAAAGGATATGTGAGCACATTGCGGCGAGAGGATGCCCAATGGGATCCGGCGATTGTTCAGGATAGCCTGGAAGTAATCGAAGAGGAAGCTGATCATCTTACCGAGTTAATCGAAAATCTGTTGGATGCCACCCGGCTGCAAGCGGGAGTGTTATCAATCAATTTGGCAGATGTAGCTCTGGCTCCATTAATTCAAAGAATTGTGGCCAAATTCCGCACCCAAACCACCCAGCACGAGTTCATCTTGGATCTACCTCCGGATTTACCGGTGATTATGGCAGATGAGAACCGGATATCTCAATTGATTTCCAATTTGCTTTCAAACGCGATAAAATATTCTCCTGAAGGAGGAAAAATTCGCATCAGTGGACAAGAGCGATCCGAACAAATCGTGATTTGCGTTTCGGATGAAGGATGCGGGATTTCACCTGAAGATATCCCTTACATTTTTGACCGCTTTTACCGTTCTGATACGGCAAAACGGACAACCAAAGGGGCAGGTTTGGGGTTATACTTGGCAAGAGCAGTTGTGGAAGCTCATGGGGGGCATATCTGGGTAGATCCAAAAACCGGAAAAGGAACAAAAATTTGCTTTTCTTTACCAAAGGATGCAAAAAGAAGGAAGTAAATCGTAAAACATTGGAGTGATTATGCCGAGAACTGTTGTAAATTGTCCAAATTGTAAAAGACCTGTGCAGGCTGAGATCCAACAACTATTTGATCTCAATCAAGATCCATCTGCAAAACAAAAATTGCTCTCCGGAGCGTTTAACCTGATTCAGTGCCCCAATTGTGGCTTTCGTGGCGCAGCCGCAATGCCAATTGTGTATCATGATCCGGATAAGGAACTCTTATTAACGTTTGTACCTCCAGAGTTAGCCTTACCTTCCAACGAACAAGAACGGATCGTTGGTGGCTTAATCAATCAAGTGATGAATCATCTACCACAGGAAAAGCGCAAAGCATACCTGTTACAACCCCAACAAACTTTGACAATGCAAGGATTAATCGAACGCGTTCTAGAGGCTGATGGAATAACCAAAGAGATGCTGCAAGCTCAGCAGCAAAGATTATCCTTAATCCAGAGATTGTTGCTGGCATCCTCGGTAGACATTCAAAAAGAACTTATTCATCAGGAAGATCAATCGATAGATGAACAGTTCTTTGCCTTGCTGGATCGTTTGATTGAGGTCTCGATGGCTGGTGGTGATGAACAATCTGCGCAAAAACTTGGGGAGTTGCAGAAAATCGTGATGGAAGAGTCGACCTTTGGCCGAGAGCTAAGCCATCAAGTGCGGGAGGTAGAAGCTGCTTTGGCTTCTCTAAGGGAGGCTGGCCAGTCGTTGGATCGGAAGAAGTTACTTGAACTGGTCATCGATGCCCCAAATGAGGAGCGCCTCAGAGCTTTGGTCAGCTTTGCCAGGGCAGGGATGGATTATCAGTTCTTTCAGCTTTTAAGTGAGCGGATCGATCGGGCAAGAGGCGATGGTCGCGCTCGATTGGTCAAATTGCGTGATACGCTATTGCAATATACCCAGGAATATGATCGGGACATTGCCCAAAGGGTTGAACAGACTCGCCAGAAACTTGAACAAGTTCTATCCGAAGTAGACGTCGAACAGGGTTTGGCAAAATACAGCCCAATTATTGATGGCATCTTTATATCTGTCTTGAATAGCGCCCTGGAACAAGCCGAAGCTCAAAAAGACCTCCCCCGTTTGGAAAAGCTGAAGCAGATTATGGAAATCATCGAAAAAGCCAGCGCGCCCCCGGAAGAAGTCCAATTGCTCGAAAAATTGCTCGAAGCCGAGAGTGAAAGCGAACAACGGCGAATCCTGGAAGAAAATGCAGAAAAGATCACCCCCGAATTGTTGAATTCGATCATCAATCTGGTTTATCAACTCCAGGGGGGTGAAAATAAAGCTTTAGGCGAACGAGTGAACGAAATCTACAAGGCTATGTTGCGCTTTTCGATGGAGCGAAGTTTAAGGGCTTCTTAATAGGGGGGATTATTCAACCTCAAACCATGACCGCGAATGGTTTGAATGTACTCGTGGCGCGGGTCAACCTCGGCAAGTCGCTGGCGGAGACGGCGAATTAGGGCATCTAATGCCTGTTCGGAGACAAGGACAGCTTCTTTTTCACCCCAGATAGCTTCGATCAGATCGGCGCGGGAGATAACCTGATCGGGATTCTCGTAAAGGATTTCAAGCAGGGTATATTGCGGGGGGGAAAGAGGCGGAGTGATTTCTTGATTGCGTATCCAAACTCTCCGTGAGCGTTTATCCAGGCGTAGGGCAAGGTTTGGGATCGAGGTTGAAAGTGATGGTTCTTCCAATGGCAGGGTGGCGTCTGAACTGAGATAATAAAAGACTTGCGCAAGTGCAATTTGGATGATATCCCCGTCCTGCAGGAGGGTCGGTTGAGCAATCAGAACGCCATTCACATGTGTCCCGTTTTTGCTCACCAAATCTTCCAATAGCGTCCCTTGAGCTGTGCGAAAGATGCGAGCGTGATGTCTGGAGACCTGCCGTTCAGGGATCACAATGTCACAATTCTCATCTCTCCCGATGAGTAACTCATCCAGAATTGCCCACCGTTGACCGTTGAGCGAGCCACCTTGGGCAACTAGAAAAGGAACATTTTCGGAGATTTCATTCATAGGTCATTCTCTCTACGGGTATAATAACACAGGGTTGGCTTTTCCAACCCAAGAATCTTCAGCAATTTTTCTGTTGTTTATGATAGCTGAATACGCCGCGTTCAGCTATCCAGAAGATTGAGTAGGGACATGCCTACTGCGCTAAAACCGGGAGAAGTATTAAGAAATCGCTATAAAATTCGGCGAGTCATCGGTCAGGGAGGAATGGGTAGCATCTACTTAGCAGATGACCTGCGCCTCGAAGGTCGACTTTGCGCGGTTAAAGAAGTTGTGCATGATCGCACCTTGACCGCCGATCTCCTGCAGGAAGCCC
>Ga0308390_1000029_pt1 | contig 117126 bp, 91 predicted proteins | sample Hotspr2Sample149_FD_202358 | JGI IMG/M metagenome (GOLD analysis project Ga0308390, IMG submission 202358) | Hot spring phototrophic mat microbial communities from Mushroom Spring, Yellowstone National Park, Wyoming, United States - 20040719_149 ...
CCTGAAAAACATCAGCGTCGCCATTCCCCGGAATTCCTTCACCGTCATCACCGGACTTTCCGGCTCCGGCAAGAGCTCGCTGGCCTTCGACACGATCTACGCCGAGGGCCAGCGCCGCTATGTCGAAACGCTCAGCCCGTACGCGCGCCAGTTTCTCGACCAGCTCGAGCGGCCCGACGTGGACTCCATCGACGGCCTCTCGCCCGCCATCTCCATCGAGCAGAAGACCACCAGCCGCAGCCCCCGCTCCACCGTTGGCACCATCACCGAGATCTACGATTATCTGCGCCTGCTGTGGTCGTCCCTCGGCACGCCGCACTGCCCGGACTGCGGCATCCCTATCACGCGGCAGACAACGCAGCAGATTGTCGAGCAGGTGATGGCGCTGCCCGCCGGCGAGCGCGTGATGGTGCTCGCCCCCATCGTCCGCGGGCGCAAGGGCGAGTTCAAAAAGGAGCTGGAGAAGTTCGCCCGCGCGGGATTCGTCCGCGCCCGCATCGACGGCGAGCTGCGGTCTCTGGACGAGGACATCCGCCTCGACCGGCGGCGCAACCACACCATCGAGGTCGTTGTCGACCGCCTGCCGCTGAAGCCCGACTCCGCCCGGCGGCTCGAGGCATCCATCGAGACCGCGACTCGCCTGGCCAACGGCCTCGTCATCGTCGCCCACGTGGGCGGCGCCGAACGGCTCTACTCGCTCAGGATGGCGTGCCCGGAATGCGGCGCGAGCGTGCCGGAGCTGGAGCCGCGTTCCTTCTCGTTCAACAGCCCTTATGGCGCCTGCGAGGCCTGCCATGGCCTCGGCGCGACCTGGTCGCTCGACCCGCTGAAGGTGATCGCCGATCCGTCGCGGCCGCTGTTTGACGGCGGGCTCGGCCCCGGCGGGACTTCGGTGATGATGCAGCACGCCATCCAGGCGCTGGCCCGCCAGCTGCGCATCAATCTCGACCGCCCGTTCGAGGAGCTGCCGGAGAAGCAGCGGCAGGCGCTGCTGCATGGCTCCGGCGGGCTGCCCGGCATTCTGGCGCTGTTGCAGCGCGCCTGGGACGACGCCACCGAGGCCTACCGCGAATATCTGGCCGAGTTCATGTCGCCGGCCGAATGCCCCGCCTGCCGCGGCCGGCGCCTGCGGCCGTCGAGCCTCGCCGTGCGGCTGAAAGGGCTCTCCATCGCCGATTTCACCGCGTTGCCCGTGTCGCGCGCCCTCGAGCTGATCCGCTCGTGGGAGCTTTCGCCGCGCGAAGCGCAAATCGCCGGCAGAATTGTCGAGGAGGTCCGCAACCGCCTCGCGTTCCTCTGCGAGGTGGGGCTCGACTATCTGTCGCTGGACCGCTCTGCGGCGACGCTGTCCGGCGGCGAGTCCCAGCGCATCCGCCTGGCCACGCAGATCGGCTCGCGCCTGCGAGGCGTGCTGTACGTGCTCGACGAGCCCTCCATCGGGCTGCACGCCCGCGACAACGCGCGGCTGCTGGCAACGCTTGTGCGGCTGCGGGATCTGGGCAACACGGTTGTCGTCGTCGAGCACGACGAAGAGACCATCGAGCGCGCCGACCACGTCATCGACCTCGGCCCCGGCGCGGGCCGCCTCGGCGGCGAAGTGATCGCCTCGGGCACGCCCGCCGAGATCGCCGCCTGCCCGCAGTCGCTCACCGGCGCCTATCTGGCGCGCCGGCGCGTCATTCCGCTGCCGCCCTGCCGCCGCCCGGGCAACGGGCTCAAGCTCGTCGTGCGCGGCGCGCGCCATCACAACCTGAAAAACATCGACGTCGAGTTCCCGCTCGGCATGATGATCTGCGTCACCGGCGTCAGCGGCAGCGGCAAGTCGACGCTGGTTCACGACATCCTGTACCGCGCGCTCGCGCAGCATCTCTACAACGCCCTCACGCCGCCGGGCGCGCACGACTCGATTGAAGGGCTCGAGCACATCGACAAGGTCATTGAAATCGACCAGACGCCCATCGGCCGCTCGCCGCGCTCCAACCCGGCCACCTACACCGGCGTTTTCACGCCGATCCGCGAGCTGTACGCGATGCTGCCCGAATCGCGCGAGCGCGGCTACAAGCCGGGGCGCTTCTCCTTCAACGTCAAGGGCGGCCGCTGCGAGGCATGCCAGGGCGACGGCGTGAAGCGCATCGAGATGAACTTCCTGCCCGACGTCTACGTCCCCTGCGACGTCTGCCGCGGCCGGCGCTACAACTCGGAAACGCTCGCCGTGAAGTTCAACGGCGTCTCCATCGCCGACCTGCTGGAGATGACCGTCGAGGATGCGCTGGAGCTGCTGAAGAACATTCCGCAGATCCAGGCGAAGTTGCAGACGCTGGCCGATGTCGGCCTGGGCTATCTCCACCTGGGCCAGTCCTCGACGACGCTTTCCGGGGGCGAGGCCCAGCGCATCAAGCTCGCCCGCGAGCTTTCGCGCCGGCAGACCGGCAAGACGCTCTACATTCTGGACGAGCCCACCACCGGGCTGCACTTCGAGGACATCCGCAAGCTGCTCGACGTGCTCAACCAGCTGGTCGACCTGGGCAACACCGTCCTCATCATCGAGCACCAGCTGGACGTGATCAAGTCGGCCGACTGGATCATCGACCTCGGCCCGGAAGGCGGCGAGCGCGGCGGCACGGTGGTGGCGGCGGGGCCGCCCGAGCAGATCCTCCGCTTCCGCCGCAGCCACACGGCGCGCGCGCTTGAAAAAGTGCTGAAAAACGGCAAAGCTGGATAGGAGCCGCCTTGAGCAAGTACCCGGACTCACCCCTGGATTTTTCGGCGCTCTCCACCATTCCGCTGGCCGACCGGGGCGGCAAGGTGCGCCTCGAGCACATGGCGCGGCCGCACCGCGCAGGCGCGCCGCTCAGCCAGTGGCTGGAGGGGCTGCCGCATCTGCTCGCCGCCGACTCGCTCCGCGCCGTCGTCGCGGCGATCGTCGAGGCCCGCCGGCGCGGCAAGGCCATTCTCTGGGGGCTCGGGGGCCACGTGGTGAAGTGCGGCCTCGCGCCCGTGCTCATCGACCTGATGGACCGCGGCTTCATCACCGGGGTCGCGATGAACGGCGCCACCTCGATTCACGACTTCGAAATTGCGCTGGCCGGGGCCACCAGCGAGGACGTCGAGGCCGTGCTGCCCGACGGGCGCTTCGGCTCGGCGGAGGAAACCGGACGCCTGATGAACGAGGCGGCCGCGGCGGCGCAGGCCGCCGGCATCGGCCTCGGCGAAGCGCTCGGGGCGGCGCTGGACCGGCTGGCGCCCCCGCAGCATGCGCCGTACTCGCTGCTTTTGCAGGCGTGGCGGCGCGCGGTTCCCGTCACCGTGCATGTGGCCGTGGGCACGGACACGCCGCACACGCACCCGGCCGCTTCCGGCGCGGCCATCGGCGCCGCCTCGCACCACGATTTCCGGCTCTTCTGCTCGCTGGTGCGGCGGCTGGACGGCGGCGGCGTGTATCTGAACGTCGGCTCGGCCGTGCTGCTGCCGGAGGTCTTCCTCAAGGCCGTTTCCGTGGTGCGCAACCTCGGTTACCCGCTGGCCGGCTTCACCACGGCCAACTTCGATTTCATCCAGCACTACCGCCCGCGGCTCAATGTCGTCGAGCGGCCCCACGCGCGCGCCGGCGGCGCGGGCTACGCCATCACCGGGCATCACGAGATTCTCGTCCCGCTGCTGGCGGCGCTGCTTGTCGAGGCGGCCTCATGAACGCAGCCGCGCTTCCGCCTGCCCGCCTGCGCCAGGAGCCGTTCTGGAACTGGACCGACGCGTTGTTGCTGGCGGCGCTCGCCATCCCGTGCTTCTCGTTGGCGCTGGTTCTCACCCACGGCTTCTTCCTCCTGCTGCCGCGCATGCCCGGCGAGGCCGCGCGCGCTCTGGCCATGCAGTTCGCCGCCTACGCGTTCTGGTTCGGGGCGCTGTGGCTCATTCTGCGGCAGCGCTACCATGCGCCTTTCTGGGCCTCGCTCGGCTGGCGCTTCCCGTGGCCGAACATGCTCGCCACGGCGGTGCTCGGCCCGGCGCTGGTGATCTTTGTCGCGATTCTCGGCGAGCTGCTGCGCACGCCGGTGATCGACAACGCCGTGGCGCGCCTGCTGCGGGACCGCTGGTCGGTGCTGCTGGTCGGTTCCTTCGCGGTCACGCTCGGGCCGCTGGCCGAGGAGCTGATCTTCCGCGGCTTCCTTCAGCCGCTGGCCGTGCGCACGTTCGGCGTCTGGCTCGGCATCACGGTGGCCAGCGCCCCGTTCGCGCTGCTTCACGGGCCGCAATACAGCTGGAACTGGCAGCACATGCTGCTGCTGTTTCTGGCGTCGTTCGTCTTCGGCTACACGCGCCACCGCACCGGCTCCACTGCCGCCTCGGCGATCGTGCACGCCACCTACAACCTCACCTTCTTCGCCGGCTACGTCGCGCAGCGGCCCGAGCTGCTGAAGTAGCGGGCGCGCGCCGCCGCGGGCGTGCTTCAATGGAAGTTCGGCCATGGTGGAAACAGTGAAATGGACGCCCGCGGGCGTCGTGATGATCGACCAGACAAAGCTGCCGCGCACGGTGGCTTTCGTCACCTGCCGGACGCACGTGGAAGTGGCCGAGGCCATCCGTTCCATGGTCGTGCGCGGCGCGCCCGCCATCGGCGTCGCCGCCGCCATGGGCGTCGCGCTCGGCGTGCGGAACACGCCGCCGGAGCGGCTCGACGAGGAGTTCCCGGCGATCTGCGCCACGCTGGCGGCCACGCGGCCCACGGCGGTGAACCTGTTCTGGGCGATCGACCGCATGAAGCGGCTCTACGAGTCGCTGCGGGGCGCGCCGCCGGAGCGGCTCCGCCAGGCCTTCGCCGACGAGGCGGTCCGCATCTATGAGGAAGACATCGCCATCAACCGCGCCATCGGCGCCAACGGCGCGCCGCTGGTCGGGGACGGCAAGTCCGTCCTGACCCACTGCAACGCGGGCGCGCTGGCCACCGCCGGCTACGGCACGGCGCTCGGGGTGGTGCGCGCCGCCGTCGAGGCGGGCAAGCGCGTGCACGTGTTCGCCGACGAGACGCGGCCCTTCTTGCAGGGCGCGCGGCTCACCGTGTGGGAGCTGCAACAGGACGGCATCCCGGTGACGCTCATCACCGACAACATGGCGGGCCACTTTCTCCGCTCCGGCCGCATCGGCTGCGTCATTGTCGGCGCGGACCGCATCGCCCGCAACGGCGACACGGCCAACAAGATCGGCACCTATTCCGTGGCCGTGCTCGCGCGCGAAAACAACGTGCCGTTTTACGTGGCCGCGCCGGTGTCGACGCTCGATCTCTCCCTCGCCTCCGGCGACGCCATCCCCATCGAGCAGCGCCCGGCCGCCGAGGTGACGCACGTGTTCGGCGTGCCGGTGGCGCCAGAGGGTACGGCGGCCGAAAATCCGGCGTTCGACGTCACCCCCGCCCGCTATATCACCGCCATTATCACCGAAAGAGGCGTCGCCCGCCCGCCGTTCGAGGAAAGCCTGGCCGCGCTGGCCGGCGCGGCGGCCGGATCCCGCGCCTGAAAGGACGCGCCATGAAAAAACAAATCGCTGTATTTCTGTTTCTGGCCGCAGCCGCCTTCGCCGGCCCCCTCGCCGGCCGCCGCGTGGCCAGCTTCACCCTGCCGGACTCCCAGGGCAAATACCATGACGTGCTCGATTACCGCGGCAAGGTGCTGCTGATCGACATCATGAAGACGGACTGCCCCCATTGCGGGCCGTTTTCGAAGACGCTCGAGCGCGTCAAGGCCCGCTACGGCGACCGCATCCACATCCTCGCCGTGGTCAACCCGCCCGACAACCAGCAGACCGTGGCCGCCTTCGTCGCCCGCCACCGCGTCACCTACCCGGTCCTGTTCGACTTCGGCCAGGCGGTGGCGGCCATGCTGAACATCTCGCCGCAAAACCCCACCATCAAGCTGCCCACGCTGCTCGTGGTCGACGCCAACGGGATCATCCGCGAAGATTTCGTCTACGACGAATCGCTCAAGAACATTTTTGACGGCGACGGCCTGTTCCGCATTCTGGACAAGCTGCTCGCCGAAAGCCCCGGCGCGCCGGCACGGAAGAAGTAGGCGCGGGCCGCGGCACCCTCCTGCGGGCCGCGTCGGGCGGCCTTTTGCGCGCGGCCATGGCATCATGGCAGAAAAGCCATGGACCGCAGGACCTTTCTCACGCTCCCGGCCGCCGCGGTGGCGCAGCCGGACCTGCCGGAGGCGATCCGGCGCGAAATCGAATCCTTCGACGGCGAGGTCTTTTTCTGCGCCCGCAACCTGGGCACGGGCGCCGCGCTGGGGTATCGCGAAAACGAGCGCGTCCGCACGGCAAGCACCATCAAGCTGCCGATCATGGCCGCCGTGTTCGACCGGGTTCGCGCAGGCAAGGCGCGCTGGGAGGAATGGATCGAGCTGCGGGAGGAAGACAAGGTTTCCGGGTCGGGCGTCCTGCGGGAGCTTTCGCCCGGCGTGAAGCTGCCGCTGCGGGATCTCGTGCGGCTGATGATCGTCGTCAGCGACAACACCGCCACCAATCTGGTGCTGGACCGCATCACGGCGGACGCCGTCAACGAGTTCCTCGACACGCTCGGCCTCAAGCAGACGCGCGCGCTGCGCAAGGTCCGCGGCGACGGCGCGGATCTGAAAGCGCCCTCCGGCTGGAGCAAGGCGGGCCTGCTCGAGGAAAACAGGCGCTTCGGCCTTGGCGTCTCGACTTCGCTCGAGATGGTGGAGCTGCTTGCGCTGCTCGACCAGGGCAAGGTGGTCTCGCCGGAGGATTCGCGCGAGATGCTGGCGATTCTCGAGCGGCAGCATTACAAGGACGGCATCGGCAGGAAGCTGGCTGACTACAAGGTGGCCAGCAAGAGCGGCGCGCTCGATGCGTTGCGCTCCGACGTGGGCATCGTCGCCACGCCCAAAGGCAAGGCCGCCATGGCCATCACCGTCGACGGCATGAAGACGGTGGACTACACCGAAGACAACGCCGGGCTGCTGCTGATCGCGCGCCTGGCGCGGCTGCTCGCCGGCTGCCTGGGCATCCTGTGAGCGGGCTCACTGCGGCGGGCCGGACAGTTTGTCCCTGGCGATGGGCGCGTAGCGCGCACCGGTGGCGCGGACATAGTCTTCCGGCCGCAGCAGGATCTGGATGCCGCGCGCGCCCGCCGACACGGAGATCCGGTCGTAGAGTTGCGCGAACTCGTCGAGAAACACCGGATACGGCTTCCTGCACGCAAGCGCCGTCACGCCGCCGCGCACGTATCCGGTGAGCGGCTGCACTTCCCGGAGCGGCACGACCTCGGCCCGGCGGTCGCCGGAGGCCCGCGCCAGGGCCTTCAGGTCGAGCTCCGCATCGCCGGGCAGCACGGCGAGGCAAACGCCGTTCACGTCGCCGCGCGCGACCAGGGTCTTGAAGGTCTGCTCGACGGGGAACCCGATTTTGCGGGCCACGCTTTCTGCCGAAAGGTCTTCCGGGTCGACCTCGTAGGTCCGCACTTCGTACGGGATGCCCAGGCTGTCGAGCAGCCGCATGGCGTTGGTCTTGGGCGCGGACATCGTTCTGATGGTACACAAGGTGTATGCGGGTCAAGAAGTGTGTTTTGACAGCGGCCGCCCCGTCGCAGCGCCGGCTGCCGCTCCAGATGCTGATCGACCGTGACGGCATTGAACGCAGCGTGCTGGCCATCCTGCTCGAGGAGGCGGCGCAGGCGGGCATGGAGGAGATCGGGGTCGTCGTCTGCCCTGGCGACGCGGAAACCTACGCCGCCGTGGCCGGCGAGCACGCCGCCCGCGTGCAGTTCCTCGACCAGCCCGAGCCGCGCGGCTACGCTCACGCGCTGTGGTGCGCCCGCGAATTCACCGCCGGCGAGCCGTTTCTCCACATGGTGGGGGACCACCTGTATGTGAGCCGCGACGGGCCGGGCTGCGCCGCGCGGCTGGTGGCCGTGGCGCAACAGGAGAACTGCTCGGTCTCCGCCGTGCAGGCGACTCGGGAAGGCCAGCTCACGCAGTTCGGCGCCGTCGGCGGGCAGCGCGTGGCGGGCAAGGCGGGGCTGTACAAGATCGACGCCGTGATCGAAAAGCCCACGCCCACCGAGGCCGAACAGAAGCTTTTCGTGCCGGGCCTGCGCGCCGGGCAGTATCTTTGCTTCTTCGGGATGCACGTGTTCACGCCGCTGGTGATGGACCTGCTGGAAGAGCTGCTGCGGGAGGCCGAGGGGCCGTGCTCGGTGTCGGCGGCGCTCGAGCGGCTCGCGCAGAAGGAGCGTTACCTGGCGCTCGTGATGGAAGACCGCCGCTACGATCTCGGCGGGCGCTACGGCCTGCTGTACGCGCAACTGGCCCTGGCGCTGGCCGGCACCGACCGCGCGGAGATCCTCACAGGGCTGGTGGAGATGCTCGCTCTCCAGCCGGAAGGTACGGGAGGGCGCGCATGAGCCGTCTTGTGCCGGTGATTCTCGCGGAACGCGAAGAGATCCGCAACCAGCCGCTCGACGCCCTGTGCGCCGGCTTGCCGGCGGGGCAGCTGTTGGAAGAATGCGACGAGCTGGAAAGCTTCCGGCACCGCTCGGAGAACCTCTACGAGCGCGTGCGGGCGCTGTTCTTCCTTTATGCGATCCACCGCTTCCACCTGCCATTCCGCGAGGGCGTGCGCGCGGAAGGCCGCATCCCGTTCCGCGGCTATCTGCACCTGCTCGAGCGGCGGTTCGAGGAGGCGATCCGCGAGTTTCTCGCGGCGCAGCAGAGCCAGGGCCCGAGCGCGGCGCTTTCCAGCGCGCTGGCCGCCGCCTTCCGCGGACTGGGCTTCCAGACGCTGGCCGACCAGGTGCGGCGCAGCGTCCGCAGCACCCGCGGCAACCAGTGGATGTTCCGCGCCGGCCATCCCTTCGACGACCCGCTGCGGCTGCGCCGCGAGCTGCTCGAGCGCGACCCGCAAACGGGGCTGTTTCCCGTCCTGCGCGAGTCCACGCCCGTGCGCATGGACTTCTCGCACAGCGCCTGGAGCGACATTTTCTTCCTCGGCATGGACTACCCGGAAGGCGCGCGCGTCTTCAACACGTCCATCAACCTTTCGGTCCGCGGCGCGGGCGAGCCGCGCCCGCCGGTGGAAGCCTCCTTCCGCGTGATTGACCAGCCCGTGCTGCGGCTGGCGAGCGTCGATCTCGGCGCCGTGGCCGAGATCCGCACCGTGGCGGAGATCTTTGATTTCGCCCGCGACTACCTGGACCTGCTGAAGGCCGCGGTCATCGCCTCGGGGTTGCTGCCTCCGGGGATGGAGGGCAGCGGGCTCGGTCTGGAAGGACTGCTCGAGCGGCTCACCGGGCGGCGCGGCCTCGGCATCGAGCTGGCGAGCCGCGTGAACGACATTCCGAAAGGCTCGCGCCTGGCCGTGTCGACGAGCCTGCTCGCGTGCCTGATCACCGCCTGCATGCGCGCCACCGGCCAGGTGCGGCGGCTGGCGGGCGGACTCGAGGAAGACGAGCGGCGCACGGTGGCGGCGCGCGCCATCCTCGGCGAATGGCTCGGCGGCAGCGGCGGCGGCTGGCAGGACTCCGGCGGCGTGTGGCCGGGCATGAAGCTGATCGAGGGCGTGCGCGCGCGGGAGGGCGACGTGGAGTTCGGCGTCAGCCGCGGCTGCCTGCTGCCGCGGCACCGCGTCTATCCGCTCGACGAGATCACCGCCGAAACGCGCCAGAAATTGCAGCAGAGCCTCGTGCTGGTGCATGGCGGCATGGCGCAGGACGTCGGCCCGATCCTCGAAATGGTCACGGAGAAATACCTGCTGCGGCTGGATGCCGAGTGGCGCGCGCGGCTCGAGGCGGGCGCGATCCTCGACGAGATCATCGGCTGCCTGAAACGCGGCGACATCCGCGGCGTCGGCGCGTGCACGCAGCGCAATTTCGACGGGCCGATCCAGACCATCATCCCGTGGGCCGGCAACCATTACACCGACCTGCTGATCTCGCGGGCGCGCCGCGCCTTCGGCGAGCGCTTCTGGGGCTTCTGGATGCTGGGCGGCATGGCGGGCGGCGGCATGGGATTCCTGCTGGATCCCGGCGCGGCGGCGGCGGGCCGCGACACGCTCGGTGAAATCCTGCTTGAAACCAAGCGCGAGCTGGAGCGCGGCGTGCCTTTCGCAATGGACCCGGTGATCTACGATTTTTCCATCAACGAGAAGGGCGCCTGGGCCGAGCTGCTGCGCGGCGAGGACGCCCTGATGCCGCCCGGCTACTACACGCTGCGCGCGCCCGCGCTGCTGCGGCGCGAGGCGCGCGCGCTCACGGCGGGCGAGCGGCGCGAGCTGGAGGTGTTCGCCTCCGTCTGCCGCACGCGCCCCGAATGGGGCGGCATGGCCGGCGCGCTGTTCGAGCGGCTGCTGCCGGAATCCGAGGCCGGGGCGGCGGCCAGCCGCAAGGCGCTCGAGGAATTGCTCGCGGCCAACGGCTTCGACCCCGTGCAGCATGAGAAAATCCGGGCGGACTTGCGCAGCGGGCGGATCGGGCTGGCGCAAAACCGCCTGCCGGTGTCCGCGCGCGTGGAGGACGCGCGCGAAGGCGACGTCGTGGATGCGCGCGGGGGCCTGCCCGCGCGGCTACAGCGGCTCGGCGAGGAAGCGCTGGCCGCGGGCGCGCTGGCCATCGTCACGCTGGCCGGCGGCATGGGGACGCGCTGGACGCGGGGCGCGGGCGTCGTCAAGGCGCTCAACCCGTTCGTCAAAATGCGCGGCCGGTGGCGGAATTTCATCGAAATTCATCTGGCGAAAAGCCGGAAATCCGCCGGCCGTTTCGGCGCCGCCCTCCCGCATATTTTCACCACCAGCTTCATGACGCACGCGCCGGTGGAGGCCTGGCTGCGCCGCGAGCGGTTCTACGGCTACCAGGGCCCCGTGCTTCTGTCGCCGGGCCGCTCCATCGGGTTGCGCATGATCCCCATGGCGCGCGACCTGCGTTTCGCCTGGGAGGAAATGCCCCAGCAGGTGCTCGACGAGCAGAAGCAGAAGATGCGCGAAAGCGCCCGTGCGGCGCTCATCCAGTGGGCAATCGAATCGGGCGAAGGCGCCGACTACACGGACAACCTGCCCGAGCAGTGCGTGCACCCGGTCGGCCACTGGTACGAGATCCCGAATCTCTTCCTCAACGGCGTGCTGCGCCTGCTGCTCGAGGAGCGCCCAGGGCTGCGCTATCTGCTGCTGCACAACATCGACACGCTGGGCGCGTGGCCCGACCCCGCGCTGCTCGGCCTGCACATCGACAGCGGCGCCGCAATGACGTGCGAGGTGATCCCGCGCGAAATGGAGGACCGCGGCGGCGGCCTGGCGCGCATCGACGGCAAGCTCCGCCTGGTCGAGGGGCTGGCCTTGCCTGAAGAGCGGCTGGAGTTCGAGCTGTCGTTCTACAACGCGAACACGATGTGGATCAGCGTGGACGCGCTGCTCGGCGTGTTCGGCCTCGAGCGCGCCGATCTGGCCGACGCGGAGAAGACGCGCGCCGCCGTTCGCGCGCTGGCCGCGCGGATGCCGGCTTACGTCACGCTGAAAGATGTGAAGAAGCGGTGGGGCAAAGGGCAGGAGGACATCTACCCGGTCAGCCAGTACGAAAAGCTCTGGGGCGACATGACCGCGCTGCCGGAGCTCCGCTGCGCCTACGTCGCAGTGCCGCGGCCGCGCGGGCAGCAGCTCAAGGAAGTGGCGCAACTGGACGGCTGGCTTCGCGAGGGCTCGGCAGGCTGGGTTGAGCAGTTGTGCGAGTTCTGAAGCGCGGGCGGATGCTCGCCCGAGGGGGATCTGCCACGCAGGCGCCGCTAGCCGGTTCGGTTGTGATCCTGCACGAATACCCGGGCAAAAGACAGCCCGCCGTCCCAGAACGCCAGTCGGCAGCCGGCAACCAGGAATTCCGGTTCCGTGAAACTGTCCTTCCGGGTCACGGGCGGGGAGGCGGGGCCGGCTGAGGCTGGCCGAAGCCGATTCCGCTGCCGAAACTGCCCCGGCCGCCGGAAGAGCTCGAACCGCCAAAGCTGAAGCCGCCCGAAGACGGCCGCCCCGGCGTTTCAAACGGGCTGGATTGCCGTTGCTGGCCCTGCCCGGGCATGCCGGGCTGCATGACCGGCTGCCCGGCGCCCATGCCGGCGGCCTGCATCGCCTTGCGGAAGTCGAAAAGGAACTCCCACTCCTTGTAATTGGTGCGTTCGTTGTACACGCGAATGCCTTCCATGTCGGCTTTGGACGCGACTCCCGCGATGCCGCCGCCGATGGCCATTCCGCCTGCGGGCGCCCCGCCTTGGGCAGGCTGGCGCGTCAGGATCCGCTGGATGGCCTGCAAGGCTTCGTTGGGGGCGCCGGGGCGCTGCCCGCCGCCCGCTCCCATTCCCGGCGCCGGGCCGGTCATGCCCGTCTGCAACGACTGCGGCGGCGCCATGCCGGGCGCGAGTCCGCCGGAAACGCCCGGCGCCGGAGGCGGCGAAGCCGAAACCGATCCGATGCCGCCGCCATAGCCGATGGCGGGCTGCCCAATGGAGGGCGGCGCCTGCCCGTCAGTCCGCTGCTGACCCGGCGTTCCGGGCTGGCCGGGCGGCACATTGCCGGGCATGCGGAACGGATTCTGTCCGGGCGCGGCCCCGGGGCTGCCCGGCTCGCCGCGAATCGGCGTCTGCGCGCCGGGTTGCGGCGGCGCTTGCGCCTCCGGAGGCGGCGGCGCGTTTTCCTCCTGCGGCTGAGCCTCCTCGCCTTGCTCCCGCGCTTCGCCGCCTCCCTGGCCGGGCATGCCGGGGATGATGCGGTCGCTGGCGGTGCGGCGCAGCGCCGGGTTCTGCGCCTGCGCCTGGCCGTCGGGCGTGATGACTTGCGCGGAGACGCCGATGCCCTGCACGTTGGACTGCAACACATGCGGCGCGCTCTCGCGCTTCTGCTCCTGCCGCTTGTAGACGAGCGAATCGACGAACTGTCCGGCGGCATCGATGTGGATCAGCCGCCACTCGTCGCTGCCGGTGATCGGGTCGCGGAAACGTTTCCGCAGAAAGCGGATGTTGTTGGTGGTCTCCAGCTCTTCCAGCGACTGCGGGTACTTGTTGAACTTCTGGACGTAGAGCTGAATGGCGCGGACATACTCTTCGCCGCGCTCGACGAGCAGCGCCTCCTTGTCCCGCTGGTGCTCGAAGGCGACGCGCGGCATTTCCAGATACAGCATGACGAGCGACGCGGCCGCCATGGCGAACACGAACAGCAGGGCGTAGCCGCCCTGGCTCCTTTTCCGCCGGTCGCTGCTGCGGGTCATCGGCTCATCCTCCCGGGGGCGGCGGCTGATCGATGGGGATCTGCTGCTGGTGCTTGTACTGCGTGTCCTCGACGAGCACCGACACCGGCGTGATGCGGACAATCCGGTAGCGGTTCTGCACGAGATCGCCTTCCGACGGCGTCAGAATTTCGTCTCCCTGGAGACAGAATACGCGCTTGTCGTTGCCGCGCAAAGGCAGGGCGAGGCCGTAAAATTTCAGCGGAATGGGCGGCGGGGGCGGCTTCACCGGCGGGGGCGCAGGCGGAGGCGGCGGCTCCGGGCCGATCATTTTCGGCTGGTTCTGTACGACGATTTTCGGCTCCGGCAATTTCGGCCTGGGCGGCTCCACCGGGCCGAACTCGAAAAGATTCCGCCCTGCGCCTTCAAAGCGGACTCTTTCGAGCCGAGCGAGCAGGTCCAGCCGCAGCGTCGGGTCTACCTGGGTCCGGTCGAGGTCCTTCGGCGGGACGAGCGACGGGCGGAACTCCCTCTTGCCCTGCTGGGCTGGCCGCGCGGCGACGGCCGGTCTGGCAGGCGCGGCGGGCGCCGGCGTCGCGGCGACGGGGCGGGGACGCGGCCGCCCGGCAGTTTGCGGCTGGCCCGCGAAATAATTCTGGTAAAAAAACCAGGCCGCTAGTGCGAGCAGCACCACCAGCACCGCCACCTTCTTCGGTTCGGCGCCCAGTTTCAGTTCGAGCCGCGGCCGGTTCATTGCTCCTCCTCCCCGCCCTGCGGGCGGCGGCGGTTGAAGAAGCGGCTCCTGGGCGGCACGGGTGCGGGGCCGGAGCGCGGCTCGCTGACTGCGGCCGGCTGCGCCGCAGGCGCCTCTGCCGCAGCGGCCGGCACGGCTACGGGTTTCGGCTGGGCAGGCGCGGGCGGCCCAGGCGCGGCGGCGTCGGCCGGGGCCGGGGCGGCGGTGAGCAGCTCCGGCTCTTCGGCTTCCTGCGGGCCTTCCATGCGGATGAAGGCGTTCAGCTTGAGCGTCATGGCGAGCGTCGCACCGGCCTGCTGCGGCGCCGCCTGGAGCTGCTCGAGAATCAGCAGCCGCTTCGATCGGTCGATGGAGTACAGCAGCTCGATCAGGTCGGCGTAGGTGCCCTCGAAGTTGGCGTTGACGACCAGCGTGCCCAGCGTATCGCTGCCTTCGATCGGCTCGAAGCTGATGGTGCGCTCGCGCGGGCGCACGCCCGCGCGCCGCGCCGCGTTGGCCAGCTCGATTTCCAGCAGCGAATAGGCGTGCCGGCGCGGCAGGAAATAGTCGCGCAGAAACCTCTCGCTCTCCTCGCGCGCCGCCATCGCCTTTTCGGCCTGCGCCTTCAGCCGCCCGACCGCCTGCTGCCGCGCGATCAGCTGGCGGCGCTTCAGGGCCAGCTCCTGCTCCAGCTCCTCCACCGTGCCGCCGGGCGTGTGGAAGACGAACCAGGCGGCGGCAAGGTTGGCCGCGAGCAGCACGCCGAGCGCCAGCCGCACCACATGGCGCGGCTCGCGCATCCAGGCCTTCCACTGCGTGTCAGAATTTCTGGGCATAGCTTACGCTCACGCGATAGCGGTACAGGGGCTCGTTCTGCGTGGGCGGCGACGAGCTCAACAGCGACGTGGCGCCGAAGGCGGGCGAGCTCTCCAGCCGCCGGAGCAGCTCGATGACCGGCTCGGGCGACTGCGCGCCGACCACCATGTCGAGCTGCACGGCGTTGTCCCCGCCGAGATACGGCCGCACGGTGATGAGGCGGACGTTGCCGGGCATCACCTTTTCGAGATCCGAAAACAGCATCGTCCAGCTGATGCTCTTGCGGAGGATCAGCGCGTTGAACAGCACGCTGCGGTTGAGCGCCTCGGCGTTTTCCGGCTCGCGCAGGCGCGCTTCCAGCCGCGCCTGCTCGGCCGCCGCAGCGCGCAGCTGCGCGTCCACCGCGGCCAGTTGCGCGCGGCTTTCCGCCGCCGCCTCGCGCTCGACAACAATGATGTTGACGAGCAGCGCCAGCACGCCGAGCATCAGCACCGCGGTGGCGGCCGAAGCCGCCAGCACGGGCCGGTCCTTGCGGAACGGCTCGCTCGCCAGGTTCAGCGGGAGAAAGACGCGCGGCGCGCTCATGCCACCTCCAGCGATTCCAGGTATCCGTACAGCCCTGCGTTGACCTGCGCGGGCGCGCCGAAGCGCGAGCGGACGCCGCAAACCGGCACGCCGAACTCCTCGCGCCAGCGTCCCGCCCAGTCCTGCCCCGGGCCGCAGACTTCCATCGCCTGCACGCGCGCGCCCAGCTCGTCCTCGGCGTAAGCGAGCGTGGTGGCCAGCACCGCCGTCGCCTCCTCGAGCCCCTCGCCGCCGATCCGGACGCAGCGGAACAGGCGCAGCGCGCCGCCATCGATCAGGCTCACGGCCAGCGCGTCGCCGCTGAGCTTGACGAAGACGCGCGGGTTGGCGCCGGAGAGGTCCTCGGCCGGCTCGAGCGCCAGCGCCGCCAGCGCGGACAGGGTGACGAAGCCGCAGTGCAGCCCCGCGGCGCGGAACGGCGTTTCGTAATGCGAGGCGACATCCATGTTGACCACCGCCGTGACCACGTCGACTCGCTTCGTGCCGTCCTGCCGCGGCTGCGGGTAGCAGGCGACCACGGCGTTGTCGATGTCGAAGGGCACGGCGCGCTTCACGCGGAAGCGCACCAGTTGCTGCTGCTCCTCGGGCGCGGCCGGGAACGAGTCGAAGTCGAGCACGGCAACCCGCGCGCAATAGTCGGGCAGGATCAGCGCCGCGCGCCGGCGGCGCCCGCGCGCCTCGCCGTTGCCCGCCACGGCCCGCACCGCGGCGGCGAAGGCTTCCGGCTGGCGGATGTTGCTTTCCAGCGGCGAGACCTCCACCACGCCCGGCGCCAGCGGCGCCCATTCGGCGCGCGGCTCCCTCGTGCGCGCCCACGCAATGCCCTGCGCCGACACCTCGAACACAAGCTCCGGCGGCGGATCGGCGACCAGCAGTTTGAGGCGGTGCAGCCAGCTCATTCAGCCCTCGATGAACGTCACCTTGTTGATCTCGCGCAGCGTGGTGACGCCCGCGCGGACCTTCTCGAGCGCGGACTCGCGCAGGAACGTCATGCCCTCCTCCCTCGCCGCGCGCTTGATTTCCGTGGCCGGGCGCTTTTCGAGGATCAGCTCGCGGATGCGCTCGCTCAGGTCGAGCAGCTCGTGGATGGCGGTGCGGCCGCGGAAGCCGGTGCCGCCGCACTCGAAGCAGCCGGCGCCTTCCCACATCGGCACGCCGCGCCACTCGTCCGGGTTCAGCCCGCTTTCCACGAGGAACGCATCGTCGTAGCGGACCTGCCTCTTGCAATGTTCGCAGATGACGCGCACCAGCCGCTGCGCGAGGATGCAGTTGAGCGCGGAGACGAAATTGTACGGCTCGACGCCCATGTTGAGGAAGCGCCCGATGACGTCGAGCACGTTGTTGGCGTGGACGGTGGTGAACACCAGGTGGCCGGTGAGCGCGGCGTTGATGGCGATCTGCGCCGTCTCCTGGTCGCGGATCTCGCCCACCATGATCTTGTCGGGGTCGTGGCGCAGGATGGAGCGCAGGCCGCGCGCGAAGGTCAGCCCCTTTTTCTCGTTCACCGGGATCTGCGTGATGCCCTTGATCTGGTATTCGACCGGGTCCTCGATGGTGATGATCTTGTCCTCGTCGTTCTTGATCTCGCTCAGCGCCGCATACAGCGTGGTGGTCTTGCCGGAGCCGGTGGGCCCGGTCACCAGCACCATGCCGTACGGCTCCTTGATGTAGCGGCGGAAGCGCGCCAGGTCGCGCTCGCCGAAGCCGACCACGTCGAGCGTGAGCCGCGCGAACTTCTCGCTCATCGACTCCTTGTCGAGCACGCGCAGCACGGCGTCCTCGCCGTGGATGGTGGGCATGATGGAGACGCGGAAATCGATGAGGCGGTTCTTGTAGCGCACGCGGAAGCGGCCGTCCTGCGGGATGCGCCGCTCGGCGATGTCGAGCTCGCTCATCACCTTGATGCGCGAGATGATCATCGAGTGCCAGTCCTTGGCGATGGGCGGCATGGCGTAGTGCAGCACGCCGTCGATGCGGTACTTGATGGCGACCTCGGTATCGCGCGTCTCGATGTGGATGTCCGAGGCCCGCCGCTCGAGCGCGTTGAAGATGGTCGTGTCGACCAGCTTGATCACCGGCGCGATGTCGGCGTCCTGCGCGGTGAGCTTCTCGATGGAGAGCGTCTCGTCGGCGCTCTCCTCCTCGCCGACCACGTCGAGCGCGAAGCCTTCGGTGATCTCCTCGAGCACGCGCTGCGACTGTTCGGTCTTCTTCAGCAGGTCGGCGATCTGGCTCAGCGCGGCCACCTTCACCCGCAGCTTCTTGCGCAGCAGGATGGAGAGCTCGTCGATCAGGTTCAGGTGGCGCGGGTCGGCCAGCGCGATCTCCAGTTCGCCGTTCGAGGCGGCCAGCGGCACGAAGTTGTAGCGGAACATCAGGTCGACGGGGATCGACTTGAACAGCTCGCTGTCGATCTTGGCCGTCTTCAGGTCGACAAACTCGCAGCGGTAGCGCTCGGCGAGCCGCCTCGCCTGCTCCATCTCCTGTTCCGGACCGGCCGGTTTCACTCCATTGGCACCCATGGCGCAGCTCCTATTTCATGGCGTCGGCCAGCGAGAAGATCGGCAGGTAGAGCGAGACCAGCACGAAGGCGACGAACAGGCCCATGAAGATCATGATGGCCGGCTCGATCAGCGACAGCGCGGCCTGCATGCGCGTGTTCACGTCGTCTTCGTAGAACTCCGCCACGCTGTTCAGCATCTGCGGCAGCGCGCCCGTGCTCTCGCCCACCTCGATCATGTCGATGGCGAGCGCCGGAAACAGACCCGTCGAGGCCAGCGCGCCCGAAAGCGACTGGCCCTCCCTCACCCGCTTCTGCGCCTCGGCCAGAGCCGACCGCAACAGCGGGCTGTTGACCGATTGCGACGCCGTTTCCATGCCCTGCACCAGCGGGATCCCGCCGGAAAGCAGCGTCGCCAGCAGGCGCGCCAGTTGCGCCACCTGGTACTTGAGCCAGATCTCGCCGAGCACCGGCGTGCGGACCTTGATGCGGTCCGCCATCGCGCGGCCCGCGTCCGTGCGCAGCCAGTAGCGGGCGCCGAGGATGGCCGCAACGAGAGCGATCGCCCCGATGACAATGAACTGCTCGGCCGCCAGCCCCACCGAGATGAGGATCCGCGTCGGCGCAGGCAGCTCGGCGTTGGTCGTCGAGTACAGCTCGGCGAACCGCGGCACCACGAATGTCACCAGGAAAACGATCAGCCCGATGACCAGCACCACCAGCACGCTCGGGTAGATCAGCGACAGCAGGATCTTCTTGCGCACGGCCAGCGCCAGCCGCTGGTAGGCCAGATACCGCTCGAGCACCTCGCCAAGCGCGCCGCTGCGCTCGCCCGCCATGATCGAGGTGACATAAATGGGCGGGAACATCTGCTGGCGCTGGAAGGCCTCGCTGAGCAGCGAGCCTTTCTTCACGTCGTCGCGGATCTCGGAGATGACCGGGCTGAGGCGGGAATCGGTGAGCCGGTCGGCCAGCAGGTCCAGGCATTTCAGAATCGGCAGCCCGGCGCGGAACAGCGTGATGAACTGCTGGTTGAAGATGAGGAATTTTTCCAGATCCAGCTTGCGGCGCTTGCCCGCCGGCTGCGCCAGGCTGATCCCCACCCGCGGGCGGACCGAATAGACGAGGTAGCCCTGTTGCGCCATGCGGTCGCGCACTTCCTGCTCGCTGGACGCCTCGACGACCTCCTGGCGGATCTCGCCGCGGGCGTCAGCGTACTTGAGGGCGTACTGGGGCATGGACGCAGTTCAGCCTCTGAAGGGATAGACGCCCGCGCGGGGCGGGACGTGCAGAGGGAAGTTGAGGTTGCGGCCCGCTCTGCGCCCTTTGTTCGCTACGGGGCGAAGCCCACGCCCGGCCGCGGCCGGACCCAGGTGAGCGGGCGGGAGGGGCGGCTTTCGACGTCTTCCCCCGCGGCCGGATTTGTGTAGAATAGGGGTAGCCACTGTCCCGGTGAGCGGGAGTAATTCAGTGGTAGAATGTCAGCTTCCCAAGCTGAACGTCGCGGGTTCGAGTCCCGTCTCCCGCTCCATTCCTTGTTGTTCAGTCAGGCGACATGGGCAACGGAGTGTTCCGAAGACATGGGTGACTCTTCGGATCCGAAGAAGTTGACGCGGGGCTACAGGCCCTTCCCCCAAGACTGAAATTGCCCGGCACCTTCAACGCCGTGCCAGGCCGTGTGCAGACCCATCACGAGAGCGGCGGCTGGATAACTGGTACTAGCGGCAGAGCCTGACGGCACGGATCAGGGGGCGGCGCCAAGGGATCATGGCGTGAGTCCGAACTATCGCTCGACCGGCCCTCCGGCGCGCGACGTGCTCATGGTCGTGTCGCGGATTACCACGAGCAGTCCCGGCCAGTCTGCCTCGTTGAACCGCTCGATGCCAGGCATCACCGATTGATGGATCTTCCAACGGTTCGGCTGGCGCAGCCGAACAATGAGGATGCCGTGGTGGAAGGCGGCGCGATATTCTGTGAACCCCTTGTCGGTTGTGACCAGGAGACGGGGCTCCCGTAGAAGCAACGTCCCAAAGTTCCGCATCCGTCAGACCTTTGTCGCCGGTCCTGCGGATGTCTTTGACGTCGTGGCCAAGCTCGCGCAAGCGGTTCACGGTCATGCGCGGGATGTTCTCGTCAACGAGAATCCGCATCCGTCATTGGCCCAAGGCCGGCAGCGGCGTCACCTGCTCCTCGGCCAACTTGGCGGCGTATTCGAGGCAGGCCATGATGTCTGCACGCTCGAGCGATGGGTACTCGGCCAGCAGGTCTTCCACGGTGTCGCCACTCGCCAGCATGCGCACGATTTGGTGCACAGGGATACTGGTACCCTTCACACAGGCCTGGCCATGGCAGATGGCAGGATCAATGGAAATCCTCTCGAAGGGCATCTCCTGGCCTGCTGCTTCATTTTACTCCCGGCGGGGCGCTCCGGCTTCTTCCGCCGACTGCGCAGCGCGCGAATCGCTGCCGGCACATCTTCATTCACGGCAGCATATTCCACGCGTTTGGTCTTGCGGCAAAGCGACACCTTCATCCGGACGAGCGCATGGAGCGAGGCGCCGCAGCCTCGGCCCGACAAGGCATCGGCGCAGGCGCTTTTCTTCGCTGCCACCCCTGCCGCAGCGTGCCGCGCGATCAGGTCTTCATCAGCACCCCGGACAGCCATGGTTCAAGGCGCTCCGGGCTGTTATCCACCGGCCCGGGTCACAAGCCTCGGACGAACACCACCACCGCCTCCACTTCCTTGCGCTTGTGGAAGCGGCCGCGGATGAGGACGTCCACCTCGCCCAGCTCGCCCACGCGCAGGCGCTCGTAGACTTGTGCCGGCGTGAGCCGGTTGCCGATGCCGGTGAGGGGCTTCACGTCGCCGCAGATCTCGAGCGAGCCGTCGTCGCCGTGGCAGCGGGCGCAGGAGACGAGGAAGACTTCGCGCCCCAGCCGCCACTGCTCCAGGAATTCTTCCAGATCCTTGCCCTCAAGCAATCGGCCCGGCTCGACGCGCCGCACCACGCCGCCGGAGTCGACGAGCACGGTTGCCGGGGCCAGCGGCTCGATGCCCTCCCTCGGCGCGCCGGGCTTCGGGGGAACCACCAGGAGATCCGCGTTGTGCGCCGCCATCCGTTTGGCCGCATCTTCCACTGCCGCCGCGGGGAGTGTTTCGCCCTGCCGCGGGGCCAGAATCACGGTTTCCCGCTTGTGCTGCCGAAGATGGCCGGAGAGCGAGACGGACTGCCCGGAAGGCGCTACAGCCTGCCAGTCCGGCGCCGGCGCCCCGAGCCGCACGGGAAGTTGCGCCGCCCCCGCGAGAGCGGCGGCGATTGCCAGCATGCAACAGCGGATGGACAACATCGGATGCCTCCCTCCTGAATTATGCACCCGAACCGCTCGGCGGGACACCTCGCAAACCGCGCGAAAACGGCGTTCGCCGCCGGCTGTTGACGCAGCCGGGTTGCGGACGCCATAATCTCAAATGCGCGCGGTTGTCCGGCTTCCGGGCCGGACACGCAAGAGGGAACCCGGTGCAAGTCCGGGACTGCCCCGCAGCGGTAAGCGGGAACGAACGCCGCACACAAGGCACTGGGAGCGCAGGCTCCCGGGAAGCCGCGGCCAGTAGGAAGCCCGGCCCCGAAGGCCGGACCAGCCCGCAAGTCCGAAGACCTGCCGCCGCCCCCGGGACCCGCTCCCGGCGGAATCCGAAGAAAGCTCTCGAGGGAGGAGCGAATGAAACAATTCGCCGTATTTCTGTTTTCCGCTTTTTGTGTCTTCGCGCAGGCGCCGGAGCCGTCCGGCCTGGCCGGGACAGTGACCGACCCGTCCGGCGCGCCGGTGCCGCAGGCCACGGTGAGGCTGTTCACGCGCGACGCCACATGGCAGCAAACCACAACCACCGACGCCCAGGGGCGCTTCCGCTTCGAGCGGCTCGCCCCGGCCGAGTATCTCGTCGAGGCCCGTACCGACGGGCTCGACCAGGCCAGCCCGGCGCCGGTGCGCATCGAGCGCGGCCGCACCGCAGAGGTGGCGCTGCGGCTGGAAATCCGCGGCCTCGCCACGCAGGTGCAGGTGACGGCCGCAGCCACGCCGCAATCCACCATCGAGGCGGCCAAGGCGCTCGACGTCGTCGATTCGGCGATGCTTGAGCGGCGCGCCGAAATCATTCTTTCCGAAGCCGTGCGGCTCGTGCCCGGGCTTCGGGTCCAGCAGCTGGGCGGGCCTGGCTCCTTCACGCGGATCCAGATGCGCGGGCTGCGGGCGGCCGACACCGGCGTGCTGATCGACGGCATGCGGTTGCGCGACCCGGCCAGCGTGCAGGGCGACGCGACGGCGTTTCTCGGCGACATGCAATTGATCGACACCGACCGCATCGAGATCCTGCGCGGGCTGGGCTCGAGCATCTATGGCACCAACGCCACGGCGGGCGTGCTGAACCTGGTGACCGACTCCGGCGGCGGGCGCACGCGGGGCGAGATCGGCGGCGAAGGCGGCGGACTCGGGCTTGGGCGCGGGCTGGCGCGTATCGCCGGCGAAGCCGCCCGCAGCCGGCTGCACTACAGCGCGGGCGTGGCGCATCTGAATGTCAACGGCGGCGTGGATGGCATCGAAAGCGTGCGCAATTCGAGCGCACAGGGCCAGCTGCTGTGGCGCCCCACCGCCACGGCCTCGCTTTCCGGCCGCGTGTGGGCGACTCTCAGCACCATCGGCATCAACTCGAGCCCGTATGCCGCGCCGGCGGCGAACCTGCCTGCGACAACCGTGATTCCCGCCATTCCGCTCGACGCCGCGCAGGCGCGCCTCGGCGACCGCGGGTTGCCGTTCCAGTGGGGCAACGCAACTTTCGCGCCCAACTTCTTCGATCCCGACAGCCGCCGCGAGGGCCGCTTTGTGACGACGCTGGTGCGGTGGGCGCAGCAGCTGTCGCCACGCTTCCATTACCGGCTCAGCTACCAGAACGTGGATACAGAGCGCGACAACCGCAACGGCCCCGGCGGGCAGGGCTTCCAGCCGCGGTTCAACTCGTCGAGCCTGTTCGGCGGGCGCATCGACACGGTGCAGGCGCGCGCCGACCTCGCCGCGGCGCGCTGGAATGCGTTCAGCGCGGGCTTCGAGTGGGAACGCGAGTTCTACGAGAACCCGTCGCGGGACGAGAACCCCGACCCGGCGCAGCGCGTGAATGCGCGCGCCTCGGCGCACCAGCGCAGCGCCGCGGTGTTCCTGCAAGACCAGATCCGGCTGCTCGGAGAACGGCTCCAGATCGGGCTGACCGGGCGCTACCAGAACTTCGACCTGTCGAGGCCGAAGTTTGAAGGCGGGCTCGCGCTGTACCAGAACGCGCCGTTCACGGCGCCGCCGGACGCGCTGACCGGCGACGCGGCGGTCTCGTATTTCATCCCGTCTTCGAACACAAAGCTGCGCGCGCACGCAGGCAACGGCTTCCGCGCGCCCACGCTGTATGAGCGCATGGGCAGCTCCTTCTTCTGGGGCGCGTTCAGTCCGCTGGGCGACCCGCAGCTGCGGCCCGAGCGCACGGTGTCGTTCGACTTCGGCTTCGACCAGTACTTCGCGGCTTCGCGTTACCGCGCCAGCGCGACGTACTTCTACACGCGGCTCCAGGAGGTGATCGGCTACTCGGGGCTCGTCAACGACCCCTACGGCCGCTGGGGCGGCTACGTGAACATGGGCGGCGGGCTGGCGCGCGGCGCGGAGCTTGTTCTGGAAGCGCGGCCGCAGCGCAACCTGATGGTGACGACGTCCTACACGTACACGAACGCGGATGAGCGGCGCAGCGCGCTGATCGGCGGCTCGCTGCGTTCGATCCGCGTGTTCCCGCACATGTTCACGCTGACGGCGACGCAGCAGGTGACGCGCCGGTGGCAGGTGACCACGGACTTTCTTGCCGCCAGCGACTACATCTCCGGCTCGTTCTTCGTGGGCAGCGGCAGCCGGCCCTACGAGTTTCCCGGACCGCGCAAGCTGGACGTCGCCACCAGCTACACGGTGCCGGTGGCCGACACCCGTTCGCTGCGCTTTTATGTGCGGGCGGAGAACGTTCTCAACCAGCGCTACTTTGAGGACGGCTTCCGCACGCCGCGTGCGTGGGCGTCGGCAGGGATGAAGTTCCTGTTCTGAGGCGAGCTGCGCCATGGCCCGCTGCTTCCGCTGGACGCGGCGGGCCATGGATCTGTTAAGGGCGGCACAGGGCGTCCGAAGCGAGTGTCTTCAGCCAAGACCGCCAGCGCCGCAACCGCTCACTTTGGCCGTCGTTCTGACGAACGACGGCGCCCCGTTCGCGGCTCCGGACCAGTCGCTTTCCAGTTTCAGAGCCGCGAGCGGAGCGGGCCGAAGGCCCGCGGGAGCGAGCGGTCCGGCGCCAGCAAGCATTGCCCAGCTTCGCCACACCATGCGCGCGATCCGGGCGGCGTTCTCGCCGTCCGGAAGATGGAATTTGTCCGCATGAACCGCTCACTCTGGCCGTCGTTCTGACGAACGACGGCGCCCCGTTCGCGGCTCCGAACCAGCCGTGCCCGTGCCTGCAGTGCCGCGGGAGCGCACGGTTGCGCCTGGACAGGCAGCGCCTGGGTCGGGTGGCTGCCGGGCCGCTGGATCGGCCCGATACAGGAAGGGCGCGCCCCGTTGGGGCGCGCCCTTCGCATTCAGGGTTTTTCGCCGCTCGTCAGAACGACAGGCGCAGGCCGAAGCGGAACTGCCGCGAGGAGTCCGCGGTGGTGATGCACATGAAGTTGTTCAGCGGGAACGGGAAGTCGGTGTTCAGCGAGCCGTCCGGCCGCAGCCGCATATTGCCGGCAAAGCCGTTCGGGTTGCCCCAGCGGCGGGCGGCGGTGACGTTGTAGGACTCGGCCCGGAACTCCATGTTCAGCTTTTCCGTGACGCGGAAGTTCTTGAACAGGCCGGGGTCGAGTCGCCAGAATCCCGGGCCGTAGAGGCGGTTGATGCCCATCGAGCCCGGAATGTACTGCGGGTTGGCCGGGTTGAAGTAGAACAGCGGGTCGCGGAAGCTGGAGGGGTCGTAGTAGGGCTGCTGCGGGCCTTTTCCGCCGAGCTTCTTGACGGGGCCGATCTGGTGCGCCGTCTGCGTGCAGCCGATGCATTGCAGCGAAGCGGCGCTGCCGGTGACGGTGAACGGAGTGCCCGAGTAGGCGCTGAACATGCCGCTCAGGCGCCAGCCGCCGGCGATGAAATCGGCCACCTTGTTTTCGATGTTGAATTTCCGGCCCTTGCCGAAGGGCATTTCGTAGATCCAGCCGGTGGTGAACATATGCCGCCGGTCGTAGCTGGCAGGGGAGTAGTTCCGCGCGAGCATCGGCTCCCAGTTGAAAGCCTTCGGGCCAGCCCAGCCGGTGTCGTCGGCCATGTTGAGGGCCTTGCCAAAGGTGTAGGCAACGGTCATGAAGAGCCCGTCGCTGAAGGACTTCCTCACGTTGACCTGAAGCGAATCATAGGCGCCGTAGCCCCAGCCGTCCCACATGTTGGCAGCGATGGTGCGGCCGTGCGCGCGGGCCAGCGGCAGGTTGGCGGTGCTGACGCCCAGCCCAGGCCCCACGGTGTTGATGTTGCGGTCCATCAGCTGCTTGATGGTGCGCGTGGCGACGTAGCCGGCGCTGGCGACGATGTTCCAGGGCAGCTGGCGCTCCAGAATGAAGTTCCAGCTCTGGATGTAGCCCCGGTTCAGGTGGCCCGCCCACGGGCTCCGCGGCCCCATGTTAAAGTTCAGAGGCAGCGGGATCACTCCGGAGCTGATATCCGGCGTCGGCACGTCGGGGATGCCCTGATCGACGCTGTTGTACCAGCCGAAGACGCTGACCTGGGGAACCCAGCTGGCGCTCAGGGTGGCGGGGTAGAGTCCGCGCAGCGGACGGCCGAACGGAATCGGGTCGAAGGTGATGCCATAGCCGCCGCGGACGACGTTCTTGTCGCCGACGCGGTAGGCGAAGCCGACGCGCGGTGCGAAGAGCTTCTTGCTCACCGTAATGCCGGCATTGCGGGGCACGTTGCCGATGCCGCCGAGATAGACGAGGTTGGTGTTCGGGTCCCAGCGCTCGATGCCGCGGTCGCCGCGGTGGATGAGCGGGTAGTACTCATAGCGCAGGCCGAGGTTCAGCGTGAGCCGGCGGTTGACTTGCCAGCGGTCGCGGAAGTACCAGGCGAGCTGCCACTCGCGGGTCTTCATCTCGAAGAACTGGATGGATTTCGAGTAGGTGGAGACCAGGCCGAGCAGCGCGGCGGCGAAGGCGTTGGGTTCCTGGGCCACCTGGGCCGGGTTGTTGGTGATGCCGCCGGCGAAGCTGATGGCGCCGCGCGGGTTGGCCGTCTCCGGCTGCCAGTGGTTCAACTCGAGCCGGCGCGGCTCGAAGCCCCAGCGGAATTCATGCGCGCCGCTGATCTTGGAGAAGTTGGTCTGGTAGGTGTAGCTGCGCTCCTTGCGGAACAAGGGCGCCCAGGTGGCGCCGACGCCGATGTAGCTGAAGCCGAAGCCGGTCAGCTGCGGCAGCCCGCCGTAGCGGGGATCGTTGGCGTACTGGCGCCCGCCATTGGTGCCGGGGATCTTCCAGTCGTCGAGCCCGACGTTGCGGCCCATGCCCGGGATGGTGACTTCCTGGTCCATCCGGGTGTAGCCGAAGACGCCGTCCATGTAGAAGGTGGGCGAGAACGTGTAGTTGTGGCCGGCGGTGACCAGCTGCGTGGTGGTGTCGCCGATACCCTCCGTACCGAGCGCCGCGCCGCCGAGATCTCCGAACGGATAGTGGCCGCGCACGGGCGCGTCCATGCGGCTGTACTTGCCCCAGATCATGAGCTTGGAGGTGGTGTTCCAGTTCATCTTGTAGTCGTACTGGTTGCGGATCAGCGACATGATGCCCTGGGCCAGGTAGTTGCCTTGCAGGTTGTTGGGATCGGTCGGCGAGATCTGGTTCGGCAGCGGCATCTTGGAGTAGATGTTGGGGAAGATCTGGTTCCAGCGGGACCTGGGCACGATGTTGCCGGGGAACGGCGTACGGTTGGCGGCCTGGTTGGGCGGGGCGCTGGCCGGGTCGAAGACGCGGGCGTAATTGACCCACTTGCTGAAGTCGCCTTCGCGGAACTCGGCCGGGGCGACGGAGTAGTTGCCCGACTGGCCGGTGGCTTCGTCAGTCCGCTCGTAGCCGAAGAAATAGAACAGCTTGTCCTTCTTGATCGGGCCGCCCAGCGTGCCGCCGGCGATGTTCTGCGTGGACTTGGGCATGCGGAAAGTGGCCGCGCGGAAGTAGGGTGCATTGTTCAGCCGGTTGTTGTTGTGGAACCAGTAGGCCACGCCGTGCAGCTCGTTCGTGCCGGACTTGGTGGTGATGGTGATGGCCGCGCCGCCGGCCATGCCCTGCTCGGCGTCAAAGGCGTTGGTGCTGATGTTGACAGTTTCGATGGTTTCGACGGGCTGGACATAGGCCACATGGTGCGGCAGCCAGATGTTGATGTTCACTGCGCCGTCGGTGAGCGTATTGTTGTTGTTGCGCGGCGTGCCGTTGATGTTGGTCGTGAGCGCGCGCCCCGGGGTGTCGACGGGCGCGTTCTGGAACGCCGCCGGGGTGGCGCCGGGTACCAGGTTGATAAGGGACTGATAGTTCCGGTAGCCGGGCAGCGGCATGTTGGTCACCGTCTGGGACGTGATTTCGGCCCGGACGTCGCTCTTGTCCGTCTGCAGCACCGCCGCCGAGGCCGAGACGGTAACCTGCTCGGTCATCTGGCCGACTTCCAGGCGTGCATCGACGCGCGTGACGGTGTTGATGGCCACCTCCACGCCGGTCCGCGTCAGGGTGCGGAAGCCAGGCGCCGAGAAACGGAGCTCATAGGTGCCCGCCGGAAGGTTGGGCACCGTGTAGCGGCCCGCTTCATCGGCTTCCACCTCGCGGGTGATGCCGGTGGCGGGGTTGGTGATCGTGATTTTGGCCTTGGGAACGACCGCGCCGGTGGGGTCTTCCACAACGCCGACAATGGAGCCGTAAAGAACCTGCGACATGGCAGGCGTGGCTGTCACGGCCAGCAAGGCCGCGAGAATACAAAGGGTAGTCGTGATGTGTCTTCGCATGAGCGACGAGACAACCTCCTCCCGGATATTAAACTCCAAACAGCGAATTCGGTCAAGCCTGCAATTTTTGCAATCCCATATCAGGAGTTGGGCGGCGCGCGGGGAAGCGCGCGAAGCGGCTTCCCCCTCGCGCCCTGGCTACCGCCGCGACTGGCGGATTTCCCGCAGCGCCGGCGCCAGATCCGCCGGCGCGTAGATCGAGAAGACCTTGCCGCCAATCGCCTTGACGAGGCTCGACAGCGCGTCCGCGTCCTCGGCCCGCTGCGGCTGGGAATAGGCCAGCAGCCATGCCGGAGGCGCGGCCTCTTTCAGGGCCGGATCGACAAGACGAACCTTGGGGCCGCCACGCCAACGCGGGCCGATAAAGACCAGCGCGTCCGGCGCGGGTTCGGCGCGGAGCCGCCGCCGGACGAGATCCTGCAAGAAATCGCCGGGCTGGGGGCCCGAGCGGAGGGTGTCGAAAGCGATGGTGCCGAACTCGATGCGCGTGAGCTGGCGCGCCAGCCGGGCCACGTCTTCGGGCCGGAGCCGCTCCTGCTCGAAGATGACCTCGCGCTTGACCAGGTCGAAAACGACGAGCGAAGCGGAGCGGAACCCGCCGTCGCGCAGCACCGCGCCGAGAGTGCTGAGCAGAACCTGGCGGTCCCAGGGCGACAGGCGCGTGGCGTATCGGCGGGGCCGCACGGGCGAGGCATGAAGGAAGATGGCTGCGTGGCCTTTGCCGTCGCCGCCGAAGCCTTGCCAGAGGCCGGTATCGAGCGCGCGCACGGCGGCCGGGGGCAGCGCGGCGCTGTCCTGGCGCACCTTCACACTCCACTCGCTGCGGCATTCCCTTCCGCCGGTGGAAAGCACGAGCAGCTCGACGCGGTAGTTGCCGCGTCCGAGGAACCACCCGCCGCTGAGAATCATGTCCACCTTGCGCACATCGGCATCTTTCGGGGGATCCGGCACGGGAAGACGCTGATAGAGGTGGGCCGGCTCCCCTGCCGGCGCCAGCGGCGTGACACGGGCGATCGAGATGGCCTCCCGCGGCGGATCGCCCTCGAGCAGCGACGGGGCGGGAACGGTCACGTTGAAGCCGGCCCACACGCGGAGGCCGTAGTCGAGGAACGGCCTGAACGGCTGGATGCGGCACCGCATCGGGCGCGCTTGCGGCCGCCTCCATTGCCGCTCGAAGGCCTCCGCCATTTGCCGGCCTGTGGCGGAGTGCGGGTCGACGAGCCACTGCGCGGCGGCCGGGGCGGCGATCCAGAAGATGGCAAGCAGGGCTTTCATGCGGGGGCCTGACTCCATGATGCCCGGGCGGCGGGGGCCGCCGCAGGGCCTCCGCAGGCGCGCCAGACGGGGCTTCGGAGGCCCGGAATCGGGAAAAAGCCCGAAAAATCGCGTTTTTCGTGCGTTCCCCCCTTTACACTGGCGGCCGAATTCCCTTATGATTGATCTGCGAACGGAACCATCGAACAATTTCGGTGGGTTTTGTTTTAAACAAACCGGCGCAGCCCCGAGGCGGCGCCGGCCACGGGAGAGACGCAGAAACATATGACCGAAGTGAAAAAGATGACCCAAACGCAGCTGGTGAACGAGATCGCCGCTGCCACCGGAATCACCAAGAAGCAGGCGAAAGCCGCCCTCGAGAAGCTGGTGGAGACCGCCATCGCGCAGACGAAGAAAGCGGGCGTGTTCGTGATCCCCGGCATCGGAAGGCTGAAGAAGGTCGAGCGCAAGGCGCGCATGGGCCGCAATCCGGCCACCGGCGAGCCGATCAAGATCCCGGCGCGCAAGACCGTGAAGCTCGCGCTTTCCAAGTCGCTGAAGGACGCGATCGTCCCGCCGAAGGCGAAGAAGTAGGCTGGCGCAGCCAGGCTCCGCGCGGCCCCGCCACTCCGGAAGGAGTGCGGGGCCGTTTTGTCTGGACAACGTTTCCGCGCCGCGCGCCGGGGCCGGCGTTGGCGAGAACGACGGCCAGAGTGAGCGGTTACCGCAGGAGCCGGCGCGACACGCGCGTCGTGCTGGATTGCACGGGATCCTGAGGGCGCGAGCCGCTGTGGGACCGCTCGCTCTCGCGGGCCTGCGGCTCGCCGGAGCTCGCGGCTCCGAAAGCGCAAACCCATGGTCGCCGTTACCGCGTTGTTTCAGAGCCGCGCGAACGGGGTGCCGGAATTCGCAAGAATTCCGGCCAGAGTGAGCGGTTCTTGCAGGAACTGCCGAGCCACGGGGCGCGGTGAACCGCTCCATGGGCTGAGGGCCCGAGCCACGGTGGGACCGCTCGCTCCCGCGGGCCTGCGGCCCGCTTCGCTCGCGGCTCCGAAAGCGCAAACCCATGGTCGCCGTTACCGCGTTGTTTCAGAGCCGCGCGCCGGGGTGCCGGAATTCGCAAGAATTCCGGCCAGAGTGAGCGGTTCTTGCGGGGGCTGCCGAGCCACGGGGCGCGGTGAACCGCTCCATGGGCTGAGGGCGCGAGCCGCGGTGGGACCGCTCGCTCCCGCGGGCCTGCGGCCCGCCGGAGCTCGCGGCTCCGAAGGGGTTTTGCCGTGGCCAGGAAGTCGGTTGGTTTGCAACGCCGAATTTGAAATCCCCACCCGGAGTTGCCCCTTCTGGCCGTCCGCGTGACCTGTGGGCGGCTGGAAATCCGGTTAATAGAAGGCAGGTATCATGACTCGCACCCAATCGATTCTCGCCCTCTTGTGTTTCTCCGCGGCCGCATGCTGGCTGCCGCCGGCGGCAAGGGCGCAGCCCCGGCCGGCAGCGGCGCTGGTGAACCTGTATTTCCCGCAAATCGCCGACGGCGACTTTGCCGGCGGGCGCTGGCAGACGGCGCTGACGTTGGTCAACCCGAACGAAGAGGCCGTTTCGGCCACGTTGCGGCTGTTCGATGACAATGGGGGAGGGCTGCGGGTGGACTTTGGCAGCGGTCTCGGTTCGCAGTTCGACGTTACCGTGCCGGCCCGTGGATCGCTGAGCGTGGCAACGGCGCCGAGTTCCCTCCCTGTCCGTTCGGGCTGGGCGCGGGTTTACGCCGACGGGCCCCTGTTGGGCAGCGCGTCGTTCCGGCTCTGGCTGGGAGGGAAAGCGGTGCAGGAGGTGACAGCGCCTTCGGCCTTGCCGGGTTTGGCCTACGTTTCCTACGCCAACCGGGACCTGGGTGTCGCAGTGGCAAACCCGAACAACCGGCAGCTTCGCGTGGACGCGAAGTTGAGACTGGCCAACGGCGCCGAGCTGCCCTCTTCGCGGATCGTGCTGCCGCCCTTCGGCCACACGGCATTCAATGTGAAGGACCGTTTTCCGGCGGCCACCGCCCAGGACTCCGTGCTGACCCTGGAAGCCGTGGATCCGCCGGTTGATGAGTTCATCGCCTGGACGATGAATACCGACGCCAGCGGAACCTTTTCCAGCCTTCCGGCCGGCACGGTCGTTCCGCCCTACCCGCACTGGGACCGGCTCTGGAACGCGTTTCTCCGGGTGGGCCGCGTGGCACTGTCCAACGACTTGCTGAGAACGCTGCCGGAGTTCAGGATTCTCGATGGCCAGGAAGCCAACGCCTACGCGGCCGGAGGCAAGGAAATTGTCGTTTATCTGGGGCTGGCCGAGCTGCTGGGCGACAGCGAGAGCGATCTGGCCTTTGTCGTGGCTCACGAGCTGGGCCACATCGTTCAACAGCGCACCGGCATACAGCTCTTCCACGAAAACGAGGAATTCGACGCCGACATGTGGGGTGCGCTGCTTGCGCTTGAGGCAGGCTACGACCCGTACGGAGCCGCGGGGGCGTTGGCAAAACTCGCCATGGCAACCGGCAGTGCGGGCCTGATGTCGCAGTTCGAGCAGCAGCTTTCTGCCGATGCACACAAGTCGTTCAACACGCGCCTGGAAGAGGTGTATCACTTCCTGGTCATGGTCTGCAACGTGAACGACGAGACGCGCGCGGCGTGCCGCGACTACAAGCGCATCATGCACCCCCACCTGCCGGATGTGCCGCTTTCCCTGCCGGGCCTGGAGAAATCGGGCTACCGGGCGCCAGACCTCGGAAAACTGCGCGAGGCAGTACGCCGCGAGAGGGCGATGCGGGGCGCCGAACCGATGCAGCCGCCGCCGGACCGGAGCCACCCGGTTCCGGCCGGGATCCGATAAACCCTTTGGCTCCGTAGCGGCGGATTGTCGGCTTCCGGCTCTTGCGACCGGGAAGCTGAAAGACGGTCAAGGATCTGCCGCTGCGCGCGGCTGACCGGAAGGCTTCCGCAAGAAGCCGCCGGAAAGTCGAAGCCCCGCGCGGTCTAGGGGACCGGGCGGGGCGGGAATCGTGGAGAACCTGGAATCGCCGCCATGCTTGCTGGCGGCACATGCCACAGACGGCAGCTCGATTCTCAAGCCTGCTTTTTCTCTTCCGGCTTGACGGGCGTCTGTTCTTCCTTCAACGCGTTCTTGAAGTTCCTGATTCCTTCTCCGAGGCCTTTTGCCAGTTCCGGGATCTTCTTCCCGCCAAAGAGCAGGACGGCGACGCCCAGAATAATCAGCAGTTCGGGTAAACCAATCGACCGCACAGGGCCTCCTTTGTCATCTTCATTGTATGGATCGCGGCAAATGGGCGTCAAGCAAGCCGCGGGAGGCCGTCCGATGAAAAAGCGAAGAAAGCCGCCAGCGCCCGATGCGGGCAGCAAGGCCCGGCGGCGGGCGCGACTCGCCATCGGCAGCATCCCGCCGGCCCGCATCATCGAACCGAAGAAGCTCAAACGGCCGAAGCATAAAGGCAGGCCCGAGGAGACGGGCAGCGAAGAGTCCGAGGATTCGTCGACATAGCGGCGCGCGGCGAACGGTTGCAACGAAAACCGCCAGAATGCGGGGCGGAATGCGCCATCAGACTAGCCGAGGGCGCGGGCGGTGGTGAGAGCGCTCGCCGAGCATCGGCCGCGGGCAGCGCCTTGAGACCGCTCGCTCCCGCGGTTCCGAAAGCGCAAACCCGCGGTCGCCGTTACCGCGTTGCTTCAGAGCCGCGAACGGGGTGCCGGCGTTCGTCAGAACGACGGCCAGAGTGAGCGGTTACCGCAGGTAACCGCGCGTCGTGCTGGATTGCACGGGATCCTGACGGCGCGAGCCGCGGTGGGACCGCTCGCTCCCGCGGGCCTGCGGCCCGCTTCGCTCGCGGCTCCGAAGGCGCATCCGTACGGCGCTGCCGCGTGAGAAGCCCGCCCGCGAGCCGGCACTCTATTTGTGATTGCGCAATCCGTTGGCTGTGCCGGCGTTGTGTTTCGCCGGCGGTATCGCAGTGTGCCGCCTGGCGGGAATCGCTCCTGCCGAAGCGGCCGTGTGTTTGGCGGCAGCCCTGGCCGGATGGCTGGCGGCGCGGCGCATCCAGGGCAAGGCAGCAGCGCGGGCCGCGATGTGGACAGGCTGGCTGGCTGCGGGCGCGCTGGCTGCGGCCTTGCAGCCGCCGCGCGCCGCACCGCCGCTCGATCTTGCGCCGCGGCGCGTGGAAGGCTGCGTGGTGGAGTCGGCAGTGATCCGCGACGACCGGATGCAGTTCACCCTCGAGGTGCAGCCGGGCGCAGGCATCCGGGTCTCGGCGCCGCCGGACAGGAATGGCCGCTTTCCCGCCCCGCCCGTTTACGGGGAGCGGCTGGCGGTGGAGCTGCGGCTGCGGAAGCTGCGCGGCTTCCGCAACCCGGGCGGTTTTGACTCGGCCGCCTATATGGCGCGGCGCGGCGTCTTCTGGACCGGGTCGCCGCCGCGGGGCGCGGCGCTCGAACGGCTGCCGGGCAGCTGCGGCGCAGCGTGGAGGCGCGCCACCGAGCGGTGGCGCGCAGCGGCGCTTGCGCGCATCGGCCAGCTCTACCCGGACGACGCCTACCACAGCGCAATGATGCGCGGACTGTTGCTGGGCGACAAAAGCGGCATCCGCAAGGCGTGGATCGAGGATTTCCGCCGCACGGGAACCTATCACGCGCTGGTGATTTCGGGCAGCCACGTCACGCTGGTCTGCGGGCTGTTCCTGCTGTGGCGGCTGTTTTCGGGCCTCGGGTGGCGAACCGTGCCCCTTCTGGCGGCCGTGGTCGCCTGGCTGTATGCGTTGATGGCGGGGGCCGACCCGCCCGTGATGCGCGCCGCCGCGGGCTTCACGCTGTTCGCGGTTGGCGCCGCCGCGTACCGCCGCCTGCCGTTGCTGAACACGGTGGGCGCGGTGGCGCTCGTGTTTCTCGCCCTGGATCCCGACCAGCTCTTCGACGCGAGTTTCCAGCTGTCGTTTCTCGCCGTGGCGGCGCTGGGAGCGTTCTTCCCGCCGAAGCCCGCAGTGCGCGGCTTCGAGCCGCGCGAGGCGGCGGCGCGGCTCGAGCGGCGGCTGTTGGCCGAGACGATCGAGGCAGTGTTCCGCCTGCCGCCGGCGTGGTCGCGGGGACTGGTGGAGGCGGCGGCAAGGATCGCCAGATCAGCGTGGAGGCTCTTTCTTGCCTCGGCGGCGGTGCAGCTCAGCCTGGCGCTGCCGATGGCGTCGTTGTTCCACCGGCTTTCACTGTCCGGACTGACAGCGAACGTGGTTGTGGCGCCGCTGGTTTCGCTGGCGATCCCGGCGGGTTTCGCGGCTGCTTTCACGGGCTCGCACGCCGCCGCGCAGGTGGCGGCGACCCTGCTGGATGCGGCCCGGGCCGTGGCGGGCTGGCACGCGCGCTTCGACCCGGACTGGCGAATGCCGGACCCGCCCCTGTGGCTGGCGGTTGCGATCGGCGCGGCGCTGCTCGCATGGGCATCGCGGCAAGGGCGGCGGGGGACATGGGCGGCCGCAGCCGTCTACACAAGCCTGCTGGCGCTGCTGGTGACGCACCCGTTCGCGCCCCGCGCGCAGCCCGGCGCGCTGGAGCTGACGGCCATTGACGTCGGGCAGGGCGAGAGCCTTCTGGCCGGTTTGCCCGACGGCCGCTTTGTTCTGGTGGACGGCGGGGGACTGCCGCAGCACGGGCGGCGGCGCGCCGAGCCCTTCGACGTGGGCGAGGAAGTGGTCTCGCCCTACCTGTGGCATCGCGGCATCCGGCGGCTGGAAGTGATCGCGGTGTCGCACCTGCACGAGGACCACGCCGGCGGCGTGCCGTCGCTGATTGCAAATTTCCGCCCGCGCGAGGTGTGGTCGGCGTTTGCCGAGGACACGCCGCTGTGGCGGCGCATCGCGGCGGCGGCGCGGGAAAACGGGGCGCGCATCCGCATTCTGCGCGAAGGGGACCGCTGCGACATCGGCCCGGTCGCCTGCCGCGTGCTGGCGCCGCCGCGCAGCCAGCCCTGGACGGGGCGGCCGCAGAACAACGACTCGCTGGTGCTCGAGCTGCGGCACGGCCGCCACGTCTTTCTGCTCACGGGCGACATCGAGGCGCCCGTCGAGGCGCGGCTGCATGAAGAAGGGCTGCTCGGAAAAGCCGATGTGCTGAAGGCGCCGCACCACGGCAGCAAGCGAAGCGCGACGCCGTGGCTGCTCGGGAAAACCCGGCCCGCGGTGGCGGTGATCAGCGCCGGCGAGGGCAACAGCTACGGATTGCCGCACGCGGAGACGCTGGCTCGCCTGGCGGCGATGCGGGCGGCCGTGTTGCGCACGGACACAAGCGGCCTGGTGACGGTGAGAAGCGACGGCCGGTATCTGGAGTGGGAGGCGGCGGGCAGGTCAGCCCTCTTCCGGCGGTTCCTCGACTGGAAATGAGGGATCGGCCGGGGGAGCCTCGGCGGCCGACTTGGCTTCGGCAGCTCCTTCCGGGCCGGCCTGAAGCGCCTCGCGCAAGATCGTCTGGGCGCGTTCCAGCTCGTCTTCGGGCACGAGCAGCTCGTAAGGAAGATTGGGCAGCGGCGTGGCGCCCTGCACGACCACCTCGATGCCGTTGGCTTCGAGCAGGGGCTTGATGGTGGCCAGCTCCAGCTCGGACACCTCCAGTTCCAGCCCGTCCAGCACAAGCGGAACCAGCTTCCAGCCATCTGCCGCAGGGGACGAATTGTTCATCGGGCCTCCGCATTTATTTTAAGGGCAATGGGCGGAAATTTGACCCCCGGGCGGTAGAATAAAGGGAGGAGGTTCTCCAAATTATGGCATTCGATCGCGAAGAATACGCGGGCAACGCGTTGTGGTTTTTGGCTGGCGCGGCCATCGGGGCCACGCTGGCGCTTCTTTTTGCGCCGGCGCCGGGCCATGTGACGCGGCGCAAGATCCGTCACGCGGGACGGAAGGGCCTGCTCGCCGCGGAGCGCGTGGGCGAGGATCTGGCCGAGAAGGGCCGCGAGGTGTACGAGAAGGGCAAGCAGCTTGCCGATGAGGCGGCCGAGCTGTTCGAGCGCGGCAAGAAACTCGTGGAGGGCTGACGCGCATGCGCCTGTGCGATTTTCGCAACGAGCCCTACACCGACTTCTCCCTGTCCGAGAACGCCGCGAAGATGCGGGCGGCCCTGTCTGCTGTCCGCGCCGAGTTCGGAAAGGAGTATGACATCCGGATCGGCGAGGGCCGTTATCGCACCGGCGCTCTGCTGAAGTCGCTGAACCCTTCGAAGCCTTCCGAAATCGTCGGCCTGCACCACAAGGCCACGGCGGAGCTGGCGCGAGAGGCGGTCGAGGCCGCCGACGCATACTTTCCGCAGTGGGCCGCCACGCCGGTATCGGAAAGGACGGCCATGCTGCGCCGCGCGGCGGCCATCCTGCGGCGCCGCAAGATGGAATTCGACGCCTGGCTCGTTTACGAAGCCGGCAAGACGTGGCCGGAAGCCGAGGCCGACGTCAGCGAGGCCATCGATTTCTGCGAATACTACGCGCTGCTGGCCGAGCGCATGGCCAACCCCGAGCCGCTGGTGCAGCTGCCCGGCGAGCGCGACGAGCTGCGCTACATCCCGCTGGGCGCGGGCGTGATCATCCCGCCGTGGAATTTCCCGCTGGCGATCCTGACGGGAATGACCACGGCCGCGCTGGTCAGCGGCAACACGGTGGTCATCAAACCGAGCTCAGACACGCCGACCATCGCGGCGAAATTCGCCGAAGTGCTCGAGGAAGCGGGTTTCCCGCCCCGCGCCTTTACGCTGCTGGTGGGCAGCGGCGCCGAAGTGGGCGACGTGCTGGTGGAACACCCGCGCACGCGCTTCATCTCCTTCACCGGCTCGCGCGAGGTGGGGCTCCGCATCAACGAGCTGGCCGCGAAGGTCGTCCCGGGGCAGATCTGGATCAAGCGCGTCATCGCCGAAATGGGCGGCAAGGACGCCATTATCGTCGATGAAGAGGCCGATCTGGAGGCCGCCGTGCAGGGCGTTCTGGTCAGCGCCTACGGCTACCAGGGGCAGAAGTGCTCGGCCTGCTCGCGCGCGATCGTCAGCGAGAAGGTCTACGCGGAGTTCCTCGGCCGGCTGGCGGAGAAGGTGAAGCAGATCCGCGTGGGGCCGGCCGACGACCCGGACAACTTCATGGGGCCGGTGATCAACGAGCGCTCAATGAATTCGATCCTCGCCTATATCGAAATCGGCAAGAAGGAAGGGCGGCTGGTGACCGGCGGCGAGCGGCTGCCGGGTGAGGGCTATTTCCTCGCGCCAACCATCATCGAGGGCGTGGACCGCAAGGCGCGCATCTTCCGGGAGGAGATCTTCGGCCCGGTGCTGGCGGTGACGCCGGCGCGCGACTTCGACCACGCGCTCGAGCTGGCCAACGACTCCGAGTACGGGCTGACCGGCGCGGTCTACACGCGCAACCGCGACAAGATCGAGAAGGCGAAGAACCTGTTCCACGTCGGCAACCTGTACATCAACCGCAAGTGCACGGGCGCGATGGTCGGCGCGCACCCGTTTGGCGGCTTCAACATGTCGGGCACCGACTCGAAGGCCGGCGGCCCGGACTACCTGTTCTGGTTCACGCAGGGCAAGTCGATCGGCGAGAAGATCGCCTGACGCGGCGCGCGGGGCGCGGTGTATAATGGAGCCGTAGCCCCGTTCCATAGGGGACCATCAAGTCACAGACAAAGGGTCGACTCTGATCCGCGTGGCGAACGGCGAAGCTTTCGGGCTTCGCCGTTCTCCTTTTTCGGGATATGATCTTGAATCATGTCCTGGGACCGGCGTCAGATCCTTGCTTCCGCGTTTTGCCTTCCCGCGCTCGCGCGCGCCATCGAGGCGCAGGCGCCCGCCTCGCGCCGCCCGAAGCTGAAGATCACCGACGTGCGCACGGCGCAGGTGATGGCCCACGGGCTCCAGCTTCACGTCCGCATCTACACCGACCAGGGCCTGTACGGCCACGGCGAGGGCACCGACGCCGTCCAGGGCGGGGCGGGCATCATCCGCATGTTCCGCCGCTTCCTTGTGGGCCAGGACCCGCTGAACGTCGAAGCGCTGTGGGAGCGCATCCGCACGGCGGGCATCTTCGCCGGTGCGCAGGGCGGCCAGTACGTGGCCGCGCTCAGCGCGGTGGAGATCGCGCTGTGGGACCTGGCCGGCAAGGCGCTCGGCGTGCCCGTCTACCAGCTGCTCGGCGGCAAGGTGCGCGACCGCGTGCGGCTCTATTGCGACTCGGCCAACCACCACCCCGACGACCCGCAGGCGAGGGCGAAGCTCAAGGAGATCGAGGCGATGGGCTTCACGGCGGTGAAGATCGACATCGACGAGGCCAATGACCCGGGCCGTTGGGACCGGGTCAACTGGACGGCGTCGAATGCCGAGATCGACCGCATGGTGAAGGAAGTCGCCTTCGTGCGCGAGACGCTGAGCCCGCGCGTCGACCTTGCCGTGGACATGCACGGCCGCTACGATGCGACCACGGCGAAGCGCGTGGCGCGCGAGCTGGAGCGCTTCCGCCTGCTGTGGCTCGAAGAGCCGGTGCCGCCGGAAAACATCGACGTGATGCGCGACATCCGCGAATCCACCGTCACGCCGATCTGCGCGGGCGAGAACCTGTTCCTGCGGCACGGCTTCCGCGAGCTGCTCGAGAAGCGCGCCGTCGACATCGTGATGCCGGACCTGCAAAAGTGCGGCGGGCTGCTCGAAGGGCGCAAGATCGCCGACATGGCGCACACGTACTACACGCCGTTCGCGCCGCACTGCGTCGTGTCGCCCATTGGCACGATGGCCTCCTGCCACGTGTGCGCCGCCGTGCCAAACTTCCTCGTGCTCGAGTGGCACTGGATCAGCCGGCTCGAGCTGTGGCGAAACTTCGTCCGCGAGGGCGACATCATCGACAAGGGCTTCGTCGCCGTGCCGGACCGGCCGGGCATCGGCGTGGAGATGAACGAGGAGGCGGCGCGCAAGGCGCAGGTTCCGGGCACGCCGTGGTTCGAGCCGGAAAAATAGGGCGGCGTCAGGTCTGCACCGGCGCGCGCCCGATCCGGGCGAGGTGCTCGTCCATCAGAGCGGACAGGGCGCTGACGATGTCCGGGCGCTCTTTGGCCAGGTCGTATTTTTCCGACGGGTCGTGCTCGAGGTGGAACAGCAGCGGCGGGTCGTGGCGCGTGGTTTCGGCCTTCCACTCGGCGGTGTTGGTGATGCGGTGCAGCTTCCAGGGGCCGCGCCGCACCGCGCACAGCTCCTCGCCGCGCCAGTAGAAGAAGGCGCGCTCGCGGCCGAGGCTGCCGCCGCGGAGCACCGCGCCGATGTCATCGCCATCAAGCGTGGCGCGCGGCGGCGCGGCGCCGGCGAGCGCGGCGATGGTGGGCACCAGGTCGAGCATCGACCCCATCTCGGACGACGCGCGCCCCTGCGGGACGACGCCAGGCATCCGGACGATGCACGGCACCCGCATGCCGCCTTCCCAGGTGGTCGTCTTGCCCTCGCGCAGCAGGCCGGCCGAGCCGCCCATCTGGCGCCTGGCGAGCCACGGGCCGTTGTCCGAGCTGAAGATGACGAGCGTGTTGCGGTCCTGTCCGGCCGAGGCGAGCGTCCTGAGAATCTCGCCGACGCTCCAGTCGATTTCCTCGACCACGTCCCCGTACAGCCCGCGCAGGCTCGCGCCGCGGAAGCGCGGGCTTGCGTACAGCGGCACGTGCGGGAAAGTGTGCGCGTAATAAAGGAAAAACGGGCGCCCGCGGAAGGCGCGGATCTTGCGAAGCGCCTCCCCGGTGTAGCGCGGCGTGAGCGTGGACTGGTCCGGTTCGGTCTCGATGACTTTGTCATCGCGCATCAGCGGCAGCGGCGGGTGTTTCTTCGCGCCGCTGGAGCCGGGCCCCTCGAACGGGTGCATGTCGTTCGAGTAGGGGATGCCGAACCACGAATCGAAGCCGTGGCGCACGGGAAGATACTGCGGCAGGTGGCCGAGGTGCCATTTGCCGATGGCCGCCGTCTGGTAGCCCGCCTCCTTGAGCACTTCGGCGAGCGTCACCTCGCTGGCGGGGATGCCGCCTTGCGACTGCGGGAACAGCACGCGCGTCAGCCCGCTGCGGACCGGGTAGCGGCCGGTGAGCAGCGCCGCCCGGCTCGGCGTGCAGACGGGCGCGGCCGAATACCACTGGGTGAACCGCATGCCTTCGGCGGCCATGCGGTCGAGATGGGGCGTGCGGATGGCCGGGTGGCCGTAGCAGCCGAGATAGCCATAGCCGAGGTCGTCGGCGTAGATGATGACGATGTTCGGACGGCGGGGCGCGGCGGAGAGGGAGCCGGCGGCCAGCGCGCCGGCCACGGACCGAAAGAACGCTCTTCTGTCGAGGCTCACCGGAGAAGCACCTTCCGGACGGCCACATTATCACGCTCGTCGGCGGCGCGCACGGCGATGACGTGCTCGTTGGCCTGGCCTTTCGGCAGCGTGACGGAGTAGTCGTGCTCGGAAGAGTCGGTGATGCGCGTGGTGGGCTCGGCGTCCACCCAGTCGCCGCCGTTGACGGAGACTTCGGCGGATTGCAGCGCCGACAGCGCGTCTTTCACCCGGAAGCGGACGCTGATCTTGCCGCCTTCATATTGCGCCTTCAGGTCGAGGATCTCCGGGGGCGTGTTGTCGATGAGGAAATCGCCGCTCTCCATCTGCGCCGTCAGCTCCTGGCCGGGGTAGTTGTCGGGACGGTCGCTGAGGGTGAGGCGCAGGCGGTAACGGCCGTCGGCGAAGCCCGCGGTGTCCCAGCTGTAGCGGCTTTCGCGGAGCCCTTCCTTGAGCGGCTTCCATTCGCGCTCGCCCTCGCCGCGGATTTCGAGGCGCGCCTCGAGGCTGTCGTTGTTGGGGTCGAACGCGCGCCAGCGGACGCCGATGAAGCCCTTCTCGTAGTTCATGGTCACGGACGCGTTCTCGGTGGGCGTCGGCTGCGAGGGGCCGGCCGTGCGGCGCTGCGCCTGGCCGAGGGCGGGCAGCGTGAGGTTTTTCGAAGCCGTCAACGTGACGCCCGGCGAGGCAAAGCGGTAATTGAACGGCGTGATCTCGATCTTTTCGATGACGGGAGCGAGGTTCTTCGCCTGATAAGCGGCCTCCACCAGCCGCAGCCGGGGGCTTGCGCCGGAGGGAGCGGCCTCGAACACGGCGCGGTACTGAAGGAAGCGCGCCGGCGGGGAGGCGATGCGTTCGCCGCGCGCGGGGCTGACCTCCTCCCACGGGCTCCAGTTGCGGTTCGGATCCTCGACGTTGCCGCTGCGCGTCTCCAGGCGCAGGCGCCCGCCGTTCAGCTCCGCCTCGTGGCGCAGGCGCCCCCAGTAGGTGAACGCCCCGGCGTCGAGGACCTCGCTCTCAAACGAGCCCTTCTTTGCGAGCTCCGGGCCGAGGCGGTAGATCATGCCGGGGTTGGAGGTGGCCGCCAGGATGCCGCCGCCGGGCGCGGGGGCGAGCACGGTCACCTGCTGCGGGTCGGCTTCGATGAGCGTGGTCCAGGCGTTCGGCGAATCGATGCGGTAGATGACGGCGTCGCTGCCTGTGCCGGCGAGCAACGCGCCGTGCGAGTCGAGGGCCAGCGAGTAGACCGTGGCGGAGTTGTTCGACCACAGGAGCCGCGGCTCGCCGTGGGGCGCGATGCGCCAGATCTCGCTGCCGGCGGCCTGCGCGGCCACGCCGATGGCCGGCGGCGGCGCGGCGGCGGCCCGCTGCGCGGCGGCTGGCGCCTGCGGCTGCGGCTGGGCGGAAGGCTGCTGCTGCGGCTGCACGGGCGCCGTTTGCGCAGGCGCGGCGGAAGGTGCGGGCGGCGCGGCCGGCGGGCGGCGCGCGCCTGCGGCGGCGGCGTACACGGTCCCGTCGGGCGCGGCGGCGACCGAGGTGACTTCGCGCTTGCCCGTCTGCTGCAAAACAAATCCCTGCCCTTTTGCATCGACGCGCAGCACCACGCCGCCCGGCTCGGTGCCCGCGATCCAGTTGCCTTTGGCGTCGCGCGCGAGGGCGCGGACGTGCGACTCGCCGGCGTCGAAGAACAGGCTCGCCTTGCCGTCGGGCGCGATGCGGACGATCTGGCCGGGGTCGCCGGTGGCGGCGTAGAGCGCGCCCTGCTCGCCCGGGATCAGCGCCCAGACGTAGCGCGGCTCGAGCTGCGCGTGCAGCTCGGGCTTGCCCCCGGGCCCGATGCGGAACACCTTGCCTTCAGGGCTGAGTCCGGCGTAAACGGCGCCGCCCGGCCCGGCGGCGAGCGCGTAAACGGCGCCGCTGCCCAGTTCGGCGAACACGCTCCGCCGGCCCTGCGCATCGAAGCGGTACACCTTGCCATCGCCCGCGCCGGCGAGCACGTCCCCGCCGGGCAAAACCAGCAGGCTCCACAGCAGCGGCGTTTCGGCGTCGGCCAGCCGGCTCCAGGCGGGCGCCAGCGAGAGCGTCCCGTCGCTCGAAAGCGCCAGCGCCTCGCGCTTGCCCTTCTCGAAATCGGCGGCCTCGTTCTGTTTCCAGACTTTCGTCTCGACGGCCCAGGCCGCGCACGCGGCTGCGGCCGCGGTGATCCAGACAGGAATGGATTTCATGGGAAAGAGAGGTCCTATTGAACTTTGAGCCGCAGCACCGCGCTGCCGCTGACCAGGCTCCCGAGCGGGATCTCGCCCAGCGGGAGCACGGTCTCCGGCATCGCCATGGCCCGCTGCTGGCTGCGCGGACTCTGCATGGCGGCGAGCACGGAGGCGGGCACGTCCCGCATGGGCTGGTCGTCGACGTACACGGTCGGCTTGCTGGTGAGAAGCGAGAAGTAGAGCCGGTCGTTGCTGCGCTCCTGCGCCAGCAGCGAAGCCGTCTGCGCGAGTCCGAGCTGCCGGTTCATCAGGCCGGCGACGGCCTGCGGCCGGTTCAGCAGCTCGGCGTTGCTGACGAGGATGCGGTGTTCGCCGCGCGGCAGGTTTGAGGGAACGCGGAAGCGGAACTCCTGCGTGATGCGCTCCCCGCGCCACGGCCGCAGCGCCACGCGCGCAACGACCTCCTCGCCGGGCGCGGCTTCCGAGCGGTCAAGCCAGGCCGACTCGATGACGGCTTCCAGCTTCTGCGGGCGCATTTCGAGCACCGCCTCGACGCGCTTCACCTGCGGCTCGCCGTCCTGGCTCTGGTACAGCCGGTTGAACCGGTCCGCCCACCAGGCAGCCAGTTGCATCGGCGCGGGCATCGGGCCGGCGCCGGAAGCCACCATGTTGGACAGCCGGAGCGGCGGCATGCCCTCGCACTCCACCGTGCCGTCCAGCCGGTAGGTGGCTTCGTCGGCGGCGCTCGAATTGAGGTCCTGGAGCGTGTTGTAGGTCGTCAGCATCATCAGGAACGGCGTCCAGCGCGGGTGGATGAAGACGTTGAAACGGTAATTTTTCTCCTCGAACGGGCCGCCGGGGATCGGTTGCGCGCGCACCTTGAGGGAAACGGGGATGGTTTTCGCCTCCGCGCCGAGCTCGCCCATGATGCCCGAGTGGCGGTCCTGGCGGAGCGCGCCGACGATCTCGGTCATGTTGGCGAACTTGTTGGGCTGGAACTGCGAGCTGAGCACCATCAGCACTTCGCCCTTGGCCATCGGCATGTCGACCGGGCCGAGGTTGAAGAAGCTGTGGCCGAAGCCCAGCACGCGCTTGCCATCGTTGTAGGTGACGGTGCCGAGGCCGGTGACGGTCATGTCGCCGCTGACCAGCACGCCGGCGATCGCCTCGCCGGGCTGGAGCGCGTTCTGCCAGCCGGGGGCGGGCTTTGTGTCGTAGACCGCGCCGGCGGCGCCGCCGTGCACGGCGGTCACGCCCATCTGCTCGAAGAACGGGCGGAAGTCGCGCAGGGTGGACTCATGGAAGCCGGCCAGCGCCAGCGGCGTCTCGATGGGCGTCAGGCGCACGCCGCCGCCAAGCAGCGACGCGGGCGGGGCCAGCTCGGCGCGCGCGGCCAGGGTTTGCGGCGTTTTCTGGTTCAGCGGGCGCGACTCGTCGATCGCGTTGATTTCGAGCATCTGCTCGATCGGCGTGATGCCGCAGATGGCGTCGGGCGAGAAGACGCTGATGCGCAGCGCGATGGCGCCCACCAGCTTGCCGTCGACGTAAACCGGGCTGCCGCTCATGCCGCCGGCAACGTTGGTCTGCGCCGCCTTGCCGCCGAGCTTGGCGAGGATGACGTCCTGCCGCGGGCCCCAGGCGTTCTTCCACAGGCCGATGATCTCCACCGGCACCGGCTCCGGCTGCGCGCCTTGGAACACCGTCCAGGCGACGCCCTTCATGCCCGGGCGGATCTCGCTCGTCTTCAGAATGGGCGCCGCGCCGGCCGCCGGGCGCGCCGGCGGCTCGCCGTGCCAGGCCGGCGCCTCCCCGTAGGGACTGTGGCGGAAGCCCGCAATTTCCCCGTTGGTTCCCTGTGCCACCGCACAGGCTGCGGCGGCACACACAAAGATCGCCGCCTCAAGAATTTTCATGCCAGCCTCTTTCCGTGCTGCCCAAGTCCAGCTCTGATTCAATTATCGGTTACTTTGTTGGATGCCAGAAGGCAGCACGGTGTTCCGGATCAGTTTTCCGGCGCCGCAGTCAGGAGCGGGCCAGGTCCCGGCCGCTCCGGGAACCGGCAGCCCGGATACGGCCGCGGGGCGCGCGGCCCAACGCCGCCGAGATCCAGCCCGGGCAGCGGCGCGTAGATCAGATGGAGCGCATCCGCCTCGGCGATTTCCGGCAGCAGCCGGTAGGCTTCCTCGAGCACGGCCAGCTTGGCGCGCTGCGCGTCGGTGAGGATTTTTCTGGCCGATTCGCGGATTCGCGCCTCCGTGTCGCGCGCTTCCCGGCAAATGGCCTCCAGCTCCATGTAGCGGACGCCGAGCGCTGACGGGTCGACCACCTCGGCCAGCGTGGCATCGCGGATTTCGCGCTCGACCTGCTGGACCCGGCGCACCTTCGACGCCAGATAGCGTTGCCATTCCGCCTGGATCTTGCCGAGATCCACGATCTGGTCCGGCTTCAGCTCGAGATACCGGACCAGGCGCGAGGCCACGGGCAACGGCCCGGGCATCCCTGGCTGGCCCCATGCGGCGCCCGCGAGAGCAACCATCGCAAACAGGACTGCTTGTGTTCTAATCCCCATGCTCCTTGTCTTCTGCATTGCTGCTCCAGCCTGTGCGGGGCCTGGCCGCACCGCACAGGTACAATAAAAGATCTCCCTCTCTACTATGCGCATCGCCCTTTGCCAGATCAACCCGACCGTGGGCGACCTCGACGGAAACACGGAGCGGATTCTGGAATTCGCGCGCCGCGCCGCCGGCCGGGGCGCGGACCTGGCGGTGTTCCCCGAGCTGGCCGTGACCGGGTACCCGCCGCGGGACCTGCTCGAAAAGGCGTCGTTCCGCGAGCGGAGCCTGGCCGCGCTCAAACGCATTGTGGAAGCGAGCGCCGGGATCGGCTGCGGGCTGATTGCGGGCTACGTGGGCGCAGCGCCGCCGGGGTCGCGCCGGGCGGCGACGAACTCGGCGGCGCTGATCGAAAGAGGGCGGCTGCTGTTCACGCAGGCGAAGATGCTGCTGCCGACCTACGACGTCTTCGACGAGGGCCGTTACTTCCAGCCGGCGGCAGCGCAGCAGCCGTGCGAGTTCCGCGGCGTGCGGCTCGGCATCACCATTTGCGAGGACGCCTGGAACGACAAACAGTTCTGGGAGCGTCCGCTGTATGAAAGCGACCCGGTGGAATCGCTGGTGAAGCAGGGCGCGGACGTGATTGTTTCGATCAACGGCTCGCCCTACGACATGACGAAGCGGGCGCTGCGGCGGCAGATGTTCGCCGCCATGGCGCAACGCCACCGCCGGCCGCACGTCTACGTGAACATGGCGGGCGGCAACGACCAGCTGGTCTTCGACGGGTCCAGCTTCGCCGTGGATGCCGAAGGCCGCATCGCAGCCGCCGCCCCGTCGTTCGCCGAGGACATTGTGATGTACGACCTGCGCACCGGCGAGGGCGAGCTGCGCGAGTCGCACCCGGACGAGCTGGACGCCGCCTATGACGCGCTGGTGCTGGGCACGCGCGACTACATCGGCAAATGCGGCTTCCGCAGCGTGCTGGTGGGGCTGAGCGGCGGCATCGACTCCTCGCTGGTGGCCTGCATCGCCGCCGACGCCGTGGGCAGCGGCAACGTCACCGGCGTGTCGATGCCCGGCCCGTATTCGTCCGATCATAGCCTGACGGACGCGCGCGCGCTGGCGGAAAACCTGGGCATCCGGTACGAGGTGGTCCCGATCACGCCCGCCTACGAAACGGTGCTGGAGACGCTGGCGCCGGCCTTTGGCGGCGCGCCGGCCGACGTCACCGAGGAAAACATCCAGTCCCGCCTGCGCGGCCTGGTGCTGATGGCGCTTTCGAACAAGCGCGGCTCGCTGGTGCTCACCACCGGCAACAAGAGCGAGCTGGCGGTGGGCTATTGCACCCTGTACGGGGACATGGCGGGCGGCCTCGCCGTCATCAGCGACGTGCCGAAGACGATGGTTTACCAGCTGTGCCGACGCGTGAATGCGCGCCGCCCCGGCACGATCCCGGAAAACGTCTTCGTCAAGCCGCCCTCGGCCGAGTTGCGCCCCAACCAGAAGGACTCCGATTCGCTGCCCGAGTACGAGATTCTCGACCCGATCCTGAAGGCGTACATCGAGGAGCTGAAATCGCCGGCCGAGATCGCCGCCGCACTGTCGCAGCCGCTCGAGCTGGTGCGCAGCATCATCAACCGCGTGGACCGCAACGAGTACAAACGGCAACAGGCGCCGCCGGGCCTGAAGGTGACCACCAAGGCCTTCGGCATGGGGCGACGGTATCCGATCGCGCAGAGGTTCTCCGAATGAGCATGCGTCTTCTTGCGGCAGCCGCGGCACTGCTCGCCGCCGGCGGGTTGATGGTCTCGCAGCAGGGCGAGCCGGAGCGCGTGGGGCCGCTGCCCGGCGGCGGTTTCCTGCTGAATTCGGGCTGGCTGCTTCGCCCGGCCGGAGAGCAGGTCCCATTGAGCACGATGCCGATGGCGAGCGCGCTTTCGCCGGACGGCAAGTTCCTCGCCATATTGCAGGGCGGCTACCTCCCGCCCACGGTCAGCATCCACGATCCGGCGACGCTGAAGAAGATCTCCGAGACCGTGTTGCCGGACGCGTGGCTCGGGCTCGCCTTCGCCCCGCAGGCCGGCCTGCTGTATGTGAGCGGCGGCTCCCGCGCCGCGATCTACGAGCTGGCGCTGTCGGCTGACGGGCGCCTGGAGCGGCGGCGCGAGTTCGCGCTCGTCGCGGAGAGCGAGCGCAAGCACACGGATTTTCTTGGCGACCTGGCGTTGTCGCCCGACGGCCGGCTGATCTACGCGGCCGCGCTGCACCGCGACATGATTTACGTCGTCAACCCGCAGTCGGGCATGGTGATCGAGCGCTGGAAAACGGCGCACCGCCCGTACCGGATATTGTTTCACCCGGACGGCAAGAGCTTTTTCGTCACCGGGTGGGGCGACGGCACGCTGCGGCAACATTACGCCGACTCGGGCGAGGAGGTGGCGCGGTACGCCACGGGGCCGCAGCCGATGGACATGGTCTGGCGGCTGAAGACTGTGCCCGCCGAGCCGGGCGAGGAGCCGCTGCCTGACACGGCGCGGCTGTTCGTGACGGTGTCGGGCGCCAATCTGGTGCAGGTGTTCGGGCTGGGTCCGGGCGGCCTGCTGCGCCGGGTGGAGTCGATCAGCGTGGCGCTGTTCCAGGATTTCCCTGAAATCGCGGGCATGACGCCCAGCGCGCTGGCGCTGTCGCCTGACGAGGAGCGGCTCTACGTGGTGTGCTCGGACGCCAACGCGGTGGCGCGCGTCGACATCAGCGGCCGCCGCAGCGTGGTGGAAGGCTTCATCCCGGCGGGCTGGTACCCGCTGGCGGCGCGCGTGCTGCCCGGCGGGCGGCTGATGGTGTTGAACGGGCGCGGGGCGCGCTCGTTTCCCAACCCGAAGGGGCCGAACCCGCTGGTGCGGCGCGCGGTGGTGCATGAAGGCAACGTGGCGGTGGAGTATGTGGCGGCGATCCAGCGCGGCAGCGCGTCGGTGCTGCCCGAGCCTTCGCCGGAGGAAATGGCGGCGCACACGGAGCAGGTGCTCGCCAACAGCCCGTGGCGCCGCACGCGCGCGCTCCAGGGGCCGCCGCGCGGGCACCCGCTGGAAGAGGGCGGCGAGGCGTGCCCCATCCGACACGTGATTTACGTCGTCAAGGAGAACCGCACCTACGACCAGGTGCTCGGCGATCTCGGCACCGGCGACGGCGATCCGTCGCTGACGCTGTTCGGCGAGGAGGTGACGCCCAACCATCACAAGCTGGCGCGCGAGTTCGTGCTGCTCGACAATTTCTACGTGAACGCCGACGTCAGCGCCGACGGGCACAACTGGTCGAGCGCCGCCATCGCGCCCGCCTACGTGCAGCGCATGTGGCCCAACTCCTACGCCGCGCGGCGCCGCCACTACGACTACGAGGGCGGCGAGCGCGCCGCGCTGCCGCCGGCCGGCTACATCTGGAGCAACGCCATGCAGGCGGGGCTGAGCTTCCGCAACTACGGCTGGTGGGTGACCAACATCACGCCGGCGCCGGCCTCGGGGCGGCAGATCGCCGCAGTGCGCGACCCGTCGCTCGCGCAGCACACCAACATGGATTTCCGCGGCTTCGACCTGGACTATCCGGACGTCGAGCGCGTCAAGGTGTTTCTGAAAGACCTGGCCGAGTTTGAGCGCAAGGGCGAGATGCCGCGCTTCATCACCATCCGGCTCGGCAACGACCACACCTCCGGCGTGGCGGCCGGCAAGATCGCGCCGAAGGCGGCCGTGGCCGACAACGACTACGCGCTGGGGCTGCTGGTGGAGGCCGTGTCGAAGACGAAGTTCTGGCCCGCTACGGCGATTTTCGTGCTGGAGGACGACGCGCAAAACGGCGCCGACCACGTCGACTCCCACCGCGCGCCCGCATTTATCCTGTCCCCCTGGACGCGCGGGCGCGGCATCGATTCGACGATGTACAACACGGTGAGCATGCTGCGCACGATGGAGCACATTCTCGGGCTGCGCCCGATGACGATCCACGACGCCACGGCGCGGCCGATGTGGGCGGCATTCCACGCAAAGCCCGACCCGCGGCCCTGGGCCGCGGAGAAACCGCGCATCCGGCTGGATGAGCGCAACCCGCCGGCCTCGCCGCTGGCGGCGCGGTCGGCGCGGCTCGACCTGAGCGAAGCCGACCGGATCGACGACGAGGAGATGAACGAAATTCTGTGGCGCGCGCTGCGCGGCGGCGACCCTCCGCCGCCCGTGCGCAGCTACTGGGGACGCTGATGCCGCACACCTATCTCGTCTTCGTCTGGCACATGCACCAGCCCTTCTACAAGGACCTGGCCACGGGCGAATACCAGCTGCCATGGACGCGGATGCATGCGCTCAAGGACTACTACGGCATGGCGGCCATGCTCGACGACTTCCCGAAGATCCGCCAGACGTTCAACCTGGTGCCTTCGATGCTCGTGCAGATCGAGGAGTACGCCGAGGGCCGCGCCGCCGACCCGTTCCTGCGGCTGGCGCTGAAGCCGGCCGAAGACCTGACGCCTGCGGAGACCGAATTCATCCTGAAATACTTTTTTCAGGCCAACCCGGGCCGCGTCATCCAGCGCTACCCGCGCTACCATGAGCTGTACGAGATGTGGCGGGCCGACCCCGCCAACCCCGCCGCTGTGGCGCGGCGCATGGGCGCGGGCGGGCTGCGCGACCTCCAGGTGCTTTCCCAGCTGGCCTGGTTCGACGAGATCTTCCTCGACACGGACGCCGAGGTGCGCGCGCTGGCCGGAAAGGGCCGCGATTTCACGCTCGCCGACCAGCAACTGGTCGGTCGCAAGGAGCAGCAGATCTGCGGCCTGGTAATCCCCACCTACAAGCGGCTGGCGGCGGCCGGGCGGATCGAGTTGTCGGTGACGCCGTTCTACCACCCGATCCTGCCGCTGCTGTGCGATTCCAACATCGCCAGCGTGTCGCAGCCGGGCTCGCCGCTGCCGCGCCGCTTCCGCTATCCCGAGGACGCCCGCGAACAGATGCAGACGGCGCTCGAATACGCCCGGACGAAGCTCGGCGTGCAGCCCGCGGGGATGTGGCCGAGCGAGGGCGCGGTATCCGACGAGGTGCTGGCGCTGGCCGCGGAGCTGGGCGTGGGCTGGATGGCCACCGACAATGGCGTGCTCGGCGCGACGCTGGGCCGGCTGGCGGGCGTGCCGGAGACGTGCCGGCCGTATGTGTGGAGGCAGGGCGGCCGCGAGATGAAGCTCGTCTTCCGCGACCACTTCCTCAGCGACCTGATCGGCTTTGTCTACTCGCGCATGGATCCGGCGGCGGCCGCGCACCACTTCCTCGAGCGGATCCGGGAAAACGCGCGGCAGGTGCACCGCGAGGGCCGCGACGCGCTGATTCCGGTGATCCTCGACGGCGAGAACGCCTGGGAGTATTACGAGCGCAACGGGCGGCCTTTCCTGAAAACGCTGTACCAGCTGATCTCGCAGGACCCGCAGATTTCCGCCGTCACGGTGAGCGAAGCGCTCGAGCGGCTCCCGGCGGCGGAGATCCCGCGCATCCACCCGGGCTCGTGGATCAACGCCAATTTCGAGGTCTGGATCGGCTACGAGGAGGACAACCTCGCCTGGGAGTATCTGCTCGAGGCGCGCGAGACGTACGACCGCGTCACCAAAAGCGCCGAGGGCGCGGCGCTGACGGAGGCCGGCAAGCGGCTCGCCTGGCAGGAGCTGCTGATCGCCGAAGGCAGCGACTGGTGCTGGTGGTACGGCCCGCACCACCACAGCGAGAACCGCGCCGAGTTCGACCAGCTCTTCCGCAGCCACCTGGCGCAGGTCTACCGCGCGCTCGGCAAGACGCCGCCGGCGTCGCTTTCGCGGCCGATCGCGCGCATTGCGGTCGAGGCCTGGCAGCAGGCCCCGTGCGGGTTCATCGAGCCGGCCGTGGACGGCGAGGTGTCATCGTATTTCGAGTGGCTCGGCGCCGGCGTCTACCGGCCGGACGCGCGGCAAGGCGCCATGCACGGCCGCTCCGCGCTGCTCCAGGAGCTGCGCTACGGCAGCGACGGCAGCCGGCTGTTCGTGCGCGCCGACATGCGGCAGTCCAGCCCGGGCGGCCTGGCGGGGCTGGAGCTGCGGCTCACCGTGCGGGCGTCGAACGCGGAGACCGAGTTCCGCTTCGCGCTGACGCGGGAAGGCGCGCACCTGAGCTCGATGAGCGGCCGCGGCGCGCGCCACGCGCTGCCGCGCGTCTCGTGCGCGTACCTGCGAATCTTCGAGTGCGCCGTGGATCTGGAAGGCATCGAGGCCTCGCCTTCGGCGCCGCTCCAGATCCAGGTGTCGCTGTGGAGAGAGGGCCTGCCGCTCGAGGCCGCGCCGCCGCACGGCTGGATCGAGTTCGTGCCCGGGGAGCCCGCCGAATGGGAGTGACCGCCTACTTGTTGGGGTAGGCGGAATACTTGTTGAGCAGGGCGACGAGCTCCTGCGCCGCGCGCGGCACGCCGTACTTGCCGCGCAGCACTTCCTTGCGGTCGACGCCCGTGCCGTAGAGCGCCTGGTCGACATCCCTGTCGTCGCGCATCGTGGCGCCCTGGAGCATGATGCCGCCGAAGACGCCGCGCGACCGCGACCAGGAAAGGATCTCGGCGCGCATGGTGGCGTCGGTCTGCGCGCTGGTGGAGCGGCCCACCGGCCCGGCGGCGGCGGTGGCGTCGGCCCCGAGGGTGAACTTGCTGGACAGCAGCCGCTCCATCCCGCTCCGGTTCATCACCAGCATCACGATGTCGACTTCCGCCACCCCGATCTGAAGCCCGAAGCTGCCTCCCTCGATGCGCACGCCCACGGGCCCGGTCCAGCCCTTGCCGTCCGGCATCCGGCAGCTGGCGAAGCCGCGCCCGTACTTGCCGCCGAAGATGAAGCCCGCCTTCTTGGCCCCGGGAATGATGATGGCGCATTGCGCCTTGGCGAAGAGGTCCTGCGGGATGGCCTTGTCTTCAATCGACATGATCTCCTGCAAGACGGTCGCCGCAGCCTTCAGCCGTTCGTCCTCCGCTTTGCCGGCCCACACGGACAAGCACGAAAGAAGCAGCACTGCCGCCAGTTTTTTCATATATCTCTCCAGTCCCTCCCATGATAACGCCCTGCCGCGCCGCGGCGTGCGGCACGGCAGGGCGTGGCGATTCAGGCTGCGGCCGGGGCTAGAAGGTGTAACGCAGGCCCATCACGATGCGGCGGTTGCCGCCGTCGGTGTTGCCTTCCAGGCCCCACGCCGTGCTGTTGACGCGCGACTCCGGAATGCCGTAGTTGCGCGTGTTCGAGCTGTTGTAGAACTCGCAGCGGTATTGCAGCGTGTTCGATTCGCTGATGCGGATGTTCTTCACCACGGCGAGATCCAGGTTGTTGATGCCGTCGGCGCGCAAGATGTTGCGCCCCGCGTTGCCGATCGGCGCCGCCGCCGTCACCTGCGAGAACAGCGTCCGGCCTCCCGCCTGGAGGATGTCCCGCAGCGTCATCCGCGACAGGTCCAGGCTGGTGGCCACGTTCGGCCGGATCGCGTTGCCCACCAGCGCATCGATGCCGGAGAGCCGGAAGCCCGGGTCCGCCCCGTTCAGCGGGCTGAAAGGCGCGCCGGACTGGAACGTCAGGAAGCCCGAAACCTGCCAGCCGCCGAGGATCCTGCCCAGGACGCCCTTCTGCTCGCGGAGGAAGGGCAGCTCATAAACGCCGTTGACCGAGAAGCGGTGCGGCCGGTCGTAGGTGGAGCGGCCGCGGTCGGCGCGCCAGTTGTAGCTGTCCTGGGGAACGGCGACCTCGCCGGAGACGGACGGGTTGAAGATTTCGCTCGCCAGGTCGATGAACGCGCTCCAGGTGTAGTGCGCGGCCATGGTGAAGTTGTTCGACAGGCGCTTTTCGAGGCTCGCCTGCAAGGAGTGGTAGATGGAATTGGCGGCGTTGGCGCGCAGCCGGCGCACGCCCTGATCGGCGAACAGCCGCTGGCGGCCCTGAGAGCCGGGGATGGTCGGATTGCCGTCGAGGGTCTGGAACAGCGCCGTGCCCTTGGTGGCGATGTAGCCCACGGTGGCGATCCAGTCCCTGGCGACTTGGCGCTGCACCTGGAAGGAGAACTGCTCGGCCAGCGGAGCGCGGAAGTCGGCCGCGACAATCGTCCGGGGGACCTGGAGCGGGTCGGGCGGCGGCGGCACCACCCCCTGGAAGCCCAGCGAGTAGATGTACTGGAAACTGTTCGGCGAGCGCGCAGGCAGGTTGTTGACCTGCGTGAACGGAAACGCGCTGAAGATATTCAGGTAGATGTTGTTGAAGATCAGGTCGTAGGTGCGCGAGTAGCCGCCGCGCAGCACCGTGCGGTCTGTCAGCCGGTAGTTGAAGCCGAATCGGGGCGCCCAGTTGTTCTTGTCGCGCGGCGGAACCGGCGTGAACAGGAAGCGCGGGTCGTTGTTGTTGGCCGCCACGACGCGCTTGTTGATCTCGGCCAGCCACTGCGCCGGGTTGCCGGGGGTCTCGTAGCGAATGCCGTAGGTCAGCGTGAGGCGGTTGTTCACGCGCCACTCGTCCTGGATGTAGAAGAAGTAGTCGTAGTAGCGGTAAGCCTGCCAGCGCGGCACCCCTGGCAGGAAGGTGTTGATGGAGGCCGTCTGCGCGACGTCGTCGACGAAATCCTGCAAGGTGTTGTAGGCGAGCCGGCCGCGGATGGTGGGGTTGAAATCCTGGATCTGGTCCTGGCGGCGGAAGTCGATGCCGAACTTGAAAGCATGCCGCCCGCGCAAGAGCGAGAAGTTGTCGGCGATCTGGTAATTGTTCAGGACCTGCGCCTGCGGCAGGTTCAGGGCAAGCCCGAAGGCGGTGCGCGAAGCGGCGGCGTTGAACCCGGTCATGCCGAGCTCGGCGATTTCGATCGAGGGGATGGATTCGGCGCGGGGATCCTGGGCGGTGGTCTTGGAAGCCAGCCGCTGGAAGCTCAGCCGCAGTTCGTTATAGACCGTCGGGCTGAACGTGGAGTTCACGCCGGCCGCAGCGGCCTGGCGGCGCGCCGGCGACCGGGACAGCAGGCCGGGCGGCACGGCCTGGCCGCCGACGCTGATGCGGTCGTCGAACATATAGCGGCCGAGCAGGGAGTGCTTCTCGGTCAGCTTGTGGTCGACGCGGCCCATCCATTGCCACACGTCGCCCAGGTTCGCCGCCGCGCCGCTCAGCGTTCCCAGCGGCACGTTGAAGGTCTGCCCGCCCAGCGTGAATGTCGCGCTCCGCCCTGTCGGCGCCTGCGCCGGCGGGACGTGGTCAAGCAGCGCCTTCACCTGCGGCCGGTTGCCCGCCGCGTTGCGCAGGACCGCCTGTCCTTCGGCGGTGGGCGCCGCGCCAATGGCGGTCCCGCTGGCAAAGCGCCGGTCCGTCCAGCGCAAGATGGAGCCGAAGAAGAAGGTCTTGTCTTTCACGATCGGCCCGCCAAGCGTGCCGGCGAACTGGTTCTCCACGCGCCACGGGGCGCGCGGGAAGTTGCGCTTGTCGAGGTTGCTGCGCGCATTCAGCTTGTTGCCGTTGTAGAACCAGTAGGCCGAGCCGTGGAAATCGTTCGTGCCGCTCTTGGTGACGATGTTGACCACCGAGCCGGCCGCGCGCCCGTATTCAGCGGCGAACTGGTTGGTCACGATCCGCATCTCGGCCACCGTGTCGGGGTTGTTGATCTCCTGCACAAGGCCGCCGATGCTGGCGTTGTTGGAATCCTGGCCGTCGATCATGAAGTTGTTCGAGCGCGTGCGCATGCCGTTGACGGAGAAGGAAACGCCGCCGCTGGTGAACGCGCTGTTGCCGCTGCTCAACTGGCTGACGCCGGGAATTTGCAGGGCCAGGTTCAGGATGTTGCGGTTGGGCGCCATCGGCAGGTCGCCGATGCGCTTGACGTCGAAGTTGGTGCCCACCTCGGCGTTGGTCGTGTTGATGAGCCCGGCATCCGCGGAGACGGTGATCACCTCCGTCATGCCTGCGACTTCGAGCTTCACGCTCAGATCGACGTCCTGCCCCACGCGCAGCGTGATGGGTCCCTGGATGTAGCGGCTGAAGCCGCTCCTGGTGACAGTCACTTCGTAGGATCCAGGCGGCAGGTATGGCACGCGGAAGGCGCCCTCCGTGTTGGTGGTCGTTTCGCGTGTGTCGTTGGTGGAAAGGTTGCGCACGCGTACGGCCGCGCCGGCGACGGCCGCGCCGGACGGGTCGCGCACGGTGCCGAGGATGCTGGCGAGAGTGGCCTGCGCGAATGCTTCCCGGTTGGAAAACAGCAGCAGGCAGGCAAGGGTTGCAGTCAGCAGTCTTGTCATCGGTAGCCCCTTCTGCGGTGATTCCGCAAGCTGTCTTGCAAACCAGAGTATCAAAGAATCAACGCCGCCGGAACAGAAATATGCTGCTCCGGACCGGTCAATTGCCGCCCTGGCGGAGCAGCGCGGAGGCCGCGGCGCGGCCGGTGCGGATGCAGTCCGGCACGCCGATGCCTTCATAGACATTGCCGGCCAGTTCCAGCCCGGGCAGCAGCCGGAGCCGTTCGCGGACGGCGGCGATGCGGCGGCCGTGGCCCACTTCGTATTGGGCCATGGCGCGCCGCCAGCGGCTCAGGCGCGCGAAGCGCGGCTCGGCGTCCCAGCCGAGCAGGCTGCGCAGCTCGGCGCGCACCTGCCGGATCAAATCCTCGTCGTTTTGTTCGAGCACCGCCTCGCCGCCCGCGCCGCCGAGGAAGCACCGCAACACGACGTGCGTCTCCGGCACGCGGAAAGGGAACTTCGCGCCGACGAAGGTGCAGGCGACGAGCGCGCCGCGCTCCCGCGCGGGCACCAGAAAGCCGAAGCCCGGCGGCAGCGGACCGCAGTCCTCGCGGAGATAGCCGAGCGCCAGCGTAACGGAAGAGGTGTATTCGATCCCCTCGAGCAGCTCTGCCAGCGCCGCGTCCAGCCCTCGCAGCAGCCGCCCCGCCTGCCATGCGGGGCAGGCCAGGATGAGCTGATCCGCCTCGAGGGAAGCGCCTTTCACCGTTACGGAGTAGCCGCTGCCGGCGCGCTGCACTGCCGCCGCTTCGGCGTGGACCACCTGGCAACGGGGGCGGATGCGCCGTTCCAGCTCCTGCGTCAGCTGCGCAAGGCCGCCCCGGAGAGTGCGAAACAGCGGCGCCGCTTCGGCGCCGCCGCGGCGCGCCGCCTTGCGGGCGGCGATGACGCCGCGCGTCAGGCTGCCGTAACGGCGTTCCAGCTCCACGAACCGCGCCAGCACGCTGTCGACGCTGAGCCGGTCCGGGCTGCCGCCGTAGACGCCGGCCAGCAGGGGCTCGGCCAGATAATCTACGGCCTCGCGGCCGTAATGCTCCTCGATGAATTGCGCCACGCTGCGGTCGCCCGCTTCGCCGCGGGGGCGGCGGAAGAATTCCAGCCCCATGCGGAGCTTGGTCGGCCAGCCGAGCAGCGGGCTGAGCGCCACCGGCAGCAGGCGCGTGGGGACCATCATCATCAGGCCGTCGGGCAGCGGGACCAGCCGTCCGCGGCGAACCACGTACGTCACGCGCTGCTCGTCGAGCGAGGAGATGAGCTCGCCGCCGAGGCCCAGCTCGCGGATCAGCTCCTCGGCCGCCGGCTTGGCGGCGAGGAAGCTGTCCGGCCCGCCCTCGAGCACGCAGCCCTCGACCACCTCGGTCCGGATCACGCCGCCCAGCTGCGGCTGCGCTTCGATGAGGACCGCCTCGCGGCCCGCTTTGACCAGCTCCCAGGCGGCGGCCAGCCCGGCGATGCCGCCGCCGATGATCACCGTACGCACGTCAGGGACGGAACTCCCGCACGATCTGCACCACCGCCTTGACGTTTTCCACCGGCGTGTCCGGCAGGATGCCGTGGCCGAGGTTGAAGATGTGTCCCGGGCGGGTGCCGGCCCGCTTGAGGATCTCGATCACCTTGGCCTTCAGCTCGGGCAGCGGCGCGAAGAGGGCGGCCGGGTCGAGGTTGCCCTGGATGGCGGCGCGATAGTTGATGTCCATCCACGCCTGGTCGATGTTCAGGCGCCAGTCGACGCCCATGACGTCGCCGCCGGCGGCGTGCAGCTCCTTGAAATAGCCGGCGCAGCCGGTGCCGAAGTGGATGACGGGGACGCCGGTGGAGCGGATCCGCTCGATCAGCGCGCGGGAATAGGGCTGCACATAGCGGACATAGTCGTCCGAGCCGAGCGCGCCCACCCAGGAATCGAAGACCTGGATGGCGCGGGCGCCGGCGGCCACCTGGAGGATCGCGTAAGGGGCCAGCACGTCGACCAGCTTCCCCATGAGCCTCCGCCACAGGGTTTCATCGCGGTACATGAGGGTCTTCGTCGTCAGGAAGTGGCGCGAGGAGCCGCCCTCGATCATGTAGCTGGCCATCGTGAACGGCGCGCCGACGAAGCCGATCACCGGCACCTTGCCGCCGAGGGCCGCATTGACGAGCTTGATCGCCTCGCCGACGTAGCCGAGATCGTCGGTGTTCGACGTCGACAGGGTGTCGACGTCGTGGGACGTGCGCACCGGGTTTTCGATCACCGGCCCTTCGCCGGCGACGAATTTCAGATGCAGGCCCATCGGCTCGAGCGGCAGCAGCAGGTCGGCGAAGATGATGGCCGCGTCGACATCGAGGATCTCGACGGGCAGCAGGGTGACCTGCGCGGCCAGGTCGGGCCGCTTGCACATTTCGAGGATCGAGTGGCGGGCGCGGATCGCCCGGTATTCCTTCAGGTACCGGCCGGCCTGCCGCATGAACCACACGGGCCGGCAGTCGGTTGGCCGGCGGCGGCAGGCATCAAGGAAACGGCTGCTCATGGGAGGTACACGCATGCGTTCTCCGATCTGTCTTCACACAAAAAGACCTGGAATTGTTTCGGCTTGCGGCGGGCGGCCCACTCCCGCCCGAGAACGAAATACGGCTTGGTCCACGCCTCGCTGTCCAGCGTTTTCGGGGCGAGCACTGCGGCCAGCAGCATCCCCTGCACCGGATAGCCCGTGCGCGGGTCCATGATGTGGCTGTAGGTCCTGCCCCCGGCGACGAAGAACTTTTCGCCCGTGCCGGAGGTGGACATGGAAAAATCCTTGAGATAAAACTCGGCGGCGGTGCGCGAGGGCTGCCGCGGGTCGGGCACCGTCACGCGCCAGCCGCGCGGCTCCGAGGGCGGCGCGCCGATGCCGTAGATGCTCGACCGGCCGGCCGAGATCAGCGCGCTGCGCACGCCGCGCGCCCGCAGAATTTCCGCCATCCGGTCCACGGCGTAGCCTTTTCCGATCCCGCCCGGGTCCATCTCCACCGGCGCGTCGAAACGCACCGTCCGGGCCTTCGGGTCCAGCCGGATCTTCTGCCAGCCGATGCGCGCCAGTGCGGTGCGGATCTCGGCCCGGTGCGGCACGCGGCCCGAGCCCTTGTAAAACCCCCACAGCTTCATCAACGGGCCGACGGTGATGTCAAAGGCGCCTTCGCTGGCGCGGCTGTATTCGAGGCACTTCTCGAGGAGTTGGAACAGCTCTTCGGAAACCTCCACCGGGCGCCGCGCCGCCTCGCGGTTCACCAGGCTCCATTCGGAGTCGGCGCGGTAGTTGGAAAGCATCCGGTCCAGGCGCTGGACTTCCTCGTAGGTCTCCTCAATGGCCGCGTCGACGGCGAAACGATCCTCGCCGTAGGCGACCACGGTATAGGTGGTGCCCATGGCGTCGAAAGACCGTTCGAGCCGCACGAGCCCGCCGGTAAGCATACCGGGGGCAGCCAGCACGGACGCAGCGAGCAGGCAGGGCAGCAGCCCTGTCCGCAGCGGCCGGACAAGTCTTTTTTCTGTCGAGAGATGCACGGGGCAATCCGGCGCGGCCCGTCGCGTGCGCGCCTGATTTTAGCCTACAACCCGCGCCTGCGCCGGATCAATGAAAGTTCGCATTTTCTTTGAGCGGCGGCCTTAGCAGCGCGGGCGGCCGCGCCGCAGCCGCCGCCGCAGCCGCTCGAACGCCGGCCCGGCGGGCAATTCCGCCGCAGGCCGGAAGTGCAGCTCGGGCATCCGGAACAAGTCCATTCGCAACATCAGGTTGCGGCGCAGATAGTGACGCGCGGACTGGAGGCCGTCCAGGGCCGACTCCTGCTCCTGCTCCGTGCCGGAAATCACCACCAGAACCTCGGCGCGGCGCAGATCGGGACTTACCACCACTTCGGCCACTTCCACCCCCGACACGCGGGGATCGTCCAGTTCGAAGCGGATCAGCTCGGAAAGCTCCTCCCGCATGGTTTCCGCCACGCGGCGGCTTCGCAGTTCATCCATGGTGCTACTCCAGCCAGTCGACGGTGGCCGACAGCAGGGCCGGCCCGAGGAAATCGGCGGCGACGCGCTCGGCGGCGTCGAGGGTTTTCGCTGCATTTTCGCGGGAGGAGGAGATGGTGACCGCGGCGACCACCGAGCGGTTCCACAGGTTATGATCGTCGATCTCGGCCACCGCCAGGTTGAAGCCGTTGCGCAAACGGTCCTTCAGCCCCCGGACCCAGTGCCGCTTGTCCTTCAGCGACTGGGCCTCGAGAAACTCCAGCTCGAGCGTCAGCACGCCGATGGCCGCCATGTCGCCCTCCGGAGCCTCACACTCCGAGATCCGGCGCCACCTTCTCCTTCACGAACGCTTCGATGATATCGCCGGGCTTGATGTCCTGGAAGCCCGCCAGGGCCATGCCGCACTCCTGCCCCTGCCGCACTTCGCTGGCGTCGTTCTTGAAGCGCTTGAGGGATTCGATGCGGCCGGTGTAGACGACGACGTTGTCCCGCAGGAGGCGCACTTCGGCGTCGCGCGGGATGACGCCCTCGACCACCACGCAGCCGGCGACGGTGCCCACCTTGGCGATGCGGAAGATCTCCTTGACTTCGGCGCGGCCCTTGAACACCTCGCGGTAGACGGGCTCGAGCATGCCGACCATCGCCTTCTTGATCTCTTCGGTGAGCTCGTAAATGATCGTGTGGAGGCGGATGTCCACCTTCTGCTGCTGGGCGCGCTCCTGCGCCTTGCGGTCGGGACGGACGTTGAAGCCGATAATGATGGCGTTGGAGGCGTCGGCCAGGTCGACGTCGGACTCGGTGATGGCGCCCACGCCGGCGGAGATGACGCGGATCTGCACCTTGTCGGTGGACAGCTTTTGCAGCGTCTCGGTAAGGACCTCGGCGGTGCCGCCGACATCGGTCTTCAGGATGATGTTGAGCTCCTTGACCTCGCCCTCGCGCAACTGGGTGTGGAGCTGTTCCAGCGAGACGCGCGTCCTGGCCTGGGCGGCCTCGCGCGCCTTCATTTCGCGGAACTCGGCGATCTGCCGCGCCTTGGCGACGTCGGTCACCACCTGGAGCCTGTCGCCGACCTCCGGCAGGGCCTCGAACCCGACGATCTCGACCGGCATCGACGGTCCGGCCTCCTTGACCGGGCGGCCGCGGTCGTCGAACAGCGCGCGCACCTTGCCGAAGACGTTGCCGCAGAGGAAGTAGTCGCCCACGCGCAGCGTGCCGTTGCTGATCAGCACGGTGGCCACCGGGCCTCGGCCCTTGTCGAGCTTGGCCTCGAGCACCGTGGCGACGGCCGGGCGGTTGGGGTTCGCTTTCAGCTCCTGCATGTCGGCCACCAGCAGGATCATTTCGAGCAGCAGGTCCAGGTTCTGCTTCTGCTTGGCGCTGACCGGCACGAAGGGCGTGTCGCCGCCCCATTCCTCGGGCATCAGCCCGAGCTCGGTCAGCTGCTGCTTGACGCGCTCGGGCTGGGCCTCGGGCTTGTCGATTTTGTTCACCGCGACGATGATGGGCACGCCGGCGGCGCGGGCGTGATTAATGGCCTCTTTGGTCTGCGGCATGACGCCGTCGTCGGCGGCCACGACCAGGACGACGATGTCGGTGACCCCGGCGCCGCGGGCGCGCATGCGCGTGAAGGCCTCGTGGCCGGGCGTATCGATGAAGACGACCTTGCGGCCGTTGAGCTCGACCTGGTAGGCGCCGATGTGCTGGGTGATGCCGCCGGCTTCCTTTTCGGCGACATTGGTCTGGCGGATCGCGTCGAGCAACGACGTCTTGCCGTGATCGACGTGGCCCATCACGGTGACGACGGGCGGGCGCGGCTCGAGATCGGCATCGACCTCGGCCAGCTCGGCCTCCTGCACCGCCTCTTCCTCGTAGCTCATGCGCGTGGGGCGCGCGCCGAAGTCGCGGCACAGCTCCTCGCACAGCCGGATATCGAGCGGCTGGTTGATGGTGGCGAAGATGCCCTTCTCGACGAGCCGCTTGATGACGAGGCTGGCCTTGACGCCGAGCTTCTCGCTCAGCTCCTTGACGGTGATGCCTTCCGAGATGGGGATTTCCTTGTCGACCACCGGGAGCGTCATCGGCTCCTGCTTGCGGCCGAAAGGCTTCAGGATGCCTTCCTTCTCGGCCTCGCGCTCGCGCTGGGCGGCGCGCTTCTTGCCGGCTTCCCGGCGGGCCTCTGTGGAGGGAGGCGGCGGCTCGAGGACCGGCGTGGTCGGGTGCGGCCCGCGGGCGCGCACCGGGCGGCCTCCCGGGGCGGGCTGGCCGGGGCGGCCGGGGCCGGCGGGACGGCGGGCGCCGGGGTAAATGGGCTGGCCCGGAACGGGCATTCCCGGCCGCGGCGCGGCCGGCTGGCCGGGCATGGCCTTGGGGGCGCCGGCCTGGGTCTTGCGGAGTTTCTCCAGCAGGTCCGGCCTGGGAGGCACGACCGGGCGGGCGGCAGGCTGGCCTGCCAGCGGGCGCGCCGGGGTCGCCTGGGCCCCGGGGGCGGCCGGGGCGCCTTGGGCAGCCGGTGCCGCGGGGCGCGCCGGCGGACTGGTGACGGGCGGCTTGGGAATCCCAGGCACGACAACCGGCGGACGCGGAATTTCGCCGCCCGGCAGAGGCTGCCGCGGGCCGGACAGGATCTGCCCCGGCCGCGGCGCGGCCGGCCGGGCCGGCTGAGCAGGCGCCTTGGGGGGCGCTGCCGCGGCGGGCGCAGCCGGAGGCGGGGAAGGAACTGCTTTGGCCTGCACTTCCGCCGGCTTGGCCTTCTCAGCGGGCGCGGCGGGAGCGGCCGGGGCAGCCGAGGCGGCAGAAGCTTCGGCGGCCGGCCGGGCCGGGCCGGGCATTGCCGGCGCAGGGGCGGGCTTTTCCGCCACGCCCGCGGCCCTGCCGGCCACGGACGGCGGCACGATGACCGGCGGCCGCGGGATGGAAGGAACCGGGGGACGCTTGTCGGCCGGCGCCGCAGGGCTCTTCGGGGGTATGGGAATCGGAGGCACGTGGGGAACAGGCGGCGGGGCAGGCCGCGCAGGACCTCCCCCATGAACCGGTGGAACAGGGATTTTCGGAACAGCGGCCGGCGCGGCCTTGGGCGGGGCCGGCACAGGTTTGCCCGGCTTGGCGTGCGGCTCTTCCGCCGCCGGCGGAGCAGGAGTCTCCGCCGCAGGCGCAGGCTTCGGCTGCGGCGGGGCGGGCGGGGCCGCAGCTTCGGCTTGCGGCGCAGGAGCGGGGGCAGGAGGCTCGGCCGCGGGCGCGGGCGCAGGGGCCGGCGAGGGTTCCGGCTCGCCGCGGAAGCGCGCACGGATGCGGTCCGCCAGCTCGTCGTCGATCGAGCTTGAGTGGGTCTTCTTCTCCGTGACGCCCAGCTCCGGCAACATCTCGATGATGACGCCGGGTTTGACCTCCAGCTCGCGAGCCAGCTCGTTGATGCGAATCTTACTCATACATGGGACGCCGCCCCGTTGCGCAGGACTGGCCCTTCAACTCCTTCTTCCGCACTGCGTGCGATCACTGTCCGGCTGAGGGTTCTTCCGCTAGACCCGTGGCTTTTATCGTATCAGATCCATCCACCGGAAGCTGCTCCGGCGCCGCGGTTTCTTCCTCGCCAGCCGCCTCGCCGACGGATGGCTGCGGCGCGGCTTCCTCCGCAGCCTCTGCCGCGGGGGCTTCCCCGGCTGGCGCAGCAGGGCCGGCAGGCGCCTCCGCGGGCGTTGCAGCGGGGGCGGGTTCCGCCGCGGGTTCCGCGGCAGGAGCGGCCCCGGCGGCCTGCGCGCCCGATTCCAGCTGCTGGTAATACGCGTTGACGGAAACGCCGATTTCGGTGAGAAATTCCTCGGTAATTCCGTCGATTTCCAGCAGCTCCTCGGGCGTCATGGCGCCCAGTTTTTCCACCGAGCCGACGCCGCCGGCGATGAGCTTTTCGATCGCCGCTTCCGACAGCCCGTAGTCGAGAAGCACGCTCACCGGCGTGCCGATGGCCATGGAAGCCATGTTGGCCTCCACCTCGCGGCGCTTCTCCTCCTCGGTCTTGATGTCGATCCGCCAGCCCATCAGCTTGGAGGCCAGGCGGACGTTCTGCCCCTTCTTGCCGATGGCGAGCGAGAGCTGGCTGTCGTCGACAATCACTTCCATGTATTTTTCGGCCGAGTCGAGCACGGAAACGCGCGAAATTTTCGCCGGGCTGAGCGCGTGGGTGGCGAAGACGACGGGGTCGTCGCTGTACTCGATAATGTCGATTTTCTCGCCGCGCAGCTCGCGGATGATGGACTGGACCCGCATGCCCTTCATGCCCACGCAGGCGCCGACGCAGTCGACGTCGCGGTCGCGGCTGAGCACCGCGATCTTGGTGCGCTCGCCCGCCTCGCGGGCGCAGCCGCGGATTACCACCGTGCCGTCGTAAATCTCCGGCACCTCCTGTTCGAACAGGCGCATCACCAGCTCGGGCGCGGCGCGGGAGACGATGACGCCGGCGTTCTTGCCCGTCTTCTCCACGCTCTTGATCACGCAGCGGATCCGCTCGCCCACGCTGAAGCTTTCCAGCCGGCTCTGTTCCTTCTTCGGCAGCCGCGCCTCGGCCTTGCCGATTTCCACGACGAGATCCGGCCCCTCGATGCGCTTCACCGTGCAATTGACCAGCTCGCCGATGCGGCCGGAGAACTCCGCGCAGATGTTGTCGCGCTCGGCTTCGCGGACCTTTTGCAGGATCACCTGGCGCGCCGTCTGGGCCGAGATGCGGCCGAGCGCCTCGGTCGGCTTCGGGACGCGCACCGTCGCGCCGAGGGCGGCCTCGGGATCGATTTTCCGGGCGTCGGAAAGGGAAATTTCCCGCGCGGGGTCGGAGACTTTTTCCACCACGGTTTTGACGGCGTAAATGGCGAAATTGCCCGTCCGCTCGTCGAAATCCGCCTCCAGCTCCTCCCCGCCCTTGAACTGCTTGCGGGCGGCCACCAGCATCGCGTCCTTGACCGCGTCGAGAACAACCTGCGGATCGATGCCCTTTTCCTTGCTCAGAATTTCAATCGACTCTTTGATGGATGCCAAGCGACTTGCTCCTCTTGCCTCGCATTCGCCGGCGAACCGTGCGGTTCACCACTCGAATTTCAGATTTGCTTTTTCGATGATTTCCATCCGGACGCGGATGGTCCTGCCCGCCCCGGCGCCGAGCAACACGGCGTCCCCTTCGAGGCCCTCGATCACGCCTTCCCACCGCCGTTGCCCTTCGACCGGCTCCCGCAGCAGCAGGCGCGCCTTCTGCCCCTTGCACCGTTCGAAGTGTTCCGGCTTTTGCAGGCGCCGCTCGACGCCCGGGGAGCTGACTTCGAGATGGTAGCTCTCTCCGGGAACCACGTCTTCCGCATCCAGCACCGCGCCGACCTGCTGCGAGATGAGCTCGCAATCGGCCAGCGTGACGCCGCCTTCCTTGTCGATGTAAATGCGCAACACGCGGTTCCGTCCGCTGCCGGCCAGCTCGACATCCCACACGGAGAGGCCTTCGCGGCGCGCCGCGCGGCCGACGATTTCCGCGACCCTTTCGATCACCTTGTCCCGTGTGGCCGATGCCATATCTGCCTCGCCTTTCCGGCGTGGGCGGGCAACCGGGCCGCCTTCCGGGGCGTCCCTGTCCCGCACCTAACAAAAAAGTGGGCTTGCGCCCACTGGCCGGGTTCGACAGTTTCAGTATACACCACCAGCCCCTTGAACTCCACATTGCACCAGCCAACAATAGGGGCGGAACCACCGAGCCCGGAAAGGAGACAGACGATGCGGAAACTCGCCTACGCCGCCGTCATCGTCGGCAGCTTCCTGATTCTGTTCGCCGTCGGCCAGGCCTGGCGGCTGAAGCCCGAGACCAAGACCAGCCGGATCCTGCACAAGGGCGACTATGCGGTGCTGGTCGCGCCTGAGGGGCAGGATGTGTGGCTCGCCAACCGGAAAGACGATTGCTACCCGATCCAGAAGGCAGTGGTCGAAAAGGACGAATCGTATCTGAAAGCCTGCGCCGACAACCAGACGGCGTTCCCGGTCGCCGCCGGCACGCGCGTCAGGGTGCTGGCCGAGTCGGTGAGCCGCCGCCAGGTGCGGATCCTCGAGGGGCCGCTCGAAGGCCGCACCGGGTGGGTGGAGCACGAATTCCTGGCCCCCGACCCGCGGGCGAAAATGTGAGCCCTATTTTTTCCCGTTGCGGTGCTGTTGCTGCAACACCGCCGGGTCGTCCATTCGCGGCGGAGGCTCGGGGTCGGCCGGATCCTTGGCCCTGGCCGGATCGAAGATTTCCGGCTCGGGCGAGATCGCGTCAAAGGGCGTGAAATCCGGGATGCTCGAAAAGCAGTCGCCGAGGTCGGCTGCGGTGGCATCGAACAGGTTCAGCGGGGGCAGGCCGAGAATCCGGAAGATCGTCTTGAGCAGGGCGGGAAAGCTTGCGTTGACCCGCGAGGCGTAATTTCTGCGCGCGAACGGGCCGGCGACAAGCAGCAGCGTGCGGTGGCTGTCGACATGGTCCACGCCGCCCTGCGCATCGTCCTCGGTGATGAAGACCGCCATGCTGCGCCACCATTTCGTCTTCGACAGGTACTCGATGATGCGGCCGAGCGCGTAGTCGTTGTCGGCCATGAAGGACGCCTGGAACGGGTAGCCGTCGCCGGGCCGGGGGCGCGCCAGATGGTCGTTGGGAAGGTGGATGTAGATGAACCGCGGCAGGTCCCTGCCCGTTTTGACATACAGCTCGTCGATCTCGCGGATGAAGGCGTCGGCGCGGTATTGGTCCGGAATATTCGTATTGTATTGCGGGTAATTGCGTGACGTGTTTTCCCGGAGCGGGCGCGGCATGGGCACGTTGGTGAGAAACCGCGCGCCGGTGGGCATCATGCCCTCGCCCTCGACGACGCCGGCCAGCTCGAAGCCCTCGCCGAAGTTGCGGAACGGGATTCCGTGCCGCTCCAGGTGATGCCACAGCGTGCCCGCCTCGAGCTGCTCTTCGGGGTGCAGGCTCGAATTGCTCTGCGCGAACAGCAGCCTGCCCGGCGCGGTGGTGGGAAAACGGAAATCCTTTTGCCCGCCGTAGGCCGCCATAAGGGAGGATTCGGTCCAGGCGTTGGGAAAGGAGCCGACCAGCCAGTGGTGCCCGTCGACGCTCACCTCGCTGTCGGCGTAAAAATTGTCGCTGAAAGCGAACCGCTCGGCCAGGGCGTGATGGTTCGGCGTGATGTTGTAGAACTGCTTCTCGAGCCGCGTCTTCAGCGAATACTGGTCCATTTGCACCCACCCGCGGCGGCCGAAGCGGGCCAGCTCGGGCGCGGCGCGCAGCTCGCCGGAGGAGTCGCGCGCGAGGTCGCCGAAGACCTCGTCAAAGGTGCGGTTCTCCTTGACGATCAGCACGACGTGGCGCAGCTCGAGCGGCAGCGGGCGCGGGGTCTCGGCCGAGGGCAGGAACCCGTTGTTGGCCATCACCGCCTGGGTGTGGAAGGGCAGCGAGCGGTTCAGAGGCGCGTCGTACACGCTCAGCAGCCCCTGCCGCAGCTCGCCCTGGAAGCTGCGCTCGAGCGGGGCGGTTTTGGTCGCGTTGGGGCCTGTGCCAAGCCCCTTGGCGCTGGCCACGAAAACGCGTCCGCGGTCGACGGCCACCGCGGACGGCCACCACCCGGCGGGCAGATGCCCGATGAGGCGGTTCGCCGCCAGGTCGATGACGCCCACGGCGTTGATGCCCGCCTCGGCCACCAGCAACCGCCCGTTGGGCAGATCGAGCGCAAGCCCGACGGGCATGACGCCGCGGTATTGCTCGAGCCCCGGAATCCGGAGCTCGATCGTGGCCTTCACGAGCAGCGTCACCGCATCGATGACCGTGACCGTGTCCTGGTTGGCGTTGCTCACATAAATGGTCCCGGCCGTGGCGGCGATGCCGGAGGGGCTTGAGCCGCCGAGGCTCTCGGGGCCGAACGGCTTGCCCGTGCGGATGAAACGGAGCACGCGGGGCGCGCGCGGGTCGGCCACGTCAATGACGCAGAGCGAGTTGGACAGCTCGGTGTTCGGGTCGCCAAGGCCGGGGACAAACACCTCCTCGCCGCGCCCGTTCTGCCGGCGCGCGCCCGTTTCGGCCTCGCGCGAGGGGAACCCGAAGGCGGGAAACGGCAGGCCGGTCTCGCGGGCCGCCTCCGGGTCGGCGCCGGGCACGGGCTTGTACTCGAACATGCCGATGTTGGTGACATAAAGGCGCTTGCCGTCGGGCGACAGAGCAGCCTTGAACGGCAGGCGCCCGGTGCGGACGCTCGCCAGCATCCGCCCGGAGGAGGCGTCGAAAACGGCCACGCGGAAATTCGCCTGATCGACCACATACAGGACCCGCCGCCGCGCGTCGTAAGCCAGATCGCCGGAATAGCTGTCGCGCCAGCCGCCCTGGTTCAGCTCGAGCAACCGCTGCACCTGCCCGCCGGGCAGGCTGATTTCCCGCACGCGGCCCGAGTTGCCTTCCGAGGCGAACAGCCGCCTGTCGCCGGCAAAAGCGAGCCCCATGAACACGCTGCGCCAGTCGTCCTCGTCGCGGCTTGCTTTTTCCTCGCGGGTTTTCGTGCGAAGCTCGCGCGTGCGCCACGGCTCGCCGGACATGTCGAGAATGGTCAGCGAGAACCGCCCGGGGCCGCCATTGGCGGTCACGGCGAGCTTGCCATCCGGGCTGACGGCCAGGCCGAAGGCGCCCGGCCCGGTGTTGAACTGCCGGCCGAGCGGCGTCAGAATGCGCCCGCCGGGGAGAATGGTTTCCGCGCCCGGCCGGCGCGCCGCCGTGCGCGTGCCCGCCGGGGGCCGGTAGTCCGCCGCATGGAGAGCGGCCGCGAGAATCACAGGCCACACGGCCCGCCAACAAGTGTTCACTTCTGATAGCCTGTCAAAGCGGAATCACCCGATGCAACGAAGGCAATTCCTTGCCATTCCGGGAGCAGCCCTGATGGACTCGTTCACCCCCGCCACCGAGGCGTCCCGCGCGCCCCGCTACTTCGTGTTGCAGCAATACTTCCTCAGGAACGGCAGCCAGCCCGGCCGCCTGCTGGCGTACCTCGAGAAAGGCCTTCTGGAGGCCGCGCGGCGGCTGAAGCTGCCCGCGCCGGCCGCCGTGCTGGAAGCGCTCGTCGCTCCCCATATGCCGCAGGTCGCCTGCGTCACGCCCTACGCAAGCCTGGAGGAGTGGGCGCAGGCGCGCTCGCGCCTGGCGGCCGACGACGGCTTCCGCAGCGCGGTGGCGGCGCTCGAACAGGATGCCGAGCCGCCGTTCGAGCATTATTGCGAGACGCTGCTCGAGGCAGCCGGCTACACCCCGCCGCTGCCGGAGAGCCTCCCGCCTGCGGCGCAGCCGCGCGTGTTCGAACTGCGCCTTTACCACAGCCCCACCGAGCGGCAGCTGAAGGCTTTGCACGAGCGCTTCGCCGGCCCGGAAATCCGCATTTTCCACCGCTGCGGCATCCACCCGCTGCTGTATGCGAGCACGCTGGCCGGGCCGCACAAGCCGAACCTCGTCTACCTCACGCCGTTCGATTCCCTCGCCGCGCGCGAGAAAGCCTGGAGCGCCTTCGCCGCCGACCCGGAATGGGTGAAGGTGCGCGCCGAATCCATCGCGCGCCACGGGCAGGTTTCCAGCGTGATCCAGATCTCGCTGTACCGCGCGGCGGCCTTCTCCCCGCTTCGCTGAGCGCCTGCGCGGCGCGCGCAGCCTCAGCCGGGCAGCAGCTTGGTGATGTCGTTGTAGAGGACGAACGCCACCACCATCATCAGGAACACGAAGCCGAGCTTGAAAACCGCCTCTTTGAAGGCGAGGCTGAGATCGCGGCGGATCAACATCTCGATCAGCAGCAGCAGGATCACGCCGCCGTCGAGGATCGGGATCGGGAGCAGGTTGAAGATGGCCAGGTTCAGGCTGACCGTGGCCATCAGGTTGAGAAACGCGGACGCGCCTTCGCGGGCGGCTTCGCCCGACAACTGCGCGATGCGGATCGGCCCTTCCAGCGACCGGGCCGAGCTGCGGCGCTCCACGATCGACTGAAGGAACTGGAAGATCAGCGTGGCGCCCCGGGCGTTCTGCCGCAGAGACTCGCGCAGGGCTTCCGCCGGAGACAGCCGGACAAACTGCACGCGCGGGGACAGCTCGACGCCGATCATCCACCTCGGCCCGCTGCCGCCCTGCTCGGACAAGGCAGGCTGCAAGAGGACCGAATGCTGCCGCCCGTCGCGGACATACTCGATCTCGACCGGCTTGCCATCGCAATGGCGCAGGACGTCGTGAATGTCATACACCGTATAAATCGGCCTGCCGTTGATCCGGAGCAGAAGGTCGCCGCGTTTCAGACCTTTCTTTTCCGCGTCCAGGCCGGGAACCAGCCCCCCGACCTCGATCTGGGTCCGCTCGGCCCAGCCTGCCATGCCGACGCCGCTGGCAGGGTCCAGCTCGGGCATCACCGCCAGGGAGATCTTCTCATCGCCGCGCTGAATCACGATCGGCAGCGGGCGGCCGGCGCTGACCACCTCGCGCATGACCACTTCTTCCCATGTCGGGTTGGTGCGGTTCTCGAGCTGGATGATGACATCGCCGGGCCGCAGGCCCGAGCGCGCCGCCGGGCTGCCGGGTTTCACATAGCCGATCACCGCCGGGCCGTTGGCGCTGGCCAGTTTCGGGTAGCGGACCATGTACAGGCCGGTGAGAAGGGCCACCGCCAGGATGATGTTCATGGCCGGCCCGGCCAGCACCACGATCAGCCTCTGCCACCGCGGCCGCGCCGTGAACCCGTCGGGGTCCGGCTCGTCGTTGGGCTGTTCGCCCGCCATCCGCACATAGCCGCCGAAAGGAATCCAGGCGATGCGGAACTCCGTTTCGCCCCAGCGGAAGGCGGCCAGCTTCGGCCCGAAGCCGATGCTGAAGGTCGCCACGCGGATCCGGAAGAAGCGTGCCGCCCAGTAGTGCCCCAGTTCGTGGATGATGATCATCACCCCGATGAGCACCAGCAGCCACCAGATGTTGTGTAAGAGAGCCATGCCGCCGTTCCTGTCTTGCCTCTGTCAGGCCATCACTCGCGCGCCAGCCCGCTCGCGCGCCACCGCCGCCGCCACCGCGCGCGACTGCCGGTCGATCTCCAGCAGTTCGGCGATGCTGCCGGGCTCCGTGGGCGGGACGCGCGAAAGGGTTTCTTCGACCACTTCTGCAATGGCGGGAAAAGAAATCTCGTTCCGCAGGAAAGCCTCCACGGCCACCTCGTCGGCCGCGTTCAGCGTGCAGCCGGCCGAGCCGCCTGTCCGCTGCGCCTCATAAGCCATGCGGAGCAGCGGGAACCGCTCGAAGTCGGGCGGGTGGAAGTCCCACGTGCGCGCCTGCCGCCAGTCGAGCCGGGGCACGGGCGCCTCCAGCCGCTCGGGCCAGGTCAGCGCGTACTGGATGGGCATCCGCATATCGGTGGCGCAGACCTGGGCGATCACGCTGCCGTCGTTGAACTCCACCATGGCGTGCACGGTCGATTGCGGATGGATCACCACTTCCACCTGCGACGGATCCAGCCCGAACAGCCAGCAGGCTTCGATCACTTCGAAGCCTTTGTTCATCAGCGTGGCCGAATCGACCGTGATCCGCGGGCCCATCTTCCATGTTGGATGGTTCAGGGCCTGCTCCGGAGTCACTCGTTGCAAATCTTCCCTGGGGGTGTTGCGAAACGGGCCGCCGGAGGCGGTGAGAATCAGCTTGCGGACATCCGCGCGCGCACCGGCGCGCAGGCACTGGTGCGCGCCATTGTGCTCGCTGTCGATGGGAATGAGCTCGGCCCCGTGCCGGGCCACGGCTTCCATCACCAGCCGGCCGCCCGCCACCAGGGTTTCCTTGTTGGCGAGCCCCACGCGCTTGCCGTGCCGGGCCGCCTCGTAGGTGGCCTCCAGGCCGGCCACGCCCACGATGGCCGACACGACGACATCGGCCTGCCGGGCGACCGCCACCTGAACGTAGGCCTCCGGGCCGGCCAGCAGTTCGGGCACCTTGGCGCCCCGGGCGAGAAGCGCTTCCCGCAGGCGGTCCACATCGGCCGCCTCCGCCACCACCGCCGCTTCCGGCTCGAACTCGGCCACCTGGCCGGCCAGCGCCTCGATGTTCCTGCCGGCAACCAGGGCGAAAACGCCGAACCTGTCCCGGTTGCGGCGGATCACGTCCAGCGTGCTCTGCCCGATGCTGCCGGTGGAACCAAGGAGCGTGATTCGCTGCATACCCGCGCGTCCGCCATCATAACACCCTCGCCGTCCCGCATCGCAGTTCATGTTAAACCCCGGCCCTCCTGCTTCTCCGCCACCTGTTTGATGCGCCAGCCCCGGGCGCCGTATCCTCCATGAGCGGCCGCAGCCGGATGCGAGCCCCGCCGCAGCGGGCCGGCGACAGCGTCCGCCGCGCAGGAGCGGATCCGGTGAAGAAGCAGAAACGGGGGCAGCCGCATCCGCTGCTCTAACGGAACTCGAGCCAGACCAGCTCGCCCGCGGCCGGCTCCGGCTTCGGCGGCGCGGGGCGGGCGCGGACCGGCGCCTTCTTCGCCGGGACTTTCTTCGCGCTTTTTGCGGCCTCCCTTTTCGGGGGCGCCGGCGGCGGCTCCGGTTTGACTTCTTTGGCTTCCGCCGCGGCGGGCTCGGGCGCGGGCGCAGCATCCTTGACGTAGCCGGCCGCGACCTCGGGCGGCGGCCGCTGCGGCCCGCAGACAAACTCGCGCCGGCCCGCCGTCTTGCCCCGCAGCATCACAAGCTGCGGCTTGTCGGTTTCGAGCACGACCACTTCGGCCGGCGTGCGCGCGGTGCGCGGCCTGACCTCGATGCGGAACCGCAGCCGCTGCGTTTCGCAGTCGATGGCCACCAGCCGGCCTTCCACCCGGGCGTCGCCTTCGCGCGGCTGCCAACCCGCCGGGGTCTTGACCGCCGGCGCGGGAGGCGGGGGCGTTGCCGGCCGCGATTCGATCTCGCGGGCCAGCGCGCGCGCCATCTCGCCCTGCTCCGCCGTGGCTGCGGTCAAGGCCGCCCGCAGCGCCGCTTCGCGCGCCCGGGCGCGCTCGCCGGCGGCCAGCAGCGCCCGCCCGAGCGCTTCCCAGGCCGGGCTGCGCTGCGGCTCGAGCGCCGCCGCCCGGGCGAGGCACTCGGCCGCCTCGGCCGCGCGGCCCTTGGCGAGCAGCCAGTTGCCGAGGACCAGCCAGGCCTCGGCATACTCCGGCGCTGCGGCGACAGCCCGCCGCAGTGACTGCTCAACGAGCGCATCCGGTCCGCCTGTGTCGCGCACGAGCATGGCATATTCGAACTGCGTCCGCGCCGAGCCGTCCCCGTAGGCGATGGCCCGCTCGAGGTGCTCGCGCGCGGCGGCATAATCGGCCCGCCGCAGCGCCAGCATTCCTGCCAGCGTGTGGGCCGGACCGCTTTCGGGGTGCTTGCGCAGGATCTCCTGCGACAACCGCAAAGACTGGCTCTCCTTGCCGTCCGCCAGCAGGCATTCGGCGCGCACAATGTCGGGCAGAGGCGGGGGAAGCGGCTCCCGCGCCGGCGCCGGAACCGCCGGCGCCGACGGCACGGGGCGGATGTCCGGGGCGGCGTCGGCCGGCAAGCGGACGTTCATCTGCTTCGCCTTTTCCATGGCCTCCCCCAGGGCAATTCCGTAAGCCTCCTGAAAGGCCCCGTCCACGCTGCGTCCGGTTTCGAGCAGTGCAAGCAGCGCCGCCATGCGGGCCGCGCCGCCGCCTTCCAGCATCATCCATCGGACCACCGCCCAGCTCTGGGCGTAAAACGTGGCGGCCGCTTCGCCCTCGGGCTGCGGCCCGCCAGCGGACAACTGCGCCGGCTCGAACCATGGAGAGCGCGCCAGCCGCTCCCGGTAGCCCTGCGGCGCGCGGCCCAGCCGGAGCGCGCGTCCGTCAAACTCCAGGGTGGAGTAATAATCCGCCAGACCCTCTTCCAGCCAAGGCGGCGGCGCGGCCCGCCGCCGGCGCAGCAGCCAGTGCACCAGCTCGTGGCGCAGGACGCGCGGCGTCTCGCCGCCGGAGTCGGCCACGATCATCCGGCTACGCTCTCCCCCCGAAACCAGCAGCCCGCGGTGGCCCTGCCCGCGGCGGAAAGGAGCGAAGTCGCGGTCCGAGCCGAACAGCACGATCTGCGGCGGCGTTGCCGCCGCGCCCGCCGCCGGCGCCAGCTCCGGGGCAGCCTGCCGGAGCAGCTCCGCCGTTTCGGCCGCCAGCCGCAGCGCGGATTCCCCCCGCCGCTGGCCGGCATCCGTGACGAGCTCCCATGCGCCGGCCTGAAAGCGGTACCATTGGGGAGAGGCCGCGCTCAAACTCAACAGGAAGGCGGCGCATGCGCCGGCCATTGACAATTTCTCCAGTCGGTTCACGGTCGGGAAGAATGAGCCGGATAGAAACTTTGAATTGGACGCCGCTCCAGCCTGTTTTTATCCTACAATTACTGTGGCCTCCGTACCTCTGATGGACTCGTTGCCCAGCGAAGTTTCCCTGTTGCACCGCATCAGCAGCATCGTCGCCTCCAACCGGTCGGTGGACGAGATGCTCGGGGAGATCATCGGCATGACAGTGCAGGTGACCGGGTGCGACGCCTGCCTCGTCTATCTCATCGAGCCTTCCACCGGCGAGGTCGTGCTGCGCGCCTCGCAGGTGCCGCACGCGACCGAGATCGGCAACCTCACGGTGGCGGCCGGCCAGGGCCTGACCGGCTGGGTCATTCAGCACAAGAGCGTCGTCGCGCTGCCGGAGAAGGCTTACCAGGACAAGCGTTTCATCCGCCTGCCCGGCCTCGTCGAGGACACATACGAGGCGTTTTGTTCCGTCCCCCTGGTGTCCAGCGGCGAAGTCATCGGCGTCATCAACGTCCACCACAAGGACAGGCACGACCACACGCCGGAAGAGATCGCCCTGCTCACCTTCGTCGGCGAGCAGATGGGGGGTGCGCTGGCGCGGGCGCGGCTCCAGGAGGAAAACACGCGCCTTGCGGCCGAAGCCGAAGAGATGCGCAAGCAACTGGAGACGCGCAAGCTGGTCGAGCGCGCCAAGGGGATCCTCCAGTACAAGTTCCATCTCACCGAAGAGGAGGCCTATCTGCGGCTGCGCAACGAAAGCCGCCGGCTGCGCCGCCCGATGCGCGATCTGGCCGAGGCCATCATCCTCACCGAGGAGCTTTCGCGCAAGGCCGCTGAACCCGGCGCGCACTCGGCCGAGGCCGAAGGCGACTGAGCCGCGGCCTGCTACACTCGGAATTTGCGCCCGTTCCAGCCGCTGTTTCGCAATCCTCATCTGGCCACCCTGGCGGGCAACTTCTGGCCCCGCCCGCTGGATGAGGCGCGCTTCCCCACGCGCGCCGTCATTTACGAAACCGAGCCGGGCACAGGCATCCTTGTCGAGGAGAACCGCCCGGCGGGCATGGCGCGCGGCGAGGTGCTGCTGGTGCACGGCCTCGAGGGCTCCAGCCGCAGCGGGTATCTGGTGTCTCTCGCCCAGTGCCTGCTGGAGGCCGGCTACGCCGTGCACCGCATGAACCTCCGGGGCTGCGGCCTGAGCGAGCCGCACTCGCCCGCGCTTTACCACTCCGGGCTGACCGCCGACGCCCGCCGCATTCTCGAACAATGGCGGGCCGAGGGCCGCGGGCCGCGCTTCCTTGCCGGCTTCTCGCTGGGCGGCAACGTCGTTCTCAAGCTCGCCGGCGAGCTGGGCGAAGACGCCTCCGCGCTGGTGGAGGGCGTGGCGGCCGTCTCCACGCCTGTCGACCTGCACGCCTGCGTGCGGCGCATCCTCGCGCCGGAGAACCGGATCTACCACCAGAAGTTCGTGCGCAGCCTCCGCCGCCGCTACGCCCGGCGCCACCGCATGGATCCGCAACGCTTCCCGGACCCGGGGCTGAAAACAATTCGCACCATTTTTGATTTCGACGACCGCATCACCGCGCCGTTCTTCGGCTTCGGCGGCGCGCCAGACTACTATGCGACGCAATCCGCGCTGCGCTTCACGCGGGCGATCCGCGTGCCGGCGCTGCTCGTCCAGGCCGAGGACGACCCGATGATCCCGTTCGGGCTGTTTTCCTCGCCCGAGATCCGCTCGAACCCGCAGATCCGCCTGCTCGCAGTGCAGCACGGGGGGCATCTGGGGTTCCTCGCCCGCGGCGCGCACCGGTTCTGGCTCGACCTCGTGCTGCGGGACTGGTTCGAGGCATTGCGGAACAAAGTGCCCCCCGCCATCGTATCCACCTGATGGATGACCCGTTTTGTCCAAATCCAGGAGGCGTTCGGCATCGCCGTGGCCAACCTGCGGTCGGCCAAGCTGCGCAGCGCGCTCACCCTGCTCGGCATCATTCTCTCCACGACCACGCTGATCGCCGTGATGAGCGTCATTCACGGCATGGACGTCTATGTCGCGGAGAAGATCGCCGACCTCGGCGCCAACGGCTTCACCGTGGTGCGCTTCGCCTTCATCGGCGACTGGGACCCGAAGAAATTTCTCGAGCTGCTGCGGAAGAACCCGGAACTCCGGCCTGACGAATTCGACTTCATCCGCGAGCGGGCCACGCTGTTGAAGGAAATCGGCATGTCGGCCTCGGCGCGCGGCGATGCCGCCCGGGGGAACCAGCGGCTGGAAGACGTGCGCGTGATCGGCGCCACGGCGAATTTCCACCTGATCAGCAGCGTGCAGGTGGAAAGCGGGCGCTACCTGAGCGAGGGCGACGTGCAGGGCCGCCGCATGGTCGCCTTCATCGGCGCGGACTTGCGCGACGAGTTCTTCGAGGGCATCGACCCCGTGGGCAAGACGATCCGCATCAACGGCAAGCCCTACGAGGTGATCGGCGTGGCCAAGCGGCTGGGCAGCGTGTTCGGCCAGTCGCAGGACAGCTTCGTCCACATCCCGCTGTACACGCTCTTCAAGGAGTTCAGCGCCCGCCGCTGGCTCAGCTTCAACTGCCTGGCAGTGGACCGCGAACACTTCCAGGACGCCATGGACGAGGTGCGCGCGCTGCTGCGCGCCAGCCGCAGGCTCCCGCCGCAGCGCGAGGACAACTTCATGATGTTCACCTCGGACACGATCATGGGCGCGTGGGACCGCCTCACCGGCGCCATCGCCGCCACGGCGATGGCCGTGGTGAGCGTGTTCATGGTGGTGGGCGGGGTGGTCATCATGAACATCATGCTCGCCGTGGTCACCGAGCGCACGCAGGAGATCGGCATCCGCAAGTCGCTGGGGGCGCGGCGCAGCGACATTCTCTGGCAGTTCCTCATCGAGTCCGCGGTGCTGGCGAGCGCCGGCGGGCTCATCGGCGTCCTGCTGGCATGGGCGGTGGCCATCGTGGTCCGCCAGACGACGCCCATCCCCATGGCGCTGCCCCTGTATTCGGTCGCGCTCGGCGTCGGACTCTCGGCGGCCGTCGGCCTGTTCTTCGGCATCTACCCGGCGCGCCAGGCGGCGCGCCTGGATCCCATCGAAGCGCTGAGGGCGGAAAAATGAAGGCGCGCTTCCACAGCCTCGCCCTGATCCTCGCCGGCATCCGCCTGGCGCTTGCCACCATCCGCGAGCACAAGCTCCGCAGCTTTCTCACCGTGCTCGGCGTCATCATGGGCACCGGAACCATCATTGGCGTCGGCAGCATCCTCACCGGCTTCGACGGGGCCGTCACCAGCGTCATCCGCAGCCTCGGCACGGACACGATCGTCGTGTTCAAGTTCAAGATCGGGGTCCAGTTCGGCCGCCGCTCGCGCGAAGAGCTGCTGCGCAAGCCGCTCACCTACGAAAACGCCCTGGCCATCCAGGAGCGCTGCCGCTCGGTGGCGGCGGTCAGCCCCTATCTGTTCCCGAACTGGAACGTCATTCACCGCGCCCGGTACAAGAACAACGAGGTGCTTCAGATCGACCTCGGCGGCACGGACGAGAAATACGCCCAGGGCGGACAGGCCGAGATGATGGCCGGCCGCTTTTTCACCGAGTTCGAGAACCTCCGCCGCGTGCCCGTGGCCGTGATCGGCGAGGACGTCTACAAGAGCCTGTTCTCCGGCCTCGACGCCATCGGCAAGACCATCCAGGTCGACGGCCACAGCTACGAAGTGATCGGCGTGATGAAGCGGCCCGCCAACTCGTTCCCGGGCCAGCAGGACAACCGCGTGCTGCTGCCCTATCACACGATGCGGAAGCTCGAGCCCGGGGCCACCGAGCACATGCTGATCGTCGTGGCCCATCCGGGCATGGTTTCCCGGGCCATCGAGGAAGTGCGCGGCGTTCTGCGCCAGGAGCGGCGCCTGAAGTATAACGAGCCGGACAACTTCAGCCTCAGCACCGCCGAGCAGATGATCGAGGAGTTCCGCCAGGTCACCAGCGTCACCGCGCTCGTGATGGTGGTGCTGTCCTCGATCGGGCTGCTGGTGGGCGGCATCGGCGTGATGAACATCATGCTGGTCTCGGTGACCGAGCGGACGCGCGAAATCGGCATCCGCAAGGCGATCGGGGCGCGCCGGCTCGACATCGTCGTGCAGTTCCTCACCGAAGCCGTCGTGCTCACCTTCGCCGGTGGCCTGTTCGGGATGATGCTGGGGTGGATGGTTTCGAAGGCCGCCAGGTTTGCCTTCCCGAGCCTGCCGACCAGCGTCCCGCTCTGGGCCGCGCTGCTCGGCGTCGCCGTCAGCGTGGGCGTCGGCCTGTTCTTCGGGCTGTGGCCTGCGGCCAAGGCGGCGCGGCTCGACCCGGTGGAGGCGTTGCGATACGAATAGCTCCGGCTGATATGCTGGTTGCCATGTGGCGTCTGTTGTGGGCCGGCGTGTTTTGCGCATTCCTTGCGTTCGGGCAGGGCAAAGGCGCGGGCAAGGCCAATCCGCGGAAACACGACAACCCGCCCGCAAAGGCCGCGAAGCAAACCTACCCGGCCTTTCGCGACGCGGAGATCCGCATTCTGCTTGATTTTTACCGCCCCGGCTCGGGACACCCGCCGCCGGGCATCGCGCGCAAGGGCGAGTTCCCGCCCGGCATCATGAAGCAGCTGGCGCGCGGCAAGGGCCTGCCGCCCGGCCTTGCGGCGAAACTCGAGCCCTTGCCGGAGCCGCTCGCCCGCCAGTTCCCGCCGCCTCCGCCCGGCTATCGCCGGGCGCTGTGCGGCAACTTCGCGCTGCTGCTTGAGGATTCCAGCCTCCTCGTGGTTGACATCGTGAATCTGGCGCCCTGAGATTCCGCGCGCAACCTCCGCGCCCGCCGATCGTAATGCATGTATGCGAAGAGCGGCCGTGTTCGCTCTGGCGCCGCTTCTCGGCGCAATCACGGCGGCGCAGTGCCCGGACGCGCCTCCGCTGGAAGAGATCCTCGCGCGCCTCGCGGCCAACCAGGAGCGGGCGGTGGAAGCGCGCCGGACAGTCGTGTACCAGCAGGAAACGCGGGTCCGCTTCCTGCGCGCCAACGGCAAAGTCGCGCGGGAAGAGCGCCGCGTGTATCTGGTCGCTCCCACGCCCTCGGGGACGGAAAAGAAACTCGAGCGGTTCGAAGGGCGATACGAACACAAGGGCCGGCTTCTCGCCTATGACAAGCCGGGCTTCACTTACAAGGACCTGGATCTGGACGGCGAGCTGATCGAAGACCTCACCGCGGACCTCGTCAACGACCGCAGTGCGCGCGACGGGATCGCCGCAGACCTGTTCCCGCTCACGCGCCGCGAGCAGCGCGGCTACCGGTTCACTCTGGTCGGCTGCCGCGTTCTGGCCGGCCGCCCGGCGCTCCTTCTCCGCTTCGAACCGCGGCGGGAAAGCGAAGGCGAGACGAAGCCCTGGGCCGGCGAAGTGTATGTCGATCCCGACGAGTTCCAGCCGCGCCTTGTTTCCACGCGTCTCGCCTGGAAGGTGCCCGCGGCCGTGCGCATCCTGCTGGGCGTCAGCATCCGCCAGCTCGGCTTCCATGTCACCTTCGCGAAAGCGGGCGAGGGACTGTGGTTCCCCGCCACTTACGGCACGGAGTTCGGACTCAGGGTGCTGTTCGGCTACCGGCGGAACATCACCATGAACGTCGTCAACTCGGCCTTTCGCCGCACGCGCGTCGAGAGCTCGGTCGCCTTCCCCGGCGAGCCCGCCGGGCCGTGAGCCGTTGAACGCCGTTCAAGGATTTGCATTCCGCCCCGGGGCGATGGTACGATGCCCCCACGCACCGTAACGGGTTATGAAAACGGGTGAGGGCATCAGCGCCTTTTTTCCTGCCTACAACGACGGCCCTTCTCTGCCCGGGCTGTTGCGCCGCGCCTTTGCCGCGCTGGAACGCGCCACGGACGACTTTGAAGTGATCGTCGTCAACGACGGCAGCCGGGACGACACCGCCGCCGTGCTCGAGCGCATGCAGGCCGAGCTGGGGCCGCGACTGCGCATCGTCACCCACGAAACCAACCGCGGCTATGGCGGGGCGCTCCGCAGCGGCTTCGCCGCGGCCACCAAGGACCTGGTCTTTTACACCGACGGCGACGGCCAATACGACCCGGCGGAGATCCATCTGCTGCTCGAGAAGTGGGGGCCGGAAGTCGGGCTGGTCAACGGCTACAAAACGCTGCGGCAGGACCCGTGGCACCGCGTCTTCATCGGCCATGTGTACAACCGCGTGGCGCGGTTCCTGTTCGGCATCCGCATCCGCGACATCGATTGCGATTTCCGCCTGATCCGCCGCGCGCTCGTCGAAAACGTGCATCTCGAATCGACCTCCGGCACCATCTGCGTGGAGCTGGTCCGCAAGATCGAGATGACCGGCTGCGGCGTCGCTGAAGCCCCGGTGAGCCACTACCCGCGCCTGCACGGGCGGAGCCAGTTTTTCCGCTGGCGCTCTTTGCTGACCACTGCGAGGCAGTTCGCGCGCCTTTACTGGAAGCTTGTCCTGCGGCCTTTCCTTGCCGGCGCCGTGCGCTCGGCGGCCTCGGCCTGCGCCGTGTCTGCCGGAAAGAAAACGGCCCTCTGAGAGGGACTCCTGCTCAAGCCCGCTTGCGCGCCAGCACGATCGCCGATTGCCCGGCCGGAAACGAGCCTCCGCGGCCGATCCGCCACGCCTCCAGCCGCAATGGGGCGTACAGAACCCGCTCGAGCCATGCCGGCCCCAACCGGACGCCGCTTGCCGGCGGCGCCTGCACGAGCGGCTCCCAGAGGCGGAATTTCGCCAGCGCCACGGGCAGCAGCAGGCTGTTGGCGTAAGTCTGGCGCCGCACTTCGAACCCGGCCGCGCGCAGCCCCTCGCCGAGGCGGGACAGCGTCACACGCTGGCGCTCGTTGACAAACTGCGAATGGCGGCTGCGGAGCCAGCCGAAGGCCGAGGCGCGCACAAACAGCCAGCCTCCCGGGCGCAGGCACCGGGCGAATTCTGCAAACGCCGTTCTCTCCTCGCCCGGCTCGAGATGGGCGATCACGTCGAAGCAGGTGATCAGATCGAAACTGCCCCGGCGGAACGGAAGCTGCCGGATGTCGGCCCGCACGAACGGGCCGGGCAGCGCGCGGCGCCGCGCCAGCGCGAGCGCCTCCCCGGCGAAATCCAGGCACGCGACGCGCCAGCCGAACGTGCGCGCCATCCATTCGGCGTTGGCGCCCGTGCCACAACCGGCGTCGAGCACATCGGCGACGTTCGGGGAAAGGTGGCGCACGGCGATGCGGCGGAAGATCTCGCGCATGCCGCGGAACCACCAAATGCGCTCTTCCGCCGCAGCCAGGTTCAGGAACTCGGCCGGGTTCATGGGGAGAGTACTTCCGCTGATGATAGCGGAAAGCCGCAACGCCGCGCCTCAGCCCAGCCACAAGGGGCGGATGTGGCGATCGAAGAGGTTCAGCGTCACATTGCGCGACACCGTGTCCTCGCAGGCGCGCACGAGCGCGAGGTAGCGTTCGCCCATCTTTGCCGCGATCTTGTAGCCGACGTGCAGCAGTTGCCGCAGGTGCGGGTTGAAGTCCGGGCACCGGGGATCGTGCCGCAGCGCGGCGGCGAACCGCTGCGCATCCCACCGGGCCACCGTCTGCGGCGAGGGCAGCTTCGACGGGTCGATGTCAATCACCGCCGCGTAAGGCGCGCACAATTCCTCGCGGTGCGCGCAAGCCTCGGCGTAGATCTCCTTCGCCAGCGCCAGCCCTTCGCCGCCCGCTTCGGCCAGCCCGATCAGCTCTTCGAGCCACGTGGTGCCGGCGGTCTTCAGATGCAAGCCCGCGCCCGTCCGCGCGAGCACCCGGCCGATGACAGGATACAGCGAAAACTTGTCGCTGCCGGAATGCACGCTGAGCTTCAGGTGCGCCGGCAGCCCGTAGCGGTCCGCCGCGAGACGGATGGCGGCGATGTCAGCTTCGAACTCGCGCTCGAACTGCGCCACGTCGCCCACATAGTCCACGCCCTTGTTGAAGCGTCCGGTGAATTTCGGCGCGATCGTGTCCGCGGGCACGCCCTCGCGCGCCAGCGCCGCCAGGATCACGAACAACTCGTCGGGCGTCTGCGGCGCGTCGGTTTCATCCATCGAGACCTCCGTGATGAACGCGCCCCGGCCTTTCGCTGTTTCGATCCTGCGGTAGATGCGCGCCGCCTCTTCCACCGCAGCCAGATACTTGCCGGCGATGCGCCTGACCGCATCCGGGGTCAGCCCGAACGCGCCGCCGCAGCCGCCCGCCTCCGCGCAGAAGGCGTCGAGCGAGGCCGCCGCTGCCGGCTTGCCAATGGAGTCCGCCACATCGATGGTGAAGAAATCGCTGGGCGCGAGAAACGCATCGACGGTCTCCAGCCGGATGTGGTCGGCGTCGACAAAATACGCGCCTCGCCACCCGAGGGCCGCCACGGCGGCGTCCGCCTCGCGCCGCACGTCCGCTGGCGCACTGCCGACGATGGAGTGCTCGCGGTGGCTCTTGTTCCACACGGGGGTGATTTCCACGCCGGATTCCAGCGCCCTCAGGCAGGCCGCCAGCTGCGCCTTGCCTTGCTGGCCGAAGCGGTCGCCGATGCCGAGAGAGAAGCGTCCGAGAGATTTTGTATTGCGCATCGCCATGCACTAACATATCAGTGTCAGGACTCCCATGGAACCACACAACGAGACCTTCATGACTCCGGCCGAAGCGTTTTCCCTTTCCGGCGAGCTTGCGCTCATCACCGGGGGCGCCACCGGCATCGGACGCGCCATTGCGCAGGCCTTTGTTCTCAGCGGCGCGCGGGTCGTCCTCGTGGGGCGGCGGCGCGAGCTGCTCGAAGAGGCGGCCGCCGCGCTCGGGCCGGCCGCGGGCTGGGCCGTTCATGACGTCGCCGACACGGCGCACGTGCCGGCGCTGGTCGAGGACGTCCGCTCCCGCTACGGCGATGTGAGCATTCTCGTCAACAACGCCGGCCATCACCTGAAGAAGTCGATTGAGGAAACCGAGGAGGCCGAGTTCCGCCGCATGATGGACACGCACGTCACCGGCGCGTATGCGTTGACGCGCGCCTTCATCCCGCCGATGATCGGCAAGCGGCGCGGCCAGATCCTGGTCACGGCCTCGATGACATCGTTTTTCGGCCTCTCGCGGGTGTTCGCCTACTCGACGGCGAAGTCGGCCTATCTGGGCATGGTGCGCTCGCTGGCCGTGGATCTGTCGCCGAAGGGGATCCGCGTGAACGCGATCGCGCCGGGATTCATCGAGACAGACATCACCCGCAAGGCGTTTGAGGCGGATCCGGCGCGCAAGGAGCGCGTGCTGAGCCGCACGCCGCTCGGCCGCTTTGGCACGACGGAAGATGTCGCCTGGGCGGCGGTTTATCTTTGCTCGCCGGCGGCGCGGTTCATCAACGGCGTGGTGCTGCCCGTCGACGGCGGCGTGCTCATCGGCTTCTGAGACCCGGTTTGCGCGTCCTGCGGGGCAAGCGATTCCCAGAAGCGGGCCATGTCCGCGGCCAGCGGCGCATGGAACCGGATGGTTCCCCGGTCAAGCTCGAAGACGAGCTCTTCGGCGTGCAACATGTGCCGCTCGGCGCCGAGCTGCCGCTGCAACCGTTCGGTGTAGCCGCGGCGGATGAATTCGAGAAACAGCGTCTCGTCGGGGCCATAGAGCTTGTCGCCGGCAACCGGGTGGCCGATGGCGGCCGCGTGGACGCGGATCTGGTGCAGCCTGCCGGTTTCCGGCTCGACGCGGGCGAGCGTCTTGCCGCCGCGCCAGTCCAGGGGGATGAATTGCGTGCGCGCGGGCTGGCCGTCTTCCCGAACCGCCTGCTTGAGAAACACGGCGGATGCGGGCGCGCGCCCGATGGGCAGATCGACGAGGCGCGGCTCGCGGAGCTCGCCTTCGAGGATCGCCAGGTACCGTTTGCGGACGCGGCCGGCCTGGATTGCCCGCTGCATGAGGCTGCCCGCCTCGCGGCGGCGCGCCAGCACGACGATGCCGCTGGTTTCCCGGTCGAGCCGCGAGGGCATGTGCAGCACGGCCTCGCCCAGATATTCGCGCGCGGCGCCCACGAGGCTCGACCACGGGCCGTGTTTCGATGGGTGGCAGACGACGCCGGCCGGCTTGTTGACGGCCAGCCAGTCGGCGGTTTCTGTGAGGATCCAGCTCCGCAGCTCCTCCGGCGTAATCATCCAGCCGGTCTCCGTCCTGGGCACACCCCCAGTTTAGAGAAATGGGGTCAGACACCCAATGCACCTTTTCCACCCTGCATTTTCAACGCCCAAAATGGGGTCAGACACCCAATGCACCATTTCGTCCCCCGAGGCCAAATGATGTGCAGTCGGCGCAACGCGGCAAGAAGCAGGGACGCAGGCGCCTGACCCGATTTATATGGGGGCAGAGGTGTCTGACCCCATTTTTGGGCTTGCGGCGGGCGGCCGGCACAGGTTAAAAGAGAATATCACCCATGGCGGAGCCACTCCCGGTCGACACCCGGGCCCAGGATCTCTCGGTAAAACGCGCGCAGGTGGATTTTCACAATTTCGCCTCGCTCGGCCAGCCAGAGCGCGTCCTGGCGGCCTACGCCGACGAGAACGTGCGCCGGGCAGCCATCCTTTCGGCGCACATGGATTTCGTCCCCTCGTTGAGCCCCTTCCTCGAGATCGGGGCCAACGCGGGGCACACCTCCTACATGCTGGCCAACCGGTTCGGCGCAGATGGGTACGCGCTGGACATTTCAGCCGACGCGCTGCGCCACGGGCGCTACCTGCGCACAGCGTGGAACCTGCACCGCAGCCCCGTTCTCGTGGCCGGCGATGCGACGCGGCTGCCTTTCCGCGACTCGTCGATCGCCTTCGTGGCTGGCTTCCAGATGCTGTCGCAATTCCTGGACATCGATGCCGTGCTGCGCGAGGTGCATCGCGTGCTCGCGCCGGGCGGCGTCTACTTCTTCGCCGAAGAGCCGATCCGCCGCATCCTTACGCTGCGCTTCTACCGGGCGCCCTACCCGGAGCAGATGAACGGGCTCGAGCGCGCCTTGCACCGCTGGGGCCTGCTCGACTACATCGCCGCCGACGTCATCGGCGCCTGGCAGGAAGAGTCGTTCGGCATCCGCCAGAACCACCGTTACGGGCTCCGCGACTGGCTTGCCATCATCGGCCGCTATTTCCCCGAAAGCCGGGTTCTGACCTTCCCCCGCGTCTCGGGGTGGGCCAACCGGCTCGTCGCCGGCCTTTTGCGCCTGTATCCCGGCTACATGGATGCGCGCGCCGCGCGCTTTCTCGGCGGCACGCTCGCCGCATTGTGCAGGAAGCCCGGCTCCCCGCCAGCGCAGTTGTCCCTTAAGCAGGCTCTCGCCTGCCCGGACTGCCTGGCCTCCCTGCCTTGGGATGACCGCGAGCTGCGCTGCCCCTCGTGCGGCTTTGCTGCGCCGCTCGAAGACGGCGTTTTCAACCTGCTGCCCTCGAAACTTCGCGAAGAGTTGTATCCGGGCGTGCGGCCCGACAATCTCGATTTCTCCAAGCCGGGCCACGAGGAAGGGCTGCTGGAGGGCTTCCACCAGCTGGAAGGCGAGTTCGGCAACCGCTACCGCTGGATCGGCCCCCGCGCGCGCCTGCGCCTGAAGCCGACGCGGCCGGGCGCGGCCGCGCTTCGCCTGCAAGGCTATTCGCCGAGCCACGCCCGCATCGAGCTGAAGGCCAACGGGGCGCCGCTAGGCTCCTGGCGCCTCGAGCGCACCGGCCTGTTCGTGATCGAGACAGCGCTGCCGCCTGCGGCGGAATACACCGTGGAGATCGCCGCCTCCCCGGTATTCCGGGCCGAAGGGGACGAGCGCGAGCTGAGCGTCAATTTCTCGCTGGTCCGGCTCCAATACCGCTGAGTCCGGGGGCGGCGAGCGCCGCCCCGACCTGACGCTACATGTTTTCGATAATCGCCTGGCCGAACTCGCTCGTCTTCAGCTTCGTGGCGCCTTCCATCAGCCGGTGCAGGTCGTAGGTGACCCGCTTCTGGCGGATGGTCTCCGTGATGCCTTTCTCGATGAGTTGCGCCGCCTCCTTCCAGCCGATGAACTCGAACATCATCACGCCGGAAAGGATGAGGCTCGACGGGTTCACCACGTCCTGGCCGGCATACTTGGGCGCGGTGCCGTGCGTGGCCTCGAACACGCCGTGTTCGTCGCCGATGTTGGCGCCGGGGGCCATGCCGAGCCCGCCCACCTGCGCCGCGGCCGCATCGGAAAGGTAGTCGCCGTTGAGGTTCGGCGTCGCCAGAACGTCGTATTCGTCGGGCCGCAGCAGCAGCTGCTGGAACATGGAGTCCGCGATGCGGTCCTTGATGATGACCTTGCCATCCGGCGGGTTGGCGCCCGCTTCCGCCTCGGTGACCACCTGGCCGGCGAACTCGTCGCGGGCCACCTCGTAGCCCCAGTCGCGGAAGGCGCCCTCGGTGAACTTCATGATGTTGCCCTTGTGGACGAGCGTCACGCTCTTGCGCCCGTTTTCGATGGCGTAGCGGATGGCGCGGCGGACCAGCCGTTTGGACCCTTCCACGCTGATCGGCTTGACGCCGATGCCCGAGTCCGGACGCACCTTCACGCCCATCTCTCCGGCGAGAAATTCGATGACTTTCGCCGCCTCCGGCGTTCCCTGTTTCCACTCGATTCCGGCATAAACATCCTCGGTATTTTCGCGGAAAATGACGATATCGACCAGCTCCGGGCGCTTCATCGGCGACGGCACGCCCGGGTAATATTTCACCGGGCGCATGCAGACATAGAGATTCAGGAGCTGCCGCAGGCTGACATTCAGGCTGCGGATGCCGCCCCCTACCGGCGTGGTCAAGGGGCCCTTGATCGCCACCCGGAAGCGCTGGATGGCTTTCAGGGTGTCGTCCGGAAGCCAGGTGTTGAATTTCTGATACGCCTTTTCGCCGGCGAAGACTTCGAACCAGACGACCTTTCTCTGTCCGCCGTAGGCTTTTTCCACCGCGGCGTCGAAAACGGCCTTCGACGCGCGCCAGATGTCGGGTCCCGTTCCGTCACCCTCGATAAAGGGGATGATGGGCCTGTCCGGAACAGCCAATCGCCCCTCCCGGAACTCGATCGGCTGCCCCTCTGCGGGCACGGGAATGCCATTGTAGGAATCCATGTTTGCACCTCTTGCAGGGTTTGCCGGCGGCGCCGGGTTCCGCCCCGGTCTTCCTTTCCGGCTTCTCGCAGTATAGCGCCCGGGAGATTCGGATCGAATCCCCCGCTTTGGGGCTTGCGTCCGGCCGCGCCGAATGGTAGACGGTATTTGGGGCTTGCGCACCCCGGCAGTCGCTTGTTTTGCCGCCGGCAGGACCTGCCGGCGGCGGGTGCAGACTCGCCGGCGAACCGGCGCAGAGAGGGGCGCCGGGGGCCGGCCATGCAGTTCAAGCTGGAGCTGGAGTCATGGAAAACCAGAATACTCTCACCATCATCGATAATCGCACCGGAAAATCGTACACGATCCCGTTCGTCGACGGCTGCATCCGGACGATGGACCTTCGCCAGATCAAGAAGGACGAGCAGGACTTCGGGGTCATGGGCTACGACCCGGCCTTCATGAACACCGCGTCCTGCCGGAGCGCCATCACCTTCATCGACGGCGAGAAAGGCATCCTGCGCTACCGCGGCTACCCGATCGAGGAGCTGGCCGAACGCTGCACGTTCCTCGAGGTGGCCTGGCTGCTGATCAACGGCGAACTGCCGACGCCCGACGAGCTGAAGCAGTGGGAAGCCGAAATCAAGCATCACACGATGCTTCACGAAACCACCAAGAAATTCCTCGAAGGCTTCCGCTACGACGCCCACCCGATGGCGATGCTCATCAGCACAGTCGCCGCCCTTTCCACCGTCTACAAGGACGCCCGCGACATCTTCAACAAGGATGTGCGCCGGCTGCAAATGAAGCGCCTCATCGCCAAGGTGCCGACCATCGCCGCCTACTGCTACCGCCACAGCCTCGGCTACCCGTACGTCTACCCCGACAACGACCTGAGCTACACCGAGAACTTCATGAACATGCTGTGGAAGATGGTCGAGCCGAAGTACCACGCCAACCCGGTGCTGGCGCGCGCGCTCGACATTCTCTTCATCCTCCACGCCGATCACGAGCAGAACTGTAGCGCCAACGTGATGCGCAACGTCGGCAGCTCGCACGCCGACCCCTATGTCGCCCTCGCGGCCGCCGCGGCCGCGCTGTCGGGGCCGCTGCATGGCGGCGCCAACGAGGAAGTCCTCAAGATGCTCGACGAGATCGGCTCGAAGGACAGGGTCCCGGCCTACATCGAGCGCGTCAAGAAGGGCGAGGTCAAACTGATGGGCTTCGGCCACCGGATCTACAAGAACTACGACCCGCGGGCGCGCATTATCAAGTGGACCGCCGACCGCGTGTTCGAGGTCACCGGCCGCAACCCGAAGCTGGACATCGCCCTCGAGCTGGAGCGCATCGCGCTTGAGGACGAGTACTTCATCAAGCGCAAGCTCTACCCCAACGTGGATTTCTACTCCGGCATCATCTACCAGGCCATGGGCTTCAAGCCGGAGATGTTCACCGTGCTGTTCGCCATCCCGCGCACCGTGGGCTGGCTGGCGCAGTGGGAGGAGATGCTCCTGGATCCGGAGCAGAAGATCGCCCGCCCGCGCCAGATCTACACGGGCCACGACCTGCGGCACGTCCCCGAAAAGACCGCCAGCGCAATGCTTGCTGCGGCGGTATAAGCAAGCCCATCCCTTGCCGCGGCGGGCGGAGTTCGCCCCGCCCGCCGGGGCAGGGTTGGCTGGCAATCAACCACAGGCGGGGATGGCCGGCGCGGCTCGACGGCCGGGAACCGCCGGGCATACGGGATCGAAAGGCTTTGCGTGCGTCGGCAGCATTCCCTCGGGATTCTGCGGGCGGGAGGCAGCGGTTTCCGGCTGCGTGCCGGGGGACGATCCCGGCATGGATGACCGCCTCGTGAAGCGGGACAGGCAGCGCCTCCCCAGGACGACGCAGAAATTCAGGCTTTTCCGGAGTGCCTGGTTGATCGGAAACGCCGCAATGCGGCGTCTGCAAGAGGAGGGAAACGCTGAGCGGAATGGTCGGGGCGAGTGGATTTGAACCACCGACCTCCTGGTCCCGAACCAGGCGCTCTAACCAGGCTGAGCCACGCCCCGAGCCAACTCCCATTGTAAGCGCCCGGCCCGCCCTGCCGCAAATCGTGATAGAACGGGGCGGGAGTTCCTCATGGACCGTCGCGAATTCGTTCTTGCCGGCCTCGCATCGGCCGCCGCGGACTTGCCGCCAGTCCGGCTCGCCGTCATCGGCACAGGCAACCGGGGAACCGCGCTGCTGCGGACTGCGCTGCGCGCCCCGGCCGTCGAGGTGACGGCCGTCTGCGATCTGCGCGACGAGGCGGCCCGGCGCGCCGCCGATCTCGCGGCGACCGCCTCTGGCCGCACGCCGCGGGTGCTGTCCGGTTCGGACTCGGCCTGGCGCCGCGCGCTTGAGATGGCGGACGTCGACGCCGTGCTCATCGCCACGCCGTGGCAATGGCACGCCCGGATGGCCGTCGAGTCCATGCGCGCCGGCAAGTACACGGGCGTCGAGGTGCCCATCGCCCAGACCTACGACGAATGCTGGCAGCTGCTGGAAGCCCACGAGCAGACGCACACGCCCTGCATGATGATGGAGAACTGGAGCTTCCGGCGCGACAACCTCGCCGTTCTGAACATGATCCGCGGCGGGCTGTTCGGCCGCATGGTGCACTGCCATTGCGCCCACTCGCACGACTGCGTCGACCACTGGTTCTTCGACCGCGAGGGCCGCATGCGCTGGGGCGGCGAGTTTCTCGCCCGCCGCAACGCCGACCAGTACCCGACCCACTCGCTCGGCCCGGTGCTGAGCTGGCTGGACATCAACTGCGGCGACGCCTTCGACACGATCTCTTCCCACGCCACCGCCTCGCTGGGCATCAACGAGTACTTCCGCCGCCGCTTCGGACCGAACCACCCGTACGCGCAGCAGCAATGGAAGCAGGGCGACATCGTCACCAGCGTTGTCCGCACAAAGATGGGCAAGACGGTGGTGATCAACTACGACATGCAATTGCCGCGGCCCTACGACAACCGCTGGATGGTGCAGGGCACGCGCGGCCTCTACGACGAAGCCCGCAGCGCCGTCTACATCGTCGACCGGTCGCCGAAGTACCACGAGTGGGAGCCCTTCGCCCCATACCAGGAAGAGTACGAACACCCGTGGTGGAAGGCGATGCGGCAGCCGGAAACCGGCGGAGACCCGCTGGCCGCCGGCCATGGCGGCACCGACGATCTGGAGGTGCGGCTGTTCCTCAACGCGGCCCGCTGGAAGACGCCGCTGCCACTGGACCTGGTCGACTCGCTCACCATGAGCGCGGTCATTCCGGCCAGCGAGGAGTCCATCGCCAGGGGCGGCGCGCCGGCGCCCTTCCCCGATTTCACCCGCGGCCGGTGGCGCTCGCGCAAGCCGTATTTCGGCCTCGTGCCCTGAAGATCAGAAGCTGAAGGCGAGGCCGAACGTCGTGTTCACCCACCGCTCCCGCGTGAAGATGGCCGGGTTGGCCCCGATCGGCGGCCCCGAAGTTTCGGCGCGGTAGACGCGCGTCGTCACCGTCAGCCGCACCGATTGCGATGTGTTCAGCGCGATCCCCGTGCCCAGCATCGCAAAATAGCCCCAGCCGTCGCGCGACACGCAATCGGGGCACTCGAATCGGACCCACTGGCTCGGCTGCCGCAGGCTTTCCGAAGTCCGCACATAGGAGCCGCCCCCGCCGCCGTAGAATTCCAGGCGGCCTCCGGCCAGCGGCGCCACCACGCGCGCCCCCAGCGGAAGGTACGTCTGGAAATCGCGGATCCTCAAATAGCCCGCCGCCGGCGTGTAAATGAAGTCCTTCACGCGGGCCGCGTTGTAGGCGCCCTCGTAGCCGAGGTCGATCTGGAAGTACTTCAGCGGGCGGTATCCGTAGCCGAAATTCCAGAGGAAGGCATTCTGGTAGAAGGTCGTCAGATCGAGGCCCGGGACGGCGAAGCCCAGCCCCGTATAGATGTGGTGGCGGGGATGCCAGCCTTTGCCCCATTGGCCCGAGACGCCCGCCATGGAAAGGAGGAAGGCGAGGTGGAGAACAGCTGCGCGCCGCATACGTCCCTCTGGACGATTCCGTCCTGGCTTCCGTTTCCCGCCGCTTCAGTCCTCGATGGTCATGGTGGGCGTCTTCCGCTCAAGCGACTCCACCCGCTCCATCACCCGCCGCGCCATCTCATAAAACGGCGCGGCGTGGGGATCCTGTTCGCCGGCGAGCGCCACCGGGCGCCCTGTGTCCCCGCCCACGCGGATTTGAGGATTCAGCGGCAGCTCGCCGAGGAAAGGCACGCCCATCGCTTCGGCCGTGCGCCGCCCCCCGCCCTGGCCGAAAATATCCAGCTTCTGGCCTGTTTCGGGCACGATCAGATAGCTCATGTTCTCGACAATTCCGAGCAGCTCCACTTTCACCTGCTGGAACATCAGGACGGCCTTGCGCCCGTCTTCCAGGGCCACCTCGGACGGCGTCGTGACGACGATCGCGCCGGTGAGCGGCACGGTCTGGACGAGGCTCAGCACCACGTCGCCGGTGCCCGGCGGCAGGTCCACGAGCAGGTAGTCCAGCTCGCCCCAGTCCACCTGGCGGATGAAGGACTGCATCACGCTGTGCAGCATCGGCCCGCGCCAGATCAGCGGCTTGTCGCCGGGGTTCAGGAACCCCATCGACATCAGCCGGAGCCCGTGCTGCTCGAGCGGCTGGATGCGGTTGCCGATCGCATACGGCGCATCGCAAATGCCCACCATCAGCGGGACGTTCGGCCCGTAGACGTCGGCGTCGAGCAGGCCTGTCTTCTGGCCGAGCTTCGCCAGCGCAATGGCCAGGTTCACGGCCACGGTGGTCTTGCCCACGCCGCCCTTGCCGGATCCGACCGCAATCAGGTACTTCACGCCTTCGATCGGCTGCTTTGGCATTTCCGCCTGCGGTGGTGCGCCCATATGTCTCCAGTCTAGCGCTTCATCACTGCGTCCCAGAGTTCTCCGGCGTGGCGCACGACCTGCTCCCTGTCCGTCTCGAGCAGATATCGTTTCCGGATCAGGTCGCCAGCGGCCGCATCCACGCGCCTGAGATACTCCTCTTTGTTCCGATACCGCCGCACGATTTCCGATTCATCGAATGCAAAGAAGGATCCCGCCGTGCCGCCGATTTGCTCCGGCGCGCCGGTGTCGGGATGGCGCAGGTTCCAGCCGGTGAACGTCCCCAGCGGCACGGCCACCACGGGCAGCCGGATGCCGCCGAGGTCGATGCCGTCGGCGTCCACCTGCGGCAGGCGCACCGGAAAGCGGGCTGCCACCCGTGGCGGCTCCACCGTGATCACGCCCCGGCTGGCGAATTCCTCCCCGAAGAACAGGTCGAAGGCCTGCTTCGGATACCGCGGCAAGGCGGCGCGCAGGTTGCGCGGCCAGCGGATCCGCTCCCGCGCCACGAGCTGTTCGTCGGCGATGGTCGGGTATTGCGACGGCGACGGCTGGCGGCCATCCCGCACCCATGCCTCCAGCGCCGCCAGTATCGCGCGGAAGAACGGGCGCGTGTCATTGGGGTTCGCCGGATGCTGAAGCCCGCGGACCCGGGCGGGCAAACGCCCCGGCCCGTGCTGCGAACCCGCCAGCACATAAAGCCGCGTGCCGGGATGGAGCGGAATGTCCAGCTCGCCCGCCACGTCGGTGTGAACGAGCGCCGCGCAGCGGTTCCAATACTCCCAGCTTCCGTTGGTCAGAAACAGCTTCGGGATGGCTTCCGGCCGCAGCCGCGAAAGCAGCCCTTCCGAGCCCTGCGCCGTGTAGGAGGGCTGCGGGGTGTCGGAAAAGGGAAACAGGTCCGTGGGGTAGAGCGTGTTCCAGTACGCCCACCCGTCCCGCGACGGCTGCGCGAACCGGTGATTCAGGAACACGCGCCCGGCGCCGGCCACATCCGCCCACACCCCCTCAAAGACCACGCGGCCCGCCTCGTCTTCGTTCATCCCCTCATAGAGCAGCGACCGCAGAAACCGCCCGCTTTGCGAGATGCCAAACCCGATGGCGCGCACCACCCGCGGGGCCGGCTTTGCAAAGGCCCCCGCGGCAGGCGGATGCTTCAGGAAAGAAACCACGTCCCGCACGGCGGCGAGGCCGGCGCTTGACAGCCGCGGGTCCCGGGCCGTGTAGACGAGCTCATACAGGCGACCGGGCTCAAAGCCGGCGCTCATTTCCACCGCCGTCCGGTCCGCGTTGAAACGCCACAGGCGCGGATCGATCTTGCGGCGCCGGCCGAGCACGGCGTCGCGCACGCTCAGCGTGGCCGGTTCGTCCAGCGCCGGGTATGCCACATGGTTGCGGTCCGCGAGCGGCATCCGCGCCGTGCGCTCGTCCGGCAGGAACTCCGCGCGCACCACGCCCTTCACGCCCGCAATGACCGGAACATTCACCCGCAGCAGGCGCGGCTCGGCGGCCGGCACGTCCCATTGCCAGCCGACCCACGCCAGCGTGTAGCCCTGATCGAACAGCCACCCGTCGCCGAATTCTTCCGCCGTGCGCGGATCCGGCGATCCGCGCGCGTAACAGAAGCGCGCGAGCATTCCTTTGCCGCCGCGGTTGGGGATCTCCACGAGCAGCGTGCCGTTGGAGCGCGACGGGTCGGCGGGCTGGAGCAGGTACAGGTCTGCCGTGAACTCCACCAGACCCTGCGCGTTCCGCGGCGCCAGCGGCAAATCGACGAGCCGGGCATTCTGCGCGTGTTTCGGATCCAGCGCCAGATGCGCCCGCGCCACCACCCGCTCGTAGGCGCCCGCCCGGAAGGAGCGCCCGTCAAGGACGGGCGTCCGCTCGATCACTTCGATCCGGACGACATGCGCAGCGGCCTGCCACACGAGGCAGCCGGCCAGAAAAAGAAATCGCAGCCATCGGGCCATGCAACCGATTCTACCGGCCGCCGCCCGCGCACGCTCACGCCAGAGCCAGGCTCGCCTGCGCTTTCAGCGAAAAATCGTCAAATTCCCCGCGCTCGAACTTCGGCCAGGCGGCGGCTGCGATCATCGCCGCGTTGTCCGTGGACAGGTGCGGCGTCGGGAAATAGGCCGGGCACGACAGACGCCCGCTGCGCGCCGCCTCCCGCAACCCGGTGTTGCACGCCACGCCGCCGGAGATGATCACCGACCGGGCCCCGGTTTCCTCCGCCGCCCGTTCCACCCGCTTGAGCAGCTCCTCCACCACGACGCGCTGGAACGCCGCCACCACATTCCTGGTCGCCTGCGGGGTCACGGCGAGCCATTCTTCCAGGCTCGGATGCGGATTGCGCCGCAGCAGCTCGCGCCGGGCCGCAATTTCGGTCTCCATTTCCCGCGACTCGACCCAGCGCAACACCGCCGTTTTCAGACCGCTGAAACTGAAGTCGAGCTGGTTTCCCTTCATCTTCGCCATCGGCAAGTTCACGGCGTCCGGGTTCCCAGACGGTGCCAGCATATCCAGCACCGGCCCGCCCGGATAGCCGAAGCCCAACAGCTTGGCCACTTTGTCATAGGCTTCCCCGGCTGCGTCGTCGCGGGTCTTGCCGAGCAATTGATAGCGCTCGCCCCCGGTCCAAAGGAACAGGTGCGTGTGCCCGCCGCTGGCCACCAGGGCGAGCGCCGGCAGCTCAATCTCCTCGCCAGACCGCCGCGCATCCAGCACCACGGCGTGAATGTGGCCTTCCAGATGGTTTACCCCGATCAACGGCAGGCGCCGAACGGCACAGATTCCCTTTGCGAACGTCAAACCTACCAGGAGCGATCCAACGAGTCCCGGACCGGCGGTGGCAGCCACGGCGCTCAGGTCGGCCCAGGCGGCATGGGCCTCTTGCATGGCCTGCCGCACGACAGGGACAATGGCTCGCAGGTGCTCCCGCGAGGCCAGCTCCGGGACAACGCCGCCGTACTTGCCATGGGTGGCGATCTGGCTGGCCACGACGCTCGAAAGCACTTCGCCGTCGCGGGCCACCACGGCCGCCGCGGTTTCATCGCAGGATGTTTCGATACCGAGAATAAACGGCATATGTCCCCAAATGGGTATATTGGTCAGAGCAGCCCGCCCGCAGGGCTGTGCAGTACAACCGAATGAAACTCTCTGACTTCGATTATCGCCTTCCGGATGAGTTGATTGCACAGGCGCCGCTGGAAGACAGGGCCGCCTCGCGCATGCTGGTGGTCCACCGCGGCGCCGGCCGCTTCGAAGACCGTCATTTCCGCGACCTTCCGCAATTTTTGCGCACCGGCGATTGTCTTGTCATCAATGACACCCGCGTCGTGCCTTCGCGCCTCTACGGGCGCAAAGAGGGGTACGCCCGCGAGGTGGAAGTGTTCCTCCTCACGCCCCAGAACCCGGAGCGGACCCTCTGGACGGCCCTGGTTCGCCCGGGGCGCCAACTGCATGAGGGCGCCCATGTCAGGATTTCCGAGCGTCTGACCATCGATATTCTTGAGACGCGCGTGCGCGGTGAACGGCTCGTCCGGGTGCATTGCGACGGGGACCTGGACGAAGAGATCGAAAGGATCGGCCACGTCCCCTTGCCGCCGTACATCCACCGGCCGGACCAGGCCGCCGACCGGGAGCGTTACCAGACCGTGTTCGCCCGCCAGCGCGGCTCGGCCGCCGCCCCCACCGCCGGCCTGCACTTCACGCCGGAAATGCTGGAAGCCTGCCGCGCGGCCGGGGCGGAGGTCGCCCCCGTCACGCTTCACGTCGGTCTGGGGACGTTCCAGCCGTTGCTCCATGACACGGTGGAAGAGAACCGGCTTCACAACGAACGCTTCAGCATCCCGCCCGAGTCGGCAGAGAAGATCCGCAACGCCAGCCGCCGCATCGCCGTGGGCACGACGGTGGTGCGCACGCTGGAGTCAGCCGTTCTTGACGGCGGGTTCGGCCCGGCAGAAGGCCAGACGGATCTTTTCATTTACCCCGGCTACGAGTTCCGCGCCGTCGATGCGATGCTGACCAATTTCCACCTGCCGAAGTCGAGCCTGCTTCTGCTGGTTTGCGCTTTCGGCGGCAAGGATCTGATTCTATCCGCCTATCGCCACGCGGTCGAGCAGCGCTACCGTTTCTTCAGCTACGGCGATTGCATGCTGATCCTGTGAAGGACGCGGCGCGGTGGCCAATCATGCCGCCGTTCGCGGCCGGGCGGCGGTGAATTTCACGCAAAAACGGAAGGAAATTCGCTCGCAATTCCGCTCCGCGCCGGCGGCGATTGCCTTGCTTCAACGCAACAGCGGCGCGCTCGCGTTTGCGTAATCCAGCACGAGCGACGGCGCCACGCCGAGCGCGAACGTGCCTGCGACGGAAGCCGCCAGCGCCCATCGGAGGCCTGCTGCGGCGGCCGGCAGCTCGGGCAGGCCGGCCGATGGCTCGTGCATGTACATCATGACGATGATCCGCAGGTAATAATAGGCCGCCACCGCGCTGTTCAGCAGGCCGAGAACGGCCAGCCAGACGAGGTGGGCGTCGAGGGCCGCCTTGAAAATATAGAATTTCCCGAAAAATCCGGCTGTGAGCGGCACGCCGGTCAGCGACAGCAGGAAAATGGACAGCACGGCGGCCATGGCCGGCGAGCGCCGGCTCAAACCGGCCAGATCGGCCAGCTCGACATGCCGCTCGCCCCGCCCGGCCACGTGGGTCACCACGGCGAAGGCGCCGAGATTCATGAAGGCGTAGGCGGCCAGGTAGAACATCGCCGCCGCCGCGCCCGTGTCGGACATCGCCGTGAGGGCCACCAGCACGTAGCCGGCATGGGCGATGGAGCTGTAGGCCAGCAGGCGTTTCACGTTGGTCTGGTGCAGCGCGGCGAAATTGCCGATCACCATCGTCGCCAGCGCGACGGCCCACAGCACCGGCTCCCAGCGCTCCCGCATCGGCGCGAAGGCCGTCATCAGGATGCGCAGAAACATGGCGAAGGCAGCGGCCTTCGGCCCGACGCTGAGGAACGCAGCCACCGGCGCGGGCGCGCCCTGGTAAACGTCCGGCGCCCACATCTGGAACGGCGCCGCCGACACCTTGAACGCCAGCCCCACCAGCAACATCCCGGCCGCGGCCGCCACCATCGTCTGGCTCACCCCCGAAGCCGGGTCAAGGATCAGCCTGCGCACTTCGCTGAGGCTCGTCGTGCCGGTCGCCCCCCACAGCCATGCAACGCCGTACAGGAAAAACGCGGACGCGAACGAACCCAGCAGGAAGTACTTCAGCGCCACCTCGTTGTTTCGCTTGTCGTCGCGCAGGTACCCGGCCAGAACATAGCTGGCGATCGAGGAGCACTCCAGCCCGATGAAGAGCATGATCAGCTCGTTCGAGGCGGCCATCAGGCACTGGCCGGCGATGGAGTAAAGAATCAGCGCGTAATATTCTCCCGAGTCGTGGTTCTCCTGGCGCAAGTAATTGGCTGAAATCAACACGACCAGCATTCCGGCAAGGCAAACCAGAATCCGGAAAAACGTCGAAAATCCGTCCACGACAAGCAGGTTGGAAAAGGCCGGCCCTGGGTCGCCGGCCGCCATGGCCGCGAGCGCCGCGGCACCTGCCAGAGCCAGAAAGGCCGCGGCGGCGAGCTTCGTGCGGCTGCCCGGCTTCATCATGGATTCGGCCAGCATCAGCCCTGTCGCCACAATGGAAAGCAGGATTTCCGGAGAAAACCGGAGCAATTCCTGCGGGGTCGGTACAAAACTAACGGGCATGAGCAACTTCCTGTGCGGGTTTTCCGGTTTGCGGCTGATCGAGCACCAGCTCCAGCACCTGCCGGCTTCCGGTGCTGATGGAGGGCAGGAACGACTGCGGCCCCACGCCCATCCAGATCATCATCACCACCAGCGGCGTCACCAGCGCCCATTCGCGCAGGTTCATATCCGTCACGTGGCTCCGCACCGGCTCCGGCGCCGGCCCGTAAAAGGCCCGCTGCACCAGCCACAGCATGTACACCGCGGAAAGAATCACCCCGGTTCCCGCCAGTACGGCGTAGAGGAACCTCGCCTGCGCGGCGCCCACGAGCACCAGGAACTCGCCGACGAAATTGTTCAGCATCGGCAGGCCGATGCTGGCCAGCGAAGTGATGACGAACATGGTGGACAGCCACGGCGCCACCGCGCCCACGCCGCCGTAGTCGGCGATCTCGAGCGAGTGCCGCCGCTCGTAGAGCAACCCCACCAGGATGAACAGCGCGCCCGTCGAGATGCCGTGGTTCAGCATCTGGTAGACCGCGCCGTCCAGGCCCGCCTGGGTGAAGGTGAAGATGCCGAGCACGACGAAGCCAAGGTGGCTCACCGAGCTGTAGGCCACCAGCCGTTTCATGTTCGGCTGCGCCATCGCCACCAGCGCGCCGTAGATGATGCCGGTGATCGCCAGCGTGATGATCCATCCCGCGTTGGCGCGCGCCGCTTCAGGAAACAGCGGCAGCGAGATCCGCACCAGGCCGTAGGTCCCCAGCTTCAGCAGCACGCTGGCCAGCATGACCGAGCCGGCCGTGGGCGCCTCGCCGTGCGCGTCCGGCAGCCACGTGTGCAGCGGGAACAGCGGGACCTTGATGGCGAACGCAATGAAGAACGCCAGGAACAGCCAGAAGCCCTCCTGCGCCGTGAAGGCGAGCTGCCCGGTGCGCAGCATGTCGAGCAGCAACGGCAGGTCGAACGTGCCCGCCCGGTTGTAAATCCAGATCATCGCCGCCAGCATCAGCGCCGAGCCGGCCATCGTGTAGAGGAAGAACTTCACCGCGGCGTAGATCCGCCGGTCGTGCCCCCAGATGCCGATGAGGAAATACATCGGCACCAGCGACACTTCCCAGAAGACGAAGAACAGGAACAGATCCAGCGCCACGAACACGCCGATGACGCCGAACAGCAAAAACAGCAGGAAGGCGTGGAATTCCTTGACGCGGTCCTCGATGTGCCTCCAGCTCACCAGCACGCAGATGGGCGTCAGGAACGTGGAAAGGATCACCAGCCACAGGCTCAGGCCGTCCACGCCGACGTGATAGCGGATGGCCGGGGACTCGATCCACGGCACGTTCGTCTCGAACGTGTACTTGCCCGCGTTCGCCGCCACCGGCCCTGCCAGCCCGAGCGAGAACAGAAAGACGACCAGCGACACGAACAGCGCGAACTTGCGCACCAGCCCCGGGTTGTCCGCGGGCAACACGAGCGTGAGCAGCGCGCCCGCGGCCGGGATCACCAGAAGTATATTGAGCAGGTTCACCGCATCCCTCCCCAGAACGCCGCCGCCGCAACGATGGCGACCGAGCCGAGCACCACCCACGCCGCATATCGCCGGATATAGCCGGACTGCATCTGCCGCAGCCCTGCGCCGACCGCCTTCGCCAGCGCCCCGGCGCCGTTCACCGCACCATCCACCAGCCGCGCGTCCACCACGCCCCACAGCAGCGCGCGCGAGCCGTCGCGGATCGGGTGCACGATGACCGCATCGTACATCTCATCCACGTAGTACTTGTTGTAGACCAGCCGGTACAGGCCGCCGAGCATCTGCGAAAACCGCTCCGGCAGCCCCGGCGCCGCAACATAACACAGCCACGCGAGGCCAATGCCCGCCAGCCCGGCGGCCACCGACGCATACACGAGCGTCTCATCGTGCGGCGCGTGCTCGCCGCCGAACAACGGGGCCAGATAGTGGGGCACGTTGAAGTAGCCGCCCGCCAGGCTCAGCAGCGCCAGCACGCCGAGCGGCAGCGTCATCACCAGCGGCGACTCGTGCGGGTGGGCGTCCCCGCGGTACGTGCCGAAGAAGCACAGGAAAATGGCGCGGAAGACATAAAACGCGGTCATCGCCGCCGTCGCCACGCCGACCCAGAACATCCACGGGGCGTGCGCGTGCGCGGCCAGCAGGATGGCGTCCTTGGAATGGAATCCCGAAAACGGCGGCACGCCCGCAATCGCCACCGCCGCCGCCAACAGCACGGTGAACGTCACCGGGATCTTCGAGCGCAGCCCGCCCATCATCCGCAGGTCCTGCTCGCCCGAAAGGGCGTGAATCACGCTGCCCGCGCCCAGGAACAGCAGCGCCTTGAAGAACGCGTGCGTCATGATGTGGAACACCGCGGCCGAGTAGGCCCCCACGCCGAGCCCGAGGAACATATAGCCAAGCTGGCTCACCGTGGAGTAGGCGAAGACCTTCTTGATGTCGTACTGCGTCATGCCGATGGTGGCCGCCAGCACCGCCGTCAGCAGCCCCACGATGGCCACCACTTCCATCGCCGTGGGAGACAGATTGTAGAGAGGCGCCGACCGCGCCACCATGTAAACGCCCGCCGTCACCATCGTCGCGGCGTGGATCAGCGCGCTCACCGGCGTCGGGCCTTCCATGGCATCCGGCAACCACACGTACAGCGGCACCTGCGCGCTCTTGCCCGTGGCTCCAACCAGCAGCAGCAGGCAGATCAGTGTCACCGTCTGCGGGTTCAGCGCCGAGGCCTCCGCCTGGGCCTTGCCGAAGACCGCGGCGAAGTCCAGCGAGCCGAACGTGAGCAGCGTCAGGAACATTCCCAGCGAAAAGCCGAGGTCGCCCACGCGGTTGACCACGAAAGCCTTCTTGCCCGCATCCGTCGCGCTCTTCTTCAGGTAATAGAAGCCGATCAGCAGATACGAGCACAGGCCCACGCCTTCCCACCCGATGAACAGCACCAGGTAGTTCGCCGCCAGCACCAGCACCAGCATGAAGAACATGAACAGGTTCAGGAAGGCGAAGAAGCGGTCGTAGCCGGCCTCGTGCGCCATGTAGCCGACGGAATAGATGTGGATGAGCAGCCCGATGCCGGTCACCACCAGCAGCATCACCGCCGTCAGCCGGTCGACCATGAAGTCGAAGCCCACATTCACAATGCCGCTCCGGATCCATGTGAAGTAGCGCTCCGTGTAGGCCGCCTCCAGCGGTTGCAGGTCCGCCAGGACCTTCAGCACCCAGAGGAAGGACAGCAGCACGCTGCCGATGGCGAAGGTGTTGACGAGCGCCTTCGGCAGCCTTCGCCCGGCGATTCCGTTGACCAGGAATCCGGCGAGCGGGAATGCGGGGATGAGCCAGAGATGATGCATCGCGTCAGAGCTTCAGCGAGGAGACTTCGTCGATTTCGAGCGTCGCGCGGTTCTTGAACACCGTCAGGATGATGGCCAGGCCCACGGCCGCTTCCGCAGCGGCCACGACCATCACGAAGAAGCTGTAGATGTGGCCGTCGACGTTCTTCAGCTGGTGGCTGAAGGAGAGAAACGACAGGTTCACCGCATTCAGCATCAGCTCGATGCACATGAACACGGTGAGGATGTTGCGGCGGATCAGGAACCCCGCCGCGCCGATCACGAACAGGATCACGCTCAGGATCAGATACCAGCTCAGCGGCACTTGCGCCGCCAGCACATGCGTCAGGTCCGGCATCCCTCAGATCTCCTTCCGCGCCAGCACCACCGCGCCGAGGATCGCAATCAGGATCAGGATCGACGTCACCTCGAACGGCAGCAGCCACGTCGTGAACAGCACCCGGCCCACCTCGTACGGCCCGGCGGTGAAGCCTCCGAACCGCACCGCCTCGGTCCGCGGCGCCTGCGTCGCCAGGATGTAGGCGGCCACGCCGGCCAGCGTAAACAGCAGCGGCAGCGCCACCGCCGTGCGCAAAACCTTTCGCGAGGGGCGCTTCTCGCCGCCCGCGTTCAGCAGCATGATGACGAACACGAACAGCACCATGATGGCGCCGGCGTAAACGATCAGCTGAACCGCCGCCAGAAACTCGCCCCCGAGCAGCAGGTACAGCACCGCCAGAGAACCCATCACGCCGATCAGCGACAGCGCGCTGGAAATCGGGTGCGTCTGCAACACCAGGTTCAGCGCGCAGCCCACGGCGATGGCGGCGAAAACCAGAAACAGGATGACATCCATGACAGCTCGACCCCTCAGCCCGCCAGCGCCACGATCAGGCCCGTCGCCAGCAGGTTCGCCAGCGCCAGCGGAAACAGAAACGTCCAGGCGAAACGCATCAACTGGTCGTAACGGAACCGCGGCAGCGTGCCGCGGATCCAGATGAACACAAACACGAGGAAGCCGGCCTTGGCCACGTACCAGAACAGCGGAATCAGCACCGGCTTCAGCGCCGGGACCAGAAATACGGGCGACAAGGCCAGCAGCAGCACGCCGAAAACCGGGAAGGTGAACCGGTCCCACTTGCGCCGCCGCGCCGCCTGCGTTGCGTGAAAGAGCAGAATCAGCCCGGCGCCCGCCAGCAGCACGGCCGGAACCAGGTCGCTGCCGTAGGCGGCCGGCCACAGCGGGTGCCAGCCTCCGAGAAACAGCGCCGTCGCCAGGCAGCAGATCACGATGATGTTGGCGTATTCAGCCATGAAAAACGACGCGAACATCATCGAAGAGTATTCGGTATGGAAGCCCGCCACCAGCTCGCTTTCCGCCTCCGGCAGATCGAACGGCACGCGGTTGGTTTCGGCAAAGGCCGCGATCAGGAAAATCACGAACGCGAGAATCTGCGGCGCGGGCAGCGCAAAGATCGTCCATTTCGGCAAAAACCCGAGATAATACCCGCCCTGCATTTCGACGATTTGCCGCAGATTCAGCGTGTTCGCCAGCAGCAGCGGGCTCGCCACCGCCATGGCCAGCGGCAGCTCGTAGCTGACCATCTGCGCCGACGACCGCAGGCTTCCCATCAGCGCGTACTTGTTGTTCGACGCCCAGCCGCCGATGGCGATGCCGTACACGCCCAGCGAGCTGAGCGCCAGCAGGAACAGGATGCCGATGTTGATGTCCGTCAGCCCGATCGCCGTCCGCACCCCGAACAGATCGAACTCCGGCGTGAACGGGATCACCACGATCCCCGACAGCGCCAGCGTCACCGCCAGGAACGGGGCCAGCAGGTAGAAGAACGGGTTCGCATAGGAGGGGACGATGCCTTCCTTGGTCAGCAGCTTGATCAGGTCCGCCAGCGGCTGGAGCAGGCCGTGCGGCCCCACCCGGTACGGACCGGGCCGCAGCTGGATGTGCGCCAGGACCTTGCGCTCCACCCAGACCGCATAGGCGCAGCAGGTGAGCAGCACGAAGGCCGTCAGGGCCATCTTCAACAGCGTCAGCAGGTAGAAATTCATGGCACTTGCAACTGGAACAGCCGGCCCGGCGCTTCCATCACTTCATTCAGTTTCCTTGAATACTTGCCAAGCGTGCCCGAGGTAAACAGCGTATCACCGGCGCTGCGCACCAGTTCCGGCTGCGCCTCCAGCCCCGGCGCGCCCGCCGCCGCCTTCGTTTGCGCCGCCCCGCCGGTGGCGATCACCGCCAGCGGCACGCCGTAGCCGGGCACGGCGCGGCGGATCTCCTCGAACACCTTATCCGGCAGCGGCACGCCGAGTTCGAGGCCCAGCTGCGCCGCCAGCAGCCCCATGATCTCCAGGTCGGACTTGGTCCCCATCACTTTGGGGCCCGCCTTGGTGCGCTGCACCTCGCCGCAGACGTTGGTCACCGTGCCGTTCTTCTCGTACAGGCTCATTGCCGGAAGCACGATGTCGGCCTGCGCCGCCGTCTCGGTCAGAAAGAGCTCCTGGACGATGACGAACGCGTTCTGCGCGGCGAACCGCCGCCCGCCCTTGAGCGGGTTGGCGCCCACCACCCAGATCAGGTCCAGGTCGGCCGCTTCCATCATCGCGTCCAGGTGCATGCCCGGGATTTCCACCGGGCGGTAGCCGGGCCCGAGATGGGGCAGCAGCCCCATGTCCATGGCGCCGCGCGAGTTGGCGTAATCCACCAGGCAAACGTACTTGACCGGGATGCCGAGCGAGTCGCCGAACTGCACCAGCCGCCGCACCGCATCGCCCTTGACGCTGGCCCCGTAAAGGACGACGAGGTTCTTGCGCGCCTTCAGCTCGTCGCGCAGCTCCTCCAGCCGCTCCGTCTCGCTGCCCGCCGCGGCCCGGAGGCTGCGCGCCGCATACTGGTCTTCGCGCGCGGGCCCTTCGGAGATCACGTACATCGCCATCTGGTGGTGGCGCCAGTTGGCCCGCAGCTGCACAGCGAGCATCGGCTGCTGCTGCGCCAGGTCGGCGCCGAGCACCAGCGCCGCGTCGCACGTGTAGAGGTCGCCGGTCGCCGCCAGCGCGTCGGCGCGGCCGCCCAGAGCGTCCAGCAGCGTGATCAGGTCGCCCGAGCGGTGATGGTCGATGTGGCTGGTGCGCAAACCCTGCCGTGCGAACTTCTGGAGATAGTAGTTCTCCTCGTTCGTTGTGCGCGTCGAGCCGATCACCGCGATCCTGCCGTTGCGTTCGATCGACTCCCGCATGCGGCCGGCCGCCGCTTTCAGCGCTTCGCTCCAGCTGGCCGGCTCGAGCTTGCCGTTCTTCCGGATCAGCGGCGATTGCAGGCGCTCGCTGCTGTGCACGAAGTCGAACGCGAACCGTCCCTTCACGCACAGGAATTCGCCGTTCAGGCCGGAGCGGTCCCGGTTGTTGGCGCGGATGATTTCCCCGTTGCGCACGCTCAGCGTGGTCTTGCAGCCGTTCGAACAGTGGGTGCACACCGCCGAAACATAGTTCATCTCCCATGGGCGCGACTTGTAACGGTACGTGCCCGACGTCAGCGCGCCCACCGGGCAGACGTCAATGCACCAGCCGCACTCGTCGCACTCGAGGTGGTCGCCCTTGTTGGGGATGATCTCGGCCGCCACGCCGCGGTAGCTGAGCCCCAGCGCCGCCACGCCCAGCCCCTCGTCGCAAACCCGGATGCAGCGGTAGCAGAGAATGCACCGCGCCGGGTCGTAAAACACAAGCGGGCTCCATTGTTTCTCGTCCGCATGGTGCTTGATCTCGACGAAGCGGCTCTCGCCGAGGCCGTAGCGGAACGTCATGTCCTGGAGCTCGCACTCGCCGCCCTTGTCGCACACCGGGCAGTCGAGCGGGTGGTTGGTGAGCAGGAACTCGAGCGTCGACTTGCGCGCCTCGGCCACTTTCGGCGTGTCGGTGTGCACCACCATGCCTTCGGCCACCGGCATGGCGCAGGCCGGCTGGAGCTTCGGCATTTTCTCGATTTCCACCAGGCACATGCGGCAGGCCGCCTGGACGCTGAACCCTTCGTAGTAGCAAAAGGCGGGAATGTCGATGCCCGCCTGCCTGGCCGCGTCGATCAACAGCGTGCCCGCGGGCGCCGTCACCGGCTTGCCGTCGATCGTCAGGTTCACCATGTTCGCCATCGCCGTCGCCCTCCGCCCCGTCACAACACCGCCAGCGGCTGCGTGCCGGGCGCCGGCGCGAACATCTCCGCCTGCCGGATCCGGTCGAGGATCTCGTCGCGGAACTTCCGCACGATCGCCATTGCCGGCATCGCCGCCGCATCGCCCAGCGGACAGAAGGTCCGCCCGAGCATGTTTTGCGAGATCTGGTCGATGGTTGCCAGGTCGCGCTCGCTGCCAATGCCTTCCTCGAGCCGCGCCGTGATCTTTTTCAGCCACGTCGTGCCCTCGCGGCACGGGATGCACCAGCCGCAGCTTTCGTGCGCGTAGAACTTCATCAGCCGCGCCAGCACCTTCGTCATGTCGGTGGTCTCGTCGAGCACCACCGTGGCGCCCGAGCCGAGCATCGAACCCGCCTTGGCCAGCGAGTCGTAATCGGCCGGGATGTCGCACTCGTCCGCCTTCAACACCGGCGAGGAGCTGCCGCCCGGGATCACCGCCTTCAGCTTGCGCCCCTTCCAGACGCCGCCGCCGATCTCGTTGATGATCGTCAGCAGGTTCATTCCCAGCGGCACTTCGTAAACGCCCGGCCGCTCGATGTGGCCGGAAAGGCACACCAGCCGCGTGCCGCCGTTGCGCGGCGTGCCCAGCGAGGCGTACCATTCGCCGCCGTTCAGGATGATGTCCGGCACGGCGCAGTACGTCTCGACGTTGTTCAGGATGGTCGGGCACTGGAAGGCGCCCGAAGTGGCCGGGAACGGCGGCTTCAGCCGCGGGTTGCCGCGCTTGCCTTCGAGCGACTCCAGCAGCGCCGTCTCCTCGCCGCACTCGTAGGAGCCTGCGCCGGTATGGGTGGAGAGGTGGAACTCCCAGCCCGAGCCGCACACGCTGGCGCCGAGGAAGCCGCGCGCGTAGGCCTCCTCGATGGCGCGATCCATGATTTCGATGTACTCGCGGTATTCGCCGCGAATGTAAACCCAGCCGCGGCAGGCGCCGATGGCCCGCGCCCCGATCAGCACGCCCTCGATCAGCCGGTGCGGGTCGTAGCCCATCAGGATGCGGTCCTTGCAGGTGCCCGGCTCACCCTCGTCGGCGTTGACGACGACGTATTTCGGCTTCGGCGACTTGCGGTCGACGAAGCTCCATTTCATGCCGGTGGGGAAGCCCGCCCCGCCGCGCCCGCGCAACGCCGATTTCTTGACCTCCTCGACAATCGCTTCCGGCTCCATGGCGAGCGCCTTGCGGATCGCCTCATAGCCGCCGGTGGCCAGATACTCGTCGATCCAGACCGGCTCGGTGCGCGGATACTCGAAACGCCGCGTCAGGACCCGCTTTTCCAGCGGGTGGGGCGGCGAAAGCAGTGTCTCTTTCATGGCATTCTCCTCGTCCGGGGCGTTTGGCACTGCTTTACTGCAATTTCCTCAGGCTCTCGATCAGCCGGTCGAACTTCTCCGGCGTCATGTGGTAGTAAAAATCGTAATTCACCTGCATCGCCGGGGCCCACGAGCACGCCCCCAGGCATTCGACCTCCTCCAGCGAGAACTGCCCGTCGGCGGTCTTGCCCTTGTTGCCGATGCCGAGCGTGCGGCAGGCGTGCTCGAACAGCTCCTGGCCGCCGGTGAGCATGCAGCTGATATTCGTGCAGATCTGGATATGGTGCCTGCCGCGCGGCTCCCGCACGAGCATCGTGTAGTAGCCGAGCACCTCCTCGATCTCCACCCGGCTCAGTTTCAGCCGCCTGGCGAACTCGTCGATGACCTCTTCGGTCACGGCGCCCACCTCGTCCTGCGCGTAAAGCAGCATCGGAATCAGCGCGCCCTTCTGCCTGCCGGGCGGGTAATTGCCGATCATTTTCGCGAATTTGGCTTCCAGTTCCGGCGAAAACGTCATCCTGTTTCTGCCTCCGCCGCGTCAGCGGTCCACGTCCCCGAGAACGAAATCCATGCTGCCGAGCGCCGCGATCGTGTCCGCGATCAGCTTGCCTTCGAACATGGCCGGCAGCGCCTGCAAGTTGCCGAAGCTCGGCGTGCGCATGAACACGCGCCACGGCTTCGTGCCGCCGTCGCTGACCACGTAGAAGCCGATCTCGCCGCGCGGGCTCTCCACCGGCACGTAAGCTTCGCCCGGCGGCACGTGCACCCCTTCGGTGACGATCTTGAAGTGGTAGATGAGCGCCTCCATCTGCGTCTTCATCTTTTCGCGGTCCGGCAGCACGACGCGCGGTGCGTCGGCCTTCCACGGCCCTTCGGGCATCCCGTCGAGCGCCTGCTCCACGATGCGCGCGCTCTGCCGGATCTCTTCCAGGCGCACGAGGAAGCGCGCATAAACGTCGCTTTCCTGCTCGACCGGGATGCGGAAATCGAATTTGTCGTAGCTCGAGTACGGCTCCGCCTTGCGGATGTCCCAGGCCAGGCCCGCGGCGCGGATCATCGGACCGGTGACGCCGAGGTCGAGCAGCCGGTCCAGGCTGACGTGCGCCACGCCCTTCGTGCGCTTCAGAAAGATCGGGTTTTCCTTCAGCAGCGCCTCGTACTCGTCGACCTTTTCGGGCAGCCCGCGGACGAAGTTGCGCACCGCGCGGTCCCAGCCCCGCGGCGGCTCCAGCGCCAGCCCGCCGATGCGAATGTAGCTCGTCATCATCCGCTGGCCGCTGAACATCTCGAAAATGCGCAGCAGCTCCTCGCGCTCGCGGAAGCAATAGAAGAACACGGTCATCGCGCCCAGGTCGAGCGCGTGCGTGCCCAGCCACACCACGTGGCTGTTGATCCGCGACAGCTCGGCCAGCAGCACGCGCATCCACTGCGCCTTCGGGGGGATCTCGATTTGCAGAAGTTTTTCCACCGGCAGCACGTAGGCGAGGTTGTTGGACAGGTTCGCCAGATAATCCATGCGGTCGGTGATGGTTACCACCTGCTGCCAGCCGAGATCCTCGGCCTGCTTCTCGATGCCGGTGTGCAAATAGCCGATGTCGGGCTGCGCCCGCGTGACGATCTCGCCGTCCAGCTCGAGGATCACCCGCAACACGCCGTGCGTCGACGGGTGCTGCGGCCCCATGTTGAGCACCATGCGCCGGGGCGAGCCGGGGGAGGCCGGCTCCAGCTCCTCCAGTCGGCGGTCCATCGCGGTGTCTGTCGGATTCATCGCGCGTTTCCCCTCGCCTGCCGGCCCCTCACTCGTCCTTGTAGCTGTACTTGTGCCCGTGCACCGGGAAATCCTTGCGCAGCGGATGCCCCTGCCAGTAGTCCGGCATCAAGATCCGCCGCAGGTCCGGGTGGCCCTCGAACCGCACGCCGAACATATCCCAGACTTCCCTCTCGTACCAGTTCGCCCCCGCCCATACGGAGCAGACGCTCGGCACGACCGCGTTGGCCGAAGGCACGGCCACCTTGATGCGCAGCCTTTCGTTGCGCTCGATCGAGTGCAGCATGTAGACCACCTCGAAGCGCGGCTCGAGCGGGTAGCGGTCAATGCAGGTGACCGCCACGAGCCGCACGAAGCTTCGCTGCTCCTTGAGAAACCGGCACAGCGCGGCGAGCTTCTCCGGCGTCGTCCACAGCACCAGGCCGCCGCATTCGAGGCTGGCGCCGGCAAGCGCTTCAGGGTCCCAGGCGGCGATGGATGCCGGTGTCGGCAGGCTGAGAATTTCGGCAGGCAGCATGGCAGGCGTCAGCTCCGGCGCGGCGTCTCCTGGTCTTCGCCGTAGGCCCAGTCCAGCACGCCCCGTTTCCAGACGTAAACGAAGCCCGCAAAAACGAGCGCGATGAAAACCAGCATCTCGACGAAGGCGAACAGCTTGAGCTCCCTGTAAACGACCGCCCACGGGTAGAGAAAAATAGCCTCCACATCAAAGAGGATGAACAGCATCGCCACCAGATAGAATTTCACGCTGAAGCGTTCGCGCGCCCCGCCCACGGGCGGGATGCCGCACTCGTAGGGCGTGTCCTTCACCGGATTCCTGACGCGCTTGCCGAGCAGGACGCCCAGAGCGATCAGCGCCGCTGCCAGCCCGGCCGCAAGCAGAATCTGCGCAAGAACCGGAAAGTAGGCCTCGTAGATGGATGTGGGCATGGTGGCGGAAGCGGAACGCCCCCTGCGGCGTTCACCCTTCACTATAATGAGCCGTAGAAGAACGTGTCAAACCAGCACGAGGATGCGCTGATCCCCATTGTCATCAACGGGGAAGCGCAACAGGTTCCAGCGGGCCTGAATATCCGGAACCTGGTGGAGCATCTCGGCCTCGACCCGGCCCGCGTCGCGGTCGAGCTCAACCGCCGCCTCGTCCGCAAGCCCGATTGGGAGGCGACGCCCGTCGAGCCCGGAGCCGTGCTGGAGATCGTCACCTTCGTCGGCGGCGGCTGATCGCCGGCTTTCCCGCGATTCTGGGGCGGCGGCGCCGCGGCCGCGCCGCCCGGCCTGCGCCGCCGTGGAAAGAAGACAGCCGCGGTGGGCAACGTCCGCACAATATGTTGGGTTCAATCTGTCCGCGGCGCCACAATTTGCGAGTTGACTTCCCCCCGGCCGCGAATAGACTTGGACTTGGACTCTGGCTCAAACAGAAAGGCACGATCATGTTCAAAACAAAATCCCGCAGCTCTGGCAGCCTTCCCGCCGAACAGATTTTCTCCAGCGCCGACGTCGCCCGCCTTGCCGGCGTCTCGCTCCGCCAGCTCCAGTGGTGGGACGAGCAGAAGGTCGTCTCGCCCCGTCATGAAGGTCACCGCCGCATTTACGGCCCGGCGGAGGTGGCGGCGGTGAGCGTCATCGCCGAGCTGCGGCACAAAGGCTTCAGCCTCCAGAAGATCCGCCGCGTGCTGCGCCCCTTGCAGCGCGAGCTGAACCGGCGGATCAGCGAGGTCGCCTCCGGCGCGGACCTGTACCTGGTCACCGACGGCAAGGCCGTCCATGTGCTGTCGGACAAGGACCGCGTCCTGCAACTTCTGCTCGGCGCCCGCCAGCCGATGTACGTCGTTTCGGTCTCCGAGCAATACAAGAGGCTCACCGGCACCCCGCGAAAGCCAGTCCGCAGCGAGACGGGGGCGGCCGCAGCCGCGCGCCGCGCGAAGGCGGAATAACGCCGCTTCGTTCCCTTCCGCCCGCCCCGCTGCCGCCCGAATCGGAGGACGCGGGCGCCCCGCCAGGCGGGGCGCCCGCGGCGGGACCGCACATTTTTCGAAGCCTTCGCCGCGTCTGGCCGTCCAAAGAAGTGCAGAATCTGCTGCGATATACTTGAGTCAGGTCTGGGGGACCTTGAATTGAAAATGCGCCGATTTCGCGGGCTGCTGTTTTCCCTGTTGGTGATTGCCGTCTGTTCTCTGGTCGCCGGACGCTATGGGCCGGTTGCGGCGGCAGGCGGCGCGCCGGCCGCGGCGCCTTCAGGCGAAGACGACCTGGCCGCCAGCCTCAAGCAGTTCACCTCCCTGTACCGCCTGGTGGAAGAGAACGCAGCCGACCGCGTGAATCCGGACCAGAGCATTTACAAGGGCGCCATCCCGGGCATGCTCCGGACGCTCGACCCGCATTCGAGTTTCTTCGACCCGCGCGATTTCCAGGAGATGCGCGAGGAGCAGCGCGGCAAGTACTACGGCGTGGGCATGACCATCCAGCCGAAGGACAACCGCATCGTCGTCGTTGCGCCCTTCACCGGCTCGCCTGCCTACAAGGCCGGCATCCGCCCCGGCGACGTCATTCTCCAGGTGGACGACAAGCGCACGGAGGGCATGACGACGAAAGAAGTGGCGGACCTGCTCAAGGGGCCCAAAGGCACCCAGGTGACCGTCGTGATCGGCCGCGAGGGTGTCGACAAGCCGCTCACCTTCGTGCTGACCCGCGGCGAAATCCCCCGCTACAGCGTCCAGACCGCTTTCTGGCTCAAGCCGGGCATCGCCTACATCGACATCGAGATGTTCAACGAGAACACTTCCGAGGAGCTCGAGGCGGCCTTCCGCAAGCTCGGCGAACAGAATGTGAGGGGCCTGATCCTCGACCTCCGCAGCAACCCGGGAGGCTTGTTGAGCGAGGGCGTCGCTGTCGCGGGGCGGTTTCTCAAGAAGGGCCAGGTGGTGGTGAGCCACCGCGGCCGCACCTCGCCGGAACGGCCCTACATCGCCACCAACGGCGGCACGGCGGGCAACTACCCGATCGTGGTGCTCGTCGACCGCTACTCGGCATCGGCGGCCGAGATCGTCGCCGGCGCGTTGCAGGATCATGACCGCGCCTGGGTGTTCGGCGACAACACTTTCGGCAAAGGCCTTGTCCAGACGGTGTTTCCGTTGTCGGAAAACACCGGCCTCGCCCTGACCACCGCCAAGTACTACACGCCATCGGGGCGGCTGATCCAGCGGGATTACACCAGCGGCTCGTTTTACGAGTACTATTACAACCGCAAGGACGGCCCCAGGGACACGCTGGACGTCAAAATGACCGACGCCGGACGGCCCGTTTACGGCGGCAACGGCATTCAGCCCGACGAGAAATTCACGCTGAAATACAACCGCTTCCAGGTGGAGCTCCTGCGCAAGGGCGCGTTCCGCGACTATATCCCGAAATACTTCGCCGGCCGCGAAGCCCGTCTGGAAAAGGACTGGGCGCCTGACCAGGAAATGCTGAACGATTTTCACCAGTTCCTGCTCAAAAACAATTTCAGTTTCACCGAGGCCGAATTCGCCGAAAACAACGACTGGATCCGCCAGCAACTCAAGCGCGAGGCCCTCGTCACCGCCGCCGGCCTCGACGAGAGCCTGAAATACGCAGTCGAGATCGACCCGGCCGTGCAGAAGGCCGTCGAATCTCTTCCGAAAGCCCAGGCGCTGCTGGAGCTCCAGAAGAAGCAGCTCGTGCAAGTCCAGAAGAGGTCCCGCCGCGATTGAGCCAGCCGCCCGCACCGGCCGTCCGGCCGCAAATTGTGGTCCTCGATACCGGCGGGCAGTATTGCCATCTGATCGCCCGCAAGATCCGCGAGCTGGGCGTGTATTCGGAAATCCGCCCGAGTGAAACGCCGGCGTCCGCGCTGGAAGGCGTGCGCGGCATTGTGATCAGCGGCGGTCCGGCCAGCGTGTACGAGCCGGACGCGCCCCGGGTCGACCCGGCCATTTTCGATCTCGGCTGCCCGGTGCTGGGCCTCTGTTACGGGCATCAGATGATCGCCTGGCGGCTGGGCGGGGAAGTCCGGCGCGGCGAGAAGGGCGAGTACGGGCTGGCCTGGCTGGAAACGCTCGGGCAGGACCCGCTGTTCGCCGGCGCCGAAGGCCGGCAGCCGATCTGGATGAGCCACCGCGACACGGTCACCCGCGTCCCCCCCGGCTTCGCGATTCTCGGGGCCACCGACACCTGCCCCGTGGCCGCCATGGGCGACCGCGCGCGCCGCATCTACGGGCTTCAGTTCCACCCCGAGGTCGTCCACACGGCCAATGGCAAGCGGATTCTTGCCAACTTCCTGTTCTCCGTCTGCGGCTGCGAGCAGGACTGGAGCCCGCGCGACCAGTCGGCGCGCATCCAGGAGGAGATCCGGCGGACGGCCGGGAAGCGCAATGTCTTCTTCTTCGTCTCCGGCGGCGTGGATTCAACCGTCGCATTCACGCTCTGCCTGCGGGCGCTGGGTCCGGAGCGGGTGCGGGCCGCCTACGTGGACACCGGCCTGATGCGCGCGGGCGAAACAGATTTCGTGCGGAATGTTTTTGAGTCCCTCGCCCCCGGGGTCTTCCGCATCGAGGATGCCTCGGAGCGGTTCCTGGCGGCGCTCGAAGGCGTGCGCGACCCGGAACAGAAGCGGCGCATCATCGGCGGGCTGTTCGTCGACGTGCAGGAAGAGATCCTCGCCTCGGGCGATTATCTGGAAGGCGAGTGGATCCTCGGCCAGGGGACCATTTATCCCGACACGATCGAAAGCGGCGGCACGGCCAAGGCGGATGTCATCAAGACGCACCACAACCGCGTCTCCGGCATCCAGCGGCTGATTGCGGAAAACCGCATCGTCGAGCCGCTGCACTCGCTTTACAAGGACGAGGTGCGCGAGCTGGGGCGCGAGCTCGGGCTGCCCGAAGAGCTGCTCGAGCGCCACCCCTTCCCGGGCCCCGGCCTTGCCATCCGCTGCCTGTGCGAGGAAGCGGCGAAGCCGGTGGAGCGGCTCGGGGAAGGATGGTTGGCGCCTCTGCACTCGGTCGGCGTGCAGGGCGATTCGCGCAGCTACCGCCCGGTCCTCATTCTGGACGCCCCGCCCGGCGATCCGGGCCTGCTCGAAAAAGCGGCGGACCTGATCAACCGCACGCCGGCCATCAACCGCGTGATCGCGGCGGCCGCGTCGCACACGCCGGTCCCCGCGCTGCAAACCAGCCCGGCTGCGCTGAGCCGCGTCCGGCTGGAGCGGCTCCGCCGCGCCGATGCCATCGTGCGGGAGATCACGCATCGGACCGGTTTCGACCGCGAGGTCTGGCAGTTTCCGGTCATTCTGGTTCCGCTGGGTGATCCGGAACGGCCCGATTCTGTCGTGCTGCGGCCGATCCACAGCGTCGACGGCATGACCGCGCGCGCCGTTCCCCTGCCCTCCGCGTTGCTCGACGAGATCACCCGCCGGCTGCTCGGCGAGCCGGGCATCTGCGCCGTGTTCGTCGATCTCACGCACAAGCCGCCCGGCACCATCGAGTGGGAATAGGCCGGGGTTCGATCTCGCGTGACCTCGCGGCCTTCTTCCCTCTGGTGACCGCCCGCTCCCGCAGCGCTCGCGCGCTGCCGTGCTTGCGGCTCCGGAACGGACCGCTCGCTCCCGCAGCGCTGGCGCGCTGCTTCGCTCGCGGCTCTGAAAGAACGGGTGTCCGGCTCGAGTCACGCGATTCGACGCCGCATTCCGGTTGAGTGGAAGCGATGCCTTCCGCCGCCGGAGGCCCGCGCCCGGCGCCGGCCTCGCCCGGCGTTGCGCCGCGCGGCTATGCTGAAGAATGTGTCTCGCAACAACAATCATTGGCACGCGCTGATTCTTGCCGGCGGGCGCGGCACGCGGTTCTGGCCGCGCAGCCGCAAGGCTGCCGCCAAGCAGGTGCTCGACCTGACCGGCGAGGGCCCGCTCATCCGGCTCACCGTGGACCGCCTTCTGCCGCTGGCAAGCCCGGAACGGATCTGGGTGCTGACGTCGCGCGATCTGCGGCCAGCCATCTGCCGTTTGTTGCCGGAGGTGCCCACGCGGCAAGTCCTCGCCGAGCCTGTCGGGCGCAACACGGCGCCCGCCATCGGGCTGGCGGCTCGAATCATGCGGGATGTGGACCCCGAGGCCGTGATGGGCGTCTTTCCCGCCGATCATCACATCGGGCGCGCGGCCGCCTTCCGCAAACTGGCGGCGGCGGCATGGCGCGAGGCGGCGGCAGGGCGGATGGTCTTGCTCGGCATCGCTCCGCGCTGGCCGGAGACCGGCTACGGCTACATCGAGTTCCCGCCGGACTCCCTCAAGCCCGGCTCGCTCAAGCCCGCGCCGGTGCTGCGCTTTCGCGAAAAGCCGGACCTGGCCACTGCGCGCCGCTATTTGCGCTCCGGGAATTATCTGTGGAATGCGGGGATTTTTTTCTGGCCGGCGGCGCTTTATCTGGAGCATTTGCGGCACTGCCTGCCGAAAACCAGCCAGTTGATCGAATCCCTGCCGCCATTCGGCAAAAAGAATTTTCTTGCGCGCCTGAACGAAATTTTCCCGCAATGCGACAACATTTCCGTCGATTACGCGGTGCTCGAGAAGACGGCCGGAATCGCCGGCTTTGCCGCCGGCGACATCGGCTGGAGCGACCTGGGCAGCTTCAATGCGGTCTATGAGCTGCTCGCCAAGGACGGCTCGGGCAACGCCTCCCGCGGCGAGCTGCTGGCGCTGGACGCGCGCGGCAATTACGCCGATGCGCCCGGCAAGCTGGTGGCGCTGCTCGGCGTCGAGGACCTGGTCGTTGTCGACACCCCTGATGCGTTGCTGGTGACCCGCCGCGAGCATGCCCAGCGGGTCAGCGAAATCGTCAAGGCGCTCGAGGCCAGCGGCCGGGACGAGTTGCTCTGACCCGTTTGCCGGCATCGACAAGCACGGCTTGCCCGCGCCGGGCTTGCACCTGTCATCCTGGAGTCCGCTCAAGTTCCGGCGAGCGTCGTGGTGTGGCCGCCGCATTCCACCCCGGGACAATGGGAAACGCAAGGTTCGAACAGGGGCAGGGCCGCTGAAGCCAGGCGCCGGCAGCCGGCGGTTTCGGCGTTCTGCGCGCAGAGAGACGCGCGGCGCGGGCCGGGCCCCGCGTTCGGGCAATCGCCGCCTGACGCAGTCGCCGGAGCTGCGGGATTGCCGCTTTGGGAGGAATGGTTGGAACGGCTCCGGCCGGGCGGCGCCGCGCATTGTGCTTGCGAAACCGGCTCGGCAGCGCCCGTACGCAAGGCTTGCGCCGCGTGAAAGCCGGAGGCGCCGGAAACAGCGTTTCGAGCGTCCCTCAGACAGATGGGGCCCGGGCGCCCGTGGCAGAAACCGGCGCTTTCGCCTCAGGGGCTGCTCGTGAGCAGACGTGTTCGCCGTGCTGTGGCAGCGGATGGCGTGGACGCCGCTGCGGCCAGCACGGCGATCCAGCGAATTGCCGGCGCGGCCGGTTCTGTCAAGCCGGACGGCGAGGAGGGTTCAGAACGGGACGTCGTCGTCGGTGATGGGGCCGGCCAGGTCGGGCTCCTCACGCACCGGCTCGGGGCGCGGCCGGGGCGGCGCAGCGGCGCGGTCTTCCGCGCCCGATTCGGCCGCTGGGGCGTCGCCGCGGCTGCCGAGCAGAAAAACCTCTTCGGCGACCACCTCGGTGATGTAGCGCCGCTGGTTGGTCTGCGGCTCATCGTAGGAGCGCGTTTGCAAGCGGCCTTCCACGTACACCTGCTTGCCCTTGGTGAGATACTGCCCGAGATTTTCCTGGCGCCAGACAACGACGTTGTGCCAGTCGGTCTCATCCCGCCACTCGCCCGTGTTGGCGTCCTTGACGCGGCGGTTGGTAGCAAGGGTGAAGCGCGTGACCGGCACGCCGGTGGTCGTGTACCGCGTTTCGGCGTCCCGGCCGAGATGCCCGATGAGAATCACCTTGTTGACGCTGCGGTTGGCCATACTTCAGGAAGCGTAGCACAATGCCGGGCGCGCAGCTTGCTGTCAGCCTTGCGGCGAGGCCGGCCGGCGTCCCGGTCAGTTCGATGTCACCACCTGGAAGTAGAAAATGCGGCCATCCACTTCCACCTGGAAAACATTGGGGCCGGCAATCGGCCCCGTGCGAATCTCGACGAGCCACGAGTTGGGATAGACTTCCCCGGCGAAGCGGAGCCCTGACACGATGCCGCCCCCGCTGACCGGCGCAGCGCGCGGCGCCAGCTTCGAAAGCGGCAGTCCGGCGCTGTCATGGAACCGGAGATAGATTCGCACCGTGGAGGACGGTTTGGCCTCGCGGGGGCTTTGCCGGAGAACGACCATCGCGTCCGGCCCGCCGCCCTCGACGGCGTACCAGTAGGGCACGCGGATCTCCGGCATTGCCGCCTGCGGGTCCTGCTCCCCTGGCGGCGGCTCTTCGTCTTCGCCTTCGCCGCCCCCTTCGCCCTCGCCGTTCTCCCCCGTAACGGACAGGCGGCCGCCGGCCCGGCCCGCTGTGGCCGTGGTTCCCTCCGGACCGGTCTCGCCGTCTCCGTTATTCTCCCCGGCCGGCTTTTCCACGCGGCGGATTTTTACGAAGCCCTGGTAGGCTCCCGGGGCAAGGCCGCCTGCGGCAAAAGCGACTTTCAATTCGGCTGACTGGCCGGGCTCGAGAGCGACCTCCGCGGGTTCCACCTGCGGGCGCGCTTCGTCGCGGGACTCGATCCCGACGGCAAGCGTCACCGGCTTGCCGGACAGATTGCGGAGCAGCAACGGCAGCGATTTGTCGATGTCTCCTTTGCCGGCGCCGAAGCTGAGCGACACGGGCGAGGCGGCCACCATCGAAGTAACGGCGTTCTTCAGGTTCAGCATTCCCGCCCCGGCCGATTGCACCGGCGCGATGCTG
>Ga0308390_1000036_pt1 | contig 106164 bp, 94 predicted proteins | sample Hotspr2Sample149_FD_202358 | JGI IMG/M metagenome (GOLD analysis project Ga0308390, IMG submission 202358) | Hot spring phototrophic mat microbial communities from Mushroom Spring, Yellowstone National Park, Wyoming, United States - 20040719_149 ...
ACTTACCTGTTTATCTGTAAACTCATACTCTAACTGCTCAACTTTTTTAGTTAATTCTTTCATCCCTGCAACCTATTATTTTTGTTAAAATTACAAAAAATTAAATCTTTTAATTGCATATTTCGGGATAATCCCAAAACCGATTTCGTTTCCCCAACCGGAATTCATTACGGTTAGACATCGGATGTCTGCCAGACATCCGATGTCTGAAAATCTCTTGTTCGGACGAATGCGACTGAAATAATTAGCGATTGCCTTGCAAAAAGACATCGGATGTTTTCGAAACATCCGATGTCTGAAAAATACTTGTAGGGGCGACCGGCGGGATGCCCCTACTGAATCATTGGGAAATGATAAATAAACAATTTACATTTGCTTGGGTGAAACGAATTGAGTAATAACCAAATATTTTTAAAACAAAATTCCTACAGCTCCAAAGTTTTTTCGTTCTGTGCTTCCAATAGGCGAACAAGTTCGGTAAGATATAATCCCGCCAGCATTCCATCAATCACTCTATGGTCGTAAGTCAGCGACACGTATGCCATATAGCGAACCACGATAACATCCTCGTCATCGATTGTGCGAACAACTGGGCGTTTCTGGATTGCTCCTACTCCAAGAATTGCTGTTTGTGGCTGATTGATTACTGGCGTTCCAAAAAGCGTTCCAAAAGTTCCAACATTGGTAAGGGTGAAAGTCCCGCCCTGAATATCATCGGGGTTGAGCTTTTTTGTGCGTGCCCGTGTCGATAGGTCGTAAATTGCTCTTGCTAAACCTGTGAGACTTAAAGCGTCGGCATTTTTAATTACTGGAACAATCAGGTTCCCATCTTCCAATGCAGTTGCAATTCCCAAGTGGATTCGTTTGTGTTGGATAATATTTGTTCCATCGACGCTAACATTTACTCGAGGATAGGCTCTAATTGCTTCGACCGCTGCTTTGGCAAAAAATGGTGTATAAGTTAGCTTAAAGCCTTCTCTTTTCTCAAATTCATTTTTGAACTTCTCTCGGAAACGCACAATTCCAGTAACGTCGGCTTCGTGGACGCTTGTTACGTGTGCAGAAGTTTGCTTGGAATAGACCATATGCTGGGCAATCAACTGCCGCACGCGGTCCATTGGGATAATTTCGACATCGGGACCGTATTGGGTAATCTTTGGTGTTGCAGGAATGGCTTCCGTTGTTGCTGGGGATGTTGGAACTGTGCTGGGAACTGGTGCGGCGCTTGGTTCTGCACTCACAACTTTGCTTGCCTTTGCTTTCTTTTGTTCAATGTATGCCAGCAAATCATTTTTGGTAACTCTTCCATCTTGTCCCGTTCCTTTAATCGAAAGGAGCTCTTCTTCGGTGATGCCTTCCTGTTTGGCAATGGAGCGTACGAGCGGGGAAAAGAACTGCTTGCCTTCGCGTGCCTTTGGTTTGATTTCAGCCTCCTGCTTTTCTTCGACAACTTCCGCCTTTTCGGGAGTCGGTTGTTTAATTTCGGGTTGCGTTGGAGCGGGCTTTGGGGAAATAGTTACATCAGCCGATGTCGAAATTCGTGCAATAACCGAGCCAACAGGGACAGTCTGGTTTTCTTGGGCAAGTATCTCGACAATTACGCCAGCGACTGGCGAAGGAACTTCGGTGTCGACTTTGTCGGTCGAGATTTCCAAAATCATTTCGTCCCGTTCCACTCGGTCGCCGACTTTTTTCAACCAGCGAAGAATAGTCCCTTCTTGCAACGACTCGCCCATCTTGGGCATTACCACGTCGACAATATTCCCTGCTGCAACATTTATTTGGGGTTGTTCGACTTTGCTTTCTGCGGGTTCAGCTTCCTTCGGAATGTTTTCGGCTGGGGGAGTTTGTGTTGCTGGTTCCGAGACAGCAACTTCAGAAGTTGCTTCGGTTTCAATCCTTGCAATCACCGAGCCAACCGGGACAGTCTGATTCTCTTGGGCAAGTATCTCGACAATTACGCCAGCGACTGGCGAAGGAACTTCGGTGTCGACTTTGTCGGTCGAGATTTCCAAAATCATTTCGTCTCGTTCCACTCGGTCGCCGACTTTTTTCAGCCAGCGAAGAATAGTCCCTTCTTGCAACGACTCGCCCATCTTGGGCATTACTACATCTACTTTCATTTTAACCTCATATTTTGCTTAACAATAAATTACAAAGATAAAAATTCATTTCTTAAAGAAAAACAAGTTTCTATCGATATCCGTGTTAATATTGATGTTGACAATGTACAAAAGGGTTTTCTTTGTGTTGTTCGAAACAACTTCGATTACTCTCGGGATTACAAATCCTTTGAAATTAAAGAAATACTTTGGAATAATTTTGAATGTATAGGGGGAATGATAAAATTTCACAATCTTGTAAATGTCCGAAAAATTCACTTTGCCGAAGTTGTAGAAAGTTGTGTCTTTGTTCGAGTTCACAGCCACGAACGAAACAAAGGATGTGTCGGGATTAGCCCAATCCTCGGTTGAAACAGGTTCAAAAAGGTTCTCGTCGAAAAAGCCAAACAAATAGAGGATGTTGAATTTGATTCGGGAAACTTCTTCGGGATGTAATTCCTGTGGCTGATAAATTTTGCGGGTCGGGTCGACTATCCATCCCGTGTTGGAATTAATTACCGTGATTGCATATTGTTCGCCGAAACGGATTTGTAAACGCAAAGTGTCGGGCAAAATCCTATGAATAACAAATTCCAGTGAATCGTTCTTCTCGTCGATGATAACTCCAACAATCTGGTAGTTCTTTAATTCGCCCAATGCCTTCCGATTCGCAACGAAATTCTTGTATTTCGGGAAAAGAGTGTCCGAAGGTCGAGCTTCGACAACACAGAACAGAATCACGATAATGTAAAGTAATTTTTTCACGGAAATCGCTCAAATTTAAAATCTAAAAGTCGAAATAAAATTAAAATTAGTGAATTTGAATTTTTTAAATAAATTTTTCATATATTCGTATTTTGAATTTGACATAAGTGGAGTTAAAAATGATACAACCAATTGACAGGCAAAACCAAAATCAGGCGGAAAACACGCGAGTCAACACACAATTTCGTATACAAAGCGAAATGCTACGCCAAGCGATTGGAGCTTCCCCCAATTCCCTGCAATCCCAACTTTTGCAATTAATTTCGTCGAATTTACCAAATCTTCAGCAGGCACAAACCCAAGCCCAAACACAAATAGCCAAAGGCTTCCTCGATATTAAAATTTAACATTATCTCCGCAATTTTTATTGAAGTAGTTAACCTTAAAGAAATCAAAAAATTTTTTAAAAAAAATTTGGAAATTTGAAATTTTTTTTGTATTTTGCAATTTGAACTTCAGCAGATTTTGAAAATGTTTTGGCAATGGTGCCGTAAAGTGTTTTCTAATCTTGCGATGCGGGGGATAATTCCATTTGAGGCTCCTTTTGTGTTTAATTCTGTTTGCCTGACTGGAGAGAGAGAGAGAGAGTATATTCAGAAAACAAACTCCGAAATAGATGTTCCCGAAAGAAACGCGCGCTCGTTGGTTGCGTTCTGCTTGCCCGCCCTCCACCTGTTTGTATCATCAAGCTGACGAATTAAACAATGCACCGCGTCCGCTTGTTCCCAATTCGCTTTAAAAATTTTCTTAAACAAATTCAAAAAAATTATGTTTAACAAATTTTAAAGGAGATAAAAATGAAAAAGATAATTGGTTTATTTTGCTTTATATTAGTTACCCTATTTTTATATTATGCTAATGCTAATGCAGCGACCACAATAATTATATATGGTACAGGGGGAGTACAAGTTTGGCCACCCGCAGTTTGCCCTAAACCATCTACTAATAAATGTGCAGAAATTAAATTCGACGTAACTATTCCAACCGATCCAAATGGTGAACCTGTATTTGTTGGGTTAGTGGGAACCCTTTGTTATAAGGATCAGACTTTTCCTAACATTACTGTTGCAGAGCAGCCAAACTATATTAAAACCCCAACCGGATATGAATTTTATGGGGGCCTTAGGATTAGTGCAGATGAGCAAACTTTACAAAGGTTAATTGAATTAGGGGAACCGAGCGAACCAAGTTGCCCTGGTTTTTAAGTTGGTCTATTTTAAGGGGTAGTAGGGAACTACTACCCCGCTTACAGAATTTTCTTAATTATTCTATAAATTTTAAATTAAAATTTAAAGAAAAGGTAAAGATATGAAAACAAAAGTATTTATTTATTTCTTAATTCTATTCCCTTTAGTTAAATTTTCATCATTCTCTGAAAGTCTACATTTTTTGAAGCAAATAGCTGGTACAGAAAAGAAAGTTTTGAATGTTTTTGATGCTAACGAATTGGATACAACATCCAATTATATCTACATATTATTTTTACCCCCATCTTCTTGTCCAAGATGCGAAGGTACAATAGAACCTTTGTTTAACTTATTGAGAGAAAACGATAAAGAGCCCAAAATATATCTTTTTGTTTTTTTCCCTCAATCAAAAGCTTTAAAAAAATATTTACAACAAAAATCTTTTACACCTGAAAGAATTATAATTTTCAATGATAACACTTTTTTAGAGAATTTTTGGATATCAACTGGAACAATTCAGGTGCCATACATAACAAAATTTGAGAGAAAAACAGGCAAGCTAATTTGTGCTTCTTCTTTACTTGGTACAATAGTTGACAAGAGTTTTGCTAAATGGCTGGTTAATTGTTCAACCCAAAGTGAACAATTCAGGTTCCATACCAAAGGGCAGAAAATGTCTAAGACTGATTTGGAATTTAAAGATTATATTAATAAGCCAATAAACGATTTAAAACCAACTAAAAGTTTTGAACTTGTTGAAGATACTAATCATCCAGTTTCTAAAATTTATTTTCTATCAATAGGTCCAAATACTGAATATATTAGTTTCCAAGATTTTTTAACTACAACCTTACAAATTTTCAAGAAAGTTGGCGATAAATATTTATTTCGGGGGGAAATTTTGCCATCAGAATTTGAGGAAACTACTTTTATAGATACCAATATTCCTAAAAGTTACTTTACTTTTCTTAAGAAAAATAATGTTCTTGTATCAATGTATTTTAATTCCACGATAATTAATGATAATGTGTATGTTTCTGCTTCTCTTCCAGTTCTTAGAATGGAAATTAAAAATAATGATACAAATTTATCCTATTTTAATAGTCCAACGATTTGCGTAAAAAATTTAGAAAATCAACAACTTGTTAAAATAATCTTATTTAACAGGCCGGATTCTCTGGTTAATAAAGTTTCACATATTGGTTTTTATTATGATTCTTTTAACAAAGTTTTTTTCCTTCCCTATCAGAAAGGTTGGCCATTAATAGGTACTGATACAGAAATTTTAAAGGATTCAACGTTAAACCCATTTTTTGACTCTTTTTACTTTAACAATTCACTTTTTGGGATTTTTGATTCTAGCGGAAACTATAAAGGTTGTTTTGGCATTATAGACGATTTTTATAAAAACCACAAATTGGGTTATTTTTATGTTGTTCCAACAATGTTTATTGATCGAAGAGGTTATTTCATTACTACTGGTCGAACGGGTAAAATCTATTTTTATAATTCTTTAAATTCCAAAGCACCCGTCGATAGTTTTCAAGTTTTTAAACCTCCAATGAACTTCTTTTATAATGAATATGATTATCAAAACCAACCGCTCAATTACATCTTAGCTTTTAAAGAAATTCTCAAATACTCAATTATGGATTTGTTCGCAAAGGAAGATAATTTATATTCTTTGATTCAAAATACTTATAATGAACAAACTTTTCTGTCGAGTTTAAACATAGTTTCAAAAAAACAATCTTATTATTCAATTCCACAATATATTCAGAATTATAAATTTGAAGCTGCAAAATTATGTCTCTACAACGGGAATGTTGTAATTTTTGCTATATACACTGAAAAAGGCATTGGGAAGAAAAAAGTTTATATATTTAAAATATAATCATTTTTTGTAGGAAGCTTTTGAACTCCCTTTGTATTATTGAATTTTTATTTGCTGCAAAATTTAAATATACTCTCTTTGAGAAAAATTTGAGTTTAAAGTTTTCTTGCTTAATTTTTCTTTTTCTCTTCCTCCCCGTACCATTGCTTTCGCAGTTGAAGGTAACGCTAACCTTTTCCCAATCATTGGCAAGGGATTGGAAGCAGGGGGAAACGCAAAGCTTTGAATTGAACCATTCGTTGAACTTCTCGAAGGTGTTTCGGCTCGATACTTTGCGTCTGAATGTGGCTGTTCGCTGGGCTATTGGCGTGCAGTATTTCAAAGCCGAAAATATTGGTCAACCATATATTTTGCCAACCGATAACGAATTGTTTGCCGAAGGCACATTGCGGTATCCGCGCGGCTGGCTGGTCGACCCGTTCTTTTCGGCAAACGCCCGCACGCAAATCACCGAATCGTTTATCGTTACCGCAGCGGGCAAGCGAACCACCGCAAAATTCCGCGACCCGATAACCACAACCCAAACCTTCGGCTTGGCAAAAGCCTTCGCCGATAGCTTGCGCCGAAACCGATTGGCGCTCCGGCTGGGCTTTTCCTACAAGCAAATCCGCAGCGAACATTACACCCAGATGACCGACGACCCGAAAACCCCGAACATAAAAGAGCGCTGGAAAACCGAGGTCGGTCTGGAATTCAAAAGCGAGGCTAATGTTCGGATTGTAGAAAACATCCATTGGAACGGTGTTGTGGAGCTATTCTACAACTTCCAGAAGTTGAACCAAACGGTGTTTCGACTGAATGGCGAGTTGCAGGCAAACTTAACACGCCTGTTCGCAATTGTTATCCGCACCGAAGGCAGTTACGACATTCGCCAGCAAACTGGCTTGCAATACAAAGAAAATGTCCGCATAGGCTTGGTGTATGGGATGTAGGGGCGACCGGCCCGTCGCCCTTACAATTTTCCCAGACATCGGATGTTTGCGAAACATCCGATGTCTTTTTACATTGGGGCGAATAATTATTCGACCCAACAATTATTTTAAAAGGTTAGTAGATTGTTTGAGTTTTGTTTGCCAATGGAGTAAAATGTGTTTTGGAAGTAGCCCAGCAGTCTCAAATTCCCCTTCCTGCAAATTTCCCCTTTAACCATCTTTAACTGTTGTGTATGTTTCGAAGATGGGGGGATTTTCGATAACTTTCTTGACTGCGCAGATGTTGGCAGATTTTACCAACGCATCGTAGTACTTTTCGGGAAAATCTTTCGGAACTCGGATTTCGAGCTTCACTTTCGAAATCCTTCGGGCTATGGGGTCGTACACTAAATCTTGGATGATTTCAATGTCTTGGTAAGGAATTCCCCGACTTTCGCAAAAACCAACGATGTAAATACCGGCGCAGGTTCCAATCGAAGCAAGGAAAAGTTCAAACGGGGCAGGGGCTGTGCCGTCGCCACCTTCCTTCACGGGCTGGTCTGTTTGGATGCGAAATCCACTTGGCATTATCGCATCTACTTTTTTGTTCCCCGGAAAAACAATCTTTATTGACATCGTTGTTCTCCTTTTTTAATAATTTCGTATTGTTTCAAAAAAGTATATAACTACATAGCAATATTTTTATTTTATGAAAAGAAAAAGAAAGCTTAAAAAAATAAATGTCGTTCGCTATTCAATCCTCCTTTTGGGTGTTTTAATCATTCTATCTCTTGGATTATCATTCTTCATTCTGTCTCGAAAAGTGCCTCACGATGAAATTTTTGTGAAAATACCAAAGAATATCAAAATTAGTCAAATTATTGAAATTTTAAACTCAAAAGGGATTTTAAAACCAAAAATCTTTTTTGTTCCCGTTATCAAAATCTATTGTACAATTTGGAATTGTACACCTGTGGCGGGAACTTATCGATTCACAGCAAAAAACACCAATTTCGACGTTCTCCGCTCAATACTTTTTGGCAAACAGCTTTCGGTAGTCAAAGTTACTTACCCCGAGGGAATAACATTAAAGGACTTTGCAATGATTACCAAAAGGGAGCTTGGGGTGGATACCGCGGATTTCTTCGAAGCAATCCGCAAAGGGCACTACATCGAACGGATGAACATCCCCGTAAATTCTCTCGAAGGCTATTTGATGCCCGAGACATATTTCTTCTTTTATGGAACAGACGCCGAAACAGTGGTCAATAAATTAGTTGAAACACAGACCAAAATATGGAATGAGAAGTTCGATTCAATTGCAAGAGCCAAAGGTTTGTCCCGCCATTTTGTATTAACTCTTGCCTCAATCATCGAACTGGAAAGCCCTTTGAAAAGCGAAAGAAAGACCATTAGCGGTGTTTTTTACAATCGCTTGGCTCGGGGAATGAAACTGCAATCCGACCCAACTGTTCAGTATGCCACAAATAGAAAGACAATAGCATACGAAGACTTAAATGTGGACAACGAATACAACACATATAAATATTCTGGGCTTCCGCCGGGACCAATCTGCTCACCAAGTGTTTCTTCGATCGAGGCTGCTTTGGAGCCAGAGCAACACAACTACCTATATTTTGTTGCATACGGAGATGGTAGCGGAAGGCACCGCTTTGCAAAAACCTTTCAAGAACACTTACTTTATAAGAGAATTTACAAGGATGGATTAAAAAAACAGAACGCCTCGATTAAGTAGGTTTTTGGGGTCGAATTTTAGTTTAATCTCTTTCATTTTTTGGACAATTTCGCTGCCAAACATCATCTGGAAATATTTCCGTTTCAATTTTCCTGTGCCGTGTTCAGCAGAATAAGTGCCCCCGAGCATAATTGCTTCGGCGATGTGCTCGTCGAATATTTTTTCAGCCAGTTGATTTTCTTGTTCGTTGCGTGGGATGATGTTCAAATGAAGATGGGAATTGCCAAAATGTCCCCAAATGAAGTAGACCAAGCCCGAATTTTCCAAACTGCGTAGCAATTTGAAGTAATAATTTTGGAAAACTGCATCGTTTGTAGCAACATCGGACCCGATTTTTTGAAATTGACTTTGCGAAAGCATTTCGAAAACCTTCACGGGGATTTTGTGACGGAACTCGGCGAATTCTCGATGCTTGCTGTCCTCAATTGCCACCCAAGTTTGGTCCGTGAATGGGGTGAATTGTGCAATATGCTCCAACCAAGCAGAAACTACTTGTTCTTCTCGGTTTTGTTCGTATTCCTGTTCAATCCAGAAGGCACAAACCGAGCCTTTGGGAATTTGCGGATATTCCTCGAAATTCAACATCAAAGAGTTTTTATCGAAAAATTCAATGAGCCTTGCGGAAATCAAATGGTCATTCGTTTGATTATTTCCATTGAAAGACTTGCGGCTTAGTTTTCGGTTTAAGTCCAAAAAGTCGAATGCTTTCGGTAAATCGTCGAAAAAGATAATCAGACCAAGGACATTCGATGGCTTAGGCAAAATTTTAATCTTTGCTTGGGTTATTGTGCCAAGCGTTCCTTCGCTACCGATGAACAAATCGAGCGTGTGCATCCCGCGATGCAGATAGTATCCAGCAGTGTTTTTCGTTGTGTTTGGGTAAATAACTTCTGGCATTTTGAACTCCACAACCCGCGATGGCTTTATTTCGAGAATATAATTACAATTCACAACCAAGCTTTTATTATTTCGTTCCAGCGATACTTTTTCCCCGTCGGGCAGAACAATATCCAAGGCAAGGACATAATCGCGCATTGTTCCATACTTAAAAGTGCGAGAGCCCGAAGAGTTGCAAGCAATGTTCCCGCCAATAAAACTGCTTGTTTCGGTTGGATTTGGTGGTAAAAAGAAGCATTTGCTTTCCAAAAACGAATCCAAATCGCTACGAACAACCCCTGCTTCGACAACGACATATTGTTCTTCTTCGTTAATCTCCAATATCCTGTTTAGCTTTTCTGTGGAAACAACCACACCATCGAAAGGCACTCTTCCACCGACCAAACCCGTTCCAGCCCCCGAAATTGTATAGGGAACATCGTTTTGGTAAAGTTCTTTTATGCAATCAATTAGTTCATCAACATTTTCGGGGATATAAACTTTTTGGCAAAATCCTTTCAAATTCGAAGAATCCGAAAGATAGTTCTGAATTTCGTCCAAATTCTCTTTGATAATCATCCTATCTACCTCCAGAAATTGAGAGACGAATATCCAAACCAACTTGGAAGTTGCTAAACCCGGGCGACGAAGCCCCTTCGGTCAATGTGCCTTCGTATCGCATAAAGAAAGAAGCACTTAATCGGTTGCTAATCGAATACCTTGCTCTTGGTTCGATAATAATTTGCGAATTACCATCGAGAGTTCGCCCTTTTTCGCCCGTAAAGTTTAACACATCGTAAGTTGCTCGCTTATTCCTTCGATACGAGCCAAGGAAACTAAACTCGACATCATTGCGAAGTATAAGATTGAAGAACGGGAACTCGAAACCTCGCAGTGTGTAGCTTGCTTGGGCTTGGATTTCATCGGTTGTTTGGCGAACAATAGTTGCCCGTGCAGTCGAGTTGATTTGATATGTAGTTGATGTATTATAACGCAAAGATGCGGTAAATATGCCTTTGTATTTCTTTTCGTCGAACGAAACAGAGATTCCCAAGAAGGGCTGAAATCCGTATTGAACCGTTTGTCCCTGTATCACTTTGCCATTATCGTTGATTAAAGCATTTTCTTGGTACTTAGAATTGTAAATATGCTCAATGAGAATTCTCTTTGGAGCGATGGGTTTCAAAAGTTCCCAGTTTTCCAAGCCTTCCCAGCGAAAAGCCCAGTTTATGCCGGGCAGGAATTTGCCCGCGTCTCCACGGAAAATGCTAAAAGCTTCGAGCCCTTTGCGAAATGATTCCGAAAGTGCGTTCAAAAGCATTTGGTTTTTCTTTATAGTATCCAGATTTGATGCAAGAATTTTCTCTTTTTCTGCATTGTAAAGATTAATTACGTGCTCAATGTTGTTATTAAATACATTTATCCAGAAAATAGTTGGCAATGTCAGAAAAGTTCGGGCAAATGATTGAGTGGCGATTATGTTCGTAAAGAAAGGATTGCCAAGGGAATCGGTAATTACGGTTTGGTTTTTGTTGAAGCCGAGTTCGGTTTTCCAGTTCAAATCGAGATTTGCCCCTTTCCAAAGTTGCCGTGTAGTCTTGATTTCGAATGTTGTTCTTTGGTTGAAATTTTCCTGCAAGATAGCATTTTCGGGACGCCTTCCCGTTTTGGTTTTAAAGGCAAAGAATGGGAAATTCGAAGATGGGACAATGGTAAAGCTTCCGTGCGGGCTTCCAATAAGACCAAGTTGATAAGCGAAACTGGGACCAAATCGCTCTTCGCTACTGCGGAAAAGTAAACCTCGACCCCAGAAATTGTCGAATCCGTTGCCTCCGAATACCCCGGGATTATTCGAAGAATTTGTTTGGGTAAAGACAAAATCTATCTTTTCGAAATCAACAAATACAGATTTTGCGATTGAGCCAACTTGTTGCCAGAAAGTTTTTGGAGTTGTATCGGCCTTGGTCGATGGAACTGCAAAAGGCTGTGGTTTCGCCTGTATGCCTAAAATATCTTCGAGTAAAGATTTATATCTCAAACTGGCGTTATACCGAATTGAACTATTCCACGAAGCATTTTTCACAATGTTCTTTATCCTTGGGTCTTCTTGCAATGGGTCGTTCCAAGAGTAATTCACTTGGTAACTGCCAGTATTATCCAAATATCGAGCATATTTCCCAAGCGGGAACTTTGGTTTTACATTTATTGTAATGTTTTGATTATGAATATTGTCGGCTCCAAGACTAAGAAGGTCACCATTGCGGAAGAACATCATCCGTGCTATTTGGCTCCCTGTTCTTTGTCGCCCATTCTCATCCAACTCGTAAGGAACAAGTGTGCTTGTTGTGCTGAAGGAGTAATCGATAATCGGACTGAGCAAGCCATTTTCGCTTAATTTCCAAGACATTTGTCCCGACCGAATTGCATTGAACCCGCGAATCACCGGGCTTGGAAAACTCAGGAAGCGGGATTGCTCGGTTTGACGGCGACGGGTCATATTTAATCCCAAACTTATGCTATTTGGCAGGAAGTTCAACTTCCAGTCGGAATAAATCGAGAGGAAACCAGTTTTAACAAAGCTCAGTGGTTTTAGGGTTATCAACTCGGGGATGGAATTAGCATATTGCAAAGTCAGATTCCAAGTCCAGTTGAACCTTTGAACATAAAGCGGGGAGCGTTCAAATTCTTGGGAATAGGAGTAGCCAACAGCGACCTTGTTGAATGTTTCGTTAACCAGCCAGTGATTAATGGGGATGCCAATTTTCATCCCCGTAATAGCCCAGCTGTCCATAATTCGCAAAGTTTGGGACCGAAGGAGAACTTCGTCGGCAATTCTTTGGGCTTGGTCGGGAGTGGCACCCCCTTGCAATGCAGATTGCCGAGCCGATTCGGAAGCCTCGCGTAGTTTTATATCGCTGTTTGCAACAAATTCAGGATTTTCGAACGTCTCGGTGTGGGTATATGTAAATGGAATCTTAAATTTTTGCAAAAACTTAGGCAAAAGTTTTTCGGCGCTTGCAATAGCAGTTACAGAAAAATTCGAAGCGGAAACTCTGTTGCCGAACCGCTCCTCCAAGCGGTGAAAATTCGGCTTTGTGTAGTTCACCGATGCATTTATCGAAGCAAAGTCGGCAAGTTTTAATTCCGACGAAGCAACTGCTGCCCAATCATTTCGATTTTCGGGATTAATCAAGCGAAGCTCATCAACCCACATAGTTGTGGTTAATTCATTTGGATATCGTTCGGGTGGATTCGCTATACCAAAGCCGAAAAAGAGGATTCGGGTCAAAATTGGGTTGCCCCGAATAACATAGGTAGCAAGTGGATTATTCCGAACAGGGAATGATTGACGCTCGTAAATTCTGTTTGTATCTCGAATTTGCTTGATGCTTGTTAAATCCTCTAAATTGATTTCAATATCCTGCCATCCACGAAGCAAAGGAACTCGATATTCATAATAATTCAACGAATCGATACCGAAGCGAATAAATGCATAGGCTGGTGGAATAGCCCCCGGAACTAAGTTATCGGGCATCGAGCCGTCGCCATGAATAAAGAACTTCAGCTTTTTGTAGTAGAAAATGTCCAACTGACGGAAATAGCGAACAGCAAGCCGTTCTTCGCCATAACGCAAGTTTTTGACAGCAAGGGAAAGCGATTGCTCGTTCATTCTAACGATACGGGTTGGGTCGGGGTTGTCCAATCGACGCGGAGCTTGAACTCCCGGCGGCATAGTGTAGTAGTCCGGAGCCTTGCTATTTTCCTCGACATTGACGAACGAGACGGAAAGCACACTGTCGTTTGGACTTACATTCGATTGAATTGTATTATTCCTTTGCCAATGGGCACCAACCAAGCGCCATTCTGCTATGGCAAGCTTAATTGCCCCGCCTTTGAACCAAACTCTTGCATATTGAATATTTGCAAAGGTTGGATTTCCAACAATTCGGCTCGGCTTTCGCACTGGAATTCGATAAAGATACCATCCCCGCTCGGGATTCCCACCAACAATCTGGGGATTTGTATTTGGGTCGGGATTCAGTTGAATTTCGTATTGGAAATAGTCGTTGGCAAGAGAAATTGTTTGCCCGTTGTTGCGATTTAGAACTTCTTGGTCGGGGAATTGCCCCATTTCCGAAACGGCATTGCCTTCGTAATTGTTGAAACGAACAAAGTCGGCAGGATTGCGTTGGCTGTCGTCTTTGCCAAAGTCGAATTTGAAATCGTCGCGGGCAGGGTCGTCCTCTAAATTCAGCGGATAAGGATAAGTTTCTTTTTCCTTTGAGTTGTTCATTGCATCAATTCCCACATCTTCGCCGACATCGATAATGCCATTGGGCATAGGGCTGGCAGGAGTAATTCCATCCTCGGTGTTGAGTCGCTGGTTGGGAATTATATCTTCGCTAATTTGCCCCAGTTCGATGTACATTTTGGTTCGACCCGGCTCGAAATATTGGATGTTCATCATTATTTCGATGAACTCAATGTTGTCGTTGTCAAAGTTTGTGTTGAATGTAGAAATCAATTTGGTCATACCAGCCCAAATTCGGGAGCGATTTTCCGGCTTGTTTGCAAAAATATTCAAAGAATCGAAAAGCGGATTCATTGGGTCGAGATATTCGGGATTGTGGTTATAGATTCCTCGATAAAGTGGGTCGAAATCAATATATAGTGGGGAAAGATTCGCTTGCCCCGGGATGTAATCACGATTTGGATAAACGTCCTGTATTGGAACGCGCGGGAGAGCATATTGGTACCAGAACATTCTACCGCGAAATTTTGCCCTTGTTGTGTCGTCGGGGCCGATGGCTTCGTCTTGCGGAGGCGAGGAGTGTGTCCAAAGCGAAGGCGTCAAACTAAGCGATATATATCGCTGAGCCCCTTCGAAATCGTCGATGTAAACAACAGGCGAGTTGCCGTCGCTGGCAACATCCGAAGTCCGCCGATTGGGATTGGGCATCATCATTGCCCATTCGCCGCGAATATTAAAGGAGGAAGTTGCTTTTGTATCGTAAAATGGAAGCAGGTCGACGATTTTGGTCAGCCAAGGCAATTCCCAATTCATTCGGGCATCGAAGCCAAACATTGTGTTCTGGACTGGTTCCTCGCCCAAACGGACTCGGTCGGTCACAAGAGATTGGTTGTAAAACATTGTTGTGAAGCCAAGTCCTGCCTCGGCTGTTCGGGATTTAAATAGCTGGTAATCGGCACGGAGCCCAAGCAATGTCCTTGTGCTAATGCTAAAGATGTCCTGCTGCTCATATTCAATTTTCAAATTAGCATTGGGCAAAGATGCCCGGGGATTTCTCAAAGTCAAAGTACCAGAATAGTAATCAATCACGTAGTCTTCGTATTCTCTTAAAGGAACGCCATCGAGTGTAACCCGGACGCTGTTTGGAGTTAGATTGAAAGCTCCCAGCGAAATTCTATCGGTGAAACGCCCGGACACTTCACCAGAGATAACAAACCGGTCGCGGGCGGTGTTCCTTCGGGCAACATCGTAAGTAGTATCGTAAACCTCACCGAAAACGTATTGCTCGGCGAGCTGGGGAGTTCCTGCTTTCTCGAAATAATCGCGCAAGCCTTCGCGGAAAGGCTCTAAACTCGGGAAAGTAATTTCGCCATAAATTGGGTTGAAAAATGGAGGCCTTAGGTCGAATTGCCCATCGCCCGGCGGGGTCCCCGTAGCATTATTTACTTGGTCTACTTTCAAAATTGTAACCAACTTGTCTGGAACGCCCGGAAGCACATCAGTGAAGTCGTTCCCTTGATTTATATACCAGACGTTGATTTTTGTTTCCGAAACAGATACATTTGTAGCATTTATTTGATAAATGTTTTTCATTTGCCTTGCCCAAAGCGACTTATAAGCAGGCAAAAGATTAGGTCGGTATATCAATTTCAAAATCAGTGTGTCTTTTTCGCCGACAAGGGTAGAAAGAGTTCCATAGTAGTAATCGTCGGTGGTATCGGGTGTTGGTCCTTCGATTCGATAAGCAACAGCATAGTAGCGGTCTTGCCGCATATTTAAAATCGTTAAAGTACCAAGATTATAATCTATTTTATATCGGGTTGAATCAATTCGGAGGAAAGTTCCCCTTTCGACCACACCAGTTTGGATTGGTGTGAATTTCATCGAGGGTGGATAAAGTTGATTTCGGCGCATTTGCTTGGGTTCAAGGTCGGCAAAAGCAACAGCATTGCCCCCATAGGCATTGTCGCGCACATCTGTTGTCGATTCATAAACTTCTATTTCCTTTATACGATAAAATGAAGAGGATTGTGGGATAACAGGTGTGGCATTCCTAAAATACTCTCTATAAATGCTTCGGTAAGCAGTATCCAAAAAGAAATGGTTTTTGGCATAATCGTAAGCACGAAGAGAGAAATATTGTTTGCTTGTACCACCACGAACATCAACGAAACGGCGTTCACCTCGCTTTTGCGAGGCTATAGTTTTCAAGAACAATGGACCGAATTGGAAGTCGGCACGAACACCAAAGAGAGCCTGCCCACCGCCAATCAAAGTCGAAGGCACGGGCATAGTAACATTCCCAACCTCGATGAGCTTTATAATATCATCATCTTCGCCTTGATAGCCAATTTTAAATTTATTGTCGAAATCGAATTGCCTGCGAGTATTCCAATCGGTTCCTATGCTCAACTTGTCGCCGATTTTCCCTGTAACGTTCACGCGAATATCTTGGCTGAATATTGGGGACGATTGGGTTTGCCCGAACGCAGATGTAGAGCCAAGATTTTGAATATCCCAACGCCAACCGACACGAATGTTTACCTCTCCATTTACATTCAAACTAATCTGTGGCTTGCCAAATATGGTAATTATAGGATTAGAAGGGATAGGGATTGTTAGACCAGTTGCTTGACTTAAAATTCGGGCAATGTCGCCCCCGCTTAATGCTGTTCGCAAATCGTAACTTTTGGTTAGAGAATCCCAAAGTTCACGTTCTATTGCTATCTTTCGCAAAGATAGATAATTTTCCAAAGGAATTGTGTAATCGTAGCCAATGGGATTGGACCAGAAGTAGTATTTGTGGTAAATAATTTTTTCATCAGGGTCAATGTCGAAATACTTAATCATTCCCTCGGGCAGATAACGGAAACGCGGGTTATCGTAATCAGGATAACGATAGATATTATTCTGGCGTAAGAGTAGTTTTTCGGGGAGTTTAACCTGTTCGAATTGAGGCGTGGAAAGGTCGAGCAAAGTGGTGTCGAGTCCTTGCGAATATGCAACGCGGCTTAGAATGAACACAAAAGAGAAGCAAAGTAAAATCTTCGGGGAGATTTTATTAAAAATTAAAATCTTTTGATACACATTTGAACCAAAGTTGCTTTCCACTACCTTTCTCTAAAAAATCAAAATTAGTTATTGCTTTTCGATTTTCCTCGGTCCTATTCAAAATGTGTATCAAAAGATTCTATCGACAAACTAAATTGTTAAACATCCAAATGCAAAATTATAAATTTTTGTGTATTTCAAAAATTTGAAAATTTTCGGCACAAAAAAATGGCTTTCGCTTGAAGAAACTTTAAATTTACTTCCCTTTTAATAAACTCTGAAACTTTGGTATCGGTAAGTTTTTCGAACCAAGTTCGCTTTTTCATTTAACACGCAATTTTTGTCGAATCTTGCGTTCGCTCATACCACGCAAGTAGAAAAGCCGGGCTCGTCTTACCTTACTGGATTGGACAACGGTTATGCTTTGAATCATCGGGGAATAAAGCGGGAATATTCTTTCAACCCCAACTCCGTTGGAAACTTTGCGAACACAGAAGGTTTGGTTAGGTCCTTCGCCCCGGCGATATAACACTATGCCACGAAAATTCTGGATTCGCTCTTTTTCGCCCTCGATAACACGAACAGCCACGTTGACTATGTCCCCAGCTTTGAAATTTGGAATAGGCGAATAGCTTTCGCCATCCTTTTGTTGCTTGAATTGTTCGATTTTCTCGACAACTAAATTCTTAACATAATCAAGTTTATTCATTTCAACCTCGTTCAAAAAAAGAGTTACAAAATTACGAATAATTTTTTTAAAAAACAAAGTTTGTTTAGTTTGAAAAAATTTCATAATTTTGTATTTAGTTGATACAGGGATGTAGCCAAGTGGTTTAAGGCATCGGCCTTTGGAGCCGACATTCGCAGGTTCGAATCCTGCCATCCCTGCTAAATTTTTTTGTCTGGTTATGTTAGATTTTAAAATTGCTTCTGGAAGGTCGAATTTGCCCCTTGCGAGGAACATCGCAAATTACATCGGAGTGGAGCTAACCGATGTTACAATAAAGAATTTTAGCGATGGTGAAATCTGGGTCAAATACGAGGAAAATATTCGCGGGGTCGACCTTTTCATTATTCAATCTACTTTTGCTCCTGCCGATAACCTTTTGGAACTTCTTTTGCTTATCGATGCTGCCAAGCGTGCATCTGCAAAAAGAGTAACCGCTGTTATTCCTTATTTTGCTTATGCTCGGCAGGACCGCAAAGACCAGCCGCGCGTCTCTATTAGCGCGAAACTTATAGCCAACTTGATTACCCGCGCTGGCGCCGACCGAGTTATTATGATTGACCTTCATAGTTCGCAGATTCAGGGCTTTTTCGATATTCCGTCCGACCATCTTTATGCTTCGCCAGTGCTTATTCGCCGTTTGTTGCATCTTGGGCTTACGAACTTCATCGTTGCTGCGCCCGATATTGGTGCCGCGAAAACTGCCCGAGCCTATGCAAAAAGGCTTAATGTCGACCTTGTGATTATCGATAAACGCCGACCTGAACATAATGTCGCCGAAGTGCTCAATATTATCGGCGAACCCGAAGGGAAAAATGTTATCATAGTGGATGACCTAATCGATACAGGGACGACATTTATCCAGTGTGCCGAAGCATTGAAAAATCGCGGAGCTTTGGATATTTACGGTGTTTGTGTCCATCCTGTCTTTTCGGGGAATGCATTGGAGAAAATTAATTCAACACAAGCTTTGAAAAAGCTTTTCGTTACGGACACAATTCCGCTCCGAGCCGAAAGCGATAAAATCGAAGTTGTCTCGGTTGCCGAGCTTTTTGCCGAAGCAATAATAAGAACGCACGATAATCGTTCTATAAGTTCTTTATTCGAAATTGAAAGATAGTTATAAATTATAGGTAAAAAAATGAGTGAGATTGTCTTAAAAGTCAAAAGAAGAGAAGTTGGAAAGACCGCAGCGAAGCAGTTGCGAAAAAAAGGCTTGATTCCGGGGGTTTTCTATACGAAAGATGTCAAGGCAATTCCAATCGTAACGGAATTTAAGCCGCTGAAGCCAATAGTCCACACCACCGAAACCAAAATCGTCCGTTTGCAGATTGAAGGCGAAGACAAGGAGTACCGTTGCATTTTGAAGGATGTACAAATCGACCCTATAAGGGACACCATTTCCCATTTCGATTTGTATGGGATACACGAAGGCACTCGATTGACCATCGAAGTTCCAATTGTGCTTAAAGGGCAAGCAATTGGTGTTCGCGAAGGTGGCACTTTGCAGCAAAGCCTTTCGAAAGTGAAGGTAAAGTGTTTGCCCGATAAAATACCTTCGCATTTCGAGATAGACATTTCAAATTTAAAGATTGGCAAAGCAATTCACATTAGCGATATACAATCCGAAGGGATTGAATTCGAGCTTTCGCCCGAAACCGTTATCGTCGCTTGCCTTGCCCCAAGAGTTTCGGGCAGGTAAAGAAATAACATAATTTAAACTTTGGGGCTGTCTCGAAATTCGAGATAGCCCCTGTTTTTCATTAAAAACAATAGAAGATTTTCATTCTCTGTAATTATGAAAAATGTTTTGATTTTGTATTAATCCAACTTTTTGTAACCTACAATAAATCTAACCCCATAACCCTTCTACATTATTAATATCCTCCCTCTGGCAATTTTGGTTTAATTTTGCTTTTTTCTGAATTGCAATTGAAACTTAGCGAAAACATCGACAAGGTTTTTTGGAGCTTGATGGACAAAGGGCTTTATGTCCTTTATGGGCTTGTCTCGCTCCTTCAAATTCGTAGGCTTGAACCATCGGTTCTTGGTATTTATGCTTTGCTGATTGGCATCCACACTTGGCTTTTTATCATCGTCGATTCTCTTTTCTATCAAGGTATTATCCAATTCGGCTTTCATCAAGATACAGAACGAAGAGCCAATACATTCGCTTTGATTTCTTCTTTGCTCTTCATCATTTTAGCTACTTTTGCTTTTTCTTTGCTTTCGGACTTTTGGGTGAAATTTTTTCGAGAGCCTGGGCTAAGTCTTGTTGCCAGCTATCTGCCTTACCTTGCAATTTTAACCATTCCACGGGTTTTTTCGTTGAAATTTGCTTTCAAACATTCTAATATGTTTCAAGTTTTCATCGTAAATTCCGCTTTCTTTTTGCCTATGAGCATATTGACTGTTTACCTTTTTTTCCGTCTCTCCTCTTTCACTTTCCAAACAATGATGACAATTTACTTCACTGGAACAATCATTAGCTCCTTGACGGGAGTGATATTGCTCAATAAATACATCCGAATTGGTTTTCAAGGGAATCTTCGGTTCAAAGAGTACATAAGATTTGGATTATCTGTTTTGGGTTTCACAATCTCGCAGAGTATCCCTCGCCAACTCGATGTTTTCATTCTCCAATACTTTTTTCAAAGCAAGATAGTTGGCATATACTATTCTGCGAAAACGCTTTTCCGCTTGTTCGAAGAAGGCTTAAATGCCGGCTACGGACTGGTTTATCCTACTGCTGTGCGATTGATTGCGAAAAACCGACGCGAGGAAATCCAAAGCCTTATTGCTAAGTCGACTTCTTTTACGTTTATCATCATCTTCTTTGCTTTTCTCATTTTGGAATTTGGTGGCTCCGATGTTATTATAAGATTCCTTCTTCCAGCTCGATATTCTTTGTCGATTTCATACTTCAATTTGATGATTGTCGGGGCATTGTTTATGCCATTCCAACTTGGGATTTCGGTGCTGATTGCAGAAAACAAGTTGCACATTGTTTCGATTTATATACTTATTTCGGCTTTGGCTTCGCTTTCGGTGATGTTCTGCGTAGGATTCCTTCGACATCAGCAACTTATTCCTTTGGGAATAGTTACCTACTATGTCCTTCTTGGTTCGCTTTCTTATTTCTACATCAGGAAGCAATATCAATATAAAATCAACCACCTATTGCGTGGATTCAAAGATATGTACAATTTCTTCAAAGATTTCGGGAAGTTGCGACAAAGAAATTGAGGAATGAAAGCTTATTCAGTAGGTGCGACCGGCCGGTCACCCCTACAAGTATTTTCAGACCTCGGATGTTTCAAAAACATACGATGTCTTTCGGCAGAGCGAGCGGTTCTCGTTCATAAACGCATTTCGAACCTGGGTTTTTCAGACATCGGATGTCTGGCAGACATCCGATGTCTAACCGTGATGAATTCTGTTTGGGAAACGAAATTGGTTTTGCATTCATAATACCTTGTAGGGGCAAATAATTATTCGCTCCCACGGGTTCGATAAAATTTGGTAATTAAACAAGAAGATTGGATTTTTCTTTTGAAAATACTTTGCAGCATTTACATAATTTAAAAGCTTCGTAGGAGCAGTGCAAAATCTTTTAAGAAGGAATCGTTTGGCAAAAGGTTCCGTTCGAGCCGCTGGCAAATTGTTTCGTCAACTTTTCCCGTGCGAGCAAATTCAAAGCCAAAACGCTCGAAATCTTGCTCAAAGTTAAAATCGCTGGAAATTGAATCAGGCAACAGCTCGAACAAATCATAGTTTGGTCGGTGCAATGTCCCAATGAAATCGTAACCATAGAGTTGCGAAAATTCTTTCAGAAGGTGTACAAGAGGATTAATGTGTCGGTCTCTACTTCCAGAAAAAATAAAAGCAAATATGGACTTTTTTGCTCCTACCGAGTCGCCGTTGTAGTTTGGTTGAAAGAGGGGTTCCATTCGGTTCAGAACGTTCAGAAGGCGCGGAAAGTAATCTCTTTGTTCCAAATCAATAGCAAAAAACCAAAGGTTACGCTCTCGCAATTGGGGATAGAATTGGCTGAATTCATCGAAGCACTGGCAGTTGCCATCGCTCTGGAAGAAAATGTCTTCGGTACAACCTTTGCAATCCAAAATTTGGGTTTTGAAAATATCGATGCTTTGGTGATTACCGCCAGCTTGCCGAAAACCATTAAGAAATGAACCAAGAAATCGATTTATAATTTTATTCGAGTTTGTAAAATCCAATAAAATTGCTTCCATAATCCCCAGAATTTTTAATAAAGATTAACGAAAGTTTTAGAAAATTATTTAAAAATGAAGAAACTCTTTCTTCAGGGAAGGTTTGTGACCTCCCGAAGCAAAGAATTAAAGCAACAAATAGGCAATTCGCAAAATGCTGTTTCTTGGTAAGAAAAGACATCGGATGTTTCAAAAACATCCGATGTCTTCAGATAGCGAATCCCGTGAGGGTCATAAACGATGGTTATTCGTCAAGCCACAAATAATTTAATATCTTGTAGGGGCGAATAATTATTCACCCCCTAAACAAAACACAATTTCCAACACTCCATCATCATCACCATCATAGGGTCAGACCTATGTGTCTGCCCCGAAAATGGTTTAATGGATTAAATTGAGTAATTACCTCCGATTATTCAGTAGGGCGACAGGCCGGTCGCTCCTACAAGTATTTCAGACATCGGATGTTTCAAAAAACATCCGATGTCCGGTGAAAAAAATGGGCTTTTGACCCTTTTGGATAACTCCTTTGTGGTTTTGTTCCACTTGAACGATTATTTCTTTTCCAAATCGAAATTTAGAATTTTGTCAATAAGTATTTCTAAATTGAATTGAGGTGGTAATGGTCCTTCCGTCTTGCTTTTGCCTTTGCTGGTTTTTGTCTGCTTTGCTTGGGATGATGAGTAGGTTTCGAGGCGGAAAGAAAAATTTCGCTCGGGCATTTTGTTTTCTGTCAAAAATTGTCTAACTGCGTTTGCTCTTCTTTCGCTAAGTTCTTGGGCTTGTTGCTCGGGAGTTATTGTGACTTTCTTTTTCTTTTTACCTTCGGAAATAGTTTTGGTTGTTTTTTTGAATATGCTTTGATTGGTTCGAATCACAATGTTGAATGCCAAATTTGGATTGTTTTTTGAAAGCTCCGCAAGAAGTTTCAAGGAATTTTTGCCTTCGGCGGTTAATTCTGCCGAGTTTTCGTCGAATGCAATTACTTTGCGAATCGAAAGCCCGGGCTCGAAAGGAACAAAATACAGATTCTGCTCCTTCTCGTAGTAATTTTGTTGCACTTGAACATTGACCATAATGGGGTCAACGCACATCCATTTTTCGGAAGTAATCGAATAGCTACCCGATTGGCTTATGGGAATTGAATAGGAGCCGTCCAACGAAGTTTTGATTTGGATTTTTTTGCCATTCCCATCAACCAAATAAAACTTCGTCTCGATTGGACTGCCATTTTTTAAATTAATCACTTTGCCTTTTAGCAATACAGTAGAGCCTATCCCACCCTGAGAAAACAAACAGAATGGTACAAGAACAATTAAAAGCAAACTTGAAATTAATTGATTCATTTTGATTATTAAATTGTTTTCCTCGAATAGATTGGAATACTACCGATTAGCGGTTTTTCTTTTTATGTCTGTTCTTACGGAGTCTTTTCTTTCTTTTATGGGTGTTCATTTTATGGCGTTTTCTCTTCCTTCCGCAAGGCATAATTCCCTCTTATTTATTGTCCTGATTATTTAAATTGTCATTAACTTTCTTCAAAAATTCCGGGGATGGCTTAAAAATTGGAACCACTCTTTTCTCGAGTGGAACTTCTTCGCCGGTTTTAGGATTACGAGCAATGCGAGGCTTTCTCTCTTTGGATTTAAACACACCAAAGCCACGCAATTCAATCCGCTTCCCGTTCGAAACTGCTTCCATTATCGTCGATAATACGCCTTCGACAACTGCCTTCGTCTCGATTTTTGTTAGACCCGTGTTCTTTGCTATTTCGTCAACAATATCAGCTTTTGTCATATTTGTTCCCATTGCAATTCAAATATTTGTTATTAAACATTTTAGAAAAGCAAAATTAAAAAAGTTGATTTAAATAAAAAAGAAAAATTTTTACCCCTGTGTCGAAAATAATCACACCAACAAGCCCGAAAAATTGAATGAATCGTAATGTCCGAGATTTTCTTTAATGGTTGGGTCGAATAATTATTCGCCCCAACACAAAAAGACATCGGATGTTTCGCAAACATCCGATGTCTGGGAAATTGTAGGGGCGACCGGGCGGTAGCCCCTACATCCCATACACCAAGCCTATGCGGACATTTTCTTTGTATTGCAAGCCAGTTCGCTGGCGAATGTCGTAACTGCCTTCGGTGCGGATGACAATTGCGAACAGGCGCGTTAAGTTTGCCTGCAACTCGCCATTCAGCCGAAACACCGTTTGGTTCAACTTCTGGAAGTTGTAGAATAGCTCCACAACACCGTTCCAATGGATGTTTTCTACAATCCGAACATTAGCCTCGCTTTTGAATTCCAGACCGACCTCGGTTTTCCAGCGCTCTTTTATGTTCGGGGTTTTCGGGTCGTCGGTCATCTGGGTGTAATGTTCGCTGCGGATTTGCTTGTAGGAAAAGCCCAGCCGGAGCGCCAATCGGTTTAGGCTCAAGCTATCGGCGAAGGCTTTTGCCAAGCCGAAGGTTTGGGTTGTGGTTATCGGGTCGCGGAATTTTGCGGTGGTTCGCTTGCCCGCAGCGGTAACGATAAACGATTCGGTGATTTGCGTGCGGGCGTTTGCCGAAACGAACGGGTCAACCAGCCAGCCGCGTGGATACCGCAAGGTGCCTTCGGCAAACAATTCGTTATCGGTTGGCAAAATATATGGTTGACCAATATTTTCGGCTTTGAAATACTGGACGCCAATAGCCCAGCGAACAGCCACATTCAGTCGCAAAGTATCGAGCCGAAACACCTTCGAGAAGTTCAAAGAATGGTTCAATTCAAAGATTTGCGTTTCCCCCTGCTTCCAATCCCTTGCCAATGATTGGGAAATGGTTAAAGATGCCCGAAATTGCGCAAAAATTGAAATTGGGAAAAAAAGAACACAATAAACGCTAATTCTGGCTTTCTTGACTTTCCACAAGATATTTAAGATACTTCGAAGTTTCGGGTGAATAGCCAACAAAGAAATTTGTAACTTTACCATCACGACCGATAACAATTGTTGTTGGGTAATTGGATACACCAAAATAACTTACTAATTCTGAACCATTTTTAACAATCGGGAAGCTAAAATTTTTTAATTTATAGAGATGTTCGATAACTTCTTTGGGTTCGTAAGATATTGAGAATACTTTAACTTTTTTGAAATTAAAATTATTAGTAATCTGTCGTAAAAACTCCATTTCTTCAATACAAAATTTACAATTAGTTGTAAAAAACGTTAAAATAATCAACTCTTGGTTGGGTTTCGAAAGTTCAATATTCCCATTCGACGTTTGAATTGTAATGTCAGGTTTTATTTCGGGTAATAAATATGATTTTATTTTAGGAAGATTTTCATTTATCCACTTCTTTGGGTCGACTCCGGGATATTTTGCTTCGACAAGTGGAACTAATTTTTCAATTATGTCTTCGTTTTCGGGCATAATTTTCAAAGCAAGTAAGTAGTAAGTTATTGAAGAATCAATTTGCGATAAAGATTGAAAATTTTCTGCAATTAAATTTAGGTATTCGAAAGTTGAATATTCAAACGGTTTTAAAGTCTGCAAACTCCTTTGTAAAAAATTATTAGATTCTTGATATTTACCGAGTTTTCTCAAAGCAAGCCCAAGATGTAAACCCAATATTTGCCTTTTGGTAAGGATTGGATATGGAAACCCTTTGTAAATTTCCGGGTAACTATTTAAGAATAGGTAATTGAAATATTTGACCATTTGGGGTAAGTAAAATGAAAGTGAATCGAGCGAAGACTTATCATAAAAAATAATAAATTTAGCTAAATCCTCACCGAATGTTCCTAATCCATTTTCATTTTTTTGTTTTATTCTTTCATTAAAAGCGGAAATAAGAATAGGATTTGACTCCATTCTTAAAAAAGAAAGTATATTAATACTTCTTTCAAAAAGTAATGTCAAAGGATTTCTTAAAAGTAAGTTCTCGAAATTTTTTGGGAAAGGTTTTTTAAGTTCATTTATGTCGGGGGAATAAAAGAATTCCAAAAAATTATCGACATAGGGGTCATTTAATTCTGAAAGGTTTTTATACATCAAAATTGTGTCCATATAATGTTGAATGTAAGAAGGGTTTTCTTTCAATAAATTCAGCCCAATTAGTTTAAGAACAAGACGTGTGGTTTTAATGGGACAAGTATCTATTGCTTTAAGGTCTTCCAAAAGAGTTTCCTTTTTTAATAATTTTTTATCAAGTAACCAATACCATAAAGAGGCATAATTTAGAAAATTTTGATGCGTTTTAATTTCATATTCTAAATTTTGTCTTAGCTCGTTTTCTTTGTCAAAGAAAGGAGCAAAGCAAACGGTAGCTCCCGCCTCAAATTCACCATCTGCCCGTTTAATAGGTAATTTGGGGGAAGTTGCTAGGAAATTTACATCTTTGCTAAAATCACATATTGAAATTTCTAATTGTGAAGTTCCCTTTGGAATAAGAAATTCTTTCGATTCGAAAATATTTTCTTCTTTATGATTTAACCTAAGTACGGAGAAAAGGTCAAACCTTCCATCATTAGGTTTATAAAAAAGTATTATAGCATAAAGTGGAACATTTTTATTTTTGTATTTTTCTATATCTTGTTCATTACCATAGAAATTTACTTTGTAACTTTTACCTTGAACGTAAAATGAGTCATTGGTAAAATCTTGAACAACAATCTTTCTTTCGTAAGTTTTTGTTTTGGTTGAATTGCTATTACAGCCAAAAAAAATAAATAAAATTAATAATAGCCACATAACTTACCCTTTCTTAATTAAACATAAACAGGCCCCTTTCGGGGCCCAAAATGAAAAATTAGGGACAAAAATATTTACCAGAGACAGGGTCATAAACAACCGAATCGCAGTCAAATTGTAGCGGAGGTCCATAATTACCACTAGATCCTGGAGGTTCAGGTGCAACTAAAGGGTACCACCAGGTCACCCAATCCCAAATATGACATTGATCTCCACCTGGTTGACACTGGTTTTCTCCCCATTTTAAATCACCCAATTCATCACGGTGTACCGACATTCTTTCCCAATGCCCCAACACTCCCGGGGACCCTAAATAAGGATACAATTTCCAACTGGCTCCTGGGGGCACAAGTGGCATTGAGATGGAACTTTGTGTATTCGAAAGTAATAAAATAATGAACAAAAACAGAACTAATGGCAATATAAAACCAATCTTTTTCATTTTTTCTCCTTTAAAATTTGTTAAACATAATTTTTTTGAAATTGTTTAAGAAATTTTTAAGGCGAATTGGGAACAAGCGGACGCGGTGCATTGTTTAATTCGTCAGCTTGATGATACAAACAGGTGGAGGTCGGGCAAGCAGAACGCAACCATCGAGCGCACGCTTCTTACGGGAACATCTATTTCGGAGTTTGATTTCTGAATATACTCTCTCTCTCTCTCTCCAGTCAGGCAAACAGAATTAAACACAAAAGGAGCCTCAAATGGAATTATCCCCCGCATAGCAAGATTAGAAAACACTTTACGGCACCATTGCCAAAACATTTTCAAAATCTGCTAAAGTTCAAATTGCAATATACGAAAAAATTTCAAATTTCCAAATTTTTTTTAAAAAATTTTTTGATTTCTTTAAGTCTAACTGTTTCAATAAAAATTGCGGAGATGTTGTTAAATTTTAATGTCGAGGAAGCCTTTGGCTATTTGTGCTTGGGCTTGTGTAAGTTTTGGTAATCTTGTGCAGAGGATGCACTTCCCCTTGCCCTGCGGAAAGACATCGGATGTTTCGCAAACATCCGATGTTTGTGGAAATAATTGTGGGGGCGACCGGACCGGTCGCCCCAGCAAGATTTTACTTATTCAACTGTTACGCTTTTGGCAAGATTGCGTGGTTGGTCGACGTTGCAACCAAGTTCTACTGCAATGTAGTATGCAAGCAATTGCAAAGGAATTACTGTAAGAATTGGTGTTAGCATTGGTAAAGTATCGGGAATATAAATCACTCTTTCGGCATAACGGGTGATGGTTTCGTCGTTTTCGGTTGCAATGGCAATGACACGACCTTTGCGAGAGCGAACTTCTTCGATATTCGATATAACCTTGTCGTATATTTCATCTTTTGGGGCGATGAACACCACGGGCATATTTTCGTCGATAAGTGCTATTGGTCCGTGCTTCATCTCTGCCGATGGATAACCTTCGGCGTGTATGTAGGATATTTCCTTCAACTTCAATGCACCCTCCAAAGCCACAGGGAAATTGTATCCCCGACCCAAATACAGAAAGTTTCTGGAATATTTAAATTCTCTTGCAATTTCTTTTATCTGGTCGGCTTTTTCTAATATTTTTTCGACTTTTTCGGGTAGTTCTTTTATTCCTCGTGCAATTCGTATCCCTTCGATTTTCGATAGGTTCCGCATCCGACCCAAAAGTAGGGAAATCAAGGTAAGAACAACAAGCTGGGATGTAAAAGCTTTGGTCGAGGCAACACCAATCTCTGGTCCAGCGTGAATATAGACACCTGCATCTGTTTGCCGAGCGATTGAACTGCCAACAACATTTACAATTCCAAGAACCGTGGCGTTCTTTTGTTTAGCTTCCTGAACAGCAGCCAAAGTGTCGGCAGTTTCGCCGCTTTGGGAAATTGCAATTACAATGTCATTTTTCCGCAGAATCGGGTTGCGGTATCGGAATTCCGAAGCATATTCGACCTCGACGGGAATTTCGCAAAGGTTCTCGATGAGATATTCCCCAACCAAGCCAGCATGCCACGAAGTTCCGCAACCAGTGATTATTATCCTATCGACTTCTCGGAGTTTGTCGAGAACGGGAAGCAGACCACCAAGTCGGGCGATTCCTTCTTCAACAATCAAACGACCACGACAGGCATCGCGGATTGTCTGCGGCTGTTCAAAAATTTCCTTCAACATAAAGTGTTCGAACCCGCCCTTTTCGATTTTGCTCAAATCGAAATCTACCAAGTGAACTATGTTGTTCGTACGGATGTTATCTATGGTCTTTGTATAATAATTTTCGTTATTCAAAGTAACCATCTCGTTGTCCGAAAGGTAAATGACTTGTCGGGTATACTGGATAATTGCCGAAGCGTCCGAAGCCACGATAAATTCCTCTTCGCCCAAGCCAACTATCATTGGACTGCCACGGCGGGCGGCGATAATTTTGTTCGGCTCATAGGTTGAAAGCACAGCCAGCCCAAATGTTCCTTGCACTTCGGTCAATGCGGTTCGAACCGCCTCTTCTAAATCCTTTACTTTCTCGTAGAAATAGCCTATAAGAACAGCAAGGACTTCGGTATCGGTTGCAGAAACAAATTTATACCCCTTGGAGATAAGCATTTGCTTCAACGATGCGTAGTTTTCGATGATTCCGTTGTGTACAATCGCAATGTTGCCAGAATTATCGTGATGGGGGTGTGCATTAATGTCGCTTGGTTCGCCGTGTGTTGCCCAGCGAGTGTGTGCAATACCAATGTTTGCTTTGAATTCTTTCCCTTCCAAAACCTTGATGAGTTCTTTAACTTTGCCCTGCTTTTTGAAAGTCAAAAGATTTCCATCTTCGATTATAGAAAGTCCAGCGGAATCGTATCCACGATATTCTAACCGCTGAAGCCCATTCAACAAAACAGTTACTGCGTTCCTTTTCCCAATGTATCCAACTATTCCACACATTTTTTTAATTTGGAATTTGGTTTTATAAAAAAATGCAAATTAATTTAAATAGAATACTTAATCACAACCCGATATTAAAACTTTTATTGTTTGTTCCAATTGGAATCTCAATTGGCTTTACAATTCCACACCAGTTTTTATTCCCAATTTTAATTGCACTTTCAATTTTTGCCCTGATTTTTTTGCAATTCAAACAAAGAACGCCATCCTACATACTGATTACCATTGCTATCGGATTGATTCTTTCGGTTAACTTCAAACACTTCAAACTCTTGAGTACAACAGATAAATTTCAAGAAGTTAAAGGAAAAATCTATGGTGAAATAACCGAAGTTTTTGCTTCTGAACCCGATTTTGCCTCTGTTCGGATTGTTGGAACAATTTCGCTTGGGAATCAGACATATAATGATGTTCCAGCCCTTCTTAAAATTTACTCAAAAAAAAACACTTTGAGGAAATTTAGAGCAAACGCCAAAATTCTTGCTATTGCAAGCATAAGACCACCGAGAAGAACCAATCTGCCCACCGATATCGCAGAAATTCCGCTTGCTTTAAGCCACGAAGTTTTACTTTTTGCTCGAACTTCCAATGATTTGATTATAAGATTTTGGGAAAGTCCCGTCACAGCGGAAAACATCTTTGCCCGATTGAGAGAGAAACTTGAATCGAATTTGAACAAAATGTTCTCGGCGGAATATTTCCCATATTTCGATGAGATGCTTCTTGGAAATAAGCAATTACTCGAGGGCGAGCAACGGGACAAGTTCGCAATAACTGGCATTTCGCATCTTCTTTCGATAAGTGGATTCCATTTCGGCATTGTCTTTGCAATTGTCTTTGCCCTGTTTTCGATTTTTCCAAACAAATGGGTCAGATTTGTCTTATTGTCATTATTTATGTTTTTTTACCTTTATATTATCGACTTTCCCCCTTCGGGAATTAGAGCATTCATTATGATTGCTGCATTCCTTTATGCAAATACACTGGAAAGAAAAGTTTCGCCCTACAATGTTCTTGCTATCATCATTTTAGTTATGTTGATTTTAAAACCAAGTTTATTGTTTTCTGTGGGTTTTCAATTGTCTTTTCTGGCAGTTTTGGGAATAATTATGTTTCAAAAAAGGATTTACACTGGGTTGGCAAAAGCCTTGCCCGTGCGAAACGCCGTTACAAATTTCCTGCTTATGCTTTTGTCTGTAACCATTTCAGCCCAGTTGTTTGTTTCGCCTGTGGTTGCCTACTACTTTGGTTATTACACATTTATCTCCTTCTTTTCCAACTTGGTTTTAGTGCCAATTTTCAGCATATCACTGACTTTTGCCTTTCTGGCAATGCTCTTTTCTGTTGCAACTATTGAAATCGGGGAAATTTTTGCCGTCCCAGCCGAAATCCTTCTCTCGTTGGGTGTCAAATTCAACAATATCTTGGCGGAAAAGTTAAGTCCTTTGGTTATCAACAACAATGGGGTAGTTCTGCTCTCGATTTTGCTTTCCGTATTGATTATCTGGGTTTTGTTCGCCAAAACATTCAAATCTTTTGTTTTCCGATTCGGTGCGTTAATTCTTCTTCTTATCGGGTTCGCTTTGAATCTAAATGATGGAAATGGGAAGGAGATAGAAATTTATCCAAGAGCAAAGTATGTAGCGTTGATTTTCAAGAATTCTGGCAAGAACTATTGCTTGCTTTTCGACCGCAAGCCACATCTTTTCCCTTCACGGGATTTGGCAATGGAAAAATACATTTCTCGGCTCAATGGTGATGTAATTTTGGCTGTAAATGGCAATGTTGGTATTGCTATTAGCGACCAAATAAAAAAACAACGAATGATTAGAATCGTCGAAGTCCCTTCGGATGTTCAATTTGCTATATCTAATGCACTTGGAAAAAACCAAAGTATTTTCAAACTTGGGTTAGGCGATGACGATTAACTTAATTGTTCCAAATATTTTCCCAAAGGACAAAATTTTGGCTGGTGTTACAGAACGAAACTGCCATATTTATCCCGATGGCTTATCTTTTGGAATTACCGAACACTTTGACTCCCAAACAGTTCGAAAGCATCGCAAATTGCTTGCAGATTATCTTGGAGTGAAAGTCGAGGATTTTGTTCTTCTCCATCAGGTGCATTCCGACATAATTCATATTGTCGAGGCAATGGAAACGAATGGTTATGGAAAAACCATCCAAAGTATGCCAAGTTCATTTTCAAACAATTTAGATTCAAATTTCGATGGCGACGCTTTGATTACTTCAATTAAAGGGAAAATTCTTGGGGTGAAAATTGCCGATTGTGCAGGAATTTTAATGTATGACATAAAAAAGGAAATAGTTTCGGCTGTGCATTCGGGATGGCGTGGGAGTGCCCAAAAAATTCTACCGAAGACGATTAGCAAAATGCAGGAGCGGTTTGGCACGAATCCAAAGGATATACTTGTTTTTATCTCCCCCGTGCCAGATGCACAAAAGTATGAAGTAGGGCAAGAAGTTGCTGAACTTTTCCCCCGTTCAACGGTGATTTCGCCCGATGGGAAATACTTTTTCGACAATCGCAAAGAATTGCTTTTGCAACTGCTTCAAAGCGGAATTGAGGAACGGAACATCGAAATTTCGCCAATTTGCACAATCTCGAACTTAAATTTACATTCATATCGCCGAGACAAAGACAAATCGGGACGAATGCTTGCCTTTATTGGAATGAAAACAACATAAGTTCAATCTGAAAAGACATCGGATGTTTTGCAAACATCCGATGTCTGGGGAATTGTAGGTGCGACGGGCCGGTAGCCCCTACTTAGACCAAAGAGTATTTAAGATTAAAGAATATGCAATCTTCGCGCTTGCAGGAGCGATTGCGGAGCGAAAAGTTGCATTTCGCCTCGCTCACAGGCAAAAGTATGCCATATTTCTGGCGAAGGAACTCGGTGGCTTCTTCGAGTGCAATGTATGTATCGCGCTTACAGCAACGGGGACTACCGAGCTCTGCAATTCGCTTTAAACTATTCGAAACGATTAGATTACCTTCGGTCCAAGAATTTTCGTCCTCGGGGTCGAGTCCTTTCCAAACAATTAAAAAAATCGAAGTTCCGAGAGCCGCTCCGCAAGTTCCCAGATGCCAGCTGCAAGTGGGAGCGAATTTCGTTGCAAGGTCTTCGGCTTTCTGGATTTGCTCTTCCAGTTCGTTTCGGGAGTTTGTATAGTTTGCAACTACCGTTAAAAGCACAGCGGGGGTGATAAAGTGATGATCAGGCCCGTGCATTTTAATCGCTGGCGATGCCATTATCTCCATTGCCAAGTCGATTGGGTCTGTTTTAGCCGAACGCAGGCACACCAGCTTGACAATTTCTTTTGCTTCGAGCTTCAGGCAATCGTCGCAAACATAGTGGTTTTCGACGCAAGCCGAATCAGCCAAAAAAGTTTTCCCGCAGAAGGAACACTCCGCAGATACTGGCTTTACAAGATGGATAACCTCGTTCCCGCAAACAAGGCAATAGTTTTCGTTCTCTATTGAATTTTTTGTCTGTTCCATTTCGCATACTTATATTTTTAAAAAATGCATTTTACAAAAATTCATTGACATAAACAATAAAATTTTAGTTTTGTACAATTTTTAATTTTCATTTTCATAAATTTGGGTTGCAAAAAATTTACAGTTTCTTAATATTTATGTGAAAAAAATTAATTAGTTTTGAATTTTTATTATGTGATTATATGGCAAAGATTAAAGTCGAAGAGCAGATAGGTGGTGTTGTTGTCTATTTAAAGGGGGACTTCATCGGTGGAGAGGAAACCGATGAGCTTCGTGATACTTTAAAGAAACTTGCCGAAGGACCCAAGAACAAGATTATCATCGATATGGGGAAAGTAACCTATTTGAATTCTACTGCTCTCGGGGTGTTAATATCTGCCCACGCAACGGTAGCCAAGAAAGGGGGAATGATTGCATTGTGCGATTTGGATAAATCGGTTGAAAATCTTTTTGTGATTACTAAATTGACACTTGTATTTCCAATTTATCCTAATTTAGAAGAAGCAATTAAAAGTTTATAGAATTATGTTCAATAATATTAATGAAGGGATTATATGAAACGGTTATTTAATGTTATCGTAATAACATTAGCACTAATCATCGCCTTTTCGATTTACTTTTTCTATTTTGGCAATCCGAACAATTTCGAAGACCCTGCAACAAAGAAGAAACCCAAGAAAGGTAGCGTTGTTGGAGCAATTTACACTGGCGGTCCAATCGTTGGAATATTGATGAGCTTGATTATTATCGCAATTACATTTGTTTTCGAGCGAACATTTTCGATTAACAAGGCACGCGGGAAAGGGGATACAGCAGTATTTGTTAAAAAAGTTCTCGATTATCTTGCGAAAGGAGAGTTCGACGCCGCCTTGAAGGAATGTGACAACCAGCGCGGTAGTCTGGCTAACATACTACGCGCTGGGATAGAACGGTTCAAGCAGGTCGAAAACGACCCGAACTTCCCTGTCGAAAAGAAATTGACAGAAGTTCAAAGAGCAATCGACGAGGCAACGAATTTGGAGACTCCTCTGCTCGAAAAGAATCTGGTTATCCTTTCGACGATTGCTTCCGTGTCGGTTTTGTTCGGTCTTTTGGGAACAACTATCGGTATGATTCGTGCATTTGCTGCTTTTGGCGAAACGGGAACAGTCGATGCTACCCAGCTGGCTATTGGTATTTCCGAAGCTCTTTATAACACGGCTGGTGGTTTGGCTGCTGCAATCATCGCCATTATCTTCTTTAACTTCTTTACCACACGGGTCGATAATTACTTGTATATGATAGATGAAGCAATTCTTAATGTAACTCAAATCTTTACATTAAGATTGAAACAATAGCCAAAAGGAGGCAGTCGTGCCAAAAATTAAAAAGAAAAGGATGGGATTTGTAATCGACCTAACTCCATTGGTCGATATTACATTCCTTTTGTTGACTTTTTTGATGTTTACAGCAAAGTTCAAATCCGAAGCAGAAGCCGAAAAGCAATTCACAATTCGTCGTCCTACTGCTTCTCCCGATACAACTCGTCTTCCTGAACGTGACCTTGCCATTATCAACATTGCTATCGATGATAAAAATCCGAACGACACTTCATACTACTATGGCTTAACAAACACGAAGGACTTACTTCAGGTTTATCAACTTGTGCCCGAAATTCCACAGGAATACTACAATAAAGCTCTTGTCAAAGTTGATACAACGGTGCTGGGCAAATTAATCCGTGCAACTCTTTCGGTGCGGAGTTCCACCCGCTTTGCAATCGATGCAGACCGAAGGGTACGATACAAATGGGTTGAAGATGCTATGAACATAATGCGAAGGAATCGTGCTTTCGTGTTTAATTTCGTAACCGATAAGCGACGAGCGGAAGAAGAAAAAGCAGGTGGCAAATAAGAATAATTTTTTGAGTTTTTCGTGTAACTTTTTGGTGTATTATTTGTTTAAATATTTGGAAAACATAGGAGAATAAAAATGGCTGGTGGTGGTGGCGCACTCGAAATACCCGAAAGGCAAAAACGGGGCAAAATAGTTAGAAGAAAAAAGAAAAAGAGAATTGGCTTTCGTATAGATTTAACTCCATTGGTCGATATTACTTTTCTTTTGCTAACGTTCTTTATGTTCACTACGACTATGCTGAAGCCCCAAATAATGGAGATGAGAATACCGCCCGAGATGTATGCCAAAGTCGAAGTTCGTGCTTCCGAGCTTTTAACTTTGATGTTGACTGCCGATAATAAATTATATTGGTACAAAGGAATTGCCGATGCCAATAACAAGCCGCAAGAAATTCCCATCCCCAAGCTTCGTGCTTTGGTAATCGAAAAAAATCTTGAACCAATGGTAAAGAACCGTTTGATTACAGTTTTGAAGATTTCCCCCGATGCCAATTATGCCAAAGTAATTCAAGTTCTCGATGAGCTAAATCTTGCTGAAATACCGATTACCGAAGCCTTGTCGAAGGAAGTTGACGAAAAAGGGGAACCAGTGAAACGACAAAGAAAATTTACAATTGCGCCTTTGACAGAAGAAGATTTGAAATTAATACAAGGGGAGGTAAAATGACAAACAAAGTTATCGAACTACCGCCCCAACCCACTTATGGGTTTGCAGAATTGAAGTTGGTGATTCCACGGAACACAATGCGTGGATTCATCATCACTGTTTCGATTATCCTATTGCTTCTACTTGCCTATTTCATATATGCAAAAGCCAGCGAGCGAAGTCAGGTCGCATTGCTAAGAGCCCCAATAAGCAAAATAACACTTGGCGGTCCTGTGCAACAACTCGAAGAGCAGAAAGAAGATGCACCGCCTCCGCCACCTACGCAGCAGTTTATGGAAATTGCGACCGCTGCGAAAGCAGGAACCCCCGTGCCAGTTCCTGATGCAGAAATCAAGGAGGATTTGAAAGAATTTGCGACTTTCGAAAAACTTAGCGAATCGCTTGCTCGCGAAAAAGGTCAGGAAATCGACATTAATCAACTGCCGCAAGATTTTAATCTTGACCAAAAAGTTGAAATCAAGCAGAAAGAAGAAGAGCCTAACATCGACGAATTCATACCCGTCGAGAAGGAACCATACATCGATTTGGCAGACTTGCAAAAGCGAATCGTCTACCCCGAGATGGCTCGCAAAGCTGGTATCGAAGGGCAGGTTGTTGTTCGTGTACTTGTCGACAAGAACGGGAAGCCAAAGAAAGTCGTGGTTCAATCTTCCGATTCGCAGATGTTGAACCAAGCAGCTATCGATGCGGTAATGAAATCCACCTTTACACCAGCAATTCAGAACGGACAACCTGTTATGTGTTGGGTTAGCATCCCAATCCGCTTTAAGTTAAGGTAAGAAGGTTATTTCCGAATTAAAGGGACTGCCTCGTAAAGGCAGTCCCTTTTTTGTTTAATTCATTTATCTTGGAATTTTTTTCTGCAAAATGGCATCTTAAAGACATCGGATGTTTTTGAAACATCCGATGTCTGGAAAATGCACAAGGGTGAAAAAGTTGAAAAGGCTGGTGAAAGAGGTGGCATTGCTTGGTTAAGAAAAAGTTGTCGCCTCTGCCCTGCAAAAGACATTGCCTGTTTTTTGAAACATCCGATGTCTCATTTTTTAGTTGTCAAACTCTTCTAATCAATTCCAGATAGCAGGATAAATTTGGAAGTGGCTCAAGCCCTTAGCATATTCGGGCGAAGCTTTGCGAAAGGTAATTCGAGATGAGCTCTACCAATGTGATTACTTTTGGATAGTTCATTCGTTTGGGTCCGAGCAAGCCAATGTAGCCAGTGGCGTTCCTAATCCAATATGGAGAGGCTATGATTGAATAATCCAAAAGTAATTCGTTGCCAGTTTCGGAGCCAATTAAAACAGTCAGATTCGGATTGTTCTTTTTGAATTGATTTATGACATTCAGTATTGTTTGCGTGTTTTCCAAAATTGTAATCATATTTTTTATATGGTCGGGATTTTGAAATTCTGGGTAAAGAAGCAGGTTTCGGGCTCCTGCGATAAATGTTCGCTCGTAATCTTGTAGATTTTCTTGAATCTTATCGAAAATATTAATTATCAACTTAATTATTGGCGAATCTTGATACTCGGAAACAGCAAACAGGTCGGAAAAATTTTCGTAAATGAATCTCAGCGTTTTACCAGAAATTTTTTCATTCACAAATTGAGAAACTTTTTCAATTTGGTCTTCTTCGACATCAATATTTGCATCTATCGTCAAAGTATGAATTATGTTCGAATTTAAAGCCAAAACGAAAAGCAATCGATTCGAGGTTATCGGTATCAATTCAATTTTCTCGACCGTTATGTCTTGGATTTCGGGAACGATGACGATACTCAGGTATTTCGAAAGGACGCCCAGCACTTTGGAAGCTGTTTTCAGTATGTCATCAAAATTTGTAGGCTCAATCTTGTTGAGCTCTTCTTGGATTTTGCGAATTTCCTTCTCTGTTGGCTTCCTTTGGACGAGCAGGGAGTCGATGAAATAGCGATAGCCTTTATCGGTTGGAATTCTGCCCGAGGATGCGTGTGTTTGATGGAGCAAATCCATTTCCTCGAGTTCGTAAAGGATGTTGCGAATCGAGGCGGGGCTTAGTTTCAAACGATTACCTAAATAGCGTGCAACCAAACGCGAACCAACAGGCTGGGCACTTGTTATGTAAAGTTGGACAACTGCCCGAAAAACAAGTTTGTTCCTTTCGCTCAGTTCAAACGGCGTTTCGACTTTATTTATCTTACCAACATTTGGTTTCATAGCAAAAAAAGTAATATTTTTATCCTTTTTAAAAGACAAAAATTATGGAAAAATATTTTGGTAATCAAATGAAAAGGGTAGCTATATTACTTGCAGGTGGTTCGGGCGAAAGATTTTGGCCCGTAAGTCGAAAATCGAGACCAAAGCAATTGCTTGCTTTGAACTCCGAAAAAACTTTAATCGAAGAAGCTGTTGAAAGAATAACTTCGTTTATATCCCCGCAAGATATTTTTGTTTTTACAAATGAAATTACTTTGCAACCCATACGTAATGTTTTGCGAAACATTCCACCCGAGAACATTGTTGCCGAGCCATACAAGAAGAACACAGCCCCAGCACTTGCTTTTGCAGGAAGCTTTTTGCTTGCAAAGTATGGGAAAGAACTTTCGCCCGATGAAATTTCCGTTGGTGTTTTTACATCCGACCAAAGAATTGAACCACTTGTTGGCTTCCAAAAAACTGTCGAGCTTGCTTTTGGTTTCGTCGAAAACAATCCCAAGATTGCAACTATTGGCATAGTACCAACAAGGCCCGACACAGCCTTTGGCTACATTGAAGTCCCTGTGAATTTTAAAGAGGCCAACGAAAGCATCCTGCCTGTTGTTCAATTCAAAGAGAAACCCGATGTCGAAACCGCTCGATTTTATGTCGATTCGGGTCGTTTCTTCTGGAATAGTGGAATGTTCTTTTGGCGACTCGATACTTTCCTTTCGCAACTCGAAAAATATTTACCCGAAATTTATAATAAAGTTTCTTCTTTGGTTGAGCTTTTAAAAGATAAAACCGAGATTCCATTTTCGGGCTCAATTCCCGAAATCGAGAATATCTACATCACATTCCCAGATATTTCGATTGATTACGCATTGATGGAAAAGACCCGCGACATTGTTGTAGTCAAATCATATTTCGATTGGGATGATATTGGCTCTTGGGATGCTCTCGACCGCACCAAGCCGCACGATGCAAACCGCAATGTGAATTTGGGGAATAATATCCTTTTGGATACGCAAAATTCAATCGTGGTAAATGAATCGACAAATGGTAATATAAAAGTATGTTGCTTGGGGCTAACGGATTTGGTGGTCGTGGTTGCCGACGATGCTGTTTTGGTTTGCCACAAAGCTCAAGTTCAGAATGTGAAAAAGTGTGTCGAAGCAATAAAACAAGAAGAAAATTCCAGCAAGTGGTTGTAAAAATGATATATCAGAAATGAAAGTGCTTTTTAAAAACATTTCATCGCTAGTTACAATTTGTCGAAATGGCGAGCGATTCCTTGCAGGTGAAGATATGAACTACGTTAGCGAAATAAAGGATGGAGCCATCTTTTTTGATGAAAAAATTCTTTGGGTTGGGGAAACTGTTGACGCAGAGGAACAAATTCGCTTCGGAAAAATCAAGCCCGACAAGATTTACGATTTGAAAGGGAAAAGCGTTATCCCCGGTTTCGTGGATTCCCACACGCATACGGTTTTTGCAGGCGACCGTTCCGATGAGTTTGCCCAAAGAGTCGCCGGGGCTACTTACCAAGAGATTGCAGCTCGTGGCGGAGGAATTTTGAAGACCGTGAGCGCAACGCGAAAAGCATCGGTAGAACAACTTTTTGATAATGCTTCTCGGTTTCTGAAAAATGCTATTGCCCACGGCACTGTTGCGTTGGAAATCAAAAGCGGATACGGACTCGATGTCGAAACCGAACTGAAAATCCTGCGTGTGATTCGCCGGCTTGCGGAAAATTTCCCTGTGGATATTGTTCCGACTTTTCTTGGTGCTCACGATTTCCCTCCGGAATACCGAAACCGCCCCGACGAATATGTCGACCTGATTTGCAATGTAATGATTCCGCGCGTAGCCGAGGAAAACCTTGCCCAATATTGCGATTGCTTTGTCGATAAAGGATATTTCACAATTGACCAAGCCCGAAGGATTTTTGAAACAGCCACCAAGTTTGGATTGAAAATCCGAATGCACGCCGATGAACTTGCAGACGTCGGGGCTGCGAAGCTCGCAGCAGAGCTTTGGGCAGTTTCTGCCGACCATTTGCTCTTCGTTTCGGACGAAAGTCTGGACGCAATGCAAAAAGCCGGAACAATTGCAACCTTGCTGCCGGGGACATCCTATTTCATTCGGATGCCCTATGCCCCTGCAAAAAAGATTTTGCAGAAGGGGATTCCGATTGCCCTTGCAAGCGATTTTAATCCCGGTTCGTGTTTCACCGAAAATATGCAAATCATCCTTTCCCTTGCTGTAATAAATCTCGGGCTGAATTGCCAGCAATCTATGGTTGCTTCGACACTGAACGGAGCATATTCGCTGGGCATTTCCCACCGGCTTGGCTCGATTGAAGTTGGAAAAGACGCCACCTTTGCCATTCTCGATTGTCCTTCCTATCTTGAAATGTTCTATCATTTCGGAGTTAACCACGTCGAAAGCATCTGGATAAAGGGAGAAAAGGTGGAAATTGATTCAGGGGTATAGAGAGGGGATGAGCAGGAGACAACAGTGGCTTCAGACATCGGATGTTTCGCAAACATCCGATGTCTTTCCGAAAGTACTTCTGCCTTTCTTTTTTCACGGCTCGATGGAGCTTTACAACTTTGGGGAAATTTTAATAACTTCTATTCTTTTTAAATTTGTTAATTTTGTAACTCATTTTTTAATTAAGGGTTTATTTTTGGAGTGAAAAATGAAAAGGACGTATCAACCGAGTCGACGGCATCGATTGAACACGCACGGGTTCCGTGCCCGAATGGCAACGAAGGATGGTCGCAAAGTCTTGGCAAGGCGACGCGCCAAAGGACGCTACAAACTGACTGTTTCCGACGAAAAGAAAAAATATTGAGCTAATTTTGGTAAAGTATAAGCTTGAAACTATTAAACGCAAAAAGGAATTTGAACTTCTGTTCCAACAAGGTAAAAGATTTTACCGAGATAATATCAGTGCAGTTGTTTTGCCCAAAAGCCAATCGGAGCTCGAAGCGGAGAAGTTCCTTGTTCGTTATGCTGTGCAGGTAAGCCGAAAAGTTACAAAAAAAGCGGTCGTTAGAAATCGAATTAAAAGGTTATTGAGGGAATCCATCAGAAAATTGGCAAAGGAAGATATGAACGAGAAACTTTTTATTTTTAAATACATATTTTTGAACTGGAGTTCGGCTCCGAAACGACCTTGCGAAATCCATTTGGCAGATGTTTTTCCTTTTGCCCACTCTGTACTCGAAGATGCTTATTCATTCTTTTCCAAAAACTTAGCACGAGGGGAAAATTGAAGTACATTCTGATTGCACTTGTCAAGCTCTATAAACTTTTTATATCGCCACTTTTCCCTCCGAGCTGTCGATTCTATCCGACTTGTTCCGATTATTCCATCGAGGCGTTGAGAAAATATGGTGCTTTCAAGGGCTTAATCTTGTCTGTTCGACGGGTTTCTCGGTGTCATCCTTTCCATCCTGGTGGATATGACCCTGTTCCTTAATCAAAATAAATTTGGTATGCTATGGACAGAAAATCGATTTTGGCTATTATAATTATCACGATAATTTTGACAATTTGGACATTTTACATTTCAATCAAAGTGGTTCCACCTACGAAGCCCACTCAAAATCGAGATACAACAACACTTGTTGCGGACACCAATCTGAAAAACGTCGATGTGAAAAAGGAAGTCAGCAGCGTAGTTCCCGATTCGCTGAAATTAGTCAGCCAATTTGGTCCGACTTTTGCTCCCTACACTGGTGGAATTGAAAAAGTAATAACCATCGAAAACGATTTGGTTCAAGCACAAATAACCTCGAAGGGTGCAACCCTTTTGAACTGGACACTGAAAAAATTTAAATCTTGGAACGGCTTCCCTACTCAACTTATTTGGGCAAAAGGCGGAACACCTTCGCTCTTGATTAACAGCAGAGACAATGTTCAAATAGACGACAGGAACTTGAATTATTCATTTAACACCGAAAATAATCACATAAAAATTTCGGGGAACGATTCGGTTGAAATTATTGCCAAAATCGATTTTGGGAATAATCGATACATCGCCAAAAGATTAGTTTTTTACGGGAATAAATATCATTTTAGAAAGGAAATCATTTTTTCTAATGTTGATGAATATGTAACGACGAGAGGATACAATCTTCAATGGCAGAATGGACTCCGCTACCAAGAAATGAACTCTGTGGACGAGTCGTCGGAGGCAAAAGCTATTGTGTCGCTCAACGGCGAACTTGTGGAAGCCGACGCATCGAGCGATGAGCCTGTACAAATTTCCCCTGCGGGCAAACTGGATTTTGCTGCTGTTAAAATCAAGTACTTTACAGCGGCAATAATTCCTGAACCGAAAGGCTCTTTCGATGGAACTGTGTATGTTAATGGCTATCAAACTCACGTCGAAAACAATGGGGTGATTGAAAAATATAATCTTGCTTTGAATATTCCTTATCGAGGGGGAACTCAACAAAAATCTTTCGATATTTACATTGGACCTATAGATTACGGCATTGTAAGTAGCTACGGCATTTCTGCGGTTGTCAATTTTGGATGGCGGTTTTTGGTTCGTCCCATCGGCGAATTCTTTATGTTGCCAATTTTTAAACTTATTTACTCAATCATTGGGAATTATGGCATAAGCATAATCATCTTTGCGTTGATAATGAAAATAATCCTTTATCCATTGACTATTTCACAGATGCGCTCATCGCAAAGGATGCAGCTTATTGCTCCTGAACTGCAAAAGATTCGCGACAAATATAAAGACGACCCACAGAAAATGAATCAGGAGATAATGAAGTTATATTCCGAATATGGAATAAATCCGATGGGGGGATGCTTGCCTTTGCTTTTGCAATTGCCTATACTTTATGCTTTGTGGGCAGTATTGCGAACGGCAATTGAACTTCGGCAGGCACCATTTATCTTGTGGATTAGCGATTTGTCGCTTCCCGACTACATTTTGACCTTGCCAATTTCGCTTTTAGGGATAAAGCATATTTCCGGGCTTTCGGTTCTGATGGGTGTAACACTTTTCTTCCAGCAAAAGCTTACCATAACCGACCCAAGGCAAAAGTCGATGATTTACATTATGCCAATTCTATTTATTTTCCTGTTCTCATACTTCCCTTCGGGCTTAAACTTGTATTACTTCACTTTCAACCTTTTCAGTATCCTGCACCAAATTTATCTAAATAAATTTTCGAGGAAGAAGCTTACGCTTGCGGATTTGAAGAAGCAGCCCAAAAAAGAAGGCTGGTTCCAACGCAAACTTCGCGAAGCACAAGAAATTGCCGAAGCACAAGGTAGGCGTGTCCCAGGACAAACAACCCGTCCATCAACGCAAAAGCCTCGTCCACCGAAGAAGAAGAAATAAGGAACAATGTGAAAATGTAATAAGACATCGGGTGTTTTAGAAACATTCGATGTCTTTCGTCATTCCGTTGTCTGAATCTGGGAAGACATCCGATGTTTGCGAAACATCGGATGTCTGAGAAAATCCACAAGGAATTAAACCAAAAGTTCACAAGCAAGGGAATGGAAAAGACTAAATGGGAACAAGAGGAAATTGCTTCTTGCCGAAAGCGATTTGGCTGGAACAATTTTTCCTAAAATGCATCGGATGTTTTAGAAACATTCGATGTCTGTAATAATCTACTTGTTTAATTGTTGGATAGAGCTGGGTTGGTGCTTCCTTGCAACAAGCAATATTGCTTTTATCCTTTGCAACACGAACAACACAATAAATTCAATAGATAAAATTACTTAGAAATAATTTCTAAAAGCGAGTTTTAACAGCTAATTTTTCTTTTGGGAAATTCAGAGTTACAGATATGCAAATAATGGGGTTAATTGGCTGAATTATTTCTAATTTTGCTTTTTTGTTATAACATTAAAAGGGAAATAAATGAGCGAAAAGAAATTTGCAGTAATGGATGGAAACGAAGCCGCAGCGTATGTGGCTTTTCGGGTCAACGAAGTTATTGCTATCTACCCGATAACACCTTCGTCGAATATGGGCGAATGGTGCGATGAGTGGGCAGCAAAGGGTTATAAGAATATCTGGGGCGTCACCCCAACTGTGGTCGAAATGCAAAGCGAAGGCGGTGCGGCAGGGGCAGTTCACGGTGCTCTGCAAGCAGGAGCATTAACAACTACTTTCACAGCCGCGCAAGGTCTTTTGCTAAAAATTCCAAATATGTTTAAAATTGCTGGCGAGTTGACTCCAACTGTGTTCAATATCAGTGCTCGTACGATTGCAACCCATGCTCTTTCGATTTTCGGCGACCACAGCGATGTTATGGCTGCTCGTTCGACCGGCTTTGGGTTGATGGCTTCCGGTTCTGTTCAGGAAGTAATGGACTTAGGCTTGATTTCCTATGCTTCCACTTTGAAATCGCGTATCCCGATGATACACTTTTTCGATGGCTTCCGAACCTCCCACGAGGAGAATAAAATCGAAGTTGTTCCCGATGAGATTATGCGAGAAATGATTCCCGACGACCTGGTCCGAGAACATCGAATGCGTGCTTTAAATCCTGAACGACCTGTAATTCGTGGTACGGCACAGAACCCCGACGTGTTTTTCCAAAACCGTGAGACTGTTAATCGTTACTATGATGCCTGCCCCGATATTGTTCAGGAACAGATGGACAAGTTTGCAAGTCTAACAGGTAGGCAATATCATTTGTTCGACTATATCGGGCACCCCGAAGCCGAAAGAGTTATTGTGATTATGGCGAGCGGAGGCGAAACAGCACAAGAAACTGTGAAATATCTGGTCGAAAAATTTGACGAAAAGGTTGGAGTTGTTCGAGTTCGATTGTACCGACCATTTAGCATTGAGCACTTCATAGAAGCTCTACCAGCTACTGTCAAGGTTATTGGAGTGTTGGATAGAACCAAAGAACCCGGGGCAACGGGCGAGCCATTGTATTTGGATGTTGTTAATGCAATCAATGAATATTTTGCAAATGGAAATACAAAATTTTCTGCATTCCCGAAAATTGTTGGAGGACGCTACGGATTATCGTCGAAGGAATTCACTCCTGCAATGGTTAAGGCTGTCTTTGATAATTTGAAACAAGACAAGCCAAGAAATCATTTTACCGTTGGAATAATCGACGATGTTACGCATACCAGTTTGGATTTTGACCCTGAATTCTCGATTGAATCCGATGACGTTGTTCGCGCAATGTTCTTTGGATTGGGCTCCGATGGTACTGTTGGTGCAAATAAGAACTCCGTTAAAATTATTGGTGAGCATACCGATTTGTATGCCCAAGGATATTATGTTTACGATTCCCGAAAAGCAGGAACTTTGACCGTGTCCCACCTGCGATTTGGACCACGCCCGATTAAGGCACCGTATTTAATCACGAAGGCAAATTTCGTTGCTTGCCACCAAACAGTATTTATCGAAAAATATTTTATGCTCGATAATTTAGTTCCCGGAGGTACTTTCCTTATCAATGCACCTTTCGAGGGCGAAGAACTTTGGAATTACTTTCCGAAATCGGTCCAACAGCAAATACTCGATAAAAAGATAAAAGTTTATTACATCGATGCACAAAAAGTAGCCGAAGCAAGCGGAATGGGGCGAAGAATAAATACAATAATGCAAACCTGCTTCTTTGCAATTTCGGGAATTTTACCAAGAGAACAAGCTGTTCAATCAATCAAAGATTCAATAATTAGAACCTATGGCAAGAAAGGCGACGAGATTGTCCGAATGAATATCCAAGCGGTCGAGAACACTCTCGAAAATCTTCGCGAGCTCAGGATTCCCGAAAAGATTACTACAACCCACGACATTCGACCACCCGTACCCGATTACGCTCCCGAGTTTGTGAAGAAAGTAATTGGTCCAATGATTGCGGGGCGTGGGGATTGGTTGCCCGTAAGTGTATTCCCTGCGGATGGAACCTGGCCCACGGCAACTACTCAATACGAAAAGCGAAACATAGCTTTGGAAATCCCTGTTTGGGACGAGAAAATCTGTATTCAATGTGGCAAGTGTGCTTTGGTTTGTCCACACGCAACAATTCGGATAAAAGTTTACGACCCGAAATATTTGGAAAATGCTCCTGCAACATTTAAATACACTGATGCACGCGACAAAGAGTTTGCTGGTATGAAATATACTATTCAAGTAGCTCCGGAGGATTGCACCGGATGCGGCGTTTGCGTGGATGTTTGCCCAGTGAAAGACAAAACAAATCCGAAGCACAAAGCTTTGGATATGCAACCACAATTACCTTTGCGTGAACAGGAAGCCAAGAATTGGGACTTCTTCTTGTCGATTCCTGATGTCGACCGCCGAATAATTAAAGTGTCGACTTTAAGGCAACAGCAGTTGCAAAGGCCATTGTTTGAATTTTCGGGGGCTTGTGCTGGATGCGGCGAAACGCCTTATGTCAAGCTGGTTTCGCAGTTGTTCGGCGACCGAGCAATCATTGCAAATGCCACAGGTTGTTCATCGATTTATGGTGGAAATCTGCCAACAACGCCTTGGGCAAAAGATGAAAACGGGCGAGGCCCGGCTTGGTCGAACTCTTTGTTCGAGGATAATGCTGAATTTGGCTTTGGCTTCCGCCTTGCAATTGATAAACAAAAAGAAATTGCAATCCGATTGTTGAAATCTCTTGCTTCCCAAGTTGGCGAGCAATTGGTCGATGAAATTATAAATGCCAAGCAAAAGACCGAGGCGGAAATTTACGAGCAGCGGGAAAGAGTTGCTATCCTTGTGGAAAAATTAAAGCAAATAAACACGCCCGAAGCACAAAAGCTTTTGAGCATAGCCGATTATTTGGTTAAGAAAAGTGTATGGATTATTGGTGGCGATGGTTGGGCATACGACATTGGCTACGGAGGACTCGACCACGTCATTGCAATGGGAAAGGATGTTAATCTTTTAGTTCTGGACACCGAAGTTTATTCAAATACGGGCGGGCAAGCCTCGAAATCAACTCCACTTGGTGCAGTGGCAAAATTTGCTGCAAACGGTAAACCTGCTTTCAAGAAAGACCTCGGTTGGATGGCAATGGCTTATGGCAACGTCTATGTTGCTACTGTTGCCTTTGGTGCCAAGGATGAACATACTTTGAAAGCCTTTCTCGAAGCCGAAGCCTACGAAGGTCCTTCGATAATTATTGCTTATTCTCATTGTATTGCACACGGAATTGATATGAGCCAACCATTGAAGCAACACAAACTTGCCGTCGATACCGGGCAATGGATTTTGTATCGATACAATCCAGAACTTGCAAAAGAAGGCGAGAATCCTTTGATTCTCGATTCCAAAGAGCCATCGGTTCCAATTGGACAGTATATGAATTCCGAGATTCGTTTCCGAATGCTTGCTAAAAGCAATCCCGAATTGAGCAAATACTTGCAGGAAGTTGCTCAAGAATATGTTAAGAAGCGTTATCAAATGTATAAGCATCTCGCTTTGATGAAAATGAATGGAAATGAATGATGAATAGAACTGGGAAAGAAATATACAGGGCGGGTTTCTTCTTTGCACAAAGCTGGGGAGAATCCTGCTTTTTTGTTTAAATTTCAAAATATTTTAGGGGAAAAATATGGATATCACAACAAAATATTTAGGAATGACTCTTAAATCGCCATTGGTTGCCTCTGCTTCGCCAATTACTGAAGATATAAAAAACATTAAGAAGCTCGAGGAAGCAGGTGCAGCGGCAGTGGTGTTGCCATCGATTTTCGAAGAACAAATTCGCTCCGAACAGATGGATTTACATTTTTACCAAACACAGGGCACATATACCTATGCCGAGTCGCTTACCTACTTCCCAGAAATGGATGAATACCGGTTTGCACTGGATAACTACCTCGATTTAATACGAAAAGCCAAAGAAAGCGTTGGTATTCCAATCATCGCAAGCCTTAATGGTGTTACTCCTGGTGGTTGGACAGAATTTGCAAAGAAAATCGAGGAGGCAGGGGCAGATGCTTTGGAATTGAATTTGTATTTCATTCCAACCGATTTGGAGCAACCCGGAGAATTAGTCGAGAATACTTACATCGAAATAATCAAGATGGTGAAGAATGCAGTAAAAATACCTTTGGCTGTTAAGCTCAGTCCATTTTTCACCAATTTTGCAAATTTTGCTCGCCGTGTTGAACAAGTTGGGGCAAATGCTCTTGTCCTTTTCAATCGTTTTTACCAACCCGATGTTGATTTGGAGAATCTCGAAGTCAAGCCCTCGATACATTTGAGCACTTCGCATGCAAACCGTTTGCCAATGCGATGGATTGCTATTTTGAAGAATAAAATCAATTTGGATTTTGCTGCAACAAGCGGAATCCACTCTTCCGATGATGTTATCAAAATGCTCCTTGTTGGAGCAAATGTTACGATGCTTTGCTCTGCTTTGCTCAAAAATGGAATCTTTTACCTTTTGCAACTCGAACGAGAATTGATTGAATGGATGGAAGAACACGAATACGAAAGCATACAACAGATGATTGGGGTGATGTCGCAGGACAAAACAAGCAATCCCAGCGAATACGAACGAGCCCAATATGTCCGTGCCATCACAAGCTACAAATTTTAATTTCCTTTTGGTTATAACACATAGGATATTTAATAATAATAGATTTAACAAATTGAGCATTCAGTTCCATCCTACTTTTTTGAAAGACATCGGATGTCTGCCAGACATCCGATGTCTGGAAACCCCTTGTTCGGTGAAATGCCTCTGTGATAAATAGCCCTCGACCTGCTAAAAGACATCGGCTGTTTTAGAAACAACCGATGTCTGGGAAATTGTAGGGGTGACCGGCTGGTCGCCCTTACGTGGCACAGGATTATGGGTCGAACAGGCAGGAACAGGAGGCGAATAATTATTAGCCCCTACACGATATTATAATCGCAGAACCAATTTCGTTTCCCAAATGGAATTCATCACGGTTAGACATCGGATGTCTGCCAGACATCCGATGTCTGGAAACCCCTTGTTCGGTGAAATGCCTCTGTGATAAATAGCCCTCGACCTGCCAAAAGACATCGGATGTTTCAGAAACAATCGATGTCTGAAACCTACATCCCGAATTTGTTCCCTTTAAAATAAATCCTTGATTTTATCGCCTCTTAAAATTAAATTTTGATTAGTTTAAGAAATGATAAATTTTTTATATCAAATTTGGGTGCTTTTTGTCGAGATGTCTCCATATCTACTTCTTGGAATAACTTTTGTTGCAATTTTGGATGCATTTGTTACAAAGGATTTTATTTCACGGCAAGTGCGGAAAAATAATTTGAGTTCCATTGTCAAAACTGCATTGTTTGGAATTCCTTTGCCGCTTTGCTCTTGTGGGGTTGTGCCAACCAGTGTCTATTTAAGGAAAAGTGGGGCATCGAAGCCTTCGGTTGTTTCGTTTTTGATTGCAACGCCACAGACAGGAGTCGATAGCATTGTTGCCACCTATGGTATGCTCGGACCAATCTTTGCAGTTTTCCGTCCGCTGGCTGCGCTTGCTATGGGCATTTTGGGCGGAATCGTTACTATGTTCTTCTCAAAATCCGAAAAGGAAGAAAGCACTTCACCAACGAACTCATTTGCGTTTGAAGATATAAGTGTACAGAAAAAAACGAATTTTCCCGCAAAGATAAAAAAGTCCTTGCGTTATGCGTTTGTCGAGTTCATCGACGATATTTCTACGCAGTTTCTTTTTGGACTTGTTATTGCAGGAGCCATTGCGTTTTTCGTTCCCGACGACTTTTTTGCGTCTCTATTCAAAGGTAATGAATTACTTGCGATGATTTCGATTCTAATCTTTGCCGTCCCAATGTATGTATGCGCCACAGCGTCGATACCCGTTGCTGTTAGTTTGATGATGAAAGGATTTTCGCCCGGAGTGGCTTATGTTTTACTTGTTGCTGGACCGGTTTCGAACGCCGCATCATTGGCTATATTGAATAAAGTTCTGGGCAAGAAACTTCTTGCCATTTATGTGCTTGTGGTCTCTTTGAGTTCGATCATCTTCGGGTTTCTTTTGAATTTTATTTTTGAATGGACGAATGTTAACCCTCACTCTCAAATGTCCCATTCTCATATCCACAATACAAATTTTTCGCTTTTTGATTATCTATTTGCTCTAATCTTTTTAATTTTGATTTTGAGTTCAATTTACAGAAAATATTTTGTTAAAACGAAAGGGGAAGTAATGGAAATCCAGAATGCAAAAACTTTTAAAATAGAAGGAATGACTTGTAACCATTGTGTTATGAATGTGGAAAAAGCAATTCGTAGCATACCGGGAGTTAGCGATGTCCGAGTGGTTTTGAACGAAGGAGTTGCTATTGTGAAGGGAGATTATAGCATCGAAGCAATAAAGAATGCAGTGGAAAATATAGGTTATAGATTCGCAGGGGAAAAATAGTGGGGAAAATAGCAATTTATCCGGGAACTTTCGACCCCATAACGAATGGACATATTGATGTAATCGAAAGAGCCTTGAAAATTTTCGACAAAGTTATTGTTGTTATTGGTAGGAATCCCAAAAAACAAACACTTTTCACCGAAGAAGAACGAATTGAATTAATTCGGGAATCCTTAAAGCATTTGGCAAATATCGAAGTTACAGCAACCGAAAAATTAACTGTTGAGTTTGCTCGGAGTGTGAACGCCAATGCAATTATCCGTGGTATTCGTGCAGTTTCGGATTTTGAATATGAATTTCAGATTGCATTGATGAATCGTAAACTTTGCCCAGATGTTACTACGATTTTTTTGATGCCAAACGAAAAATTTACCTATTTGAATTCCTCAATAATTCGTGAATTGGCTCAATATGGAGCCGACATCAGCGATTTTGTTCCCCTCTGTGTGGAGAAAAAATTAAAAGAAAAATTTTCATAGTTTTTAAAATACAATATACAAAAAGTTGCATCGTCATCTTGTTAGCACTCGGTTAAGGCGAGTGCTAATAAATGTTAGTGAAATGTTGAACAAATAAGGAGGTACAAAGATGAACTTAGCACCATTGCACGACAGAGTGATTATTAAGCCATCGCAACCCGAAGAAGTAACCAAAGGGGGAATAATTATCCCCGACACAGCAAAGGAAAAGCCAATGCAGGGCGAAGTCGTCGCAGTAGGTCCCGGCAAACTTACCGAGGACGGCAAAGTTATTCCATTAACAGTTAAGGTTGGCGACAAAGTGCTCTATGGAAAATACTCGGGCACAGAAGTCGAAATTAACGGCGAGCAATTCCTAATTATGAGAGAATCAGACATTTTCGCAATCATTAAATAATTACAAATTTCATTATGTTAAACAAAAAAATGGAGGTATAATATGGGAGCTAAAATAATCACATTTGATTTTGAAGCAAGAAATGCTTTAAAACGAGGTGTCGACCAATTAACAAATGCAGTCAAAGTTACTCTTGGTCCCAAAGGTCGAAATGTTATCATCGATAAAAAGTTTGGTGCACCAACTGTTACCAAAGACGGTGTTACTGTTGCAAAAGAAATTGAATTAGAGGACCCAATCGAAAATATGGGCGCCCAGATGGTACGCGAAGTTGCATCGAAAACAAGCGATGTTGCTGGCGATGGAACCACAACTGCTACTGTCCTTGCCCAAGCTATCTTCTCCGAAGGATTGAAAAATGTTACCGCTGGGGCAAACCCAATGGATTTGAAGCGTGGAATTGATATGGCTGTCGAGGCTATTACCAAAGAGTTGAAGAAAATTAGCAAAGAGGTCGAAGGGAAGAAGGAAATTGCCAATGTTGGGGCTATTTCGGCTAACAACGACAAAGCAATCGGCGAACTCATTGCCGATGCAATGGAAAGAGTTGGTAAAGATGGTGTTATTACAGTCGAAGAAGCAAAAGGCACCGAGACTTCTATGGAAGTTGTCGAAGGAATGCAGTTCGACCGTGGTTACCTTTCCCCATACTTTGTTACCGACGCCGAAACGATGGAAGCAGTTCTCGAAAATCCATACATTTTGATACACGACAAGAAGATATCTGCTGTAAAAGATATTCTTCCAATACTTGAGAAGATTTCGCAATCGGGCAGGTCGTTGTTGATTATTGCCGAAGATGTCGAAGGCGAAGCTTTGGCAACGCTTGTTGTGAACAAATTGCGCGGAACCTTGAAAGTCTGCGCCGTCAAAGCTCCGGGCTTCGGTGACCGACGCAAAGCAATGCTCGAGGACATTGCAATTCTTACCAATGGTACAGTGATAAGCGAAGAGAAAGGCTTCAAGCTCGAAAACGCTACGCTCGCTTATCTTGGAACTGCTAAGAAAGTTGTTGTCGACAAAGACAACACAACGATAGTCGAAGGTAGCGGCAAACCAGAGGAAATTAAGAAGCGAATTAACGAAATAAAGATTCAAATCGAAAAGACCACAAGCGAATACGACAGAGAAAAACTACAAGAGCGACTTGCCAAATTGAGCGGTGGGGTTGCTGTTTTGAAGATTGGTGCAGCCACCGAGGTCGAGATGAAAGAAAAGAAAGCCCGAGTGGAAGATGCTTTGCACGCTACCCGCGCAGCAGTCGAGGAAGGAATCGTTCCCGGTGGTGGCGTTGCCTATCTCCGATGTCTGCACGCTCTCGACGACTTGAAGCCCGAGAACGAAGACCAGAAGATTGGCATCGAGATTGTCCGCCGAGCTTTGGAGGAACCAGCTCGACAGATTGTCGCAAACGCTGGGTTAGAGCCTTCGGTTATTGTTAATAAAATCAAAGAGGGCAAGGGTTCGTTTGGATTTAACGCCCAAACAGAACAATTCGAGGATTTATTCGAAAGTGGTGTTATCGACCCAACCAAAGTTGCGCGAGTGGCTTTGGAAAACGCTGCTTCGGTTGCAGGTTTGCTCTTAACAACTGAATGCACAATAGTCGAAAAGCCCGAAAAGAAAGAAACCCCGCCGATGCCTCGCGGATACGATGAATACTAATGTTTCTGCTAAAAATTTTAGGGGCTGTCTCGGTTTAGAGTCAGCCCCTTTTTGTTTTCTTAAGTAATCAGCATCTGGAATGTTTGCCTGCTAAGGAAATAGATGAAGTCGCCTTTCGAAATTAGTTAAACGAGCCCATTTTTTATTGCATAGTGGGTGATTTCGGCATTCGAACGCATCCCCATTTTCTCGAGAATTCGGATTCTGTATGTACTAACTGTATTTGCGCTGAGATGCAATTCTTTCGCTATTTCTTTAATTGTCTTTCCTGAAGCAATCAAACACATAACTTGGAACTCGCGGTCGGAAAGTTGCTCGTGCAAAGGAACTGGGCTGGTTTCTTCCAATTTCGTGGCAAGGAGCTCGGCGAGGTTTTCCGAGACATATTTCCTTCCCATTGCAACGCGATGAATTGCCTCGATAAGTTCTTCGGGTTCGCATTCCTTGTTCAAGTAGCCCGATGCCCCAGCTTTCAAAAGCCGAACAGCGTATTGGTCTTCGGGATACACTGTGAAGATCAACACGGGAAGTTTCGGATTAATTCTTTTAATGTCCTTCAAGGTAGCCAAGCCATCTTTGCCGGGCATCGAAATATCCAAAAGCACAACATCGTAGTTGCCTTCGCGAATCTTTTCGAGTAGTTCAAACCCGGAACTGGCTTCCCCAGTCACTTTCAGATTGGGGTCTTGTTCGATTATTTGCTTCAAGCCAGTTCGAACTACCGCGTGGTCATCTGCAATTATTATTTTAATCATAGTTAATTTATTGGAATTGTTAATGTTACCGTTGTTCCAATGTTCGAAACACCGCTTATCGTGAGTTTTCCGTTAACCGAGCGGGCTCGCTCTTTCATTCCAAAAATTCCAAGTGATTTCTTTGCCGAAATATCTTCGGGCTTGATTCCTTTCCCATTGTCCGCAACTGTTAGCACAAGGTTATTCCCTTCGATATCGAGATGAATATCCACTCGTGTTGCATTTGCGTGGCGTGCAATGTTTGTCAGTATTTCCTGAAAGACGCGAAACACTACGATAGACTTGGCTTCGCTCAATTGAATTTCCTGCTTGGGTAAATTTAAACGGCAACGGATTGCAGTTTGTTTTTGGAATTCTTTGGCTTGCCATTCTATTGCAGCGGTAATTCCAAAATGGTCTAAAACGCTCGGTCGTAACTGCGAGGAAATAGAGCGAACTTTCCGAATCATCGAATCAATCATATCAATCATCTTATGTAATTTCTCGTGCAAAACTTCCTCGCGGAGGAATTTCTTCTTCAAGACCCAAGACAATTCTAATTTCATCGCCGTTAGAATATGCCCCAATTCGTCGTGGATTTCGAAAGCCAGCTTTTTCTTTTCTTCTTCGCGAAGCGACTCGAAATACATCGCAAGATTTCTCATCTCCTCTTGCGAAGATTTTAATCTCTCTTCGGCTTGCTTCTGCTCATCTATGTCGAATGTAATGCAGTCCAAATACAAAATCTTGCCTCGACTGTCGACTAAATTTTCTACTAAGGTCTCGACCCAAACAATTTCCCCATTTGCCTTTTTGATTCTATACTCAAAAGTTTTCGACAGGTTTGGAAAATGAAACATCTCGGAAAAATTATTCTGAACACGGAAATAATCATCGGGATAAACTATCTCGACCCAACCGTTGCCTTTCCCAACGAATTCTTCAACTTTATACCCTGTGATTTCATAGAAAGAACCTGTAACATCTGTAATTTTAAAGTTGGAGTCAATCTTAAACAGAACAGATTTGGTTTTCCTTTCAACCTTTGCAAGAGTTTGTTTTAAACTGTTTAGTTCTTGTTCAATGTTTTTGAATTGTGTCAAATCATCAATTACGTAAGAGTTGTAATGGGCTCGTGTGGAGCGAGTTTTAATTGGATAGCCTTCGACAAGGAATGTGTTTTCCGTATTGGAATTTGCAGCTGTAATTTGAGCTTGCCCTTGTCTAAATATTTGTTCTTTGTGCTTTAAAACTTCGTTTAAAAATTCGGGAAATTCTTTGAAAATTTTACCTGCTTTGTCGTTCTGGTAAACTATTTGGCCCAAATCGTTTTGGACAAAGATGCCCGAATCACCATTTTCAATCAATTTGGTAAAAATTTCATACCGCTCTTGCTCAAAAGTAGTCCGAACGTCATCTTCCGTAGTTAAATAAAACAAACTGACAATGTATTCCGTGCTATCTTGGCTTTGAATTGGAACAAATTCTATTGTAACAGGAATTCTCTTTGCAGAGTGGGAACTTATCTCGCTGGTAAAAACAACTTTTTCACTATTTGCAAGCCGAGTCGAAATCTCCTCGATTGGCAATTTGCCTTTAAAGTTACAAATATCGAATAAACTTCTGTTTAAGACTTTATCCGAAGGATTTAAAAATTCTTTAAAAGTCTTGTTAAGATATAAAACATTAAAATTCAAATCAGTTAAAATTATCGGGATTGACAAATTTTCGAACAAGAAGAGTAATTTGTTTAATTCAGGACTTTCTTTGAAGACCGAATTATCAGATGTTTCATGCCCCTTCGTGCTTGGGATTTCCTTTTCGAGCACAAAGTTGAGCGAAAAGATTTGCCTATCGATTTCGACAGGAACGGCAAAAACTTGCAGCGAAACTTTTGTGCCGTTGTCTTCGTGTGTTGCAACGAACTTATCGAGCGGTTGATTCTTTTGGAATGCTGCAATCGCAGGGCAATTTTGGCAAATCGTTGAAGATTTCAAGAAGATATTGTAACATTTCGAATCTTTCGAGAAGGAAAAGTTTTCGCGGAATTTCTTGTTTGCCCAAACAAGTTCATAGGTTGAGTTGATTAAGTAAACTGATGTGTTCTGGCTTTCGTACAACGACGAAAGTAAATTTAGTAAGCCATTTCCGCTGGTTTGCGAATCGATTGATTCGCTTTGGTTTGAATTTTTTGTAAATATTTTTAAAAAGCCAAAATTCATTTCAAAAAACTAAATACATAAATAATAACAAGTTCCAAACAAAAATATTGTTAAAATTTCTCGTCGGAGTTGAAAACAATTTCGACTTCGTTTTCGAGCCAGATTCCGAATTTTTCAAAAACATCGTTGCGTATCGAACGAGCGAAATCAACAATTTCTCTGCCCGATTTAACACCAAAATTTACAATCACGAGCGAATGCTTTTCGTAAGTTCCTACATTTCCAATTCGTTTGCCCTTCCATCCTGCTTTCTCAATTAGCCAACCTGCTGGAATTTTGAACAAATCGTTTTCAACGGGGAAAAAGGGAACATCGGGATACTTGCTCTTCACTCTTTCTAAAATATCGTTCGTTACAACAGGATTTTTGAAAAATGAACCAGCATTTGGAAATTGTGTAATATCGGGCAACTTCGATTTACGCAGTCGGCAAACAGTCTCGAATACATACTTTGGGTCGGGTTGGATAAATGGAAATTTCTTCACTTCCTTCTTCAACTCGGGATACGAAAGATTTACATTTGGTTTTCGATAAAGTTTGAATTTTGCAGAAGTGATTATGAATTTATTTTTCAACTCGTTCTTAAAAATCGAATTCCGATAGCCGAAGGAGCATTCTTCTGCCGAAAGGTTTTTAAATTCCATCGAGGCAACATCGACTCCACGAACTTCGAAGACAAAATTCTTCAACTCGCTCCCGTAAGCCCCGATGTTTTGTGCAACTGCTCCGCCAACATTTCCAGGTATCAATGCCAAATTCTCCAAACCATAAAATTTATTTTTGATGGCAATTTCGACGAAATTGTGCCAACTTATTCCAGCTTCAACTTCGAGAAGTATAAATTTTTTGTTGCTTTCGATGATTTTAATCCCCCGATTTACAGGATTTATAACAATGCCGTCGAAATCGTCTGCAAACAAAGTGTTCGAGCCCCCGCCCAAAATATATCGCGCACTTTGCTGGAAAGCTTGCGAGTCGAGAACAGAAAGCATATCAGATTCATTGCGAACTTCCGCAAAAAATCGTGCTTTCGACTCAACAGCAAAAGTTGTTTTCTCTTTAAGCGAAAAATTTTCTAAAATTTTTACCATAGAATACAAATTTAGAGAAAAATAGCGAAGGGAACCCAGCGATTTATGTAAATTTTCGCCGAGTTCCCTGTTTAAACGAGTTGACTTTTGAATATGATTAAAACGAAATTTAGATACCTATTCCAAGAATCATTCGGAAGAGGAGTTCAGGTTTTCCAGCTGTATTTTTCGAAAACATCAAAGTTGGTGAAGCTGCGACCCAAAGATGCTCTTGACCGTGGGAAACAACAAGCCCTGCGTAGTGGGCATCTTTATCTCCCTTGAATTCCATTCCCAAACGGAAGAGTTTGCTAAACTCATACCGAAAGCCAACGGCATAGGCATAGGTAAATTCCGTTTCGTCTTCGACCTCAAGCTCGAATATCTGATTAATCGCAAAGTTGAAACGACCAATGTCTTTTGCAAGGATTAATTTGCCTTCGAATTTGTGCTTCGATAAGTTGAAATTCGACCCATATTCCAAATAGATTAATGGGTCTAAAAAGAACTGGTTTTTTTCGCCAATCAAAAACCTACTGCGTAAATCGAAACCCGAGTAGTAGAGATTGCCCTCCGAGCTTTGCTTGAAATTTTGGTAAATCGAGAAGTCGAAGTGGTTAGTCATACCAATTTCGACTTCCAGCTTGTGTTCAATCGTGGCTTTTCCTTTGATTTCGCCGAGTTTTGGAACCGAGATAGTCATATAGTGTTCAACTTCTGCTTTTCCCGGTTCCATAATCATATACTCATAAGTCCAAACATAGGAACGCATATCCGCTTTGGCTCCATAAGCGAACATAAGGCAGAACAGAACAAAGCAAAATAATTTTTTCATATCAAAACACAATTGTTAAATAAAACGAAAAGCAAAATTAGGCTAATCAAACTTAAAAATTCACTCAAAGAAGATTTTGTATTCAATTTGTTGCAAGGGAAATATCTAAATTTGGCCTAAAAACTTGATTTCTTGACCCCAGAGGAATTCTTCACAGAGAGACATCGTATGTTTTTGAAACATCCGATGTCTGGAAATTTTGTAGGGGCCACCGGCTGGTCGCCCCTACGAATTATAAAATTTTGAAATACTTTTTTTATGTTTAAATTTTTTTTCTTTATCAGCAATGCATTCTGTTAAAAATTTTCCCAAAAGACAATTTTTTCATTTATTTAACGATTATAATACTTTCAAACAATTTTGAGGGGAATATGAGTGAACCTGTTATTGCACAAAAGTCTCCATACCAAGTCAAGTTGACTGCTGGAACCTATTATTGGTGTGCTTGTGGTGAATCGAAACGTCAACCTTTTTGCGATGGCAGCCACAAAGCTAAAGGTGCTTTCACTCCTGTTCGATTTGATTTGAACGAGGACAAAGTGGTTTGGCTTTGTGCATGCAAAAGGACATCGAATTCGCCTTTCTGCGACGGAACTCATAAGAAATTATAAAATGGCTGAACCGATTGTTGCATTATCAACCCCGCCGGGAATCTCGGGTATCGCTGTTATTCGAGCCTCTGGCGAGGGCGTTTTCCAAATCCTGGATTTGTGCTTCGAGGGAAAAGTAAAAATATCCGAAACAAAGACCCATACAATTCATTATGGTAAGTTCCACGATAACCAAAATCTTATCGACTTTGTTACGGTTTCGGTTTTTCGGGCTCCCAATTCCTACACAGGCGAAGATGTAGCCGAAATTTCCTGCCACGGCGGTTATATCGTGGCGGAAAAGGTCATCGAAACGCTAATCAAATACGGTTGTCGGCTTGCCGAACCGGGGGAATTCACCCGCAGAGCATTTCTAAATGGCAAACTCGATTTAGCTCAAGTCGAGGCTGTTGCCGATTTGATTCATTCAACTTCGGAAGCCAGCTACCAAGTGGCAGTTCGCCAGTTGGCTGGCGAATTTAGCCGGCGGATAAGTGAATTCCGCAAAAAACTACTGGATGCTGCAAGCCTGCTGGAATTAGAATTGGATTTTGCCGACGAAGGGTTTGAATTTGTCGATAGAAACATAATTGTCAACTCAATTGACCAAGCCATAAATTTTTGCGAGGATTTGACGGCATCATACCATTCCGCCGAAATTATGCGTTCGGGTTATTTTGTTGGCATTGCAGGTTTCCCGAATTCGGGTAAATCCACTCTCTTTAACTCCCTTTTGCAAAGGAAAAGAGCGATTGTGAGCGAAATTCCCGGAACCACTCGAGACTACTTGGAAGAGACAATTTTTATCGACGGATTTGCTGTTAAACTGATTGACACAGCGGGATTGCGTAAGACAGCAGACATAATTGAAATCGAAGGGATTCGAATGGTTGAATCCCTTTTGGCACAATCAAATTTAATTCTTGTGCTGAACGACATAACCCAAGGCAGGGAACATTCCGATTCGCTTTTTGCTGAGCTTAAAGCTCGTTATGCAAATTGCAGAGTGCTGTTGGTTCAGAACAAAATTGACCTGTTGGATACACTTCCGCCAGCGCGCGAAGCCGAAATTTTTATTTCTGCAAAACATAGCGTTGGACTCGAAAAAATCAAAGAGTTTATCAGCGAAGAGTTGAAGAAAGAACGAACCCACATTCAAGATGTTTTGCTGAACCAAAGACATTACTTGCTTTTAAAGAAAGCGAGCGAAGAATTGCGGAATGCCAAAAAGAGTCTTCTGCAAGGAGCGGGGAATGAGCTTGTTGCCGACGATTTACGCAGAGCGGTCAAAACGCTGGGGGAAATCATCGGCGAAAGTTTCAGCCAAGATGTTTTGAACAATATCTTTTCCAAATTTTGCATTGGGAAGTAAATGTTCCACGTGGAACATTTACTTTGACACTTCAAAACAAAAATTTTGGTTAAATCCTTAAAAAATATTATTTTTGTTGTCTATTTTTTGTTAAAATCGGTAAAGTTATGTTTGAACCTTTGCCCGAAAGATTTAATTATTCGGAACTGGAACATAAAATTTTGGACTTCTGGGAGAAGAACAAAATATTCGAAAAATCGCTGGAACAGAGAGAGAATTGTCCATTCTTTAGTTTTTACGAAGGTCCGCCAACGGTTAATGGCAAGCCCGGTTTGCACCATCTTATGGCGCGAACAATTAAAGACACTGTTTGCCGATATAAAACAATGCAAGGCTACTACGTCCGCCGCCAAGCAGGTTGGGATACTCATGGACTGCCGGTTGAACTCGCAGTGGAACAAATGCTTGGCTTCAAAGTTAAATCGGACATCGAAAAATATGGCATCGACCGTTTCAATCAAAAATGTAAGGAGTTTGTTTATTATAACATCGAAATGAACCAAGGCTGGCGCGATTTAACCCGCCGAATGGGCTATTGGCTCGACCTCGACAAAGCTTACATTACTTGCACAAATGAATATATTGAATCCGTTTGGTGGGCTCTGAAAAAATTCTTCGACAAGGGATTGATTTACAAAGGTTTTAAAGTCGTTCCGCAATCTCCAACAATTGAAACTCCGCTGAGCAGTCACGAACTTTCGTTGGGCTACAAAGAAGTCCGCGACCCAAACCTATTCATTATTCCTAAAATCGTTGATTCCCCAATGAAAGAGCTAATTGGCTCGCATTTGTTAGTGTGGACAACAACGCCTTGGACTTTGCTTGCTAATGTTGCTATGGCAGTTGGCGAAGATATCGATTATGTTTGGGTCGAGAATATTCGCAAAACCAAAGAGGGCGAGGAGACAATTCGGCTGGTGCTTGCCCATAGCCGCCTTTCGGTGCTCGATGGCGAGGTTAAGATTCTGAAAAAATTCAAAGGGAAGGAGTTGATTGGAACTGAGTATGAACAGATATTTACCTATGCTAAAATCGACAAAGCAAATTACCCGGATGCATTAAAAGTTTTGCCCGGCGACTTTGTTTCGACAGAAGAAGGAAGCGGAATTGTACACATTGCACCAGCATTTGGCGAGGACGACTACGAAATGTCGAAGAAGTTCAAAATTCCATTCCTTCAGCCCGTAACTCCTAATGGACACTTTACCGAAGATATGGGAGAATTCGCAGGCAGGGCAATCAAAGATTTCGTTTATCCTGACCACAAGGAGGAAGGAGCCGACAGAGATATTATCAAGGCTCTAAAACTTAATGGCAAGGTATACAAAGCCTCGTTCGATTATGTTCATAGTTACCCACATTGCTGGCGTACGGGCAATCCAATTATGTATTATGCCCGTGAATCTTGGTTCATCAAGTCCCCTGAATATCGGGATTTGATGATTGAGTTGAACAAGCAAATAAAATGGCAACCACCCGAAATAGGTGCTGGGCGATTTGGGAATTGGCTCGCAGAAGTTAAAGACTGGTCCCTTTCGAGAGATAGATATTGGGGCACTCCTTTGCCAATTTGGGTAAGCGAAGATGGAACGGAAAGCTTTGCAATTGGTTCAATCGCAGAGCTAAAAGAAGGATTTATGCTCGACGAGCAAGGCAACAGAATATACTTGAAAGATTCGAATATCGAGATAGATTTGCATCGTCCATTTGTCGATAAAATATATTTCAAACGGAACGGAAAAATCTTCAAGAGGGTCCCCGAAGTAATCGATGTTTGGTTCGATTCTGGGGCAATGCCCTTTGCCCAGTTCCATTATCCTTTCGAAAATCAGGAACTTTTCGAAAAAAGCTTCCCTGCAGATTTCATTGCCGAAGGTGTTGACCAAACTCGGGGATGGTTCTACACTTTGCACAACATCGCAACGGCTATTTTCAACAAGCCAGCGTTCAAAAATATCGTTGTGAACGAACTCATATTGGACAAAAAAGGCGAAAAAATGTCAAAATCGAAGGGGAATGTAATCGACCCCTTCGAGGTTATGGAAAAATATTCAGCAGATGCTGTGCGGTGGTATCTCCTTGTAAATAATCCACCTTGGAAGGCTACACTTTTCAACGAGGAAGACATCGAAAAGAGCATCCTTTCGGATTTCTTCCGTTCGCTAACAAATTCTTATTCATTTTTTGCTCTTTATGCTAATATTGACAAATACACAGGGGACGAACCCGAAATTCCAATTCAAGAGCGATTAGAAATCGACCGCTGGATTATTTCCAGATTGAACACCTTAATCCGAAATTATATCAAATATATGGAAGATTTCGACTTGACTCGTGCATTCAGGATGGTTCAGAGCTTTGTTATCGATGAACTTTCGAATTGGTACATACGAAGGAACCGACGGAGATTCTGGAAAGGCGAAAACGACAAAGATAAACTTTCGGCATACCAAACACTTCATTATGTGTTGCTGAATGTTTCAATCTTGATGGCACCAGCCGCTCCGTTCCTTTCGGAAGTGTTCTACCAAAGAATCCGAAGGGGCGACCAGCCCGAATCGGTGCATCTGCTCGAAATCCCCGTGGTTAAAGATGAATTAATCGATACAGAGCTGGAAGAAAAGATGTGGCTCGCCCAAACGATAGTCCGAATTGTTCGTTCATTGCGCGAAAAAGCAAAAATACGAACTCGACAGCCTTTGGCAAAAATTTTAATCCCTGTGATGAATCCTCAGCAAAGAAGGAATATTCAATACTTCGAAGATGTTATCAAAGAAGAAATTAATGTTAAAACAATTGAATATGTTTCTGCCGAGACAGAATTTGTAAAAAAGAAAGCCAAACCAAACTTCAAGGTTATTGGAAAGAAATTTGGGAAATTGACCCAAGCAGTGGCAAACAAAATCAAAGAACTAACCCACGATGAAATTGTTAAAATCGAAGCAGGAGGATTGAAAATCGATATCAACGGAGAAGTTGTTACTATTCAACCCGAAGACTTGGAAATTTACAGCGATACTATCGAGGGCTGGCTTGTTGGCACCGAAGATAATCTTACCGTTGCTCTCGATACACATATCACCGAAGAACTTCGCATCGAAGGCATTGCACGGGAATTTATCAACCGCATCCAAAAGCTAAGAAAAGATTCAAACTTCGATGTTACCGATAGGATAGAAATCTACGCGATGGTTCCGCCTGAATTTAAAGAACCTTTGCTGGTTTCGAAAGATTATATTTCGAAAGAAACCTTGGCGGAGAGATTTCAACTGGTCGAAAGTTTAGAAAATGGAACAGAAATTGAAATTGATGAAAAAAAATTGTTAATTTCGCTGAAAAAAGTTTGAAAAGTTATGATAATTTTTTGCTAAATAGTTAGTTTTTTATATATTGTATTTTTTGAAAGGAGTTTTATGGCTGCAAAAAAAGAAAAGAAGGAAAAAGTTGCAACACCAGAGACGAAAGAAACCAAACCGAAGCGAGTTTGTAAGCCACGAAAGAAACAGGTGGAAGAACCGCAGGAGCCAAAGTCGACTTCTAAATTAAAGGTTGGTGGGGCAGAAACTACCGGAACCAAAGAGCCTAAATCGAAAGAAAAGGAAATTGCACAGCCAAAAGGAGCCAAAAAAGAGGCTCAAATAAAAAAGAACGCAAAGGAAACCGTGGTAAAGGAAGAAAAAAAGGATTCAGCACAAGGCAAAACCAAAGCTACAAAAGAAGTGGAAGCGAAAAAGACTAAAACCGCAACGGAAACAAAAGCAAACAAAAAGGAATCCTCGAAGAAGAAGAAAGAAATAGCAGAGGAAATAGTTGTAAAGGAAGAGAAAAAGGATTCAGCAAAGAGCAAAACCAAATCGACCAAAGAAAAAGCGGAGAAGAAGACCAAAGCAGCCACCACTACAGAAACCACAAAAGTAGAAACTCCAAAGAACAAAAAAGAAACTACAAAGGAAACAAAAACAAAGAAGGCAGAAAAACCTACTGAAACTGTTAAAGCTACGGAAAAGAAAGTTGCGGAAACCAAAGAAGCCAAACAACAGAAGGAAACGAAAGCATCGGAGAAGGGAAGCGCCCCCGCCGTAAAAGAGAAATACCAGTCGCAGCTGGACGAGGATAAAGTTTCGGGAAAAGTTGCTCAACCTGCTCCCAAGCCACAAGTGCGATATTCCGACGAAGACTTGGAGATATTCAGGAAAAGAATTCTGGAAGTGAAGAAGGAAGCTCTCGAAGAACTCGAGATGCTGAAAGAAAGGCTCGAAGACTTAAACGCCTACGACCTTGCAGAAGAAGGCTCAATCTACTCTATGCATATGGCTGAGCAAGGCTCCGAAATTTTCGAAAAAGAAAAAGTTTACGCACAAATCCAAAGAATCAATGAATACATCAAAAAACTTGACGAGGCACTGAAAAGAATCGACGACAAAACTTATGGGATTTGCCGTGTTTGCGGTATACTGATTGCAAAGGAGCGGTTGCTCGCCGTTCCAATCACAACGCTTTCTGCCTCGTATAAAATTCACAAGAAATGTCCCGAAGATGGTATCGACAGAATCGAACCGCTTGGGAAGTAAGTCGCTGGAAAATGTTATTCGGTAAAACCATTTTATATTTTTTCGATGCAAATTTATTTTACAATAACATTTTTAAAATCTTATTTTTTTTACTTCTTTCGATAACTTTACAAAACAAAACACATTCCTGCCACTTGTTCGTTTATTTATTTCTTTAAGTGAGTTAAAATGAAAAAACAGACATTAATTGTTTTTGCAATTGTATTACTACTGATTATAATCGACCAAGTGTCAAAGTATTTGATTTATGAGCATTTCAAGGTGCAACATTTAGGTTCACAAAGCTATGTTGTGTCCAACCCTGATGCAGAGATAAAAATAATTGGAGACATGGTCAAATTTGTTTATGTCGAGAACGCAGGGATGGCGTTTGGAATTCAGTTCGGTGAATTTAAAATAATTTTAAGTCTTTTCTCGATTTTTGCAAGCATTCTTCTTATCTGGCTGATAATTAAAATTCAAGATTCTCCGATTGTAATTCAGATTGCATTTGGTTTTATCCTTGCTGGAGCCGTTGGCAATCTAATCGACCGAGTGTTTTACGGCGTAATTTTTGGTTATGCGCCATTATTCTATGGGAGAGTAATTGATTTTATTCAAGTGGATATTCCCGATATTCACATTGGCAATTTGATTAATTACACACACTGGCCCGTGTTCAATGTTGCCGACTCTTGCGTAACAATTGGCGTTGCTTTGTTAATCATATTCAACAGGAAACTACCTAATTTTTCGGCTTTGTTAAAACGCAAAGAACCGAACACAATCAATTAGAAAAATGAATCAGAGCGAAAGCATCGTAAATACGCTCGATGGGTTCTACATTGTGGAACACACTTTGGAAGTTCCCCCCGGCAAGGTACCGGAGCGAATCGACACATTCCTTGCACGCCACTTACGTAATGTATCGAGAACGAAAATCCAAAGAGCAATCGAAAACGGCGATGTTACGGTTAACAATCAGCTCGTTAAAGCGAATAGAAAGGTCAAGCCCAAAGATGTTATCGTTTGTCGACTTCGACGGCTCCCCCCTTTGAAACTTGTACCCGAAAACATCCCGCTCGACATTGTTTACGAAGATGATTATCTTATGGTCATCAACAAACCTGCTGGAATGGTAACACATCCGGGCTATGGCAATCGAACTGGCACATTGGTCAATGCAATTCTTTACCATCTTGGCTATCGCGAAGAAATTGAAATTTCGGGCGATAGCTTGGAAGAATTAGAAGAAGACCAAGACGAAGGCAAAATTTTTGCTGCACAAGAAATACGCCCGGGCATTGTCCACCGATTGGACAAAAACACAACCGGCTTATTGGTGGTGTCGAAAGACCCTTCGATTCATCAGCAACTTTCGGAGCAGTTTGCTAAACGCACCGTCGAACGCTTCTATTTCGCAATTGTCTGGGGAAATTTCAAAGAAGACTTTGGTACATTCGAAGGGGACATTGGCCGCTCGCCCCGCGACCGAAAACTTTTCGCCGTTGTCCGAACAAACGGCAAACCCGCTATTACAGATTACTGGGTCGAAGAACGTTTCGATTATTTGTCCCTTGTAAAAATTAAATTAAGGACAGGTAGAAACCACCAGATTCGTGTCCATTTTTCCCATAACAAGCATCCTGTTTTTGGCGACCCTTCTTATGGCGGTAATTCAGTTGTATATGGTGGACATAATCCCCGCTTTCGACAATTTGCTACAACTCTGCTGAAATCAATCAATAGGCAAATGCTACACGCCAAGACATTAGGATTTTTCCACCCCGTCCTGAAAAAACAAATACAATTCGAAGTCGACTTCCCGGAAGACTTCAAGTATGTCCTTACCGAATTAAGAAACTACACCAAGCAGTCATAAGTACAACTGGGAGAAGCTTCAAGAAGAATGACCCCTGTTTTTAATCGATATTGATTGGAATATCTTATTTAAGCAGTATTTTGGGTTGTGGGTATAATCATTAGACATCGGAAGAACAGAGACATCGGATGTTTCAAAAACATCCGATGTCTTTCAATACCCTAATTTGCCTGTAAATTTTGCCAGACCTGTTTGGAATGAAGAGAAAATTTTTTTAATTTGTAATTCTGAAAGGTGAAAATTGGGGGGATGTTGATGAGGTATGTGTTTTGTCTTTTGGCTTTAACTTTTTTGCTTGTAAACTTTGGTTATGGTCAAACCAAAAGCCCGAACAAGCAAGTTCGGATATTCCCCGACGAATATTCCGAACTTGATGATGTTACTGTCTCGAAACAACTGGACGACCCTTTTGTAATGAAAACGCTCGAAAGAGCACGGGTAAAGTATTTGCGGGCTTTGAATTTTATCGAAAAGAAGGACACTGCCTCTGCCGAAGAAAATTTTGAACAGGCAATTGATATTCTGAATTCTATCAGTTATTATCCAAATATTCATTCATATCGAGACTATACCGATTTAATTCAATCTATTTTAGAGGATTACGAGAAATACATTCAGGACATAAAGAATTTGGACGAGAGTTCTTCTTTGTTCATTTTGCGCGAAACATTGAACAAGGAACTCGAACGTTCGGCGAAAACGAAAACCCCTGCGGTTGGGAAGATTACACGCACCGTGAAAGATACAACGAAAGCGGGGGAGCGAATGCAGATTCTCGGTTTCCAAATTCCAATGGACGACAATGAATATGTTAAAAAGAGCATAGAATTTCTTACCCAAAAGCCAATCGGACGGAAATTTGTTCGGACGAGCCTTGCTCGGAGTACTGCTTGGGGCAACCTAATCAAGAAGATAATTGCCGAGGAAGGAATGCCCGCGGAGTTATTCTATCTTGCGATGGTCGAAAGCGGCTTTAATCCTTTTGCTGTTTCGCGAGCAAAGGCTGTAGGAATCTGGCAATTCATTATGTCCACTGGTCAACTTTATGGATTGAACGCCGACGGGTCGCAATGGATTGATGAACGCCGCGACCCAATCAAATCTACTCGCGCTGCAATGCGACACTTGCGGGACCTTTACAACGAACTGGGCGATTGGCATCTCGCTATTGCCGCTTACAACTGCGGGATTAATGCCGTTCAACGGGCTATTGCTCAATATGGCAAACCCGATAGCGTTTCCTTTTGGACAATTATGCAGTATCTTCCGCGAGAAACTCGAAACTATGTCCCTCTGTTTATTGCTGTTGTCAAAGTTGTTCATAATCTCGAAGAGTTTGGATTTAATCTAAATGAAATCGAGTACGCTCCCGAAATTCAATTCGATAAATATGCTTTGAAGGAACCTGTTAGCTTGACTGCAATTGCAAAGTGTGCAAACACAACAGTCGATAAAATCCGTGAGTTGAACCCAGAACTGGTTTTCTCGTTCACCCCACCGACAACCAACGAATATGAGATTCGCATTCCTTATGGTTTAAAACAAACTTTTGTGGCAAATTTTCTCAATCTTACCCCCGAAGAGAAAAGGCCTTATCTTTCTTACAAAACCGAAAAGCACGAAACCATTGAGCAAATTGCTAAAAAGTTTGAAGTCGACCCAAATGAAGTCCTTTTGGTCAACAACATTACATCTGCGACCAAAAAATTGCCAAAAGGTACGACTTTGAAAATCCCAGTTGGAGGCACTGCATATCCACAGCAAAATGCTTTGGCAAGCAACGATAGTCCCGAGACATCGAATACTCAATCGACCACACCACGAAGCAAATCCGATGCCCTTGCATCGCCCGAGAAACCATTGGAAAAGAGCAAAAATTTGGCTACCCAAAGCGTGATTCGTTATGTGGTAAAAGAAAATGAAAACCTTAACAAAATAAGCGAAAAATACAATATCCCCGCAGATAGCATTGTTGTTTGGAATGGTTTGAGGAACAAAGTTCTTACTCCGGGACAGACGCTGCGAATTTACTTCTGTGGGGAAGCTAATCGAACCGAAAGAAATCTCGCCGACCCGAAACCCAAAACCAATGAAGTTGAACCCAAAACTACAGCGAAAGCCAGCAATGATGACGAAGAGCGATTAGTTCCTGCAAAAACTAAAAAGGAACAGGCAAAAGCCAAGGAAATTGTTCACAAGGTTCGACGCGGCGAAACATTGGAATCAATCTCGAAAAAATATGATGTTTCGATGGATGAAATCATTGCCAACAACAAGGATTTGAAAAAAAGGAAGGGAAAGCTTCTTGCTGGGGAAAAACTTGTTATCCGAACTACTCAGAAGGAAAAGTCGAGTGTAGCCCAGAAGAGTAACTCGAAGGGGAAAAGTTCAAAAAGCAAGAAATCGGAGAAAGTAAAGCCTCGTTACCATACAGTTCAAAAAGGAGAAAATCTTTCATCAATTGCGAAAAAATACAAGGTCGATTTAAATGATATATATGCAATGAACCCAAGGGTGAAACAGCAAAAGCTAAAAGTTGGTCAAAAGATACGAGTCAAATAGCAAAAGGGTGAATTGGGGAGAGACAAGCGGACGATTCTAAAATTCTGGGAGGTGCAGGTGAAAGAAACTGCACCTCCCGTCGTTTAAGCAGATAGAGAATCAAATCCGAGAAAAACAAAGCAAATTCTCAAGCATTAATATTTATACAAAGTGCCTTGCCTTTTCTTTGCTAAGGAATCCCAAAGAGGAACAATCGTTCGTAGAAATTCATTTTTATCCTCCCAAAGCAATTTCATATCTAACTGAATATACCGCTGTGCTTTCTCTTTTGTCGAAATATCGGGATAATCGATTGGCAACTTAACACCCATTCGGGTAAACAAGGCGGCGAGCATACCTCGTGCTTTTTCTGCTTTTTCAATGGATGTACTCAAAACACGAAGCGCTTCTACAGGGGCGTGGAAACCAACACCATTTGCTGCTGCTACCCAGTCCCAACGCCATTGTGCCGAGCGAATAAGTTTCAAAATTGGTTCCATATCCTTTTCTGTCGCACCATAGCGCCAAGCCATTTCCGCTTCCAAATGTGCCTTTGCTATTGATTGTTCTGCGATTTTCCGCACTTCACGAACTCTATCTTGTCTTTCGTATACATCCCGAATCAACTCCTGTTCGCTTTGACGATGGCAAACCTGACACGAGTTGGCAATATTTGCCAAGGGACTACGAATGTGGTGGTCTGTGAATTTAACGCCGCCTTCAACTTTATAGGGCATATGACAATCGGCACACGACACTCCGCGTTTAGCGTGTATTCCTGTCATATATAGTTCATAATCGGGATGTTGAGCCTTCAACATCTTTGCCTTGCTCAACTTATGTGTCCAATCGGAAAAATTAATTTCATCAAAATAGGCTTCCATCGAATCAGCACTAAATCCTTTATCCCAAGGAAAAGTAAGATACTTTCCTTCGCCCTTGAAATAGTATTCAACGTGGCATTGGGCGCAAACAAGGGAACGCATTTCTTGGTGAGTTATGTTTTCCAATTTTACTCCCCTTCGCTGAAGAGCCTCGATTAGGGCAGGTCTGGTGATGCGCAAATTCATAGTCTTTGGGTCGTGGCAATCTTGGCACCCAATAGGATTGACCATTTCAGGTCCCATTTCGAACCACTTTTTCTTATAAAAAGCTTCGGCTCCAAGTTTAGCAACCATTCTCGGGAAATCGGTCGTTTTACAAGACCAGCAAGTTGCAGGTTGAGGCGATTCTTTAACGCCGCCTGTTCGTAAAGTACTTCGTAAATCCTCGATAGCCCAAGCGTGTCCACGAGCCTGATTGTAATCTTTGGCAAAAGCATAGCCAGCCCACATAATTACCGATTCGGGGCAATCTTCCAGCAAGTCAATATGACCCGAACCAAGATATTTGCTCCTAAAGCTTGTGTCCAGAGTCCTTTTGTACGACTCGAATTCACGAGGGAAGTTTTCGCCCCAAACTTCGTTTCTTGGTTCCCAATCGGCAATAGGTTTGACGATTTGAAATCTTGCTATCGATTCGGCGCGTCGCTCAAGTATTGTCGAAACAAACAACCCCACAATAATGACGATAACGACAGCAAAGATGAATATTGCAAGATAAAGAAATCGTTTTTGGTTTGGTTTTGTTTCCATTGTTCTTTCCGATTTTGTTATACATATTTATTCATTCGAGATATATTTCTTTAACCAATCTGGTGTTAATTGGTAATTTACCGGAACACGACCATAGGGAGTTGAAGCTTGGCTTGCAATACGCCCATGCGGAACCTCCCGATGACAATTCCAGCAATAACTTTGTTCGTCTTTGTGGAATCCTTTTTTCTGCACAAAGGGGAAAACATAATTAATTTGTTCTTTGTGGCATCGGATGCAGTTCTCCTGAACAACTTTTGCGCCCGCTTCTCTTAATCGAATCACTTGTGGATAAGCATTAAAAGTAAAAAGAGTCGAATGCCGAAGTCCATCGTTCAACTTAAACCATAATGATTTAGCAGTATTTCCGTGTGGGATATGGCAATCGTTACAAGTTGTTTGATTACGATGACTGCTGTGAAACCAAGTGATATAAAATGGATTCATAATGTGACAATTAATACAAGCATTGGGATTGTCGGAAAAGTAAGAATGTAGCCGCGATGAATAAATTCCAAAAACGAACAATCCGCAAAGACACCCGAAAACAATCGAGTATCCTATTTTGTAAAATTTCGTTGGCGCAAACTTTTTAAGTTCCATTGCAACCTTAAACTTTTAAAAATGCAAAATAAGAAAAAAATATCTTATTTTAAAAAATAAAAATTATGTTTGTAATCAATAATATTAATAAAGTGTTGCAAGTTTTACCTTAAACATCAACAAAACTTATTTGAGGAGTTGCAATTTTGTAGAGAATTAGCCACATCTTACGAAAAAAAAACATTGCCTGCCGGATTTGGTGATTATTTTCCCTCCCCTTTTATCTTCTGGATTATTTTGGTGGTGGATTTGCCTTCGACGAAGGGTATGATTTCGACTTTCCCGCCGTAGGACATAACAAATTCGGAGCCAACAATTTCCTCGACCTTGTAATCTCCGCCTTTGACAAGCACATCGGGCTTGACCATCTGAATGAGGTGAAGCGGGGTGTCTTCTTCGAAAATCACAACATAATCCACTGGCTTCAGTGCATCGAGAATGCGTGCACGGTCGGATTCGGAGTTTATTGGTCTATCTTTTCCTTTCAATCGTTGGACCGAGGTGTCGCTATTCAAACCAACAATTAGAACATCGCCAAATTCTTTTGCCTTCGTAAGGTATTCTATATGACCGCGGTGCAGAATATCGAAACAACCATTTGTGAATACAATCTTTTTGTTCTGTTCCCTCAGCGAATTGCAGATTTTTTCAATTTCATTGAAATCGACAATCATCGAATGCCATTCTTTTTGTTGTTTTTCCGGATTGAATCCAGAAGTTTGTCGATAGTAATTGGCACGACGCCTGGTTCCTCGCAAACAACGCCTGCGGCGTAGTTGGCAATTGTAGCGCATTCCTTCAAACTTGCCCCAGCCGAATAAATTGCTGCGAAAGTGGCAATTGTTGTATCGCCAGCGCCCGAGACGTCGGCAACTTTTCGCGCCCGAGTGGAAACGAGCGAAACCTCGCCGTTCGACTCGAACAGCGCCATACCGTCGGCTCCGAGAGTCAAAAGCACGGCTTGGGGCTCGAGCCTTTGCATCAGTTCGTTCCCGGCGGAAACAATTTGCTCACGATTTTGGATTTTTCGATTCAATGCTTGCTGGGCTTCCTTTCGATTGGGTTTGAAAACGGTAGAATTTCTGTATTCGAAAAAGTTATCGAACTTTGGGTCGACAAAAGTTGGAATCCCTCGCTCATTGGCTATTTTAATCAGTGAATGTATTAACCGCGCTGTTATCGTTCCTTTGTTGTAATCTTGGAAGATAATCCCATCAAGATTTTTCTCGTTGGCGATGACTTTTATTATTGAATCGGTGATATGGTCGGGGATTGGGTCGCGAACTTCGCGGTCGACACGAACCACGTGTTGATTATTTGCAATGATTCTGGTTTTTACAGTCGTGGGTCGCGAACTATCGACGAACAGCCCGGAAATATCGATTCCGTTCTGCTGGGCAATTTCTAAAAACATCTTCCCGCTGTTGTCGTCCCCAACGACACCGCAAAGTAGTGGGACAATGCCAAGATTGTTCAAATTGTTAGCAACATTCGAGGCGCCCCCCAGATGTGCGGTCTCTTCTTCCAAATCGACAACAGGGACTGGGGCTTCGGGCGAAATTCTGTTCACCGTGCCCCAAAAGAAGCGGTCCAGCATCACATCGCCCACGACAGCGATACGCTTGCCGCTGCAGTTTTCGAGCAGCTCCCTCGCTCTTTCTAATGTAACTTCCAACATAGCATATCGAAAAAAAACAAAATTACAAAAATATTTCCACGCAATCCATCACGGGTGGTGGAGCTTGAAAATCACAATATGGATTTACGCTATTTTCGTTCGTTTTCTCTTTCTTAACATTTTGAATTAACAGAAAAATTGGAAAGTTACTTAGGGGCAACTGACCGGTCCACATACAAGTGTTTTCAGCTATCGGATGTTTCAAAAACATCCGATGTCTTTCCGCTGGGCTATCGCCGATTATTACAATCGCATTTGACCGAACAAGGGACTTCCAGACATCGGATGTCTGGCAGACATCCGATGTCTAACCAAAATGAATTCCGTTTGGCAAACGAAATCGGTTTTAGGATTATAATATCTCCTGGGGGCGAATAATTCGCCCCTACATATTGAATTGAGTTATAACAAAAAATTTTTTTAAAAGGATTAATTTTGAATTTTTATTTTTATCTTTGTATTTTCTTTTCAACTTGGATTGAAAAGAACAAAAAAGCTAAATTCTATAATTAATTTTGTTTAACTAATTCAGGAGAAGATATGAAACTTGAACACCACAAACTTTTGAACAATGGATACAAAATGATTGTATTCCTTCTCTTTACCACAGTTCTTATCGGTTGCGGCAAAGGGAAAAATGAAAAAGCAGAAATAGTTGATACATACTACAGCCCCGAACTTGGTTGGAAGATGCAAATCGTCAAAGGTTGGGAAAAAATCGACAGCAACAAGGTCGCTGAAATGACTAACAAAGGAATTTCGGCAATACAATCCCAAACTGGAATAGACAGCGTCGATGTGAGTGCAACAAAACAGTTGTTAAATCTTCAACTCTCGGGGAACAAAACAAACAAATTCCTTTCTAATATCGAGAAATGGGATTTTGCATCCGAAAAAGAGTTCACCGAACATTTAAATTTATTACTTGGACTTGTTTACGATACTTTTACTGGGCTTAAGTTTAATGTCGAAAAAATTGAAAACCCTGATGTAATAATCGACGGCGTCAAGTTCAAACATATTACTTTTAAATTGTCCCAAAATGGATACAATTTGGAAGAGAATATGTATATCGCTTATCACAAGGGCTATTTGTTTACTGTTACAATCGTAACTACACAGGAAAGCTACAAAAAGGAGATAGAAATAGCATTCCTAAATTCCAAGTTCAGTAAATAAATTTAGATGAAAGGGGAGTGTGGTGAAAGTATTCAGCCTCGGAATTTGATTACGGCAACACTCCCCAAAATCTTTATCCAACAACCCCAGAGATGTAGTCTTTAAGGTATTTATTTTCTGTCTCTGTTTCTTTTAGCATCGACTTGACAATGTCGCCAATGGAAATCAAACCAACAAGAACTTTGTTATGGATGACAGGAATATGCCTGCAACGGTTTTGAGTCATAACTTTTTCGACATATTCCAAATCGTCCTCGGGTTCAACGACGATAACTTGTTGGGTCATCACATCTTTTACTTTTTTCGAGAGGCTGTTGGCTAGGTCGGAGGCAAGGGTGCGAATAATATCCCTTTCGCTTATTATACCGACAATTTTTGCTTCGGACGAAAGAACCAGAAGCACACCGATGTTGTTTGCCGCAAGAATTTTCACTGCATCGGCAAGAGTTTTTTCTTCGCCGATTGTAAATACTTCCGGTCCCTTTTGCTTTAGAATATCCTTGACTTTCATTAAAACCTCACCAAATTGTTATTCTTTTACCAATTTTAGATTGTTTTTGATTCTTTCGAGCATTTGTGTTTCCAAGATTCCATTAGATTTCCAGAAATGAACTTGATGGGTAACGAAATCCTCGAACCCGCTCAATTGCCCTTTAAATGAAATGAACACCGAGCCATCGGGATTCTCTTTGACCTTGAAAGTGTACTGGATTCTGCCGTTTATCCAAATCCCCCCGCGAATCAGTGGCATTTCGTAACTATACCGTTTAAGGACTTGGAAAGTTGTATCCTTGCCGAAGGAAAACACGCAAAAGTCCGATTTCAATGTCCCGGTAAAATATCCCTCGTCGTTTTGCTGATATTTCTCGTATGAAATCATACAACCGATATCATCGAGCGACTTTTTGATAGCACGCCAAACCATGTCGAAGCTTTCGCTGAAGGTTTCCTCGTATCGTTCCTTGTAAAATTTTAATCGCTCGGGAACAGTCTCTTGTTGGTCTTTGCCCGGGGTAATCTCTTCTTGAAATTGCGGAGTTTCTTCTTCCTCTTTCTTCTTTTCTTTTTCCTGGCTGAACGCGGTCGAAATAAACAAAGTAAACATACAGAGAATGGAAATCAACCAACGAAAATTTGCCTTTTTCATTTCAAATTCTCTTTATTGTTTATTAAAGTTTCAAATTTATCAAAAAAACAGAAAAATCAAAAGCAAAATTTTCGTAGGGGGCGAATGATTATTTCGCCCCCTACATTTTTCCCAGACATCGGATGTTTCGAAAACATCCGATGTCTTTTGGCAGGGCAAGCGATATTTGTTCCAGATGCATTTCATCGAACAAGGGGACTTCCAGACATCGGATGTCTGGCAGACATCCGATGTCTAACCAAAATGAATTCCGTTTGGCAAACGAAATCGGTTTTGGGATTATGATATTTCGTAAGGGGGCAAATGATTATTTAGCCCCTACAATTTTCCCACACTTCGGATGCTTCAAAAACATCCGATGTCTTGTGGCAAGGCGAGCGCTGTTTGTTTTGGATGCATTTCGTTGAACAAGGGGTTTTCCCAGACATCGGCTGTCTGGCAGACATCCGATGTCTAACAAAATGAATTCCGTTTGGGGGAACGAAATCGGTTTTGGGATTATGATATCTTGTAGGGGCGAAAAATTATTATCCCCTACAATTTCCCAGACATCGGATGTTTCAAAAACATCCGATGTCTTTTTGGCAAGGGCAAGCGCTGTTTGTTCCAGGTGCATTTCATCGAACAAGGGGTTTTCCAGACATCGGATGTCTGGCAGACATCCGATGTCTAACCAAAATGACTTCCGTTTGGGGAAACGAAATCGGTTTTAGGATTATGATATTTCGTAGGGTGCGAAAAATTATTCCCCCATACAATTAAAATTTAATTACTTTTAGTATTGCTTCTTTTACATCTTCTTTGTTGGGCAGGATGGCATTTTCGTATTCTTTTGCAAAACCGACTGGACAATCTTTCGAGCCTACTCGTAGTATGGGCGCATCCAAATAATTGAAGACATTTTCGGCGATTTTGCCGGCAATTTCGCCACCAAAGCCACCAGTTACTTTATCCTCGTGGGCAATGACAACGCGATTTGTTTTGCGAATGGATTCGTACACAAGCTCTTCGTCCCAAGGTATCAAAGAACGCAAATCGATAACTTCGACATCGATGCCTTCGGCTTCGAGGTCCTTCGCTGCGAATAATGCAAGATGGACTGCTGTGCCATAGGCAACAACGGTAACATCGGTGCCGGCTCGGCGAATCTTTGCCTTACCAAAGGGGACCACAAACTCGGGGTGGGGCTTCTTTGCATACGCGTTTTTGAAATTATACAAAAACTTGGGTTCCAAATACATCGTTACCCCACGCGAACGAATTGCATTTCGCATAAGTCCAACAGCATCGTCGGCAAAAGCAGGAGCTACAATGCGAATTCCGGGAAGCGTTACTAATGCTCCTTCGATGTTCTGCGAATGATATAATCCCCCTTGAATATAACCACCACTGGCAAGACGAATCACAATATTCGGGGTGAATTGCCCCTTTGTCCTCCAATAGTCGTGTGAGCATTCAACAAGTTGTTCCATTGCGGGCCAGAAGTAATCGGCAAATTCGGCACCTTCGATGACAACACGAATGTCATCGCGGTATCGGCAGAATCCGTTTGCGGTTCCAACAATATTATCCTCTGCAATCGGGGCGTTAAAAACTCTTTCTTTACCAAACATCTGGGGCATTCCTTTTACAACATTGAACACCCCGCCTTTGCCAATGTCCTGTCCCCAAAGAAATGTGTTTGGATTCCTTTGGAACTCTTCAATTAGAGTTTGATTGATTGCCTCGCGTAGAGAAATCAAAGGTGCATCGGGATCGGGTTCGTATTCTTCGGTTTTAGCATCTTTTGGAATATATGGTTCCGGAATAATGAACTTATTCCATTGAGAGCCGTCGGCATTTGGCATTTTTTCGGCTTGGTCTGCTGCTTCGAAAATAATCCGTTGGTTTTCGGATTCTATTTCCTGTAGTTCCTCTTCTGTTGCAATGCCACGACTTAGAATGTAGTATCGAAATTGAAGTAGAGGGTCACGGCGGGCTACGGTTTGCAATTCTTCGGGTGTGCGGTAAAGTTCGTGATTGTCGGAATTAGAGTGGGAGCCAATTCGGTCACATTCTGCGTGCACAATTGCAGGACCATTGCCACTTTCGACCCATTCAATTGCACTTTGCAAAGCACGATAGGAGTCGAACGGGTCTCGACCATCGCAGTTTATTATTTTTAAGTTTTTCAAGCCCGAAAAGTTCTCGGCTACATTCAAATTTCCCATCACTTCGTGTAGCGGAACCGAGATGCCATATTTATTGTTTTGGATTACGAACACGACTGGCAATTTTTCGGTCGAGGCGCAGTTGACTGCTTCGAAATAATATCCTTCGGCAGTGGCAGATTCACCAGTTGAACAGAAAACAATCTCGTCGCCATTGTATCTACGGATAGCCCTGCCCAGCCCAGCAGCGTGTTGGGCGTGATTTCCTGTGCACGAGGACACGTTTTGTATTCTTATCTCGGGCTTAGCAAAATGATTGCTCATATGGCGTCCGCCACCTGCAACATCGGCGTCTTTGCTCAAACCATTCAAAATTATCTCGTATGGGGTAATACCAGCAGCAAGGCAGGTTAGCATATCGCGATAATACGGGAAAAGAAAATCTTTCCCCGCCCGAAACACAAGACCTAAAGCCAGCTGTATCCCATCGTGCCCGCCAAATGGGGCGTGATAGGACCATCCCTTTGCCATCTTCAAGTACAACGCAGCCTTCTCGTCGAGCCTTCTGCCCAACTGGTTTAATTTATACCATTTCAGGATAGTTTCCTTGTCGAATCCAGTAAAATCGAACTTGCTGTAAAGCTCGACTTCGCGTTCCTTCCCCAGATAGGTCATCTTTACAATCTTTGCCTTGCCGTTTGGCTTTGATTCAATTTTCTTTTCGCTTAATTTTGCTTTTGCATTTTTCATATATACTTAATTTTTGTTAAACTAACTTTAAAATTTAAGAAACGAAAAAATTTTAATTTGCTTTTAAACATAAAAAACAAATATATGGAAATTTTATGAAAGAAAGAAGAATAGTAATCGGGGATGTTCATGGTTGTTATCGAACTTTGGTTGAACTAATAGAAAATAAAGTTAAGGCTACTGCCGGCGATAAGTTGTATTTTCTTGGGGATTTGATTGACCGCGGACCACGCGTCCGCCAAACCGTCGACTATGTCGTAGATTTATGTGAGCGGGGCAGGGCGGTGGTAATTCGCGGTAACCACGAAGAAATGCTGTTGCAATCATTAACCGATGCCATAGCCTTTTCCACTTGGATTTACAATGGATGCGAATCGACCCTTGCAGGCTTTGGAGTTCAACATCCATTGGAAATTCCCGAAAAGTATTTGAATTTCTTCCAAAATCTGCTCTATTTTGTTGAATTCGACGATTTTATACTTGTCCATGGCGATTTAGATTTTGATGCCGAGAACCCATTCGAGAACAAATACTGGATGGTGTGGGGACGGAGTTTATGCGCTCGACCCGAAAAAATTGGCTATCGGAAAGTTGTGGTTGGGCACACGCCAACGCCCTTGCCCAGAATTCAAAAGTCGCTGAAAGAGTGGAAAATCTATCTCGATGGTGGATGTGTGTATGCAAACAATCCTTTCCGCCCCGATTTAGGCTACCTTTGTGCCCTCGAGTTGGATACATCAACTCTTCATTATGTTTATAACATTGATTTTTAGGCAAACCTAAATTCAATTTTTTTATTAATTTTGTTATTTTGAAAAATAAATTTTTAAAATGTTTATTAGAAGAATAATTATTCTGATTTCTTTATTTTCGTTGGTAGTTGGTTTAACAGCGGGAATTACTCGTGCTGGGGAATTTAACCTTTTGTTCTATATAAATCAATATCATTTTCTAATTATGATTGGAAGTTTTCTGGGCACTTTAATAACATTGGAAAGAGTTGTGACAATTGAAAACAAAGTGTTTCACTATCTACCTTTGTTAAATGGTTCAAGCCTTATTTTCTTTCTTCTGAATGAGCCCGAAATTGCAAACTTAATGTTGGTTTTGGGTGGATTAATACTTACTTTGATATTTCTCTACTTTTTGTTTTCGCATAACGACCTTGTTCATTGGCTATTTTTGCTCTCGGGAATAGCATATACATTGGGAATGCTTGTATTTTATTTGGATAAAGACCTATTTTTGAGTGTAAGACTGCTCGAAATGTTCCTTTTGATTACGATTATCGCCGAAAGACTTGAATTGAGTAAGTTTATTGGCATTTCAAATTTTAAAAAATACATTCTTTTGCTTTTTCTGATACTTTCTGGCTTTTTCTTGAAAATCAATGAAATTGCTTATGGTGTTTCAATAATTCTTATTGCCCTTTGGTTAATGCAAAACGATATAGCAAGGATAAATATTAAAAAGTCCGAACCTTTTCGCTTTCGTGGTATTGCATTGATGTTTGGCTATTTTGGGTTGCTGATAAATGGTTTGACAATTGTGTTGCCAAAGTATTCAACATACGACCTGCAAATACACTCTTTCTTCCTTGGTTTTGTAATGAATATGATTTTTGCACATATATCAATAATCTTACCTGCTGTTTTGAAAGTGAAAATTAAAGAAAACTACTTTTTAAACTATACTGTTCTCATCACATTTCAAATTGTTTTAATTTTGCGGTTCCTTTCTACAATTTTATTTGGGAGTAGTTTCCCGCATTTAGCATTAGTAAACGCAATTGTGCTTCTTCTTTTCTTTATTGTTAATCTTTTTAGCATTCTATCAGAGAAAATTCATAAAAGTCTACAAGGTCCTAATGTTTAACATTTAGAGGTTTCTTATGGATTACTATGTAACAAAAACAAATCTTGCTCAAAAAACAAATCAATGGCTGAACAGAATCGCTCCGTTTAATACGCACAAACTCGCTTTAAACCCATCAAAATCTGCACTACTTGTTATCGATATGCAAAAGTTTTTCCTCGACCCCGAGTCGCCCACATTTACTTGCGGAGGTCTTGCGATAATTGATAATTTAAAGAGCTTAATTGATGCATATCGAAGGAAAGGGCTACCGGTGATTTTTACCTGCCACGTCCACGACCCCAAGGGGATTGATTCTGGGATAATGAAATGGTGGTGGGAAGGAATGTGTATAGAAAATAGTCCCGAAAGTAAGGTAATAGATGAAATTGCCCCACGAGAAGAGGAGAAAATAATCTACAAGCACCGTTATTCTGCTTTTTACAACACCGATTTGGAAACCTATCTTCGTGGCTTAAAAGTCGAAGACCTTGTTGTAACAGGAATTATGACCAATATGTGCTGTGAGTCGACTGCTCGCGATGCTTACTACCGTGACTACAGGGTGTTTTTCCTTGCCGATGCAACAGGTTCTATTAACGAAGAGATGCATATTGCCTCTTTACTTAATCTGGCTTTGGGTTTTGCCTATGTTACACACACCCAAGAAATTTTGAATTTTTTGGAAACTTAATTTTGGAATTAAAGCGTGCCTAAATCAACACTGTTTTTTAAGTTCAAGCGCGGAAGTTTTTGTTTTAAATAAATTTGATATTTGCTCAATACAATCAACCCTTTAAATAAAGATAGAAAATTTTTCATATTATCGTCTCGTAGGGGCGAGCGGCCGCTCGCCCCTACAATTTTCCAGACATCGGATGTCTGGCAGACATCCGATGTCTTTTTGTAAAGGGTCGCGAACGAGAGTTATTCGGTCAAGCCACCAAATAATTTATTATCTCTTAAGGGCGAATAATTATCCGCCCCTACATAAATTTTGTTTCATTGTTATTTCAATGTTCAACACAAATTTTATTGATAATTAAAAGCATTTCCTTTAAATAATATTAAATTGCTTAAATTTAATTTTTTCAAAATTGATAATTGAAAATGGATGAAAAGAACAAGCAGTTGGTGGAAGCCAAAATCAAGCAGATGTTCGAACTTAAAGGCAAGGCTCTCGAAGGTGGCGGGAAAGACCGCATCGAGGCACAGCATAAAAAAGGGAAGCTGACTGCACGCGAGCGAATCGATTTGCTTTTGGACAAGGGGAGCTTTTACGAAATCGATATGCTTGTCCATCATCATTCTCACGATTTTGGCTTGGACAAAAATGTCTTCTTTGGCGATGGCGTTGTTACCGGCTACGGAACAATCGAAGGGCGAAAGGTTTTTGTATTTTCACAAGATTTTACCGTTCTTGGTGGCAGTCTCGCTGCTGAACACGGGCGAAAAATTTGCAAAATTATGGATATGGCTATGAAACTTGGATGCCCTGTGATTGGGTTGAACGATTCGGGTGGGGCTCGTGTGCAAGAAGGCGTAATCTCGCTTGGTGCTTATGCCGATATTTTCCTACGCAATACGCTTGCTTCGGGTGTTATTCCGCAAATTTCGGTTATTATGGGACCTTGCGCCGGCGGCGCTGTCTACTCCCCCGCTATTACCGATTTTATCATAATGGTGGAAAAAACATCGTATATGTTTGTTACAGGTCCAAAGGTTGTAAAGACTGTTCTACACGAGGAATATACCTCCGAAGAGCTTGGCGGGGCTAATGTCCACGCTACGAAAAGCGGAGTAGCCCATTTTACAGCTCCGAACGATTTGGAAGCCCTGCGTCTTGTTCGGAAACTCCTTTCCTTTATTCCATCGAACAACAGCGAAGACCCGCCATTTATACCAAACGATGACCCAATCGACCGAGAAGATGAGGAGCTGAACTACATCGTCCCTGCAAATCCCAATCAACCATACGATATGAAGGATATAATTCGTAAAATTGCCGACAATGGGGAATTTCTGGAAGTTCATAAGGATTGGGCACCTAATATCATTGTTGGGTTCATACGGCTTGGGGGCTATTCTGTTGGGGTTGTTGCCAACCAGCCGGCTGTGCTTGCTGGCGTTTTGGATATTAATTCTTCGAGGAAGGGTGCCCGCTTTGTTCGATTTTGCGATGCTTTCAATATTCCTCTGCTTGTTCTCGAAGATGTTCCAGGTTTTATGCCCGGAGCCGACCAAGAATGGGGCGGTATTATCACCAATGGGGCAAAATTGCTCTATGCATTTTGCGAAGCCACCGTGCCAAGAATCACTGTTATCACGCGGAAAGCCTACGGCGGGGCTTACGACGTGATGAACAGCAAACACATTCGTGGCGATTTCAACTTCGCCTGGCCCACGGCTGAACTCGCCGTTATGGGACCCAAAGGTGCTGTCGAAATCATTTTCAAAAAAGAGATAGAAAATGCCCCCGACCCAGAAAAGAAGGAAGAAGAACTAATCGAAATTTTTAACCAAAAGTTTGCAAATCCCTACATCGCTGCTTCCTATGGTTATATCGACGATGTAATCGAACCAAAGAAGACCCGACAAGTCCTAATAAACGCATTTCGTCTGCTCGAAACCAAAGTGGACAACAATCCCCCGAAAAAGCACGGCAATATTCCATTGTAAAGATTTACACAACACAGGCATCGGATGTTTCAAAAACATCCGATGTCTAACCAAAATGAATTCCGTTTGGGGAAACGAAATCGGTTTTGAGATTATGATATTTCGTAGGGGGCGAAAAATTATTTCGCCCCTAAAAATTTTCCAGATATCGGATGTTTCAAAAAACATCCGATGTCTTTTGGCAAGGCAAGCGATGTATGTTCCAGATGCATTTCATCGAACAAGGGGATTTCCAGACATCGGATGTCTGGCAGACATCCGATGTCTAACCAAAATGACTTCCGTTTGGTGAAACGAAATCTGTTTTGGGATTATGATATTTCGTAGGGTGCGAAAAATTATTCGCCCCTACATAGAATTGCCCATGCTATTCCATTATAATTCGGAATTTTGGGGGCGACGCCCAGCCATAGTTCAATTCGATGGTGTATCTTATCAGGAGGTTCAGAGCATTTTGGACCAGGCGGGAGTCTGCTTGCACTATTTCCTTGCGTATCTGGAAATGTGTTTGCGAAGCGGCGTAGGAACCGCCTTCGAGTTCCGTTGTCAATGTTTGCGAAAGTATTGCTTTGGAAATCTCATTGTTGGCGAAGCGAATCAGTTCCAGATATAGTTCCACCGAAGAATTCCGATTTGGTTCGTGCAGTTCGATTTTTACATCCATTGGCGAGACGATTATTGCGTCTTCGTAGATGCTTTCTAAATCGCGGGCAAGTTGTTCTATTTCGTTATTTGTAGCCCCTCGCTGGTATTGGCCAATGAGGATAGGCATACCATAGCGTTCGGTGAAGTTCACCCAAAAACGCAGTCCACCATTTTTAAATGTAACTGGCCAGTAGCATTTTGCAAGCAGGGAATGTCCGTAAGGATTTATCGCCGATGCTTCGTGCTGGACATTGATTATTTTATAACGCTCGACCACTTGCCGTTCCGAAGGATTAGAACCATTGTAGATTAAATTCCCGTTGCTATCGAAGGCGAACCATTCCTGTGGCTTTGCTTTGAGTTCGGTTGGAATGATTTTGCCGTTTATGTAATTCCAAATGATTTCGATGGGCTGGAAACCAAAAAGCCGGGCTTCGAGTATGTCCGACTCAATTTGGTAAATATCCAGATTGTCGAAGATTTGGCGAATCAAAGTGTAAACTTCGTCGGGTGCATCCATTTGTTCCAGCGTCCACTGCAAAGAAAGAACACCGCTTTTGCGGGATTGAATGCAACTCCAAACGTGCGGGTCGTTCTTTAATTCACGATAAACCTCGAGGCCCCGCCCAATCTTTCGCAAAATTGTGTCGGGATTTGGCAGCAAATTTGTAGTTCGGTAAAATGAATTATATATCTCCCGCAACAATTTTTCCTTAACTTCCTTTTTCATTTTTCTTTGCTACTTTATCTTACATAATAAATAACCGAAAGCAGTTCCCAGAACAAAAATTGCAGGTTTTTCCCACCATCTCTCCTTCTTTTTATCGAAAGAATAAACAATTTTCGGGACTTTGAAAGTATCGGGAACCGATGAAATCGATAAGTCGAGAATATTCTCGGGATAGCGATATTGTAGCGAAATGGTATCTCTTTGCACTGCTGTATCTATACTTACCACGAACGGATGAGTTTGAATAATTGTATCCCTGCGGAAAATAATTTTTGGCTTTGCACGACGGATTACAACTTTTTCAACAGGCTTAACCAACGAAATCGTATCGATTTTGAGTATTTCAACAGGCGAAGATTTAGGCTTTCGAAGATGAAGCAAGAAAAGAATTAGGATTATCGCAAAAAGGACAATTGTGATTATTCTCTGCGTTCTCATATTTGCTTTGAAGAAATTTGTTCATAAAAAAGAGAGTAGAGCAAATCCAATCGTTGTATTAAATCCGAAAGTTTTGTCGAAAGAATCTCGCCGTATTGCGTGGTTTTTTGCTCAAGCAGATTAATTCTATTTTCCAAAGCCATTGCCCGACGCTCTTCGGCGACCTTTTGTTCGAGCGATTCTTTCTGGCTTCGTTGTATTTCTTTCCGTATCTTCCAGAACATTGTTCCTACCGATGCCAATGTTCCAGCCAAAAGAACCAGCATTTGAAAAGTTTGGATGTCCATATTTTTTCTCTAAAAATTTTTTTACTAAAATTATGCATTCAATCTCCTGCGTTCCAAGCTGCGCCAATACGCAATCGAAAAGCAAAACGTTTGACAAGTCCGTTGGTATTTCATTTGAAAAGAACTCCAACGGAAAGCCTGCCATTGGCAATTCCATTTGGCTCATAAACCACTTTGAAAAACTGAAATGATGGATAGAAAATATTTAGAAAGTATGAGTTTGTTCGATTGTTTTCGGAATTAACATTGATTTCTTTCAGAACTCTGTAAGTTTTTTGATTATTCGAAACACGGAAAGAAATTTTCCCGTTCAAAGTGCCCGAAACATCTTCCCAAACAAATTCGATGCAAACAGTATTGTAGAAACTTTTGTTTCCAAAGTTTTTCTCTTCGAATTCAAAAGGAATCCAACGGGACTCCCAGCGATTTTGCATATTCCAATTGCGAACCAGTTCCCAAATCATCGCCATTATTCTCCAAAACCCACAAAGCCAAGAAGATTGAGATGACCAAGCGGGTGAATCAAATTCCTTTTCCAAAGGAAAACGCCTTCGACCCACCTGTTTTCTTGCTTCGAAAATTTTCGTGTGTTAAAGCCAATGGTTTCGACCCAACCCTTTCTGCCAAGTTTAACAATTCGTTCGGTATGACCAAAAATTGAGCGACCCCTTTGCCAAACGATAAGGTCATCGATGGAGATTTTGCTCTGCCTTTTGCCCTTTTGTTTAGCAAATCGAAACAGCCCCGTCGAAAGCCCTGTGGATGGCAAAGGAATAGCGGATTTGGGAAGTCCCAAAATCTTCGTTGCCTCGAAGAAGCAGTAGTATTGGCCCGCAAGGCAATATGGCGAGCCCGTTGGCAGTCCCAATACTTTAAGATATTTCTCGATGTCTTTGCCATCGTTACGATTTGTCGCTTCGGTCACGCCTAATTGCATCCAAAGGACTTTTCGGGATTCATCCACAAGGGCTTTCGAACAAGGCAAAACATATCGATTTTGACACAAAACAATCGTTTGAGCAAATATTTGTAAAACCAGCAAAAGAAATATTCTTGCCATATCAATTAGTAAATTGTGCTAAATACAAAGCAAGCACAGAAAGTCCAAACGAAATATGCACACCAAGAAAAATCAAGCCCAAATTTGGCGTAACAGGATTTTCGGTAAATCGAACATTTGTGAAAACAAAAACGGCAAAGCCCGAAAAGGCAATTGCAATGCATTCCAACAAAGAAGCAAGCAGAAAAGCACGAATTTCGGGGCTTTCGAGATTCGACAAGTAAAGCGTTGCAAGGACAAAAATCAACAAAACGCCATTCCTTTTCAAAAAATCAACAATTTTTTCAAGCATTTCACATCTCCACAAAAGTGTCCAAAATATCGTTGCCGAAGATACGGCTGTCCTTGTCTTTGTTAACCATCAGAACAGGTCGGCGGGAGTTGTCCGCAATGTCCAATTGTATATCGCCGTTTTGAATCTGACGGAGCAGATACAGAGCATAGGATTTTCGGCGGGAAATCGAAGGCGGAACAACCCCGTCGTGGTTGTAATATTCATAAAGATTAGCCACTGCAAGTTCCCGTGCAACAAAGTTAATCAAGATTGGCACAGGATTGAAAGGGACATCGAAGCGGTTCCGAAGGAAACTATCGATTAAGTTCGAGGCATTGGATATTGCATAATCCAAACGGGCTTGGTCAATAACCGACCCCGAGGGGTCGCCCGTCAATATGGCTAACTCCTCGGGGGTAAATTCTTTTAATAATTCATTTAAGTTGGTGTACATCTGTTGTCTCCTTATGGAACAAGCAAAATCTTCACGAACTCGCCCACAACGGCAGAAGTCAAAGCCCTTCCGTTTACTTCAGCTCCTGTTGTTGCGACTATTGCTCTGCCCAACGAATCGCTTGCAACCTTATCGCCGACATTTATCGTTCCACCTGCTTCGACAATCGCAGTTCCCAAGACCACAATCGAAGCAAAGGAGCCATTCGAAAAATTTGACAAACTCACACCAAAAGCCTTCTGATTCGCACCGCAAAGACTGCCCGAAAAACCAACGAACCTATTGCTTGCAACATCGCCTGTCGCTTTAATTGTTAATATTTGCACTGGCTGATATGTTTTGTTGTTTATTGCCATAACTCCTCCCCATTAAGAAATGTGATTTGTGTTGTAAATCAAGAATCCAGCCTGTGGCGTTGTTAAAAGAAAAGTATAGGCATCGGTAGCTCGTATGACTTTGATTTTTCCGCCATTTTCGTAATAGACATCGATTTCGGGGTAACCCGACTTTTGCAAGATGTAACCGAAACTTGCTCCCATTCGAGTAGTTTTGCCTTTATCTTGTTCCTCGACATAGGCTAAAACAATGTTGTCGCCCCAGATGTCGGTGAAATCGATGTCATTTGGGGTGTAAACTCCCATTCCAACATAGATATTTTTGATTTCAAGCAACTCGCTTAAATAATTCAAAGTTACTTTGCCAAGCCCAACATATTTGATTTTGTCCAGCACTTTTGGATGGAAACTCAACGCCCGATAAGTTGGTTCGCCAATTATCATTACATTTGGGTAGCGAGAGATTTTTTTGCGAACTGCCGCCACCGCTTCCATAATCTTTTGAATAGGGTCGAACGATTTGGTATAATCGTCAAAAGCAATTGCGGCTGTGATTTCCATCTTCATATCGCTACTGTAATTGTTCGGATTTTGCAGGAAGTCGGCAACTTCTTTTTCCCGTCCAAGCAAAAGAATGTCGAGCAGTTCATTTGTTGCTTGCTGTTCGATTTGGAAGAAGTTGGAATATTCCTCTTCTTCGATATAATCGAGCGAGACTTCGACATCACGCTCCAGAAGTTCAAATTCCAAGTAGGTCAACTCTTCGGGTGGGATTCTGTTCGAATCCGCTCGAACGGCTCGGATTGTGTCGCGGTGGATGAATGCTTGCTTGCCAAACACAGGGATTTTGCCTTTGCGTTGATTCACCGAAACCACAGGCAAAATTTTATCGGCAACAAAGCCCGAGTTGCGATATTCCTGTGCAAGCGAAGTTAGAACAGGGTCGATTAATCGAATTTCTGTCGCCATTGTTCCTCCTATAATTTGTTAATCATTGATAAAGCTTGTTCATAGGATAATTCAGGGTTATGTTTTTGGAGTTCGCGCGCTCGCAGATGCAAATCTAAACGCTCCTCGTCGATTTTTTTCCCTTCGAATTCGTGTTGAACAAATTTTTCGCCAAAAGCTGGCTGGGCAAATTCTTTCCGTATTGCCATCGGCTTCCAATTCGTGAAGAATTCCTTGATTTTATCCAAAAGCGAAAAGTTTTCGGGAAAAGAACCATTGCCGTTGCTGCGAATCAATTGGTCTGCTTTTTCGGAATATTCGAGTATTTGCAGGAACAATTGCTCTTTTGCAGGCGGAATGACAATAAATTCGCTCGAATTGTTAATTCGTTCGATAAAATCACGGAAGCTCCGGGCAAGAAATTCTTGGTGGGACTTTTCGAGGGATTCTCGTAGGGATTTGTTTTGGTGGGCAAGTTGGGAGTTTTCGATTTCGAGGCGTCGAATTTCCTCCCGGAGTTCCGAAAAATTATGGCTCTCGGCTTCCGAATACTCAAAGGTTCGCGAATCGTCCAATTCCACGAAGGAAATTGGCTTCAATCCTTTTACTGCAGGGGTTTCGCCCCCCAACAAACCGATATGCCGAAGCAAATAGTCGGGATACAATGAAATCGAAACGCGACGGAACTTGCCTTGGCGAATGTCTTCGATGATTTCATTGGTCAACGATTTCAACTTAGCATAGAGCACGCTTCCACGGCGGGCAAGTCGCTCCACCCATCCGTAAGCAGGGCTATCGCTTTTGGGGTGCCCTTTCACCAATGGTGCTTCGAACGACGGGTCTTGCTCGACTTTTTCGTTATACTTCCTTGCGATTTTGTCCAGGTCGCTTTCGGTAAATGTTTCGGTAATGCCTGAACTATCGGTGAAAGTGCCTGTGCGAAAAATTTCAATCCACATCTTTACCTCCTTTTTGTCAAACATCAGCGAAATCATTTTCGCCACGATGCAAAACTATTGGAAGCTCCAAATACACACCAGAAAAAGGTTTCAAAAGTATTCCAAAACCATCCCCAATCGAATTTAGAAAGAATTTTTAGATATGACCCAAAAGACATTTCAAATAGGTTCACAACTTCTCGTTCATTTTAAAAAGACATCGGATGTTTCTAAAACATCCGATGTCTGGGAATCTTGTAGGGGCTACCGGCTGGTCGCCCCGACAAAATTTGTAGTCACATTTTGTTTTTCAATCTTGATTGAATTATGAAATAGTAGCCTTGAATTAAAAAAGCAAAGTAATTTTTCCCGCCTTTTAGTCTCTTTCGATTCTTTTCACGACATATTTTACTTTCCCGACAAATTCAATATCGAAAGTGTTATCGATGTAAACGGATTTATATCTTTTGTTCTCGGAATGCAAAAGATAGCCATTTTGGAAGAGTTCCACTCGCTTGACAAAGTAACTATCGGCAATTTTGACAATGTAAATTGAATTGTTTGAAAAATGGGATTTTTCTGCCAGAACCACGTCGCCGTCTTCTATTCCTGCTCCAATCATCGAATCGCCGACAACGGTAAACGAAATCAAGTTGCCCGTGGGGATAGATTCCTCTTTTTCTTTATTTTCGAAGTTGTAAACTTCGTGAGGCGATGTCGAAAGGCTTTCGTAAACCGTTGGCAAGGCTTCGCCAATTTGCAACAAGAGCGAAAGCATCTCGAATTTGTAGAAAGCCTGTTCGATAATCTCCTCGGGGTCGACGCCTATTTTCTTCAAACTTTGAGCCAAACGAAAGTATTCCGGCGGAATCTTGTTCGTTAGATGAGAGTAAAGCAGAACTCTCTCGAATTTCTTTATCAACTCTTTTCGCTCCAATTCATTCATTTTTCTTCCTCAAAGAAAGAAGTCGCATAATATCTCCAGCGGCAACAGTGTATGAACGAGCAAGCTCAATAAGTTCATCGATTCTCGCCTCGGGAATTGGAACATTGGTGGGCAAGGCAGAGGGCTTGTGTTCAGTTTGGGTATCTTCCCTTTTGGAAGGGCTTTCGCTTTGTTTCGGCGAGAGTTTTGCTTCGAGCTTACGTTTAAGTTCTCTTCCTACAGCATTTGGGGCGAACATTTCTCCTTCGCCCGATAAAATGAATATTGGATTTACCCCACGTTTGTAAAGACTTAGCAGAAACGAAGGCGGAACCTGCACACGCCCGCTTTCGTAATTCAAAATCTTGTGGACAGATTCACCCAAAAGATGCGCAAATTGGCTTGCCGAAAGTTTCCCGCCTTCATTAAATATGCTTCTGATGAACCGAATTCTTTCCCCAATTTCTTTATTTAAATTTTCCATTTTGATATTTTGTAAAATTTACTTAATTTTGTTGTAAGAAATACATAAAAGTTATGTATTTCTTACAAATACAAATATATGAAAAATTTTTAAAATAAAAATAGGTAGTTGAAATGGAAAATCGAAAAGACATTTACTCGCAACTGGAAATCGAAGATTTGACAGAGGATTTGAAACTTGTTGCAATGGCTTGTGGAATCGATACTGTCCGGGAATTGATGAAACATTGCTCAGGATTGTCGATTTATATTCCAAAGCTTGCGCGGCTGGACAAATTCATTGTCCGCTACATTCGCGAAAACTCCGAGAAGTCGTTCAAGGAAATAGCCCGCGACCTCGGCGTAACCGAACAGCACGTCAAGCGCCTTTTCCGCGAAATGCCAAGGAAATAAAATTCCGCAGGATGGATGCCCAATCATTGCAAGCAGGGCATTTCCGTCCACATAAAATTCCACTTTTAATGATGTTTGTATCTTACAATGGTACATAACCGATGTTCATCCTCGAAAGACATCGGATGTTTTCGAAACATCCGATGTCTGAAAAAAACATTTTCTATTTAAATATCAAATTGAACTAGTTTTAGATTCCTGCAAATGTTTGGGACAAACTTTTTGTTTCACAATATGTTAAACCCTTTGTTCTCGATGAACTCCACCCCTGCATTTCGAATCGCACGAAAATTCGTTTGTTGAGAATAAGTCGACCAGCAAAGCAAAAGAGCAATGATTAAAACTGCAAAAATTGAGGTAATTCTTGCCATTTCATACCTCTTTATATTTTCAAAACTGCAAAATTCAATTTATCAAAGAATATTTAATTGTGAATCAATAACTTACTTATTTACGAAAATGTCATCAGAGAATATTTTGCTAATCAAAGAACTATTGATAAAGTCGAAACCAGATTCGGGATTACATTTTCTGGTGTATTTGATTGACTCTGCAAGCACAAACAAAGGAACATCGTGGTTTTTGCATTGTAGTGCCAAATTCTGGCTTGGAACTCCGTTGACGACGCCACTGGGGGAAACGCAATCAGCCCCAATCATAGCAAAAGAACAATTCGCGATTGTGCCAATGGCAACCATAGGCAAATTCTTTGCAACAACTCCAATTTGAGTAAGTTTTTCGGCAAGCAAAACGCTGTAATCCTGTCCAGCCCATTTCGATTCTAAACAGAAAATTTCATTTGATTCGATCTGGCTTAATACTTTTGCAAATTTGAGGAAAGTCGAGCTAAACGATGCCGTTACAATTCGATAGGGCGGGGTGAAATTTTGAGTTATATATTCTTTTGCAATATTAATTGCGTCATTAGTTGACTTTTCCAACAATTCTAAAAGTTTATTCAATTGCAAAATCAACGCGAAGCGGTCGCCCGAAGACACCGCCAAAAGTGCTCGTTCCAAAACATTTTGCAGTGCGGACATTGCAGGCTTGGTCTTCTTCAACTCATTGACTAATCGACCCAATTTGTTCGTATCGTTTGGATATGCCCTCTCAACAATTTCAATTAATCCACGTAGCGCATTTTTAGCGATTGTCAGGCTACCATTGACAAAATCGTTTCTTATTGTTTCTATCAATTTGTTTGAAAGAGTATCAAAGTCCATTGTAAATGCTGGAAAAATCGACATTCCCGATTTTTATCTGATAACTATTTCGAATAGTTTCGATTGCAGAGGCTAAATCTTCGGACCTTATGCCAAAGTCTATGGAACTTTTGGCTTCGAGATAAGCCCCAAGATGGTCTGCTGCTCGGATTATCCTCCCATCGTAGGGCGAAAATTCATCTTTGTTGTACTTTTCCGAAATCTCTTCGACGGAATCAATTGTTACAACCTTCCCATCGATTACGACTTTGTTCAGAAACTCGTCCTGTGTGAAGTAGCGGATTTCGTTTACCCACGGGCTTTCCAGCAAAGGATAGATTTCCTTTTCTGCGAGTTCCTGTTCAAGATTATGGATGATGGCTTCGAAATCTTCCGATGAACTTTTGACGGGGTGGATTATATCGCGGGTAACCGTTTCGGGCAAGTCGTGGAACAGCCCGCCAAAGAAGTTGTTGTAAAGCCGACGAGGGCAGGGATTGTTGTCTCGGGTGATAAAGTAAGAAGCCGAAGCCACAAACATCGAATGACCCAGCACGGATGTTCGGGGTATTCGCGGAGTTTGGGACCATCGGATTTGGAAGCGAAGCTGCGAGCAGAGTTCGATAAAATCGGCAACTTTTTGCCTTGTGGCAAGTTTCCTAATCCCTTCCAATTCCATAAAGCGTGCAATATCTTTTAGCATATCTCTTTCGATTTCCTCAATCTGGTATCCCAAAGGATTTATCTGCTTGATTAAAAGAAATTCCAGATAGCTGGCGTATTTGTGTGCTGCATCCAGAATGTATCGGCTGAAATCATCGATTAGAGCGTCCTCGACGATGTATTCATAAAGTTCATTTAGCAATGTTTCGTCGCTCAATCGGCTTTTGAAATAGTTAAAAACCCATTCGTTTAACTTTTTGTAAACATCTTTATATTCTTTTTGGATTCTGAAAAAAATTGGATTTTTAATGTCCCGAATAACAACTCTACGAAGGAGCTCGTAGACCCCGCCACGAATGATATTAACCCAATTGACTTCATTCCGTCTTGCCTCTTCATATTTGGCAAGGCACCAGGCAATCATCATCTTGTGGGAATGCTTGTCCATTTCGATAAATTCAACGGGTCGGAGCTTATCGTTCCATCGAAGCACTGTAAACCCTTTGAAGAGTTCCTTAAACAAAATTGGTTCCGCAAACATAACACCTCCACTTTTAAATAACAAAATTACTTAAAAAAGCATTTATCGAGCGAAGCGAAGCAAATGGATTTATACTATGTGCAGAACAAAAATGATAAATCAATACATTGAATTTTTTTGTATATTGCTATTTGAACTTCAGCAGAGTTTGGAAATGTTTTGGCGTTGGTGCCGAAATACCTTTTCTAATGTTGCCAAGCAGGGAATAATTCTGTTGTTCGAGCCTTCTTTTGTGTTTAATCCAATTTGCCAAGCTGTAGAGAGAGAGAGCACTTCATCTCGGAGAAATAGGTCTGAATTACATAAATTCTGTTCAAATTGTCGTGGACCGCCAAAGTGCACTGGCTCGGGAAATTCTTTTGCATTATGTTCAATCAAACCTTCGTGCAAAAAACATTGGACTTCGCTTTTGAAAATTTGTTTTTGTTAAGTAATTTTGTTAAACAGAATTAAAGGAACAAAAAATGAAAAAAATATTTTTGTTACTGTTTGTAATTATTATAAACCTAATAAGTTATAGAGAGGCAAAAAGCGATTGCCCACCTGGTTGGTTCGAAAATGTAATTACTGCCGATTTTCAATACCAATACGATGGGGTTATTTATACTTGTCGGGTCATAATAGTTTTTTGCTGTAGATGGAACGCAGATTTACAAATGCCAGAAATAATCCCAAAGGGTGCTTATGCAGCATCGGGGTACAATGATTGTTTCCATATGATTGAGCAACATCCAGAGTTAAAAGACACTCTGATTCGTTTCATTTTTGCTGAAATGTCTAAAGTTGCAAAAACCAATCCAAATTGTTTTCCACAATGCCCACCTTGTGATGAAAATATCCCAAAACTCTACTATCGAATCATAGCATACAAATGTGTAAAATGGATAAGTAAACCCGCAATACGATTAATAAACGGAACTGTACTGGAATGGGCTGATGGTATTGAATTTTGTGATAATTTAGATTATAAATGTATACTAACCTATGCTTGTTGTTGTGATTGGAATACCTCTCCACCATCGTGTTATGAATGGTGTATTTCAGCCGAGCAATATGGAACATCCGAGTGTTCAAATCAGGAACCCCAGGTACCCCCACCCGGGAAAGATTGGAATGAACCTTGGGAAACTGAATGTTTTATAACAAACGTTTGTCGATGTCCATAATTTCTTTGGGGTGCCAACAAAGGCACCCCTCACAAAATTTATATATTAATTTTTCAAAAATTAAAGGAGGATATATGAAAAAACAATTCCTTATTTTGGTAGTAATTTTGGTGTTTTTTTCCCCGCTTTGTGCAGTTGCTGAATTTGATGTAATGAAATTGTTCGATGGTTTTGAGTCGAAGCCTATTTCATACAAATTAACAGGAATTGCAAGTAGCGGAACATCGATTTTGCTTTGGGGAAATGTTGGCGAGATAATGCGTTCGACCGATTTGGGCAACTCTTGGCATCGGGTTAATGTATCAAGCAAAATCATTGACTATCCAATCGGAATTGAGTATGTTAAGAACAAATATATTGGTGTTCTTTCTAATGGCTCGGGAATAATATCGATGGACGATGGAAAAACCTGGCAAATAATCAACATTAACGAAACTGAAAGAATTTTTAAAATGTTCGTCTATCAGGATAAAATTTTTTATATGACACCAAGCGAATTCAAAATTTACGACGACAATTTCCAACTTATTAAGGCTATACCATATCAAATAGATACAAATCGGTATGAATTTGTTGTTGCGAACAATTATGTTATCTACCCAATAGGAAATGGTAAAATTGGGATGATTAATGTAAGCAATCAACAAACAACCGTTCTCAAACTTGATAGTTTAAATATTTGTCAGGATTGTACATTACCAACAAATTTTTTAGCCGATAATGATTATTTCTATTTCATTTTGTTAGATTCCTTTTATAGGTATAGTTTTCAAACAGGGAAAATCAGTTCATTTGCAAAACCTTCGACTCAGAAGAATACCTCGTTTGTTTTGAACAATGGGAGTATTTATCAAATTTTTTCCAAAAAACTTGGCGATAACGATTCATTATACTTTCACCAGTTAATCAGCGGTGGAACAAGTGGAAAAAGAATAAATGCGACAGGATTCGACAGAAGGGTGCGAAACTCGGTTTTTAAAGGTTTAAAATTTATCAATAATAACATTATAATTGGTGTTGGCACAAATAAACTAATTTGCAAAAGTACCGATGGTGGAACAAATTGGAAAATCATCTCAGTTTTTAATCCAACCCCACCTTTAAACAACGGAAATTTATATATTTTCGATTCTTTAAATGTCCGTTTTATTGATGATGATTTCAATTATTATTATACAACAAATGGTGGGATAACTTGGCTTTCGACAAAACAGGCACCCAAGGAAATGTTTAACCTATTTAAATATGATTTTTACGGGGGACCAGACCGGAGATATTTTAGCTATTTTTTTGATTCGAACACTGGAATATCAGTTTATTCAAAAGAATTTACTGACCAAAAAAATATCTGTTATACGAATACTTCTGGCGAAACTCTCTCTGTTAAGCTTGATAGTAATTTTGTATACCGTAATGATACATATCAAACACTACCATACGGCAATAAACTTTTAGTTTTTACGAACAATTTTTTAGCTTATTATGGCACTTGGTTCATTGTTTGGGAATTTGATAAAGATTTGAGAATAGTTAAGGATACATTTAGATTGTATAGGTATATTTATCGCCCTATTAAGATTGAAAACCAAATTGTTGCCTTTTCGGTGGGTTTCCCGCCAAAGGAAATAAGAGGGAATGAATCATATTGGATTATAAAATCATCAGATGGTGGTATAACGTGGGATTCAATTCCAATTTTGCAAAATTATTGGTTTCACCCCGATACAGCTTTCTTTAAAATATATGGTGCTTGGTGTGTAAACAAAAACATTTATTATTGGTTCAATTATTACTATGGAAACAGCTATGATATGCTTTATCACTTCAATCCTGAGACAAATAAACTAACTTTAATAGACTCTATGAAAAATATGGCACCTTTACTTAATAGTATGTTTGAACTTCGAGGCAAATTTTATTTATGTCTTTACCTGCAAAAAAATTGGCAAGTTTTTGACCGCCTTTATATTTTCGACAGTCCAACGAGTTTCCAAGTGGTTGATTTAGCCGCCGATAGAATTAAACCACGCTACTTTGTTAGGTCTCTTGTTAATCCGAACTTATTTGTTGTAAGTTTTTTTGATACATTGTCCCAAAGTGTATTTATGTTGTTGATGAATGACAAAGGGGCAAGTTCTGTTGAAGAGCAAAAAGTTTTGCATAAACAATTAGAATTGTCCGAGCCATATCCCCAGCCGGCGAAGGTGCGGGTGAAGGCACGCGTTGCTTGGGACGGGAGTTTCGACCTGCGGGAGGCAATCGACGGGGTGTATGACACGATGGGACGAAAGGTAGAAGGGAAGGAGCGAATACGGGTGGACGCCCGGAGCACAACCAGCGGGGAGTTGGAATGGGAATGCAGTGGCATCCCCGCAGGGATATACTTCATCCTCATCCGCTGGAGTGGCGGAAGCGAGACCGTGCCGGTGGTGGTGGAGTAGGCTTCGACTGAAGATGTTCTTGAAAAGACATCGGATGTTTTAGAAACATCCGATGTCTGGGAAATACTTGTAGGGGCGACGGGCCGGTTGCCCCTACATCGATGGAACCGCGGAAACACCATTTTGGGTTTGTTCTTACAAACGGTATTCATCACGGTTAGACATCGGATGTCTGGCAGACATCCGATGTCTGGGAAACACCTTGTTCGGTAAAATGCGTATAGAACAAACAGTGCTCGCCCTGCAAAAAGACATCGGATGTTTTAGAAACATCCGATGTCTGCCTTAATTCCTTTTTCAAAGATTGGCAATTATTAATTTGGGATATGTTTATCTTTTTTCTTAATTTTGATTTGTTTTAATTGAGGTGAAAATGGATTTAAGAACAAACTATTTAGGTTTTACTCTTCAAAATCCAATTATTGTTGGAAGTTGTGGCTACACTTATTCGGTCAAGGACGTCAAGTCTCTTGTCGAAAATGGCGCTGCGGCAATCGTTTTGAAATCAATTTTCGAAGAAGAAATTCTGTGGGAGATGGAGTCGAATCTTGCTCAAATGCAAAGACCGATGACAATTTACCCGGAAATTTATGATTTCTTCGATTTAGAAACAATCGAGGACAGTGTTACCAAGTATCTCAATTTGATTTCCGAGTGTAAGAAGGAAGTTGATGTTCCAATCATTGCCTCGGTGAATTGCATCAGTTCCCACGAATGGGTGTCTTTTGCGCGCCGTATCGAAGAAGCTGGCGCCGATGCCCTCGAGCTGAACATCTTCATTATGCCTTCGGATTTGAACAGAACGAGCCAAGAAAACGAAAAAATGTACTTCGAGATTATTGATTCCGTTCTTTCGGTAGCGAAAATACCCGTTGCTGTAAAATTAAGCTATTACTTTACGAATTTGGCAAGTATGATAAAGCAAATTTCCGAAAGGGGAGTTAAGGGAATTGTTCTTTTCAACAGATTTTTTGAGCCAGATTTCGATTTAGACACTTTCACAGTCGTACCAACAAATGTTTTAAGTTCACCGTCAGACCTTGGCAAATCATTGCGTTGGATTGCAATTATGAGCGAAAGAGTTAACTGCGACCTTTGCGCCTCGACAGGAGTTCACGATGGCAAAGCCGTTATCAAACAAATTCTTGCAGGAGCAAAGGCAGTGCAAATTGCTTCGGCAATTTACCGAAAGGGTCCAAAAGTTATTGGCGAAATGTTGGAAGAAATCAAAAATTGGATGAACGAGAAAGGATTTAATTCTTTGGATGATTTCAGGGGAAGAATGAGCCAATCGCGAAGCTTGAACCCAGCGGCTTACGAAAGGGCTCAATTTATGCACTATTTTAGCGAAAAGTTCTAAAATTTTGGTGCTTCGTTGAAGGTTATCGATATTATTAAACAGCCTGTAGCGAAGGAACTCGATGAATTCGAAAAATACTTTCGCAATTCTTTGCGAACTTCTCATAGCTTGCTAACGACGATAATCCAATACCTTGTTTCGCGCAAAGGGAAACGCATTCGACCTTTGCTGATTTTCCTTTCGGCTGGGCTGGTTGGGGAAATCAACCAAAGAACCTTTATTGGCGCTACTATGGTTGAACTTCTGCACACAGCCACATTGATACACGACGATGTTGTCGACGAAGCAAAAGAGCGGCGGGGGATTCTTTCAATCAATGCCAAATGGAATAACAAAATTGCAGTTTTGCTTGGAGATTATCTGCTGGCAAAAGGACTTTTGGTTTCCGTGGAAAACAATGAATTTGAATTTCTTAAAATTCTGACAAATGCTGTTAAATTGATGAGCGAAGGGGAATTGCTACAAATCCAGACAGCCAAAAGTTTAGAAATCAGCGAAGAACGATATTTTGAGATAATTTACAGCAAAACTGCCTCGTTGATTTCTGCGTGCTGCGAGATTGGTTGCCTAAGTGCTTCCGATAGCAGCGAAGATAGGGCAAAACTCAAAGAATTCGGGCGCTTGATTGGCTTGGCATTTCAAATTCGAGATGATATATTCGATTACGAAGGCTCTTCGGGGATTATTGGCAAACCCGTTGGCAATGATATTCGCGAACGAAAAGTAACGCTTCCATTGATTTACGCTTTGAACTCGGCTCCCGAAAACCTCGCCCAAAACGTTTTTGACAAAGTAAAATCGAAAAGCAAAAGGAAAGACATTCGGGAAATAATCCAATTTGTAATTGAATACGACGGCATAACTAAATCCCGCAACAGAGCCCAAGCATTAGTCGATAAAGCCAAGGAGATACTTATGGAATTCCCCGACAATCCCGCCCGGCAATCTCTGCTTTTGCTTTCTGATTACATTATTGAAAGAGAGAAATAATCAAATATTCAGGCATTATTTATATTTGACTGAGCAACCGTAGGGTTTTGTAACTTTTACTGGTGGGTTTTTGCCCGCAAGCAAAGAATCGAGAACTTCGGTAACGTAGTTTCGTGCAGTTTTTATGTCTTCTATGTCCGTGCTGGGTTTATCGTCAACAGCTCCAGAATAGACAAGTTTGCCTTCTTTGTTGATTATAAAGAAATGGGGAGTGGTTTTAGCACCATACATTTTGCCTACTTTTCCATCGCTATCAATGAGGTAGAATGTCATCTTGCCGTTGTACTGCTTGATTCTCTTTTTAATTTCACCGGTGGGTAGATTGCCTTCTTTGCCGGGCGCAGAAGAACATATTGCCATCCAGATGACGCCCTGTTTGGTGTATTTGTCTTGCATTTTGGGTATATTTCCGCTTTGGTAATGCTTTCGAACGTATGGGCAATCAAAATTAATCCACTCTAAAACCACAATTTTGCCAGAATAGTCGCTCAGCAAAACATCCATTCCGTTTATATCCTCCAATTTGAAATCTGGCGCCGGTTGGTCGATTTTTGCCTCCTGAGCAAGCAAAGCAAGCGAAAATGCGAAAAACATAATCCAAAACAAAATTGCTTTTTTCATTTTTCCTCCTCCTTTACAATAGTTATTTAACAAATTTTGTGACAAAATATTTTTTCTTGCCATTATCAAAAGTAAATTCCACAACACCTTCGATATTGGAAGTATCTCCCCAAATATATCTTACGAATGGAAGCCGCATCGAAAGCTCGTTGCCGTTTGTCGAAAATTTAGGTTCCAGTTCGAGGTCAAATACTCCTTCGGTTATTGGATAGAAAAACACTTTGTGTAATCTATCTTCAAAATTTAGTGGAAACTTGAGCAAAGCACTGTTTGAACTCAATTTTATTTCGCCAAGTATTGTATCTTTCGGAATAAATTTTAACGAATTCAAAATTTCATTGTTTTGCAGAAATTTGAGATTTCCGTTGGATATCTGAAATTTTTTTGTGATGATGGCTTTACCGGGAATGCAAATATGCTTGCAAACAAGCCACTTGGCTTTCAATTGGATTTCCAATTCCTTTTTGTCGAAATCTTGCGGTATCCATAAATAAAAAGGGAAGTAAACAACATCGCGATACTCCAAAGTTACAATCCCACTGGTATTTTTGTAAGTAGGGACAGGGTATTGAGGAATAATTTTTTGTTGATTTGGGATATTTGTAGAAATCTCGAGGATGGTTGGTTCGCCTGCATCGCCGGGATTTTGCCAATAGATGTGCCAACCTTTTGTTAGTTTTACCTTTACAGCAAAAAGATTTTCTTTCCCTTTTTCAATTGCTTTTGTTGCAGGCACGATTTCGATTGAAATTTGCTTATCGCGATATTTCTCTACCGCATAGGCAGATGAAAATAAAACGAAACTAAAAATATATGTTATCAAAACAAACTTTTTCATAAAGCAACTCAAAAGATAATAAACGATAATATATGAATTTCTATTTTAATAACAAGTAGAACAACATTTTGTTTTATATTTGTATTCCAAATTAATTCAAAACAATGGAGGATGTATGGAAAGATTCAAAAATTTTATCAATGGTAAGTGGGTTGAGCCCAAAAGCGGGAAATACTTTTTGAACATTAATCCTGCGAACACCGACGACGTAATTGGCGAATTTCCCGAATCGGGGAAAGAAGACGTCGAAGACGCTGTTGCTGCTGCCAAAGAAGCATTTCGACGATGGCGGCTTGTCCCAGCACCAAAGCGCGGTGAAATTATAAAACGAGCAGGCGATATTTTCGCACGACGCAAGGACGAAATCGCCCGGATTATGACAAGGGAAATGGGTAAGCCCGTTTTCGAAACTCGCGGCGATATTCAAGAGGCAATCGATACAGCATATTATGCTGCTTCGGAAACCCGGCGGCTTTTTGGACACAACACTCCAAGCGAACTTCCCGACAAGGCTAATCTTTCCTTCCGTGTGCCGATTGGTGTTGTTGGAGTTATTACTGCTTTTAATTTCCCGATTGCTGTGCCTTCTTGGAAAATTTTGCCTGCAATTGCAGCTGGAAATACCGTTGTTTTCAAGCCGTCGAAGGATGTACCCCATTCAGGAGTGGTTTTTGCCGAAGTTATGGAAGAGGCAGGAGTTCCCCCCGGAGTGTTCAACGTTGTTTTGGGTAAAGGTTATATGGGGAATATGCTTGTGGAACATCCCGATGTTAAAGTAATTGGTTTCACTGGTTCAACCGAAATTGGCAAAAAGCTTGGGGAAATTTGTGGCAGATTAAACAAAAGGATTTCGCTCGAAATGGGTGGCAAGAACCCGCTAATCGTTATGCCCGATGCCAATATGGAGCTTGCCCTCGATGGCGTACTTTGGGGAGCTTTTGGAACAACAGGACAACGTTGTACCGCCACCTCCCGTTTGATTTTACATAAGGACATTTACGAAAGTTTCATTGAAAAATTAGTGGAAAGGACTAAAAAGCTTCGTTTGGGCAATGGTTTGAACGAAGGTGTCGATGTTGGACCCGTTATCCACGAACAGCAGTTGCGAACTTGCGAGGAATATGTGAAAATTGGTCTGGCAGAAGGGGCGAAATTGGTTTGTGGCGGCAAACGAGCAACAGATGGTGAACTTGCAAAGGGATATTTCTTCGAACCAACGATATTTATTGATGTTACACCAGAAATGAGGATTTTCAAGGAAGAGATTTTTGGTCCCATCCTGTCGGTTTCGAAAGCCGATTCGCTCGAACACGCGATTGAACTTGCCAATGCTGTCGATTATGGTTTGTCCTCCTCAATTTATACCACGAACATCAACAACGCTTTCGTAGCAATCAGAGACCTCGAAGCAGGAATTACCTATATTAACGCACCAACAATTGGTGCCGAAGCCCATATGCCTTTTGGCGGAGTTAAAGGAACGGGGAACGGGCATCGCGAAGGCGGATGGACTGTTTTCGATATTTTCACCGAGTGGAAAACCGTTTACATCGACTATTCCAATCGTCTTCAAAGAGCCCAGATAGATAATTATTAAAGGACTGTTTTGTTTTTTACATAAAATTCATTAACTTTGGAATTTGATAACTTTATAAAATCAAAGGTAAGAAAAAGATTAAAAAAAGATTTACAGAAAAAGGAAGAAATGGAATGGTGCAAAAGGACCTTTCGACAAGACATCTATTTTAGAAAGGGAATTAGTTTTAATTGAACAAATAATATTAGAAAAATTAGTTGCAAAACTATGAAATTTGAAGATTTAATAAAATGATATGCCAAGAATAAACGATTTAAATTTGAATAATTGGAAGGAGTATCAGGATATTATAACTGATAGTTTGTGGATTATTGGCGAACGAGATAAATCTGGTACTCACAAAGGAGATTATCACGGAAATTTTATACCTCAAATACCTAATCAGTTAATGAGGAGATTTACAAAGAAGGGAGATGTTGTATTAGATACTTTTTTAGGAAGTGGAACAACTTTAATTGAATGTAAAAGATTAGGACGAAATGGCATTGGAATAGAATTATTACCTGGTGTTGCTGAAATAGCAAAACAAAGAATTAGCCAAGAGCCGCTATTCGATAATGAAGTATTTACAGAAGTTTTAATTGCAGATAGTACAAAAAAAGAAACTCGTCAAAAAGTAGATGAAATTTTAAAAACCCACGGCAGGCAAAATGTTCAGTTAATAATAATGCATCCGCCATATCACGATATTATTAAATTTAGCGATAGACCGGAAGATTTAAGTAATGCAAAGTCAGTGAAAGATTTTATAAAACTTTTTGGCGATGTTGTTTCTAATTTTTTAGATTTACTTGAAAGAAGGCATTATTTAGCCGTTGTAATTGGCGATAAATATACAAATTCAGAGTGGATACCGTTGGGATTTATGACAATGCAGGAAGTATTAAACCGAGATGGTTTGATACTTAAAAGTATTTTGGTAAAAAATATGGTTAATAATCGCGCCAAAAGAAATCAAGAACATCTGTGGCGTTATAGAGCCTTGGTCGGTGGATTTTATATCTTTAGACACGAATATATTTTATTATTTCAAAAAAAGTAACTATGCTTGTTTCAAAAAAAGAATTAACAAACCTAAAATTAAGGTCTATTAAATCTGATGACTTAAAAGAATTAGCGGCAGTTTTAGGTATAGAAACAAAAGGTACCGCTTCAGACCTTATAAAGAAACTTATTGACATTCCGGCAGGTAAAATTGATGAATTTATTAAGAGAAAATATCAAGAACAAATTAAAGAGAGACAGAGAATTATATCTGACGAGGAATTAAAACAAGAATTATTAAAGGTTAAAGAATTTAGATGGGGTGTTGTGCAGGGACAATTGGACCAAAAAATCCAGACCGAATATGTTCGTCGATTTGTAAGGTTTGATGATTTAATAAATGGGGTAAAGAGCAAATTACACGATGATATTACTCATTATGTCATCGCTACTTGGTATAATCATTGGACAACTGTTTTAATTGAGGATCATATTAGTCAGCATCCCAAAGTAATTCCTACACTTAAAAATAATTTTGGTGTTGATATTTTCTTTGATAATCAGCCATTTGATTTGAAAATTACTTATCTTCCAAAAGATTTTACCCTCGAACAAGTTTTAAAAAATCCAAAAGATTTGATTGTCTGGCTTTATGAAAATCAAGGAGCGCAAAGATTTGGAGCTGACAATAGACTTTTTGTAGTTTTGGCAAGCAAAAGCAATTTAGAGGAGAGTTGGAAATTAAAAAGGGATTTTGATTTTGTATTTGGTGAAATTGACAAATTTTTTGATAATGCCAAGGTTTCAGCAAAAGATGAAATTGTTTTCAGCTTTAAAAAGAAAACTTATACCACGATTTCTAAAATTTTGATTATTACTAAATAATATCGATTGTTTTATTTTGGAGAGAATAAATGACAAATTACGAAAGAGAAATTAAAGAAATTTATCAAGAATATTGTAAAAAGAATGGCATTCAATTTTTGGAGAAAGATTTTAATGATTTTCTAGAATTTTTAGAAATAGATTTTTATGATTGGGTGAAAGAAAATCTAAGGATTTATTTTCGAGATAAAAAATCAAAACGATAATGTAAAATTTGAACCCAATGATATTATTTGTTTGGCGCGGAGAAATCAAAGTTCAAACACTCGAATTTGGCATTATCGAGCTCAAAAATTTAATTTCTTTTTACGGGGATTTAAGTATTTAATTTTGGTAAGGAAACCAGATGGTAAAAAAAAAGAAAGGCCTTCTAAAGTAGAATGGAAGAAATATAAGTAATATGCCAACACAACGAGTGAAAATAATTAAAAAAACATTAGAAATTTTAGAAAATCGACCTTATGGAATTAGATAATCTAAATTCTTTTGTGCGGGATGAAAATCAAACTTTAAAACAAACTGAAACGGGAAAGAAAATGTTTATTCGACTTTATGAAGTTGCCAAAGAATCGAACGATGCAAATCTTGAAAATTTTTGCCGTGAAGTTTTAGAACTTTATGAAAAATATGGAATTAATAGGCACATAGAATGGAAAAAATAATTTCCCTAAAATTATGAGAAAAGGGTTTTACTCGGCTGTAAAAACGATACACTTCGTTGGTATCGGTGGTATTGGAATGAGCGGTTTGGCTGAAATTCTCTTCCGCCAAGGCTTCCTCGTCAGTGGTTCCGATTTGAAAGAGTCCGAAAATACCGAATACCTTTCCAAATTGGGGATACAAATCTCGATTGGACATTCTGCCGAAAATGTGTTGCAAAAAGATGTCCTGGTCTATTCCAGCGCTGTTGACCCAGATGCTAACCCCGAAACATTAAAAGCAAAGGAACTCGGCATTCCAGTGATTCGGCGGGCGGAAATGCTCGCCGAAATCACAAGGCTAAACTACACCATTGCCATTTCGGGGACGCACGGTAAAACTACTACAACTTCCCTTTGCGGATTGCTCTTGATGAATGCCAATTTCGACCCGACCGTTGTCGTTGGTGGAAGACTGCGCTCCTTTGGCGGGACTAATGCACGCCTTGGCAACGGAGATTGGACCGTCGTCGAAGCCGACGAATACGACAGAAGTTTCCTGCAACTTCAGCCTACTATCGCTATTGTGAACAACATCGAGCCGGAACATCTCGATATCTATGAAAATTTCGATGATTTGAAGAAAACTTTTGTCGAATTCTTGAATAAAGTCCCTTTCTATGGTGTTATACTTGCTGGTATTGACGACCCTGGTGTGAAAGAGATTTTGAAGGAATTGAAGCGAAAAGTTGTAACTTTTGGGCTGACGCGAGTGGCAGATTTCCGCGCCGAAAACATTGCTTTCGCCGAAAACCAAAGCTTCTTCGAAGTATTCCACGACAACCAACATCTTGGCAAAGTAATTTTAAATATTCCCGGCATTCACAATGTTAAAAATGCACTTGCAACGATTGCTTTGGGTTTCCAGTTGGGAATCGATTTCGAAACGATAAAGAACACTTTGCAGGGATTTTATGGCGTTTTCCGCCGTTTCGAAATCAAAGCAGTGAAAGACGATATTATGATTGTCGATGATTATGCACACCACCCGAGCGAAATCAGAGCGACACTTTCGGCTGCGAGAAATGGATGGAATAGGCGAATTATTGCTGTGTTTCAGCCACATACTTTCAGCCGGACACTTGCTTTTTCGAAAGAGTTTGGCTCGGCTTTCGATGATGCCGACATTTTGATAGTAACCGACATTTACCCCGCACGCGAGGCTCCCATCGAAGGGGTGACAGGGAAATTAATTGCCGACAGCGCCCGCGAGTTTGGACACAAAAATGTTTTTTACATTCCCGAGTTCAACGAGATTGTTCCGTTTATTCAAAATTTGCTGAAAAGCGGCGATATGGTGTTGACTATCGGAGCGGGAAACATCTGGAAAGTCGCCGAAGAACTGAAAAAAAGGTTTAATTCCCAGCAAACAATTTAAATTTGAAATAGAAAATTATCAAAAGCCATAATTTGTGGATAAATCTTCCTTCCCGTCGCCTTCTTTGCATTGTTTTGCCATTTTTTTAATTTTTTTATCTCAAGTTGTAACTTTTTAATTTTCAATTTTGTCTATAACATTTGAATCAATTCGAGAAATTTGGTGAAGGTGGTTTTAAACAATAGAAGCAAAAAATTTAATATCTTGAGTAACTGGCTTTTGTCTCAATTTGAATTTTTCAAATGTTTGAGTAAAAGTTCAAACCATAAAAAAACTTTATGATAAATCGTTTAACAAATATGGAGGCTTTATGAAACACAATTTTTTCAAATTTTTTGTTCTATTTATTTTACTTTCTTCGCCAGCATTTTCCCAGATGGTACCTAAATGGAAATTTCTTGCTCCTCTTCAGTCTGTGAGTATTTACGACATTAACCATTATATGGGACAACCCACTGGTGAGTCCTACAACCATCCTATTTTTTTCATTTATAATAAATTTGGGGACACGAATTACTATAAGTTTGAAGTAAAATGGAATACTGGTGATTCAACTGTCCCCGAAGTTCGTGGATTTACTTATGGTGATTCGTTAACTATTTTTGCTTTTATTGATAGTGCAAAATATGTGGGTCTTCAGGGTGTTAACATAATTTATAAATATATTGGGGTAATATTCAAATCCACTGATGGAGGGAAAACCTGGAAAAAAATTCAGTTAAACCCAAATTTTAGGTCGAGAAAGAGCGTAGGTCTTAATATGCGCGACAAGATGAACGGCATTGTCGTTCAGTTCCCCGATTCATCGGAACAAT